>UMHS01004076.1_pt1 | contig 58678 bp, 50 predicted proteins | sample 1965611 | NCBI WGS metagenome assembly UMHS01 (sample SAMEA4836106, study PRJEB28245) | human gut metagenome | biome: gut microbiome; material: fecal sample | place: Denmark | collected 2008
AGTGGTTGAATGTACCGCCCTGGAAAGGCGGCGTACGGTTATCCGTACCGAGGGTTCGAATCCCTCCCCTTCCGCCAAGATTCTAATCCCAGATAGTCTAAAGTCGTCTGGGATTTCTTTATTTTCAAGGCATTTGATCGAAGATTCTAGTCCAAAGAATTCTTAACTTGTCTTATAAAATCCAGTATCCTATGATAGACATAATGATGGACAAAATATTTTTCGTTCATCTCTGTTGATTTTATGATGGACAGTTGACATGCCTGTTATCGCAAAAACTCTAACAGATCGAGAAGTTAGAAACCTAAAAAAAGACGGTTTTTACAATGTTGGCGGTGTAGTGGGGTTGTATCTTCGTATCGTTCAACCCAATAAATATTGGGTTTTGCGGTATAAGTTACCTGAAAGTAAACGTCGGGATTTTCAATTCGCTAAATATTCAGATCTGTCCTTAAAAGACGCTCGAAGCAAAGCTCAATCGTACAGGGATTTAGTTAATCAAAACATTGATCCTCTTGACTGGCAGCACAACAAAGTTCAAGAAATTTGCTTGGAAGAAAGAACTGCGAAAATTGCCACGAAGACCTTTAGAGTGGTAGCGGAGGAATATGTTCAACATCTGGTTGACATCGGTCAATACGAAGAAAATTCCCGTGAGCTTAAGTTGCTTAAAGGTCGGTTAAAAAAGCATATTTATCCAGTTATTGGGAACCAGTTATTTGAAAAAATTACTCACCAACAAGTTGGAGACGTATTGCTTCCATTAACGAATACACAACCGGCATTGTGCAAAAAAGTTCGACAAATTATTGGGCAGATTTATAAGTGGGCTATAGCATTGGGGCTCACCAAGCACGAAGCTCCCACAGATTACAAAGTTTTAAAGCACTTATTGCCCAGAGCCACAATTAGTGTCAAACATAACCATCCGATGCTCCCGGTGAAGCAAATTCCCGAGTTTATGGCTGATCTGCATTCTCGTCCAAGCACTTCTGCTCGCTGTTTAGAATTTGCCATCCTAACGGCTGTTCGATCATATAACGCTCGTAGTGCAGAATGGACAGAATTCGACTTTGAGAAGAATCTTTGGATAATCCCTGCTCAGAAGATGAAGAAAGGTGATTTAAACGGTAAACATACTGTTCCCCTTTCTAAGCAAGCTAGAGAGCTTCTAATGGCGATTAAAGACGAAACTGAACAATTATCACGCTATGTTTTTGCTTCGCCTGTTGGTCACTCCATTCTTTCAGACGCCTCTTTAAAAACAGTGATTGTTCGAATGCACAATGAACGTTTAGCTCAAGGATTAAGTGGTTATGTGGACCCAAACGAAAAAACAAACAAAGGAGTTCCTCGTATTGCGACTCCACATGGGACAGCAAGGGCCACATTTAGAACCTGGGCACAGGATGATGAATTAGGAAATGACAAACGGTTTTCAGCAAAAGTAGCCGAGCTTTGTCTACATCACAAAATTGATGACTCCTATAACGGCGCATATGAACGCAATGAAGCCATGAAGAGTAGAAAAGAAATGATGCAAGCTTGGGCTGATTATTGTTACTCTAAATGTGAGGGAGAACCAAATGATAAGAGGCAAACCTCAGAGCTTTGATACTTGGTTAAAGCAAGATGCTCATAGCTTGAGAACATGGATGGAAAATTTAAATAATGGTGAGCGTTTTAAACAATTAAAGAAAAAGAATAAACAAATAAATATTCCATTTGATCTAAATGAGATAACAGATGAAATTAATGATTGGCTACTGAAGTACTTAGATGACAGCGATTTCCCTGGAAAAACTTTGTCCGTGTCTGAAGCAATATGTATTCTTTTACGCTTAGACCCTAACTCAGAAAAAGGTATTGATGTTACTAGAGCCGTTTCAGATTTCTCACACGGGAAAGAAATAGATTTACAGCAAGCCTCAATTGAAGTACGGCGGGCAATAGTTTTGGCTAAACACTTTAAGGATCAGATTATTCAAGAAACCAAAGAGATAGCAAAAAATCGATCCATTAAATTTGATGAAACACTTATGACTTTTTGGTGTTTAGGCGCCTTTATTCAAGATAATCCTGGCTGCGGAAAGTTACCTTTAGAAATGTCATTTCCCCTTGGTTCATTTATGAATAGTGAACCACAAATTGCCCTAAATGCTAACTTGAAAAGATTAATTTTTCCCTATGTTGATTTCATTAGAGAATGTCAGGATTGGGTTTTAAAGGATGCTACAAAAGATAGATTAACCCCTGTTGGTCGACCTGGAAGAGGGAATGATACAAAAGCCAGAATTAACTGTTTGATAGCTCGAAGAATAATTGCAAAAGGATATTCCAGTAAAGATGCCTGTTATAGAACAATAGAAGAAGCCATTCGAGGTAAAGATATAGTTAGTATGTATGCCGATATTGGAAGAGAATGGTTTGAATTGATCCAAAGGCAATCTTCCCCTTCGCTATTCCATGGAACGAGTCAAGCCCTTGAGGCTTGACGCGCCTGATGTGAAGACAATTGCGCATTGGGCTAAGGCCAGAAAGGCCTTAAGCCCTTATGCGCTCCTGCTTCACAATTTATTAAGTCTTTATAAATCAAGTGATTAGAATTTCTCCCAACTTTTAAATAATTTCTCCCAAATTTAACTTAATTTCTCCCAAGTAATCCCATAGAGATCAGCAGAAAATGCTCCTTATAAATATTGATTTTTATAAGGAGCCCTATATGGTCTTTTCAATTTTAAGAGCGCCAGTAGTGCAGAAGGCGACTGGTTTACCTAAATCAAGCTTTTACGCACAAATTGCAGAGGGATTACTTCCTCCTCCTATTCGTATGGGAAAAAGATCTGTCGGATGGCTGGAGTCTGAAATTAATGCGATCGTTTTCGCACGAGCTAAAGGTCAATCTGATGAGGAAATTAGATCGTTGGTTAAGCAACTTGTTGAACAACGAAAAAACATCGAACAAAAAATCAAGGGAGAGCCTTATGACAGATAAAGAAAACAAAAAGTTAAGAATTGATAACATGGGTAACTCTGTCCGAGACATTAATTCAGATGAAGCATCACTTAAAAATGTTGTTGATAACTTTTTTCTTGATGATTTCGCTGTCTATATAGAAGTAAAAGATACTCAAGGGAATTACTACAAAAAGAAAATATCCGGTTATCTAAAAGTGACTGCCTTACATAGAGATAATAAAAGTTCCAGTTGGGGAAAAGTTATAGAACTTAAAGATGCAGATGGAGTTTTACATCAGACACTATTACCAAGTGAAAAACTGCTTCTATCTAACAAGGAAATCTTATCTCCATTAGCTTATTTAGGGTTAAAAATTTATGATGAAATAAGCATCGTTAAGTATTTAAAATCGGTCGAACCACAAAAAAGAATGACTGTGGTTCATAAGCTAGGATGGCTTCAATTAAATGGTGCTTCTTGTTTTGTCCTGCCGAATGGATTGACTATTGGAAATACAAATGAACAAATTGTTTTAGACTCTTCGATTATTGCTCCTGCTATCGAAAGCAAAGGAACTCTAAAAGAATGGCAAGACAACATTGCAATTCCTGCTAGTTCTTCTAGTCGAGCAGTTCTTGGTATTTGTTTGGCTTTGTCAGCTCCATTGCTTTCTTTAGGCCATCGAAATAATGCAGGATTTCATATAAGAGGAAATTCCTCATCTGGAAAAAGTATTGTGCTAGCCATAGCCTGTAGCGTTATTGGTCCTCCTGACATCAAGCTTACCTGGCGCAGTACAGACAACGGTTTAGAGGGAATTGCTCTGAGTCACAATGACCTAATGTTGGCACTAGACGAAATTAGTCAGGCTGATCCTAAAACAGTTTCTACATCTATTTATGATTTAATTAATGGCAAACAAAAAATCCGAGCCAATGTTATGGGATCCGCTTTATCTGTACAAGGATGGCATATTTTACTTCTCTCAACAGGTGAGGAAAACTTAAGGAATATAGCAATTAGTCAAGGAAAGATAACTAAAGCGGGAGAAGAAATCCGTTTAGCAGACATTCCTGCAGACGCAGGTTGTGGCTTAGGCGTTAATGAAAGATTACCTAATAGATTTACTGACATTGGCAAGTATGCAGATCACATAAAGTTAGCAGTCGAAAAATTCTATGGAGTTGCATTAATTGAATGGCTAAAAATTTTAGCCGATGTTGATCATGAAGAAATCCCTTCAAGATTAGCAACTGAAATTAATGACTTCGTAAAGGAAATCGCCCCTAAGAGTGTCTCTCAGGTTCGTCGTGTAGCAGAGTCTTTTGCTCTTCTGGCTATTGTTGGAGAGTTGGCTTCAAAGTCTAATATTACGGGATGGGAAAAAGGGCTGGCAAAAGAAGCGATCAAGCGTTGTTTCTATGCCTGGTTAGAAGAATTCGGAGATGGCCAAAGTAAGGAAGAACAAGAGATTATCGAAAATGCTTTGAATATTCTAACAAAGAGAAGAAAACAATTTTGCGAATATGAGGATTCAAGGGTACCAAATAACCATATAGGTTGGATGAGGTCAAATAATCAATATGGATTAATTTTCTATGTAAGAAACTCTAGTTTTAAAGCTAATTTCTGCAACAATAGATCCACTAAAGAAGTTGAATTAGTTTTAAAAAAAGCAGGGATTTTAATTTCTAGTAATAAATCTATTAATCCGAAATCTGAAGGAAAAACAGTAAAGGTTCGAGCTTTAATGATTCCTGAAGAAAATTAAAGTGGAAAAGGTGGAATGGTGGAAAGTTAGTAAATGAGCTCTGCAACTAGGGGGGCTCCACTTTTTTAGTCTGTCACTATTCTTCACTTAACACCTAAAAATAATGGCGTTACACCATTCCACCTGGTCCACAAAAAAATTAAGCGTATTTCATTTCTCTTACTATAAGCGAAGTCAATAAATTAGGCCTTGTCTTCTTGAACTAAAGTTCATTACACAGAAGAAAGGCCTAATGATTTGAGCTTAACCTTATTTCTCCTCTTTAACCAACTTTACATTAATCTCATCCGGAGTTAGTGAAAACATGGCACCAGTTGCAGGATCGACTGCGAACCAACCAATTAATCCACCAAAAACTAAATTTCCAGCCAAATACCAACCATTAGGTTGCGAGTCAACAACAAAGGACTGACTTTGATAACCTTTCTTTTCTAATTTAACCGTATAAGTTTCACCTTTGAAATATCCACGAGATTTTTTTAAATTGACTAGAGTAGGCGTCTGGGCTTTCGTAACAACCTCTCCTGCCTTGTTAGTTATTACCATTTCCGCTTCTTCTGGCTCAGAGGATATTTTTACAACTTGTGAAGTGCCAGACATAATTGATGCACACCCCGTCATCAAAAAGGGGATACACGTAATAAGTGGAAGCAAATAAGATTTTTTCATCATATTTCTCTTTAGTGGATTTCTTCTTCAGTAAAGATTTCAATGCCAACCATTTCTTGAGCACGATTGGAATCAAAGGGTAAACCTAATTTTTTCATCTCTTTTTCTACACGACCAGCTTTCTTGTCATTTTCTTTAGCCGAGGCATCTTGTGACATTGCAGACCATGAATTTGTATAGGTATTAAACGCATCTTGTTTTGTCTTATAAAGCCGCTCTTTTGCATTGAAGAAATACGTTATCTTAGTTGTTTCTGTATTAACACCTGCTGCGACTAGGCCCACGAAGGGAATTAAAGAAGCTCCCGAGGTTTCCATTTTTGCGGAGTAATAAACCCACTCAGATAGCCCTTTCTGTTGCTTTTGGTTCTCATACAACACATCATGAGGTTGGCCCAAAGCGATATAAACAGCTTTTTTATCGGCCTTCTGTTCAACTAATTGAGATGAAACTTGAGGATCCTCTATCCTGGTAGATCCCAGTTGAACAGAGGCACAACCAGTTAATCCAAGAGAGATAGCAACGACTAATATTAATTTTTTCATAGCACTATTTTCCTTTTAGAGAAGAAAGAAATGTCCTATCGGAATAAAGCTTATTCAATAGTTTCGAGACTAATAAGGAATACCTTTTATTCGCATCGGCCAAAGCACTTACCCCAACAAAAATAGGTTGCCAATGATCATTCGCAGATAGTACTTTGTTGTACACTGTTTCCCCCTTCCTAGTAACATAGAAACGAGCTTCAATTATTCCAACACCCTTATCCGCGTCTAAATTATTTTTTAATAGGGTACCTGAAATTTTTGTATCAGAATCAGTAGAAAATTTATTGGCAAGTTTTAATTCAAGAGTAATTGCTTCTTGGAGATATTTGGAGAAGGATAATCCGTAAGGCGAATAAAATGAATGAGTTCTCATCTTTATGGCTTCATCTGCTAAGTTTTTAGGTTCCGCATTAAAGTCATTTACATTTACTTGAGGGAAAGCTCCTCTGGATAAAATAGAAATATTTTCAGGAGTAACCTCATACATAGGGAAAGTATAAGTATTCATAAAAGTACATCCAGAAAATACCAAACTAGATGCAACCACAAAAAATAAAGTTTTCAATTTCATAATGTTCATCCTGGTTCTGACAAAAATCCAATCCTTTTGAATTCGCTATTTTTGACCTTCCTTTAGTTTTTATTTTGAAATTCCAAATTTCCCTATTAATTTGGGTTACACTCACAGTATGACTAAGCTAATCTATGAACGTATTCCCAAAATAACTATTGCTCAGATAAAACGTAATTTACGCAATAGGAAATACATTAACCTGAACGTAAAGGGCCAATCCTATACCCTTCAAATTGATTATAGCCCCTGCCATTTTGGTGGTTCAAGACCTTGGTTCATCTGTCCTTGTTGTGGTCACAGAATGGCTTATTTGCTTTTCTATAACCATAAATTTGGTTGTCGTCATTGTTTAAATACATGCTATTCAATTGAAAATAAAACTCCAATTGATAGACAACGATTAAGAGAACAAAGGTTACTTAGTCAATTAGATTGTGATAGTTACTCCGAATTAACTTTGTTAGACTGCCTACGTAAGCCAAAGGGCATGCACTTCTCAACCTTTGAGAAGAAAAAGCATATTGTCTCAACTATTCATTCCCGTAACACTCTGTTGTTGCGTGACCTTAGTCAAAGACTTTGGGCTCAAGAAAGGCGCTTTCGTAACAAGATAAGGTAAGCTGTAAACGGTGATCATTGTACAATCTAAAAAAAAAACTTATGATGGACAAGATGATGGACAAAATACGGGACTTTAATTTTGGTACCTAATTTTATTGGAGTGTTTGGAGGCCTCCCCTCCGCCAGTTGTACAGATCCCAGACTTCGGTAGTTTGGGATTTTTGCTATCTGCTGCTTACTTCTCTTCATTTTTCGCTTGAATCCCCTCTTAGCAAAGTATAAGATGGCCTCACCTTAGCATTTGCACAAAAGAGCTGAATGAAAAACTGAGGTTAAAATGATCAGCCCTAAATCCGTTACCGGCGCGACCCTCATCGGCCTTATTGCCCCATTCATGTGGGGAGCAAGCGTATCACTTGTAAGAACCATCGCAGAAAATTTCGGCATTGCTCAAGGTCAGTGCCTGTTATATATTGTGGCCGCCACTGCCCTATTCTTTCTCATCGGTTTCCCCAAATTTGACCGTATTCCTTGGCAATACAAAACAATTGGCTTAGCAACCGCTAACCTCTCAAGCATCACTTTTTGCTTATCGCTTTATTTTTCCAACGGCGGCACACAAACGATGGAAGTTGGCATGGTCAATTACCTTTGGCCAACGCTCACCATCGTGTTTGCTATCCTTTTTAACGGACAAAAAGCCCGATGGTGGATTGCACCGGGGGCGCTTTTGAGCTTTTGCGGCATTTACTGGATTTTAGGCAACGGTCATATCGCTGTTGACGCCTTTATCGAACACATCAAAATCAACCCTATCAGCTATTTTCTCGCCCTAATGGCTGCCGTAACATGGGCCGGCTTTTCTTCCATGACTCGCGCCTGGTCAAAGGGAGAAAACATGAGTACCGTGATTTTTATTTTTGACATTATTATCTTCGGTGTATTCTGGGCGATGGGCGTTGGCGGCAGTCCGGTCATCACCGGGTTCGGTATCTTAAGCGTCATTTTGGGAGGATTAGCGATGGGAGTTGCCTATGCCTCTTGGACTCATGGGATGAGTTACGGCAATATCACTGTTTTAGCCATCGCATCGTATTTCACGCCGGTTTTATCTTGTCTTTTCGCTTCCGTTTGGATTGGTGCCGAATTGACAGCAGCCTTCTGGCAAGGTGTAGCATTGGTCGTGACAGGTTCACTTATTTGTTGGCACGCTACCCGCAGTCCTTCAATTAAACACTCATGACCGAAAAGAACGATAAAAAAGAACCCGAAACAAAAGAGCCGATGTCTTTTGCAGAAGGCATCGGCCGAATGTTAGCCATGATGATGCTTTTGCTCAGGGCCTTGGCTATCGGTGTTATTTGTTATTTTATCTACCGATTCATTGAGCCTTTGCTGCACTGACTAGCGGAAAAAACGCAACCTCAGAGCATTTAAAACGACTGAAGTTGAAGAAAGTGCCATTGCTGTACCGCCAATCATCGGCGAGAGCATCGGGCCACCCCACAATGCGTGAAGTACCCCCATCGCCACCGGGATTCCAAGGATGTTGTACCCAAAGGCCCAGCCTAAATTCTGATAAATATTTCTCAAAGCCGCCTTTGATAGGCGCAAAGCTGTCAGCACCGATTGCAATCCATGGCGCATCAAAATGACATCGCCCGCCTGAGCACTTACATCAACCCCATCGGCCACAGCAAAACCGACATCAGCTTGAGCCAATGCAGGGGCATCATTTAAACCGTCTCCGACCATCGCCACTTTAAGCCCCTTATCCTGTAATTCACGGATAATCCTCGCCTTATCCTGAGGAAGAGCCTCACCATAGACCTCATCAATTCCCAATTCATCGGCGATTTTGCGAGCAGTCCTTTTATTGTCGCCGCTTATCATCAATGTCCGAACACCTAACTGTCTCAAAGCCTTAAGAACTTTGTTTGATTCTGGTCTCACGGTGTCAGCCACACCGATTACAGCAGCAAGTTTTCCATCAACGGACAAAAGCAGCGGTGTTCTCGCAAGCGAGCTCATGCGTGCCAACGCCTCTTTTGCCACCGTGATGTCAACGGATTGCTGAAGCATCAAACTGGCATTACCTAACGCAACGTTTTTCCCATTAATGTTTCCTGTCAAGCCTAAACCCGGCAGGACCACAGGCTGAATCGCCATGATGTCCGAATGATTGGCAGCCATGATGGCCTTGGCAATAGGATGTTCAGATCTGGCTTCTAAATTGGCTGCCAACGCTAAAACCTGTTCTTTCTCGTACCCATCAAACGTAATCGTATCCACGACCTTCGGTTGCCCTAAGGTAAGTGTTCCTGTTTTATCAAAAGCAATGACATCGACTTTTCCGGCCAACTCTAATGCGACAGCATTTTTAATCAGCACACCTAATTGAGCGCCTCTGGCTGTGGCAACCATAATTGAAGTCGGAGTCGCAAGGCCCATGGCACAGGGGCAAGCAATCACCAATACCGATATCATGGCTTTGACCGCAAGCGAGATCGGTTCATCAGAAAAAATTGCCCAGGTGCAAAAAGTCAGCACCGATAAAACCATGACTGTGGGGACAAAATAAAAACTGACCCGATCGGCTAAGGCGGCAACAGGCGCTTTTGAACTTTGCGCGCTTCTAACTAATCGAATAATTTGAGCCAACGTCGTATCGTTACCTAAATGGGTGATTTCGATTACGAGTGGATGCGTTCCATTAAGACTGCCAGCAATAACTTCAGACTTCTCTTTCACCGCAACAGGGATAGATTCTCCTGTGAGGAGTGATTGATCAACCTCACTTGTGCCTTCAATGACAACGCCATCAACTGGGATTCTTTCTCCGGGTTGAACCAATACTTTGTCACCAATTTCAAGTTCAGAGAGTTTGACGACTCTGGAGTCTCCGTTTTCGTACTTTCTTGCTGTCTGAGGGACAAGCTTCATCAAAGAACCGATCGCGTCACCCGCTTTACGCTTTGACTTGGCCTCCATGTATTGACCGATTGAAATCATGGCAATGAGCACGCCGCACGACTCAAAGTAAAGGTTCATCGCATAGGTCGAGTCTCCGACCAAAATCATGATGAAAGAAAACAACGAGTAAACAAAAGCGGCACCCGTGCCCACCGCAACTAAGCTATCCATATTGGGGGCACCTTGGATGAGATTACTGAAACCATCTTTATAGAAATGCTTGCCCAAATACATAATGGGCATAACCAATAGGAGCTGAATAATGGCAAAAGCGATGGGAGAAACTTCAGGAGTCAAAAAAGTCGGCAAAGGCAAACCGATCATGTGGCCCATCGAGACATACAAGAGCAAAAGTGCCAAGATAATCATCGGGGGAAGCGATTTGAACTGATTACGCAGACTCTGAGCAGATAGCTCATTTTCTTTTTGCCATTCTTGAACCAAGTCCTCCCCTTCACTGAGCTTGGCTCCAAAATTAATTTTTTCAATTCTGGCAATAACGGCCTTTACCCCTTCAGTTTTACCGATACCATCCTTTAAAACGACTTGCGCGCGGTTAGTCGGCAAACTGACACTCACCGAGTCAACTTCTGCCATTTTTGAGACCACCCGTTCGATTCTTGACGAGCAGGCAGCACAGTGCATACCCGTTATCGCCAATTCAAATTTGATCTTAGACATAATTTCTCCAAATCAGATGGTCACACTCTATACCCTATAGCTACTATAGGGTGCAAGATATCAATAGACCCTATAATGAGAATATCTCTCATTATGGTAACACTTCTAAAGGAGTCGAATGATGAAAAAGTTAAAAGTTGATGGGATGCATTGCCAAAACTGTGTAAAAGCCGTCACAGAAGCGGTCAGTGCCCTGCCCGGCGCCAAAGGCGTTCAAGTGAGCCTTGAAAAAGGAGAAGTCACTTGGGAAGAAATGGGTGTGGAGATCGAAAAGGTTAAAGAAGCCATTGAAGACATCGGCTTTGATGCGTCAATGCCGACATGCTGCTGCGCTCAAAAGTAAAAGAACTTTATCCTTTCAAAGATAAACCCGCTGTTGGCACAAAGCCATAAACAGCGGGTTTTCTCATTGGGCTATAAGCCAGAGATTAGTAGTTTTCAGCCTTACGTTGGAAGTAAGCTTTAGCGTGAGCGCAGACCGGGCAAACTTCAGGTGCTTGCTTGCCGATCACAATGTGACCGCAGTTAGAGCATTGCCACATCGTATCGCCTTCAGACGAGAAGACCATACCACCCTTAACACGTTCAAGAAGCTTCAAATAGCGAGCTTCGTGTTCTTTTTCGATGGCACCGACCCCTTCAAACAAGAAGGCGATTTCTTCGAAACCTTCTTCACGAGCTTCGCGGGCCATACGGTCATACATATCGGTCCATTCGAAGTTTTCACCGTTAGCGGCATCTTGAAGGTTCACTTCTGTTGTGGGGACTGCACCACCGTGCAAGAGCTTAAACCAAAGCTTGGCGTGTTCTTGTTCGTTCTTAGCGGTTTCTTCAAAAATCTGAGCGATTTGAACATAGCCGTCTTTCTTAGCTTGGCTTGCGTAGTACGTGTACTTATTGCGGGCTTGAGATTCACCGGCAAAAGCTTCCATCAAATTCTTTTCGGTCTTGGTGCCTTTTAAATCCATTTCTTTCTCCTTAATGAAAAGAGGACTTTTTGTTCCTGAACCAATAGTAAAGGGTTTAGATATTTTTTTCTTGACAATAAATCAACATTCTATGAATGTCATAGAAAATAGACTAGGAGGAAGGAAAAAAGGCAACAAAAAAGGAACCCGAAGGTTCCCTGCAGAAGACTTGGTGCGCCGGGTAGGATTCGAACCCGCGACCCCCTGGTTCGTAGCCAGGTACTCTATCCAACTGAGCTACCGGCGCACTTGAAGGGGTGTATTTTAATCAATAATTTGAAAAAATCAATATGGGGATAATACTACTAAAGGCTAAAATTTCCAAAATAATCAATAAATTAGAAGATTCTAAATTTATCAAACCAAAAGTCTCTTTTAAAATCAACTAGTTAAGAGGTTATCTATTAAAAAATAACAAAATATTGTGTAATGGCAAAAACTGATTAAAAAATATGCGCCCATCTAGTCAATTTCACCTAAGATAGAAGGCTGAGAGCAAATGCTCCCCCTGCTTGTGTGTTGTCTGTAAGGACACATGGGAAGCAATCGTTTTACATATGAGGAGTTGTATATGCAATTGAAACATACTTTGTTGGCCACTGCCTTAGTGGCTGCCAGCGCCACCGCCATGGCTTTGCCGAACGTTGAAGTTTTGGCTACGGGCGGTACGATCGCTGGTGCCGGCCAATCGGCCACGGGTACGGCTTATACCGCCGGTAAAGTCTCCGTGAACCATTTGGTCGCTGCAGTCCCCGCTTTGGCTGAAGTGGCAAATGTCATTCCGAAGCAAGTCGTTCAAATCGGTTCTCAAGATATGACCGATGATGTGTGGCTCAAGCTCGTGAAGACGATCAATGAAGACTGCAACAAGGTTGATGGTTTCGTTGTCACGCACGGTACGGACACGATGGAAGAAACGGCCTATTTTGTTCACTTGACTGCCAAGTGCACGAAGCCGATCGTTTTCGTCGGCGCCATGTTGCCCTCCACCGGTTTGTCTGCTGACGGTCCGAAGAACTTGTACAACGCCGTTGTGGTTGCCGCTTCCAAGGAAGCCGCTAACCGCGGTGCCATGGTTGCCATGGACGACAAGATCATCGGTGCTCGCGACGTGATCAAGACCAACACGACCGCTGTGGAAACCTTCCAAGGCGCTAACTTCGGTACGATGGGCTATGTCTTCAACTCCAAGGTGCATTTCGGCAATACGCCCGCAACGCCCCATACCACGAAGACCCCGTTTGACGTTTCCAAGCTGACGTCTTTGCCGAAGGTTGGTATCGTTTACAACTACTCCAACGTTCCTGCTGAACCGCTTCAAGCTTTGTTGAAGGCCGGCTACAAGGGTATCGTGACCGCTGGTGTCGGTAACGGTAACATCCACAAGAACTTGTTCCCGATCCTTGAAAAGGCTGCTAAGGACGGTGTAGTCGTCGTTCGTTCTTCTCGTGTCCCGACAGGCTCTGCCACGAAGGATGCTGAAATCAACGACGCTAAGTACGGTTTCGTTGCCGGTCAATACCTCAACCCGCAAAAGGCTCGCGTGTTGTTGCAATTGGCTTTGACGAAGACCAGCGATCCGAAGAAGATTCAAGAATACTTCGACAAGTACTAAGATCGACGGTTGAAACTCTCTAAGAGTTTCGAGTAGCTTCGATTAACCCCGGTCAGAAATGATCGGGGTTTTGTTTTGCTTTAAAATTCGGCTTCTATGACTGAAAACTATATCGGACGCTTTGCGCCTTCCCCCACCGGCTTATTGCATGCGGGCAGCCTTGTTGCGGCTCTCGCAAGTTTTATTGACGCTAAAGCCCATCATGGAAAATGGCTCATCCGTATTGAAGACGTTGATCAAACACGTTGCAAAAAAGAATGGGCTGAGGGCATTTTGTCAGTCCTCGATCGACTTGAAATGAAAAGCGACGGCCCCATTCTGTGGCAAAGTCAAAGAACTGATCGCTATTCGGAAGTCATTGATCAGCTGATTGCTCAGAAAAAAGTCTATGGCTGCTCCTGTACCCGTCACACGATTGAAAAAGAGAACGTGCGTTTAGACGCCCCCCTTAATCACTATCCGGGAACCTGTCGCCAAGGCCCTCACGGAACGATTCGCTCATGGCGATTTTTAACCAATGACACCCCCATCACCTTTACTGATCGTTGGAGCGGCCACTACAGTCAAAATGTTGAAAAAGAGGTGGGCGACTTTGTGGTAAAAAGAGCTGACGGTTTATTTGCTTACCAATTAGCCGTTGTTATTGATGACCACGACAGCGGTGTCACCGATATCGTGCGCGGAGCTGATCTCATTGACAATACTCCCCGTCAATTAGCGATATACCGCGCTTTGGGCTGGGAAGAGCCAACCTATATGCACATTCCTTTGGTTCTAAACGATCGTCACGAAAAACTCAGTAAACAAGGCGGAGCGCGGCCCCTTAGCGAAAATCTATTAGAAGAACTCAACCATGCCTGGCATCATCTTGGCTTTGCACCGATTTCAGCCAAGAATCCGACTGATTTTTACAATCAAGCCATTCCTCTTTGGCAAAATCGATTCCAAATAGCAAAATAGCCTAGGCATCAACCTAGGCTACTTTAAGAAACTTGGAGCGGGAAACGAGTCTCGAACTCGCGACCTCAACCTTGGCAAGGTTGCGCTCTACCAACTGAGCTATTCCCGCGACAGGTTGAGTATTTTAATGAACCTTTTTCGAAATGCAAGTCTTTTTGTCACTTTTTTGAAAATTTTTTCTTTTTGACAACCCTGCACCTCTATTAAACCGCAGGAATCAGGTCCTTTGAGTGTTTATATAAAGCGGTTTTAACTAGGTCTTTCCAAGTAGGAGCGTCCCCCTTCGGAGACAATCGCTTAACTCTTTCCGCTCTTTCTGCCGTGTCTTCAAACTTAAGCGAGCCCAAGAGCTGATCAGAGGCTTCAAAGTCATTGCATTGAATCAGCATGTCACAGCCTGCTTGAAGCGCCGCCTGAGCTCTTTGCGTTACGTCACCCACGCCCACAGCTCCTTTCATGGAAAGATCATCAGAAAAGACCACACCGGTAAAGTGCAACTCTTCCCTTAAAACCTTTTTGAGCCAATGTTCAGAAAAACCGGCAGGGTTTGAATCAACCTTCGGATAGAGCACGTGAGCTGCCATCACAGAGTCCAATGCCTGTCCCATCCACCGATAAGGCTTAAGATCAGCAAAAAGGAGCCGATCATACGGTCGGTCATCAACGGGCAATTCCAGGTGGCTGTCTGCGATTACCCAACCGTGACCCGGGAAATGTTTACCGCAATTGCTCATACCGGCTAAACGCAAGCCTTGAACAACTGCCAGAGCCAATTGCGTCACAACATTGGGATTATTTGAAAAGGCGCGTTCACCGATAATCTGTGAACGACCAAAATTAATATCCAAGCAAGGAGCAAAGGTGAAATCCACTCCGCAGGCACGAAGTTCTGCAGCCATCACATAACCACAAGCCATCGCTGACAACAACGTGTTTTCCGGTTCATCAATCCACTTTTCGCCCAATTTCGCCATGGCAGGAATTTTGGTAAACCCCTCTTGGAAGCGCTGCACACGCCCGCCTTCATGATCAACGGCAATCAATAACCCGGGCTTTACCGCATGAATGGCCGCGCAGAGTTCTGTGAGCTGATCACGATCGCGGTAGTTTCTTGTAAACAAAATCACCATTCCGACCAAAGGATCAGCAATCCTTCGAACATCATCTTTTGTAAGTGCTGTTCCTTCGATATCCAATACAAGCGGTCCCATCACGAACTCCTCTAAGATCTCTGCTCAGCCACGGCAAAAGCTGCCACGACACTTTTTTCATCGGTAATTGAAACGTGAACAAAAAGGCCTTCCTGCATCAAACGCTCCTTAAGCGGATCCTTAAAGAGCATAAGAGGCGCCCCCTTAGCGTTATGCATGACTTCCATGGACTGAAAGGTCACATCTTCGGCAATACCGGTTCCGAGCGCCTTTGAAACCGCTTCCTTTACTGCCCAACGGGAAGCAACAAAAGCCAAGGCATGCGAGTCACTGAGCGCTTTACGTTTTCTGTATAACGGACGTTCATTTTCGGTAAGAAGACGCTCAACAAAGCGCTCGCCATGTTTACTTAACACATCGGCCACGCGGCTTACTTCCACAACATCACAACCGATTCCTCTAATCACATTATTTCCTTTAAAGCCTTTTTAATTCTTCAAATATCCGACGGGTATTAAGCGGTTTATCACCCGCGTAATGGGTAATCATCCGTCTCATGAGTTGTTTGGCAAAAGTCAGTGTTTCTTTGGAACGAAAGTCACGGTCATGGAGCTTGCGAATCATCTCAGAGGGGATAACCAGATGACGATTTGTTTCAATAACATCCTCATTCCAAGGTTTTAATTCCTCACCGTCCCAATACCAAGGCTCACCAGTCACAGGAAGACCGTACCCCAAACTCTCCATCAGTTCCAACTCAAACGTTCTGAGAGCGACTTCATGATTGGATTCGGCATCGGCCAACTTTTCTAGGACTCGAACATATGAGGCGAATAATTCGCTCATCTCATCTTCTCTGGCCAAAAGCCTCACAAGCAACTCATTGACATAAAAAGCTGAAAAAAGAGCATCACCTTCAATCGGAAAAAAGCCGCCCAACCACTGTGCTCTTAGGAGATTTTTGACTTCATTTTGTCCCGAAAAACCGATTTTCAAAGGGGAAAACGGTGTAAGGAGTCCTCGAAAATGACTGCCCGGTCGTTTAGCCCCGCGAGCCACGGCCACCACTTTGCCATGGTGCAAAGTGAAAAATTCGACAAGAAGGCTTGTCTCCTTCCAATTCCAGCTCTGAAGCACAAAGGCCGCGTCATCACTACTGACGCGGCGCTCTTTGTTTTCCTTGGAAAGTACTTCGGACATTACTCGTATCCCAAGCTCTTAAGTGCCCGGGCATCATCATTCCAACCTTTTCTCACACGGACCCAGACTTCAAGGTAAACGTTTTGACCAAGCATCTCTGCTATATCCGCACGAGCCAGTCGTGATATCTCGCGCAGCTTTTCTCCCTGCGCTCCGATCACAATTCCCTTATGAGCTTCGCGCTCAACGATGAGCGTTGCAATAATTTCTGCCCGCTTATCGTCTTCAACCCACTTATCAATCGTCACCGCGATTCCATAGGGCAACTCATCGCCTAAAAGACGGAAGGCTTTCTCACGAATGATTTCCGCGGCTAAAAAGCGCGGTGATTTATCGGTGTAGATATCCGGATCAAAGAAAGGCGGATTTTCAGGCAAAAGCTTTTCAATCTCTGCCATTAGTTCAGAAACTTGTTTTCCCTTTTCGGCACAAACCGGAACAATCGCGGCAAAGGGGAACTTTTGCATTGATTGGGCCATCAAAGGTAAGAGCGCATCGCGCTCCTTCATCAAATCCACTTTATTGATGGCCAGAATAACGTTTTTAGCTTCCGGGTTAATCAGTTCCAATACCTTTTCATCCGCAGGCTTCCAACCACCGCTTTCAATTACAAGCACCACGGCATCGGTTTCGCCCAATGTGCTTCTGACAGAGCGATTCATACCGCGAATGAGGGCATTGCCGTACTTCGTCTGGAACCCCGGCGTATCCACAAAAACAAACTGTGCCCGCTCGTTAGTCACGACTCCCAAAACACGATTGCGCGTTGTTTGAGGTTTTTTGGACGTAATACTCACCTTTTCACCAATAATGGTATTGATGAGCGTGCTTTTGCCGACATTCGGACGGCCCACAACGGCGATATAGCCGCAGCGGAAATTTTCCGGTACTTGAGGCATCTTAGTGATCCCCCTTTTTCTTGTTATGGAAATGCTGTTCAGCCAATTCGTAGGCGATCTTGGCAGCCGCTTGCTCGGCTGAGCGACGACTCTTGCCTGTCCCCTTCACACAAATGGCTAACTTTTTAACTTCACACTGACAATCAAACGTTTGATCATGCGCGGCACCACGGATATCAACCACGGTGTATTCGGGCAATCCCAAATGATGAGCCTGCAAGAATTCCTGCAACAGCGTCTTAGCGTCTTTACCCATGCGCTCCGGCGTGAGCTTACTTAAAACCGGCTCATAGAGTTTCAGAATCACAGCCTTCGCTGTATCAAAACCGCTTTCCGTCATGATGGCGCCGAAGATCGCTTCCATCGCGTCTGACTGAATGGACGGACGATGCGCTCCGCCCGTCTTCATTTCCCCTTCGCCCAAGCGAAGGTAATCGGATAAAACCAAATGATTGGCAATTTCAGCCAAAGCATCCTGGCAAACCAAGTTCGCCCGAACGCGTGATAGTGATCCTTCGTTAAAGTGAGCGTCTCGCAAAAAAAGCGCTTGACCGATCACACAATTTAAAACGGAATCGCCTAAAAATTCGAGACGCTCGTTATTTTCAGCACCGAATGAACGATGCGTGACGGCGCGCTGCAGCAATTTGCGGTTTGTGAAACGGTAGCCGATTTTTTCTTCAAGGCTTTCTAAAGGCAACATCTTCACTCTCCTATTGAATGGAGCCGATGCGGCCCATGTCACTGATATTTAACCAAATGAAAAAGGCTCGACCAACAATATCTTCACGCGGCACAAAACCCCAGAAGCGGCTATCAGCAGAATTGTCTCGATTGTCACCCATCATGAAATAATGACCTTCGGGAACTTTGCAAACCACATCCCCCATGTTATAGAGGCATTGATTCAAACCATTGTGGCCTTGAACCGGACGAGCCATGGATGGCACCTTGTCATTTTCAAGGATCTTATGTTTGACACCATCCAAGTTTTCGTCAAATTGGTCTAAATCCGTGTAGGTCTCTTTATCAAAGAAAGTGCCGTCAGGCGTTGTTTGCTGAAGCTCTCCATTAACGTAAAGCTGCTTGTCGACATAGCGGATTTCATCACCGGGCAAACCGATCACACGCTTAATAAAGTCAACATTTTTATCCAACGGGTATTTAAAGACGACAATGTCACCGCGCTTGGGCGCCGAGCCTTCGGTAATCGCAAAATTGAAGACCGGGAAGCGCAAACCGTATTCGTACTTGTTGACGAGAATAAAGTCCCCCGCGTGCAAAGTCGGCAGCATCGATCCGGAAGGAATACGGAAGGGCTCGGCAAGGAAAGAGCGCAAAAGGAAAACAAACAGAATGACCGGGAAAAAACCGCCCGTGTATTCAATCCACTTGGGTTGAGCACTGAGTTTTTGATAAATGCTTTGAGCTTCTCCGATAACGCTCATCTCGCCCTGATCAATCGCTTGGCGATTCAGTTCAGAGAAACGATCAGCCTCTTCCTTGGCACGAAGCAAACGTTTCGGGCGCCACAAGAAACGGTCCAAACACCAAATAATGCCGGTGCCCACCGTCAATAACATCAAAACTAAAGAAAAATTCATTTCAGCCCCCGATTATTTGTCATCCACTTGCAAAATCGCAAGGAATGCTTCCTGAGGAATTTCAACCGTACCTACTTGTTTCATGCGCTTTTTACCAGCCTTTTGTTTTTCCAAGAGCTTTCTCTTACGGGTAATGTCACCGCCATAACACTTGGCGAGCACATTCTTTCTGAGTGCCTTCACGTTTTCACGGGCAATGATGTTGGCACCAATGGCAGCCTGAATGGCAACGTCATACATCTGGCGCGGAATGAGCGAGCGAAGACGCGTGACAATTTCACGGCCACGGGCAACAGAATTGGCTCGGTGGATAATGGATGAAAGCGCATCAACGCGATCACCGTTAATGAGCATGTCAACCTTAACGACATCTGCCGCACGGTACTCTTTGAATTCATAGTCCATGGAAGCGTAGCCACGCGTCAAAGACTTCAAGCGATCAAAGAAGTCGAGAACGATTTCAGCCAACGGCAAATCGTACGTCAAATGCACCTGACGACCATGGTAGGCCAAGTTGGTCTGAACGCCGCGTTTTTCATTACAAAGCTTCATCACGGGACCGACATAGTCACTCGGAACGAAAATCGTCACCGTGTCAATCGGCTCACGGATTTCAGCAATTTTGTCAGGCGTGGGCAACTTAGAAGGATTTTCCACCTGAATCACTTCACCGTCTGTCTTTAACACTTCATAGACAACGGACGGAGCCGTGGTAATCAGGTCCATGTTAAATTCGCGCTCCAGGCGCTCCTGCACAATGTCCATGTGCAAAAGTCCCAAAAAGCCTGCGCGGAAACCAAAACCCAACGCTTGCGAAACTTCCGGTTCAAACTGCAAAGCCGCGTCGTTTAACTGCAACTTCGTTAAAGCATCTCGAAGAGCTTCATACTGGTTCGATTCGACCGGATAAAGTCCGGCAAAGACCTGAGGCTTAACTTGTTTAAAGCCAGGCAGCGGCTCCCTGGCCATCTTATTGGCTAAGGTGATCGTGTCGCCAACCTTAGCGTCTCGAAGTTCTTTGACACCCGCAATGACAAAACCCACTTCCCCGGCGGACAGTTTTTCACATTGAGTGGATTTCGGCGTGAATTTACCCACTTGTTCAACTAAGTGGGTGGCACCTGTTGCCATCAGGTAAATCTTGTCTTTTGGCTTGATCGTACCGTTAACAACACGCACAAGCATCACAACGCCCACGTAGTTGTCAAACCAGCTGTCAATAATCAACGCCTGTAACGGATCCGTGTCGCTTCCCTTCGGTGCCGGCACATCGCGAACAATGCGCTCAAGAATGTCTTCAACCCCCATCCCGGTTTTGGCCGAACACGGAATCGCATCCGTTGCGTCAATACCGATCACATCTTCAATTTCTTCTTTAGCTTCATCGGGATTGGCGGAGTTAAGGTCCATCTTATTGAGTACCGGAATCACTTCCACACCCAAATCAATGGCCGTATAGCAGTTGGCAACCGTTTGAGCCTCAACGCCTTGGGTGGCATCAACCACCAAAAGCGCCCCTTCGCAGGCGCTTAGCGATCGGGAAACTTCGTAAGAAAAGTCCACGTGCCCCGGGGTATCGATAAGGTTCAGTTCATAGACTTGCCCATCTTTGGCTTTATACTTCAAAGCCGCTGTCTGCGCTTTAATCGTAATGCCACGCTCTTTTTCAAGATCCATGGAGTCCAGGACTTGCGATTCCATCTCACGGTCAGACAATCCCCCGCAGCGCTGAATCAAACGGTCCGCCAGTGTGGATTTACCATGGTCAATGTGGGCAATAATGGAAAAATTGCGAATATTTTGCATCAGTCGAATTTAATAACGTTGAAAACACGTATTCGGACCAATGGGAAAACCGGCTAGAAAAACTGCCTTTCCCTTTATTCCGAAACGAGGCCATTGTAACACGCCAACATGTTCTTTTAATGAAGAAAATGCCGAGAATTCATAGAACTTTCGGCATTTTTATACGCAGCAAAGATTCTTACATGGAACTTACAAAAGTTGATGAGAAATTACCTCTTAAAGCGTCTCTCCCAACGGGTTAATTCTTTCATCAAGACCTGCCAGCGTCAGCAACATCAAAATAGATTTCTGCTCACAAGCTTCCACACCTTCAGGATTGAACCACTCATCTAAGGTATGTTGACCGTATTCCTCTCCTCCCCGACCGAAACAGACAGCCGGAATTCCCTTGCCAATGGCTATGTTCGCATTGGTGCTTCCTCCGGGCATAAAGATCGGTTTAATGCCAATGGCTTCGGTCACCAATTTAGCGGCTTGAATAATGCGACAGTTGTCATCCTGGTTACCCGCCGGGATATTTAAGAGTTTTTCATATGTAACTTTGACAATATCTGTTTTTCCCCAGCGTTCATTTTCCAACTTTGCTCCCTGCTCAAAAGCTTTAATCATCCGGCAATTAAGTTCTTCCAATGCTTCCTGGGAATCAGACCTCGCGTTAATCTTAAAGGTACATTTTTGAGCAATACCATGTATGGCTTGTCCCCCTTCAATCAAACTCACTGTCGTGATTGTTTTGGGGTTCGTTGGCAATTCAATATCCGCCACCAATGTGGCCGCCCTGCTAGCCGCATGCACTGCACTCGGAATACCAAAAGCAGTCCACGCGTGACCACCGGGGCCTGTAAACGTCACAGACCAATCCACCATGCCTGTCGCATTGGCATAGAAGCGGTCATTCGTTGCTCCATCAATAGAAATCGAGGCGAGAATCTCCGTTTTCTTTTCAAGGGAATCCAGGACCGTGCGCATTCCCAACATACCTCCTAAACCTTCTTCACAAACAGTCCCTGCGATAATGATGTCATGGTAGGGACGAATGCCGACTGACTTGAGAGCCTTTAAAACAGAAAGGTTTGCCACGAGCGCTCGTGTGTCGTCACAAATACCGGGACAGTGAATGCGGCCTTGTTCATCGACAGTAACTCCTTTTACATCGCCAAACGAGAAAACAGTATCCAAATGACCTTCTAACAAGACAGACTTTCCGGTGTGCCCCACCCCTGAAATACGCCCTATCACGTTGAAATGATCATCAATAGTGACATCTTCTAATCCGGCTTCTTTTAAGAGTTCTGCGTAACGCTCAGCTTTCTTCTTTTCGTGAAAAGAGGGCGCTTCAATTAAAGCGAGTTCCTTTTGCAACTCAATCATTTCAGGCAATTGCTCTTTCACATAAGTGAGCGCCTTGATCACATCCGGCTCGGTCTTTAACTTCTGAATGGTCTCAACCAAGTCCTGATCAAATTCTTGCACACTCATCGCACCCTCCTATTTAACTGACAAATAACGTTATCATTCATGCTACACCAATCATTTGAAACAAATGAAAAATACTCTTGATGAGCACCACAAATTTGATCTGAGAAACATAGAAGTCTTTGTTATTCTCAATGTTTTTTATCTGTAAGTCATTTTTATCCAGATATCGTTAAATGATGTTTTAAAGGAATAGACTCTAAAAGTTTTTATTGCTGATCTAATCAATGCTCGAGCTATTTTTCAGTATTTAAAAAAAGTGCCAGAAATATTTCGCATTCCTGGCACATTTGAAATTAAAACTTAACGTCTAATTAAAAGACGTGTCGAAGACCGATGTTCCAACGCCAGTTTTCCTTGACGTCTCCGCCATTGGTGCGTTCAAGGTCGACATAGGTGTATGTGTTCGGTGTCCAATTAAAGTTGGCGCCGATACCGAATTCAACCCACGTATCACCCAAATCTTCACCGATGTTGTCGTAAATACTGCGATCAGACATCAATGTGGCCGTTGAGTCAAAGTCTCCTTTGAAATCATGCAAACCAGAGACACGGGCGTAGATTAAACCTTTGTCTTTCGGGAAGTGGAAGCCGGTTCTGAAACCGATGCGACCGATCAGCGATTCAAAATCGTCTTGATCAATTTCAACACCATTACTCGTGTGGAATTTATCACCTTGGATATAGCCATAAGTCACTTCAGCTTGCGGCTCAAAGAATCCGAATTCACCAAGTCTTAAGTGCCAACCGTATTCGGCGCTGACACTAAAGGCATTGTTGTCAGAACTGCCGTTCATGCCCTCAAGCTTGAAGTCTGTATCTAAACGACTGTATTTAGCAATCAAATCCACAAACTGACCATTGTCAGCCATCCAAGTACCGTAGACACCTAAACCATAAGCTTTGTTGTCGGCGTCACCTAAGTCATAATCCGCTGAACCATCGGTATACGTGAAAGCAGCACCCACTTTCCAACCGTTACCAATATCGGTATCCGCACCAATTTGAACGGACGTATTCTTAGCCGTAAGGTTTTGAGAACCGTATTCTTGTTCAGAACCATAGATACGAGCCCAAGAACCAACGCCTTGAGGACTTGTGCGCAAATCACCCATACGTTTAGTGAGATCGTTCATTTCATGGCGCCACTGCATGATGCTCAAAGCGGCAACAGATCCGTATGCGTCTAGGCGAGTGTTTTCGGCCACGGTACGAGAAACAAATTCACCCTTTTCATTGTAAGTCTCAGTAATTGCGCCCTTGACGGCACCTTGTTCAACAAATTTAGTTTGAGTAAAAGAAGAACCTTCTGTAGATTTAATTCCTCCCTTTATATCAGCAAGATTTCCGCTCTTGACATCGTCCGCAGTAATGCCAGTGTAATTTACAGCTAAAGCAGGCGTACCCTCAATATCGCCGAAATCGATAATTGCTGCAGTCAAGGTACCATCTGGAGCAGTTGTTGTCGACAAGTTAACCGTGCCACCTGTCCCCCTTGTTTCTTCAATAAGAACCTTTTGATCCGAACCTTGGGTTAAATTAATAACACCACCATTCAAAGTCAGATCATTAAGGGCCTGCCCCTTCAATATTGTGTCACCTTCAGTACTATCAGTAATGATTGTCGGAGTCCATTGAGCGCTGTCAGCTAAAGTTACATGCAGTCCCGTGACCTTTGGATTTTCTTCATCATCTTCAATGTCTCTAGCATAATGCTGATACGCGTTACCATTCCAATAAGAATCGCTCCCAGTTAAATAAATATCAACATTCGCATCTATAATGTCACCACTATTTCCAGCTGGTCCAGGCGTTTCAAAAGCAATGTCTCCATTAATTTGAACAGTGCCTTCTTGACTCGTGTTGATTTTTACTGTCGAATTACCTCTAACATCGAATGCGGTTGGGGCATTGATTGTTACACCCCCAGTAATACTGATTTGACCATTTGAAAAAGCTCTTATTCCAGTGTCTTGCGCATTAATTTCTGTATGGTCAGCATTTATTTGAATACTTGCACTGTTGCTCGGTGGCTGAGTTTCTTGCGTTCCACTAAGTACAAACAAACCCACTCCACTTGAGTCTATTACCAAGTTCTTTGTGTGCACTGTAATAGAGCTTCCTTTGTTGTATGCAATCAAACCAGAAGATTCGAATCCTCCTCCATCGTCAGGCTCAGAATTGCCTTGGTTATTGATATAGACTGTTTCTGTAAACGAATCACTACCGAGTTGTATGCTACCACCTTGGGCAAAAGCACCATTTGCCGCTAATTCAGAAGAGGCTAAGGCATTTAAAAAAATTTGTTTCCCATTAATTATCGATGAACCACCCTTGTCACTATAAACTGTTGCTCTTGTTATATTCGGCGAATTTCTAGTTGTATTAGAAGTTGATATTGTCACTATTTCTGTATCGCTGGAACCAATAAAAATGAAACCATTAGCAGTTGCTTGAGAACCTTGATATTTAGCATTTATTTGAATTTCACTATCATCAACAGTAAGTTTGTACCCATCACGAGCTAAAACAGCAATTGAGTCCTTAGGATGATCAATCAGCCCATCTTCAATCGTGATATCTTCTTTATTAGCTCGAATAGTTGATGCATATGCCAACTGGAATAGACTTATAGACGATAATATTGCTAAAGATAGGGAAGAGAGTTTGAATGACATAATATTCTCCATGTTGTGACAAAGCTATTCTGCCCCCCCCCTAAAAATCGTATTGATTAAGGTCAATAAAAACAGAAGTGCCAGGAAAATTTCACATTCCTGGCACTCATTCAAAGTAATGAAATTAAGTCACTAAGATATTAGAAAACGTATCTCAAACCAGCATTCATCATGTAATTGGTAGAAACTTCACCACCGGTCGTACGATCAACATTACCCCAAACAGACAAGTTATCCGTAATGTTGAATTGTGTACCAACACCATAGGTTACCCAAGTACCGCCGAGATCCACGTACATGCTTTCAGCCAAATCAGCCTTGGAAGCCGTACCATCAATTTCACCTAAGAAATCGTGGTTGACGGATGCACGGGCAAAGAGCTTACCGGCATTATTCGGGAAATTGAAACCAATGCGAGCGCCTAAGCTTGCAATCAAAGCATCAAAGTCATCTTGTTTGACCTTCACTCCGTTGCTTGCCTTATAGTCATCACCCATCACATAAGCGTATTGAAGTCCGAAGTTCGGTTCAACAAAAGCTTGTTCCGCAAAGGTGAAACGATAGCCCACATTACCGCCTAAACTGAATGCATTGTTGTCGTAAGACGCATCCATGTTACCAGCGGTTGCATCGGTAGACAAACGACCATAACGGGCTAAACCGTTAACAAAGAGACCGGAGTCAAAATTACGTTCAGCGTACAAAGACAAAGTGTAGGCATCCGTATCAGCATCACCACGCAACAAATCGGCTTCACCGGTCATATAAGAGAAGGCGGCACCGGCAACCCAATCACCGATTGTTATATCAGCACCCACTTGAACGGTGGTTGTCGTGAGTTCTGCCTTATCTTCATACTTGCTTTCACCTCCATAGACTTGTGCCCAAGCACCGTAAGCATGGGTATTATCGCGGAGGAATTCCATACGTTGATTGGTGTATGCCACTTCGTCACGCCAAGCGACGAGTGCTGTAGCATTCAATCCACGGAAGGAAGCAAGCTTGGTGTTTTCATTGATTTCTGTCCTCGTTGTCCCATCTGAAGAAACGTATTGAATCCCAGCCCCTCTAATATCTCCTTCAGAGATGATATTTTGCTTTGTAAGATTGGATCCTGTGACCGCACCGTTTATGGAATTTAGAGCTTCCTGAATATTTTCTACATCATCAGAGGTAATACCAACAGCATTGACGGAAACTAATGTATTAGCGTCGACATGTCTTGTGAAATTGACTTTACCAGTTTCAATTCCATCACTACCGACATTGCTAACTAAGTTAATTGTGCCTCCAGTTCCCGTTAAGTTTTCCACATCAGCCACTATACGGTTATCGGTGATGTTAATTACCCCATCGTTTAAAGTAACTTTGTGAACTGCCTCAAAATTAGCACTTGGTCCCTGTTCTACTTGGTCATAATACGTTGGATTCCACTGAGCGCCATCAGATAAAGACAGGTTTAGGTGTTTGGATCCCTCGTTACCTTCTTGAACACTATCGGGATAATCACTTTGCATATGTCCAGTCCAATATGAATCTTTACCTGTCAAATTCAAATTAACAGTGGCATCGACAGAATAACCACTATTACCTTCAGAACCAGGGGTCTCAAATTGTATAATGCCGTCAATTTGGACGGCCCCGTTTCCATTCCTGTTAATTTCAGTTAATGAGTTTCCTCTGACATCAATAGCATACGGAGCTACAATTTTCAGGTTACCATTGACTTCTACATAACCATTGGAATAATTGGCTATACCAACGGCTGATGCGGTTATATTTGTCTGAGAGGCGTTGATAATTACAGCGGCACCATTTTCTGGCAATGTCTCCGATTCTGTATTGTTTCCTGCATGAATTCCAAAGAAGCCTGAATTAATAGTTATTTCCTTGGCAGTTAAATTCACTTTCCCCGAATTGGCAGATACTGCATAATTTCTACTGGAAGAAATTTCAATCTTTTCAGTTCCTTCAGTTCCAATATTTACTAAACTACCTGCCCCACTTCTTACTCCTGAACTTCCTGTTGAAGAAAGAGAAATCTCTTTTGCGTAAATGTTTATTTCTCCTGGAACTTCACTTTGATTATTTTGTTCCTGTCCAGCTAATACTGCAACAGAAGAGCCAGTGATGGAAACTTTGTTAACAAGACTATCTTTCGTACCGAAATTAATCACAGAGTTAGTCGTGGTTGAATTGGATGTCTGAGAGATAACCCCACCTTTAGAACCAGACGTAATATTCACATCTGAACCCATCATGTTCAATGTAAAACCCTCAAGGGAGCTAACAGCGTAATCAGAACCGCTCGCATCAATAACTTCCCTATCCGATGTACCATCTGAACCTTCAGTTGTCACAACTGATGTTGAAGCCCAAGCATTAACTGAACATGCCCCCAAGATAGCTAAGAAGATGGGTGAATAAAACAATTTCATTTCTATCCTCCGATAAAATGTTTTTAGCTATTCTGCCCCCCCCCAGAAATTCGTTTTGATTCTTATCAATAAAACAAAATGTGCCAGGAAAAATTCATATTCCTGACACATTTGAAGAAATGAAATCAAGTTTTACGAGATCTTAGAAAACGTATCTCAAACCGGCATTCATCATGTAATTGGTAGAAACTTCTCCACCGGTCGTACGATCAACATTACCCCAAACAGACAAGTTATCCGTAATGTTAAATTGCGTACCAACACCGTAGGTTACCCAAGTACCACCTAGATCCGTATACATATCTTGAACAGCCTTTCCATTACCTGCTGTACCATCAATTTCACCTAAGAAATCGTGGTTGACGGATGCACGGGCAAAGAGCTTACCAGCATTATTCGGAAAGTTGAAACCAACACGAGCACCTAAGCTTGCAATCAAAGCATCAAAGTCATCTTGTTCGACCTTAACTCCGTTGCTTGCCTTGTAGTCATCGCCCATCACATAGGCGTATTGAAGTCCGAAGTTCGGTTCAACAAAAGCTTGTTCTGCGAAGGTGAAACGATAGCCCACATTACCGCCTAAACTGAATGCATTATTGTCGTAAGACGCATCCATGTTACCGGCGGTTGCATCGGTAGACAAACGACCATAACGGGCTAAACCGTTAACAAAGAGACCAGAGTCAAAGTTACGTTCAGCGTACAAAGACAAGGTGTAGGCATCCGTATCGGCATCGCCACGCAACAAATCGGCTTCACCGGTCATATAAGAGAAGGCGGCACCGGCAATCCAATCACCGATAGCCATATCGGCACCAACTTGAACAGTTGTTGTCGTGAGTTCTGCCTTATCTTCATACTTGCTTTCACCACCGTAGACTTGAGCCCAAGCACCGTAAGCATGGCTATTATCACGGAGGAATTCCATACGTTGGTTGGTGTAGGCCACTTCGTCACGCCAAGCAACGAGCGCAGCAGCATTTAGCCCCTTCATAGAGGCCAATTTAGTATTCTCCTTAGCTATGACTTTGCCATCTTTATCAACAGACCAAGCTCCAAGAACATCACTTTCTTCACCGCTTAAGTTTACTGTTGTATCGCTTGTTTCACTTTTTTCAATACTAACAGCGTTTTCTAACGATTTTGCTGCTTCAGTCACAGAACTAAATTTATTACCTAAATCGGATGAAGCAACCACATTAAGTGCATCGCCAGATAAATTCTGTACCGCGATTGTTGGTACATCTTCATTCACAGAGCTAATAACAACGGTACCCTGATTACTAGTTAAATTTTGGGCGCTAATTGTATTATCAACGCCCAATTGAAGGGTTGCATTATCTAAAGTGAGATTCGCATTTTCCGTTACTGAAACATTACCTTGGATCTGAGTATTGCCACCTGATGCAAACATTAAATCACCATCATTACTAACCGAAACATCACCGGTTAACTTGTTATTCGCACCAGCTATAGTTAGTGTAGCTTCATCTACAGTTACCGAATAAGCCTCTCCTTCAACCCCAGCTGTCGCACTAGCGATTAAATCACCATTAAATTCTGCGCTAGTGTTACCAGACACCGTTACAGCGGCAGCAACTCCAGAATCTGTTGATGCAGATACATTACTAGTCCCATCTACAACAAGGATTACTTCATTTTCCGCACCTTTTACGTATGAAACAGCAATACCTGATGCTGTACCTGTTTTACTATACGCACTTGCATTTAAATTATTAAAATTCGCTGCGGAGTCCCCGTAATTCTCTCCCATACTTGAATTTACAAAATAATTATTAATGGCAACCGCCGATGCTAAACCTCCAACAGCCTCAACAGTAACGTTTACATTTCCCTTAAAATCTCCACTACCGCCCTCAAATTTAATACCAAATGCTGGAGAGGCACCATTAATTGATCCATTGTATAAATCCCCAGTATTTACAACAGAGTCCGCTTTCGATGTAGTTTGTACATGAATATTCACAGACGTATTTTCTGAAAATGTCGCTTCGTTACTTGCCAAATCAATTCCTATCGTCTCACTATATTGATTAGCCGTAGTTCTCTCAGTAGAGTTAACTAAATTAATGTTAACTTCAGAGCTAGTTACATTTAGCTTTCCGAAAGATGTAATACCATAAATACTTTTACCTGACGGATTTTGAGAAACAACATTTAAGTTTACTTTGTCGGCAGAAATGTCTGTTTCTCCTCCGTAAATTAACATCGCAGTAGCTTGGTTACCTCCAGTACCATAAAAATCAGTATTAATACCCAAATTTAACTTATCACCACTAAACTCAACATTGCCCCCATCAATTTGGACTGCAACTACTTGAGCGTCTCCAGAAACACTGTTCTTACCTAACGCATTAACCTGAATATCAAAATCTGATAGGCTTCCCGATGCAGAGTCCTTGACTCTGAGCATAATTACACCACTTTCATTTGGATCTTTTGAATTACTAGCTTCTATCGCATCAAATTTATAGACGCTAGTTGTAATCAAAGGTACTGATGAAGAGTCCCAGTACACTTTATCGTTCACTAACGCTGCATTAGCTACTGATTGATAAGAAAATAAAGCTAAAGTTACTGCACTTGCAATAAGTGATTTAGAAGGAAAGGATTTAATAGACATGAATTGTCCTCCTACAAAAAAAGTTCTTTCTATTCTGCCCCCCCTCGAAAATTGTCTTGATACATATCAACAGGCAACAAAAAAGCCCACAAGACGTGGGCTCAATGCAACAACAATTGTCTTCAACTAAAGCTGTTCTACAACAATTCCCGCACTCTTTAAAAATTTAATACCGGCATCATCTCGATACATCTCGTGATAATAAACATGCGATATGCCGCATTTTTGAATTAACAATGAACAGTGAATGCAGGGACTGTGCGTAATAAAAATCGCCGCGTCCTTGCTGCAGTAGCCGTTATAGGCTAACTTCGCAATGGCATTGAGTTCAGCATGTTGCACTTCGGGGCGCGTTACTAATTTACCATCCACTTCCATCTCGCAACAATTGTCATAACCCGTCGGCATACCGTTCCAACCGATTGAGATGATGGAATTGTTTTTCACAATCACACAACCGACCTTAAGCCGCTTAGCATAGCTTCTTTGCGCAGCAAGCATGGCCACCTGCATATACATCTGATTGTCTTTTTGAATATCCATCATTACTCCTAAACAGAAAGAACAAAGCCCGAAGAGCCTAATTCAGATTCTTCGGGCCATATATTAATCACAAGCTAGAAATTATTCTTCCCAATGCTTGAAGATCAACGTGCCGTTCGTGCCGCCGAAACCAAAGGAATTCTTCATGGCGTAACGAATCTTCATCGGACGGGCAGCGTTGGCGCAGTAGTCCAAATCGCATTCGGGGTCTTGTTCAACGATATTAATCGTCGGGGGCGAGACTTGATTCTTCACAGCCAAGATCGTGAAGACGGATTCAATGCCGCCGGCACCACCCAACAAGTGACCGGTCATGGACTTCGTGGAGTTGACCACAAGCTTCTTAGCGGCTTCACCAAAAGCTTCTTTGATTGCCTTGGTTTCATTGATATCACCAACGCTCGTTGATGTTCCGTGAGCGTTCAAGTAATCAATGTCTTCCGGTTTGATACCGGCGCGAGCAAGAGCCATTTCCATGCAGCGTCTCGGACCGTCCGTGTTCGGAGTCGTGATGTGGCCTGCGTCACTCGTCAAACCGTAGCCCACAATTTCAGCGTAAATGTGAGCACCACGAGCCAAGGCGTGTTCAAGTTCTTCGATCACCACCACACCGGCGCCTTCACCCATCACAAAACCATCACGGTCTTTATCAAAGGGACGGGAGGCGTGAGCCGGATCATCGTTGCGACGGCTCAAGGCATGCATATTGTCGAAGCCTGCCACACCGACCGGGCAAATGCTTGCATCAGCACCACCGGCCACCATCACATCGGCATCACCGCGGCGAATGATCCAACTGGCTTCACCGATTCCGTGAAGACCGGTTGTGCAAGCCGTCACGTGAGCAATATTCGGGCCTTTTAAGCCAAACATGATCGACAATTGGCCGGAAATCATGTTGATGATCGTGCCGGGAATCATAAAGGGAGAAACACGACGGGCACCGCGTTCATGAAGAGCGAGGTAGTTGTCGCAAATCATGCCCAAGCCGCCGATACCGGAACCGATGGAGCAGCCGATGCGCGTGAGATCTTCTTTTTCCAAATCAAGACCAGCGTCACGAATAGCTTGCGTGCCGGCAGCAACGCCATAATGCACATAGCGGTCATAACGGCGGGCTTCTTTCGCGGGCAAATACTCTTCAACATTGAAATCTTTAACTTCGCCGGCGATTTGGCAGCCCATGCCACTCGCATCAAAACGGGTGATCGGACCAATACCGTTTTTCCCCGCCAAAGCATTTTCCCAACTTGTCTTCACATCATTGCCGATCGGACAAACCATGCCAAGCCCGGTTACAACTACACGACGCATGGACATTCTCCCTTAAATATTCAATTCATTAACAAAACCCCGCCCAAACTTAACCAATTACTTGGTGTTTAAGGCGGGGCGTCCATCCTAGAGATGGCAAATATTACTTAGCGTTGGCTTGGATGTAGTCAATCGCTTGTTGAACCGTACGCAACTTTTCTTGTTGATCGTCCGGGATTTCAATCTTGAAAGCGTCTTCCAAAGCCATAACCAATTCGACCGTATCCAAAGAATCGGCGCCGAGGTCTTCGATGAAAGCAGATTCATTCTTGATGTCTGCTTCATTGATGCTCAATTGTTCGGCGATAACCTTCTTGACACGTTGTTCGATGTCGTTCATTTGATAAGTCTCCTTGATGACAATTCAAACCGACGCAGCCACTAGGTGCGCCGAAAAATTAACTTCTTAGTATTTTATCAGAGCAAATAGAAAAGATGAGGGTGAAAACCCTCATCCTTTCGGACTATACCATATACATGCCACCGTTGACGTGAAGTGTCACACCGGTGATGTAGGAAGCGGCAGGCGAAGCCAGGAAAAGCACCGCATTGGCGATGTCATCCGTTTGACCCAAACGGGCAAGCGGAATTTGAGCCAAAAGGGCTTGGCGGTGATCTTCAGGCAACGCGCGGGTCATATCCGTTTCAATAAAACCGGGTGCCACGGCGTTGACCGTGATATTGCGGGAAGCCAATTCACGAGCCAAGGCACGCGTTAAACCGGCAACACCGGCTTTAGCCGCAGCGTAATTAGCTTGGCCTGCGTTACCCATGGAGCCCACAACGCTCACGATATTGATGATGCGGCCGCAGCGAGCCTTCATCATGCCGCGCATAACAATGCGGCTTAAACGGAAAGCAGGCGTCAGATTCGTGTCAATCACTTCCTGCCATTGTTCATCCTTCATGCGCATGGCTAAACCATCACGCGTGATACCGGCATTGTTGACCAACACCGTCACGGCACCGTACTTGGCTGCCACGTCAGCCAAAACTTTTTCGCTTTGTTCGGCATCGGTGACATTGAGCACAACGCCTTCACCCTTGCCGCCGGCTTGAGAAATCTTTTCTGTAATGCGGGCTGCGCCGGATTCGCTCGTAGCGGTACCAATAACGGTCGCGCCGGCTGCTAGGCAAGCAGCCAAAATCCCCGCCCCGATTCCGCGCGAAGCACCGGTTACAAATACCACTTGATCTTTCAATGCGTCAGCTGTAAACACATTCGTCATTTTTTATATCCTATTGCTTAAGTTATTCTGCAGCGTTAATTTCTTCAAGCACAGCCACAAGCGAGTCTTGAGAATTAATATTTTTGACAACAATGGAGCTGTCAATACGTTTAATAAGTCCGGCTAAGACACGGCCCGGACCGCATTCAACGATATGCGTGACACCCATTTCCTTAAAAGCTTGAATAGTCTTTACCCATTGAACGGCACCGGCAGCTTGAGATGCTAACGCTTCAATGATCGCTTCCTTATCCTTGTGAACCTTCACGTCAACATTGGCGACAACGTCAATTTCAGGAGCACTCATCGGAGTTTCTTCAAGCTTGGCGCGAAGCGCGACACTGGCGGGCTTCATCAACGAAGAATGGAAAGGTGCCGAGACAGGCAAAAGAAGTGCGCGCTTAGCGCCTTGAGCCTTAGCCAATTCACAAGCCTTTTCAACCGCAGCCTTTTCACCCGCAATCACCACTTGACCGGGTGAGTTGAAATTAACCGCTTCAACCACACCTTGAGCTGAAGCTTCTTGGCAGACTTGGGCCACCACTTCATCACTTAAACCGATAATGGCTGCCATTCCCCCCTGACCAACAGGAACAGCTTCCTGCATGGCCTTGGCGCGGAAGCGAACAAGACGCACCGCGTCAGCTAAATCAAATACGCCGGCAGCGGTCAATGCGGAATATTCACCCAAACTGTGGCCAGCCATCACTTCAGGCTTTTTACCGCCCAAAGCAAGCCAAGCTTGATAAAGGGCAACGCTTGAGGTGAGCATGGCAGGCTGAGTGTTGACCGTCATATTCAAGCTTTCAGCCGGACCACTGTGAATCATTTCGGCTAAATTCTCTCCCAATGCATCGTTAGCAGTCTTTAAAGCAGCCTGCACAACAGCGTTATCTGCGAAACTATCCAACATGCCGACAGTCTGACTGCCTTGACCCGGGAATACAAAAGCTAATTTCATGAAATATTCTCCTTAGTCCATTTGACTAAAACGCTGCCCCAAGCCATGCCTGCACCGACAGCTTGCATTAAAACCACATCACCTTTTTGAATCTCATTATGACGCGCGGCGTTATCCAATGCCAACGGAACGGAGGCCGCCGAGGTATTGCCGTGGCGATTAACCGTCACGACCATTTTGTCTTCCGATATGCCAATCTTTTGGGCTACCTTTTGCATGATGCGCAAATTCGCCTGATGCGGAACATATCGGCTGATATCGTCAACGGTAAGACCGGCATCTTTTAAAACTGCCTGAGCGCTCTCACTCATGGAGCCCACGGCCATACGGAACACCTGCTGACCGTCCATGCGGACAAAGGGATCACCATGAATTTCGCCGCCGTTAACAAAAGCGTTGCAGCCCAACACCTTTTCATCAAGCGTGCCGTCCGCGCTAAGCCTTGCAGCAAGAATCCCCGGTTCATCGGATGCTTCCAACACAACGGCACCGGCCCCGTCACCAAAGAGCACACAAGTCGAGCGATCATTCCAGTCCACAATACGGCTCATGATGTCAACACCAACCACAATCGCCTTTTTATAAACACCGGTGCGGATAAGCGCATCCGCGTTGGTTAATGCATAGACAAAACCGGCACAGACGGCCTGCAAGTCAAAGGCCGCTCCTTTGGCGCAGTCTAAGAGTTTTTGCAATTGACAAGCGGTGCTCGGAAACACCATATCAGGTGTCGTCGTTGCAACGATAATCAAATCGATTTCAGAGGGATCAACACCTGCATCCCAAAGAGCGGATTTAGCCGCGCGTTCAGCTAACTGCGTGGTTGTCAATCCCCTTTCAGCCAAATAGCGCTTCTCAATTCCGGTACGAGTGCGAATCCACTCATCACTCGTTTCGATATTGCGCAGAGCCAATTCATCGGCCAGGGCCTGATTGGAGGTAGAACGCTCTGGCAAAGCCGAACCCGTTCCAATGATTTTCGAATAAATCTGAGGCATGAACAAAAGCCTTTCTCAAAAAAATTGCTCTAATTGTAAAGCCAATACCCACCCGTTTATAAAGGGCAAAAATCAAGATTTGAAACAAAATTTGACAGAGTTTGAAACACACTCATGTTAATCTTCGATCGTCAAGAGTTAAATCTGAAAGGTCTACCCTATGCGTCTGCACCACTTATTACTAGTCATTCCTTTCGCATTAGTCAGTCAATTGTCGATCGCGAGCAACGACATGGACATTACAGATGTCACTTGCACGGTCAGTCACATCAATGAAGTGGCTCAAAAAGAAGGACTTGAAAAGGCTCAGGCGCTCGCTCAAAGCTGTATTGCCGCTGGATACGATGATGTTGAAAAACAGGTGAAAGAAGCCGGCAACACACTAATGGATCACTACGAAGCCGCCAAGTCGTATATTGGTGAAAAGACCGATGAATACAGCGAAAAGGCGGAAAATATTAAAAAAGAGCTGATGCGCTAAGAGAAAACAATTTATTTTCCCGAGGAGGGAAAAATGGAAACCGAAAGTTCTTTAGTCAATATTGGCCCTTCCAAATTCATTGATAGCTTCACACTGATGGATGCAAGGCTAGAGACAGGAATCAAGATGCGCTTTGCTATCGGTGGCAATGGCCCTGCTCTCATGCTCGTGCATGGTCATCCTCACACTCATATTATCTGGCGAAAAGTTGCGCCGCTTCTGGCTCAAGAGTACACGGTTGTCCTCCCCGATCTGCGCGGATACGGCGACACGGATAAGCCTGAGAGCACACCGGATCACCGCCCATACAGCAAAAAAGAGATGGCTAAAGACCTCATCTCTTTAATGCGGCTATTAAATCGGCCAACCTTTGTTTTCGTCGGTCATGATCGCGGTGCTCGGGTGGGACATCGCCTGGCTCTAGATTATCCGGAAAGCGTTACAAAGGCTGTTTTTGTCGATATCGCACCGACAGCGACCATGTATGCCCTAACTAATAAGGAATTTGCGACAAAGTACTTCTGGTGGTTCTTTCTCATCCAACCGGAACCATTTCCTGAAAAACTGATCGGTTTTGACCCCGACTATTTCCTTCATCATCACATTGACGGCCAAATCAAAATTAAGGGTTGTGTCGAAGACAAAGCCTTTTACGAATATCTTCGCTGCTACAAAGATCCCAGAACCATCCACGCGATTTGCGAGGATTACCGCGCAGCCGCCACCATTGATCTCGATGACGATAAAGAGGATGCTGACAAAAAAATCCAGTGTCCCCTCCACCTGTTATGGGGTGCTCGTGGCACAGTCGGCAAACTCTATGATGTGGTTGGTACTTGGAAAGAAAAAGCGCTAACGGTAAGCGGTGAAGCATTAGACTGCGGACACAGTCCCGAAGAAGAGTGTCCGTCAGTTTTCTTAGAAAAAGTCCTGGCGTTTTTGGACTAAATCAGACACTACTTGCTCATTACTGATCGCTCTTCAAGGCAAAGCTTTTGAGCCGCACAAAACGCAGCGACTATACCGATCGCTGTTGAAAGTACGGTGACAGCGGCAAAGCCGGCTCCGCCCGTCCCCAAGCCCGATAGCGGAGCAACGATACCGCCGGCGACAAAACCCAAAGCACCGAGAAGCGCCGCAGCACTGCCCGCACGCTCGCGCTGGCGATCAAGGGCCAAAGACGTTCCGGATGGAATGGTAAGGCCTAAATTCAACAAAGAAAACGCGACCGTGGCCTCAAGAAACCAAACGGACGCTTGCCAATACAGCGAGGCTGCAATTAGACTCGCTCCCAACAGCATTCCAATGGAGCCGATTTTCAGAGAAAACAGAGCCGATTTAAACCGCTGACAAACAAAGGTTCCAATGGTGATAACAATCGCGTTGCAACCAAATACTATCGAGTAAGTCAAAGGCGATAGGCCGAAAAGTTCCTGATAGACAAAAGGACTGGCTGAGATATAGGCAAATAACAAACCAAAACCCGCACACTGCTGAACGAGAAGCAAAGCAAAGGTTTTGTCATTTTTTAACAAGGCAAAAAGACTGAAAAAAGGAAACTTGGCGGTATTCGGACGATAACTCTTAAGAGTTTCCCTGAAAAATAAAGTAGAAATCAAGAGCACCACACCAATAGCCAACAAAACCACAAAAATATCACGCCAATTTAAGTATTCATTGACAAGCGCTCCGCAAATCGGTGCCAACACGGGCGCCAATCCCTGAACAGCTCCGATAATGGACAAAAACTTAGCTAAATCCCGGCCGCTATATAGATCGGTGGCAATTGACTTAGCCAGAACAATACCGCCTGCACCGCCCAATCCCTGTACGAAACGCGCGGCCACAAAAAATTCCATTGTCGGAGAAAAGACACAAGCAACGGTTGCCACACAAAAAACGGCCAATGAACATAAAAGAGGCACTTTTCTGCCTTTACGATCCGATAATGGCCCCACAATAAGTTGACCGATTGCAAGCCCCCACATAGAGGCTGATAGACCGGCTTGGGTTAGAGCGGTAGAGGCGTTAAGATCTTTGGCTTGAGCGGGCATCGCCGGTAAGTAAAAATCTGTCACAAAGGGACCGAACGCTGTCAATGCAGCCAGGAAAATCACCATTAAAAATGCACTAGCAAATGTTTTTTCAGACATCTTCACACCTCACAAGGAACACAAACAAAATAACCTTGAAAAGATGTATCTAATGCAAACGGCAACCGGTTACGGAAGGTGCTAGAAATTGCCTTGCCTGTCTGGGCAAGGAACCAAAATAAAGAAAAATCTCGTAGGTTGTAATTGAAGGTTTTGTCGACATGCGGGCATTTTAAACACAAAACGAAAAAAGGGAACCCAAATTTCGGATTCCCCTTTTTTAATCGACGATTGAAAATCACTGATGAAGCTTTCCCGTTTTGTCTCCCACCGCAACGTTTTGCACATTGGCTGTGGGGTTTTCGGCGTTGCCGGCGAAGGCTAAAGTCGAGATTAACTTCAGAGTGCTTTTCTCAATCCAGTGAATTATTCACCCTTAACGTCGATCACCTTCTTACCACGATAGAAGCCGTTCGGGCTGATGTGGTGACGGAGGTGAACTTCACCGGTCTTCGGTTCAACAGCCGTAGCCGGGTTCGTCAAGAAGTCATGAGCACGGTGATTGCCGCGCTTGTTGGTCGATTTTTTATTTTGTTGGACTGCCATAGCAATACCCCACTTTAAGAAAACACGCGATTATACCCTAGATATGCGCATCTTGCCAATGCCATTACCTAAAGCTTGGAAAAAAGTTTTGCGATTATATCAGTTTTTCTTCAATAAGTCTCGCAAGTTAGCAAAAGGTTTCGGTCTTTCGATCACTTCTTCGTCTTCGGAAGCTATGTCGCTATGTTTAAGCGGAGCTTCACAATCATCATGACGGGGGAAATTAGGCAGTGACAGAATGATTTCTTCCTGAACCCAAGCCGCCACATCCATATGTTCTGAACCGACAACCACTTCCCACTCCTCATCTTCTTCAACAGGAATGCGATTGGCTTCTGCTTCGCTTTTAACAAAAAGAAACGGCACTTCACGCTCAATGTCAATATCTATCGGTTGAGTGCAGCGGGTACAGCGCATTTGCACTTTTCCCTCGATAGTCAGTATGGCCGCCGGCAAACCGCGGACGCCTTCCGTTCCTTCAATTTCAATTGCAAAGGGTTTTACTGTTTCACTATTAATAATTAGGCTGGCGAGTTCGGGCATCTCCGAAATGTTCACCGTTGTGTTAATCTTCTGACGATTTGTTGCCACTGAAAAAATGTCGACAGTGGAAAAGTTTTGATTGCTTTTCGACATCCTTTACTCCCAAAAAGGTTACGAGGCGTATGTTACAGAAGAAATTGGTTCTGGGGTCAAGTTCCCCCTATCGAAAAGAGTTATTGGAACGTTTGGGTGTTCCGTTTGAATGTGTTTCTGCCGATATTGATGAAAGCCGCCACGAAGGTGAAACACCTGAAGCCCTTTGTGTCAGACTGGCTCGTGAAAAAGCCCTTAAAGTCAAATCCATGGTGGGCGATGCAATTGTGATCGGCAGCGATCAAGTTGCCGTTCTGGGAGAAAGAATTTTGGGCAAACCCCACACTCGCGAACGAGCGATTGAACAGCTTTCCAGCATGCAAGGACATACAGTTTATTTTCTGACAGCCCTTTGCATCATTGGTGAAAAAGGTGAAATCTTTGAAACAATGGTTCCGACTATTGTTACGATGAAAAAACTTTCCGTCAAAACTATTGAAAATTATCTCGATCGCGAACAACCTTTCAATTGTGCGGGCTCTGCCAAGATCGAAAAGTTGGGTATCGCCTTAATGAAGGAAGTCCGCTCAACCGATCCAACTGCGCTCATCGGGCTGCCTCTTATTGAAACCGTAAACCTTTTGGCTAAAGCAGGCCTGGAAATTATTGAAGGAATTGGTGAGGCTTAATTGAGTATGACTGGAACGCTGTATTTATTACCCAATCGAATAGCCGAACGTCCGGTAGAGGAAACGATTCCTACCTACACGCTTGAGGTACTGAGAAGAACTCAATTTTTTCTGGCCGAAAATGCCAAAAGCGCCCGCGCTTACTTAAAAGCCGCCTCCCATCCTCAGCCAATTGCCGAACTTCACATAGAGGAAATCGGTCATGAACCGCAAAATGAAAAAATTGATGAGTGGCTTACCCCGCTTTTGGAAGGCCATGACATTGCAATTGTCAGCGAATCAGGCTGCCCCGGTGTAGCGGACCCAGGCGCAACGATCGTCGCCCGCGCTCAAGAAAAGGGATTAAAGGTTAAGCCCCTGGTGGGCCCTAGTTCTATTTTGCTGGCTTTGATGGCAAGCGGTTTAGACGGTCAGCATTTCCGCTTTTTGGGCTACCTTCCTATCAAGGAGCCGAGCAGAACTCAGGCATTACGCGATGCCGAACATCAAAGTGCCAAGGGTGAAACTCAAATTTTTATTGAAACACCCTACCGCAATCAGGCTTTTTTAGAGTTTCTCTGTCAAACACTTCAAGCCGATACAAAAATTACGATTGCCTGCGATGTCACCGGCGAGGCTGAATTCATCAGAACCAAAACAGCCTTAGAGTGGTCTGAAGAGAATATTGATTTACCGAAACTGCCGACTATTTTCGCCATCCTGGCTGTTAAAAGCCGAAAAAACAATGAACGGAAAGTAAAAAAAGACTTCAAGCAGTTCGCACGTAAAAAGCAAGGCAGCTTTTGGCGTCAAGCTTAAAAAGACATGGGCGGATTTCCCGCCCATATCCTTCATTAAAACTTCGACTAGAAAATTAAAGCAACTCGTCAACACCCAGAGCGCTCGCTAACTGGGGCACATCGTCCACAACAGGCACCTTCCACTTCACCAATTCACTCTTGGGAAATGCTCCGTAGCTCACTGCCACTGCCGCGCAGCCGGCATTTTTCGCTAACCACAGATCGTGCTCGGTGTCACCGATCATCACCATTTGATGAATGTCTACACCGGTCTCTTCAGCCAACATCTGCAGCATCAGCGGATTGGGTTTGCCCGCACTTTCATCAGCCGTAACCGTTGCTTCAAAGATATCACCCACCCCGGTTTGCGCAAAAACCCGATCCAATCCCCGACGACTCTTTCCTGTTGCAACAGCAAGACGCAGACCGGCCGCTTTCATTTTTCGCATTAGATCTTCAAGTCCAGGGAAGATTCCGATTTCCTTTTCTTTAACGAGATAGTACTCACGGTAAGCTTGTTCAAACTGATCGTAGTGATCAAAACGGAATTCGGGCTCAATGGTTAAAATCGCACTTCGCCAATCCAGTCCAATCACACTTCGGGCAATCTGCATACCGGGATCTTTATAACCCAAGGCGACAAAAGCATGGCAAATACCCGCGGCGATCGGTTCGGTTGTATCCATGACCGTACCGTCCCAATCAAAAACAAACAGATCAAATTTGGGTACCAACATCGTTATTGTTCCTTTCTCTGCTTTAAAGCAGTAATTAACTCTGCACAATCTTTAGGCAATTGAGCGGTCACAGACATTGACTGTCCGGAAATCGGGTGCTTGAATTCTAAGCGATAAGCATGCAGAAACATTCGCTTAAAGGGAATGCCGAGACTGCCTTTAGCGATTTTCTTATTTTCTTCAAAATCACCGTATTTATCATCACCGACCAAAGGGTGACCCGCCCATTGAGCATGGACTCGAATTTGGTGAGTGCGTCCAGTTTTCAAATCAACATTGAGATAAGAAACTGCCCCGAAACGCTCAATGAGCTGAAAAATACTATGACTTGGCAACCCCTTTTCTTCGTCCACACAGACACGCCGTTCACCGGAGGAGGTTACAAATTTATAAAGCGGAGCTTTAATATGCTGACGGTCGTTGACCCAGTCACCCAAAACAAGGGTTTTATACGATTTATGTAATTCACCGTTTCGGATCATCTCGTGAAGTCTGACCAAAGCCTTTCTGCTTTTAGCCAACATCATCACGCCGCTTGTGTCACGGTCGAGCCGGTGCACGAGCTCCAAGTAAGGTTGATTAGGGCGGGCGGCTCGCAGCCGTTCAATCAAACCGAAACTAACGCCTGAACCACCGTGTGCAGCTAATCCCGCAGGCTTATCTACCACTAAAATGTGCTCATCTTCGTACAAAATCGGCAATTCAATATCGTCAATCGGACGGGCTGATTCTTTTTTAGCGATCGTCGATACACGAATAGGCGGCACTCTCAACTCATCGCCAAACTGCAAGCGGGTATCAACCGTCGCTCTTTTTTTATTAACACGGACCTCCCCGCCTCGCACAATTCGGTACAGATGGCTCTTGGGGACGCCTTTAGCTATACGAAATAAGTAATTATCAAGCCTTTGTCCATCCGCATCCGCGCCGATGCGAATCCAGACAACGGCATCAGCTTTAGCACTCGCTTGCGATGATGGAATAAATATAGGGGTTTTCCCAACTAAATTTGCCATAACTCTATATAATGGGGAACTTGTTGAATCGGAACAAAAAATGTAGTTTGTTGCGATCAACTTTGATCGAAAATCAACATGTGCATTTTAGCCATGTTTTGATTAAAAATTTCTCTTTGTTGAACCGTGTGTCCAACGAAGTTTTTTGTGTGCCTGAAAGAGCTGCCTTTCAGGTTGTTGTGGCGGAGCTGCAGTTTGTCTGCAGACTGTGAAGCCTAAGTGTTTAATACACGAAAAGCAGCAAACGGTATTTGTTAAGTCCTCTTTTCGGACCCAATCGGTTAATCAGAGGCGTTTGTTAATTGCCGTGATGAAGAAATCTGTGGTTGGACAAGCCCCACTGGGATCACCGTTGAACATTTTCGGTGAATCAGACTTGTCAATATTAAGACGATAATGTTTATTAGACCTCATGTGAGGGATTGAGCTCATAGATGCAAAATAGGGTCACTATTTTGAATTCGTTCGTTTCGGTGCTCTCCCTACCGCGGCTTTGATAGTGACGCGACACATGTCTAACAATTTGTTTTCTCGCACGACCTCGGTTAGAGCTATTCACCGGGGGTCTGGTTATTTGAGAAAAGATTAAGCGGCCGGATGTTTTTCCCGGCTATGCTTGCGCCACGGATTTGTTTCTGACACGGCACGCCAGACTTTGACGACCTGCGACAGTGGTTGTCAGCCCGGAGTGTTCAATGAAACGCATGTTATTTAACGCCACGCACGCCGAAGAGACGCGCGTCGGTATTGTTGATGGCCAAAAGCTCATCGATATTGATATCGAAACAGCCGGCCGTGAACAACGTAAATCCAATATCTACAAAGGCATCATTACCCGTATCGAACCGAGCCTTGAAGCTTGTTTCGTCAATTACGGTGAAGATCGCCACGGTTTTCTCCCTTTTAAAGAAGTTTCCCGTCAATATTTCAAAGAAGGCGTCGATGTTCGCACGGCGACCATCCGTGATGCCCTCGTTGAAGGACAGGAACTGATTGTTCAAGTTGAAAAAGAAGAACGCGGCAATAAGGGTGCTGCACTAACCACCTTTATTTCGCTTGCCGGCCGCTATTTGGTCTTAATGCCTAACAATCCTCGCGGTGGCGGTGTTTCCCGTCGTATTGAAGGTGAAGAGCGTCAGGAACTGCGCGAAACGATGGATCGTTTGAAGTTGCCTGCCGGCATGAGCATCATTGCCCGCACCGCTGGCATTGGCCGCACGGTTGACGAATTCCAGTGGGACCTCAATTACCTGCTTAAACTTTGGGAAGCGATCTGCGAAGCCGCTCAGCCGCAGTACGAATTGCAAAGCCGTGAAGGCAACCGCGTTATTACCAAATACGTGACGGAATCCGTCGGTCCAAAGGGTGAGGCGCTTAAACGAGCCAACCCCGCACCGTTTTTGATCGTTGAAGAAAGCAACCTGGTCATTCGCGCTATTCGTGACTACTTCCAACCAGAAATCGGTGAAATCCTCGTCGATACCGATGAAATTTACGATCAAGCCCGTCAGTTCATGGCCCATGTGATGCCTGACATGGTCGGCCGAGTCAAGCGCTACCGAGAAGAAACGCCGCTTTTCTCACGCTTTCAAATTGAGCATCAAATTGAAACTGCTTACTCACGTACGGTTCCCCTGCCCTCCGGCGGCGCCATTGTGATTGACCACACGGAAGCCTTGGTGGCCGTTGACGTGAACTCCGCACGCGCAACCAGAGGCTCTGATATTGAAGAAACCGCTTTCAGAACAAACTGCGAAGCAGCCGATGAAGTAGCCCGCCAAATGCGTCTTCGCGACTTGGGCGGTTTGATCGTGATCGACTTTATCGATATGAACGATCCGAAGAACCAACGCGCAGTTGAACAACGCCTCAAAGACGCGCTCAAGTATGACCGAGCCCGTGTTCAAATGGCAAAAATCAGCCGCTTCGGTTTGATGGAATTGTCCCGTCAGCGCCTGCGTCCGGCCTTAGCCGAAGGCAATCACATCACCTGCCCGCGTTGCAACGGCGTTGGCGTCATTCGTGATACTGAAAGCTGCGCATTGCAGATTTTGAGAATTCTTGAAGAAGAAGCCATGAAGGAAGGCACAGGAGCCGTCCACGCTCAAGTGCCTGTGGATGTCGCAAGCTTCCTTTTGAATGAAAAGCGTCGTGATATTGCCAAGATTGAACAACGTCACCGTCTGCCTATCGTTTTAATTCCTAACAAGTTCCTCGAAACGCCGCACTACCATATCGAACGTCTGCGTTACGACGATGAACGCTTGGATGATGAAGTGGCCAGCTACAAGCGAGCTGAAGAAATTCAACCCGATGAGGAGGCTATCGATCCTTATCGCGTGAAGAAACCGGAAGAAAAGCCGGCGGCCAAACGCCAAGAACCGGTTCTTCGCAACTTCATGCCCGAAGTAGCTCCTGAACACAATGAAGCTGACCGCTTAATCAATAAGAAGGCCGAACAACGGGCCGCCCGCGAAGAAGCGGCCAAGCGTGCCCAAGCCGCCCAGGAGCCGAGTCTTATCCGCCGCCTGATTAACTTCCTCTTTGGTTCCGATCAAAAACCGGCTGAAGAAAAGAAGGACGAAGAGAAGAAGGGACGCTCTGATCGTCGCTCTCGCCGCAATCCCCGCGATCGTCGCGAGAAGGACTCTACGTCGCGTCGTCAACGCAGAGAACGCACCCGTGTTGAAAAAGATGAAGACAAGAGTGCATCGGTTGATAAACCGGAAACAACGGAAAGAGTAAAGACTCAAGACAAGGAAGCGGTTCGTGATACGCAAACCCGTCGCCGTCCGCGCCGCCGTGTCAAGAGTGAAGACGCTCCGGAATTGCTACCCGCGCCTGAAACCAAGGTTGCTTTGCCCAAACCCGTTGTGGAAGAAGCCGCACCGGCTCCTCAAACGGTTGCCAATGACGAAGACTTCAACTTTGCTACCGATACCATTCCTGAAGCAAAGGTTTCTGAAGAACGTGTTGAAGTTTCTGTTGAAGCCCAACCTCAGGCTGAAACGCCGAATATTGAACGTCGCCCGCGCCGTCGTCGTCGCACAACAGACGATTTAATGGTTCGCCGTGATCGAATTCCGCCTGAAATCGAAGCCGAAGAAATGAACCGTGCTCCGATTGTGTTGCCTGAAGAATATATCGAGGAAGCTCCGGTGCGCACCGAACCTTTGAACGAATCCGAGCTTCATAGCGAAGTAAAGGGAAATACGGTTGAACCGCGTCACGTGAACGTTGAAAGTCAAATCGCTAATCAAAAACGCGAACCGTTGGCACAGCGTCCCCGCGCCGAAGAGCAACCTCTCGAAGAAAAGGTTGAAGACGTTCAAAAAACCGAGGTAACGGTGGAGGTTCCTGTTGCCGAAGCCACTTTAGCAGTTGAAGAAACTGTTTCTGAAACCGCTGAAGTTGCGACAGCAGAAGACGCCATGGCGCGTTTGACAGCCGGTCTTGATGAAGCCTTGGCTAAGAGTGGTTTGACCGTTGTGCACACCAATCCTGAATTGGTCCACCCAGTTGATTACTCACCTGTCATCTATCCGGGACGCCCCAGAAAGGTTTTGCCGCCTTTGGATGACACGCCGCTCATTCAGGTTCACACAAAGACCCTCTGATATTACTGATTACTGACTCGGAGGGCGAAGCCAAATGGCTCGCCCTCCTCTTTTTCTAAACAAAGTATCGTGACTGACAGCAAACTTCTTAATAAGACAATTGATGAACTCGTAAAACTCATCAAGAAAGCCGACGCAGCAGGCGATATTGATCAAAAATATCCGATCTACACCAAGTTGCAGCTGGCCGCTGCTTCAGCGTACGCCAAATTAGAGTCAGACTTCATAACACCGGTCATTCAAAAGCTAGAAGAAAACAATTACGAATACAGCGATTTAATGCGCTGGACATTTTTCTTTGAATGCTTATCGTGCAACATCACCGATGACAAATACACTCATGCCTTGATGGTCATGCCGTTTATGGCCTCAAGCGCCTACGGTTTGCCGTTCGGAGAAATTCCGCAAGAAGCGTTAAAGAAAATCGAGGTTTTCTTAAAAGGTCTCTTTACACCTGACTATCAAATCCGCATCAATAGCGATATGGTCAGTACCGATACATTTGCCCTACGGCCTTTTGAAATGCAAAGCCATGTCAGACAATGGGTGGCCTCGAGTAAACCTGGTATCTCGCGCTTTATCACTTCTGAAGAGACCCGTGAGGAGATGACCGAGCTTGTTGCTGATATTCGCTTGATTCCTTTTATTGTCAGCACCCCCATCAAAAAGCTTCCGCTCACCACTTTTGTGCCGGAAGTCAGTTTGCAGAAAATGCAGAAAAATCTTGTTTTCGCACTCAAGCGCATTTTTGATGAGCATTACCCGGCAACGCACATGGAATTTTTGCAGCATCCTTCTGAAGAGCTTCAGACTTACTTGCAAAAAGTCGATGATCCGAAGAACTACAACACAAGTCTCATGTTGCCGTGCATTGCCTCCATGATGGAAGCCGGCCGTCTCTTCCGCCATTTCTCTTTAAGAGAAGCACTTGCCAAACTTCAGCAAACTGACGGCTACGCCATTAAAGATCTGCAAATTGCCGTCGCTCCTTTTTACGAACCGGCGGGGCCCGGAGAGGCAAAGATGGCAGAATTTCGTCTTGGCATCAGTCTTAAAGGCGAGAATTCAAAGGTTTATCAAGGATTGGGGTGGCCTGTCTTTTTTGATGATCCCGCCGAGCTTCTCGATAGTCTCGAAGCCACTTTAATGCTGCACAAATTTGAGCATGAGCAAGTGCGATTTGTGAGTGAAGGGACGTTTATGCTCGAAGACGATGATGAGGAAGTTCGTTACCCGGCCTTTGACGGTAAGCTCTATGAACCATACTTACGTGAAGAGATTTCTTACCTGACACCGACTCTTTATCAGCTCAATTGATCTTTTGTCTTAACCGATAAATGAACGGCTCTGTCGCGTATTTTTGCTGACAGAGCCGTTTCTTATTTAATGGATTAAATTAGTTGCGTTGAAAAACGAAATTACCGTTAACCATCGTGGCATCGACCTTAACCTTGAGGATGTCGTCAGGATTAATGGTGAAGATGTTGTCGCTTAAAACAACAAGGTCCGCGAGATACCCCTTCATCAAACGCCCCTTCACCTTTTCATCAAAGGAAGCGTAGGCGCTTTCAATGGTGTAGGCATCAACGGCCGAATAAATATCCACACATTCCTCAGGATGCCAACCGCCGGCAGGTTCGCCACGCAAATTCTTGCGAGTCACCGCACAGTAAAGGTTGGCAATCGGATCCATATCTTCTACGGGGCTATCCGTACCGTAGCTCGTGTGAACGCCCAAATCCATCAAGGTCTTGAAGGCATAGCTTGTTGCCGCCAAGTCCTTACCCACACGATCTTCCACAATGGCCGTGTCGTAGTGCAGGAAGATCGGCTGAACCAAAGCTAGGATGTCATTCTTTGTGAAGCGTTCAAGCAACGGACGATCCGTGATCTGAACGTGAATAATGCCCAAACGCAACGGATTTTCACCATTTTCACAAACCTTGTCATAGGCGTTCAAAACGTTTTCAATCGCCGCATCCCCAATGGCGTGCACAGCCACGCCACAATTATTCTTAACAGCCATGCCGACCAACGTATCGATTTCTTCAGGCGTTAAGGTGGCAATACCACGAGTGGACGGATCATCAGCATAGGGTTCACGCATGTAGGCCGTACGGGCGCCGAGGCTGCCGTCAACAAAGAGCTTCAAGGGGCCGAAGCGGTTGAAGTCGTTACCCACACCCGTGCGATAGCCTTTATCCAAAAATTCTTGGAAAGCATTGGGCTCCATGAAGCTGAATTGGTGGTAGACACGGACAGTCGGCGTTTCAGCCAACACTTGATTGTAAGCTTCAAGCGTCGATTCCCAGTCTCCCATGCGCACGTCACACGTTTGAACAGAGGTCACCCCTGTTTCATTGGCGTGCTTCATGGCCGTGCGGATCAAACGCTTTTTCGTTTCAATCGAACGTTCACTCATTAAGCAGCGGACTTGAGCGCGTGCGTTTTCACGCACAACCCCGGTCAATTCACCGTTTTCTTGGTCAATGGCGCCGCCTGCGTTCGGAACCGTGTCAACCGTGACACCGGCCATTTCAAGCGCCTTGGTGTTGCAAGTCAGAATGTGACCGCAAGCGCGATCGAAAATGATCGGGTAATCCGTCGAAATCTTATCCAAGTCGTGACGAGTTAAAAGACGATGCTCGTCTGTAAAGTAGTCCTGATTCCACCCCATCCCGTGAATCACTTCACCGGGCTGCGGTTGATTTTCTTCAATATAGCGACGACCGCGTTCAATCACTTCTGCAATGGAAGTAACACCTTGAAGTCGAACGGCAGCCAACGCGATACCCGTGTTAAAGAGGTGTTGGTGCGAGTCATTAAAACCCGGAACAATCGTGCGGCCTTGAGCATCGTACAAATTTTCGTTGCCCGTGCAGGCAGCGCGCACCTCTTCCTCTGTACCGACCGCTGCGATCTTGCCATCATCACCCACTAAAAGAGCTTGGGCAAATACGTCTCGTTGGACATAAATATTGGCGTTATAAATCAATGTCGACATGGTGTTACTCTCCATTTTCCTTAGCTTGAGCGGCCACTTGAGCGTCGTGCTGCTTGCGGAACATTACTTCATAGATAACCAAACCGAGCAGCGGCACAATGAAACCTAAAACAACGGTGATCGGATCGTTGCCGATCGTGTTGATGATCAAACCGATCATCACAGCGCAGATGATCAAAATCGGGATCGGATAGAACCAAACGCGATACGGGCGTTCCAAATCCGGATACTTGCGGCGCAAGACAATCACGGCAAAGAAAGTCATACCGTGGAAAATCATGCCGCACAAGGCAACCAAACTCGTCAATTCACCCAAGGTTCTCGACAGAATCAAGACAATGGCGAGAACAGCTGAAGCAAGCTGAGCGTTGATCGGCGTGCGATACGTCGGGTGAAGCTTGGCAAAGGGCTTGAAGAACGCACCGTCACGAGCCATGGCGTAAGTCATACGCGGGAAAGCAAGAACGCAACCGTTTAAGGAACTGAAGATTGCCAAAATCATGGCCGCGCCCACAATGTAGAGACCGGCGCTGCCAAAGAGCATGTTGGCGGCTTCCGTACCCAAGTAGTAGTTGCCGGAATTAACCATTTCCACAATCTTGCCATAAGGCACAACACGGAAAATGGCGTAGTTAAAGAGCACGTACAAAAGCGCCACGCCAACGATAGCCAAAATCAAGGCAAGCGGAATGTTTCTCTTCGGATTCTTGATTTCTTCTGCAATGTTATTGAGGTTGGTCCATCCTTCATAGGCCCACAACGTGGCGATAACGGCGAAACCGATCATCGAAAGCAAAGTCGAGATGGAGGGCATTTCACCCGGGTACATGAAGAGGTCGGGGGATTCTTCGCCCAAAAGCAGACCCGCAAAGAGAATCAAAAGAATCGGCAACATCTTTAAAACCATAAAGACATTACCCAAACGGCTGCCGATACCCACCCCGCGGATATTAATGAGCGTCAGGAGCAAAACGGTGGAAATGGCAATAACCTTTTGACTGATCGGGTCAATTGTCCAAATGGAATTGAGCGCCGCGGCAAAGGCGACAGCCAATGCAGCGATGGAGCCCGGGTTGGACAGGCAGAAATTACCAAACCCGCACATAAAGGCAATGCGTTCGCCATAAGCTTCACGCAAATAAACGTAGTAGCCGCCCGCCTTCGGGATCATGGCACCTAATTCAGCAAAGCAGATACCGCTCAAAAGCGTCACCAGACCGCCGATTAACCAAACCAAAAGGGAGAGACCGGGACTCATGCCCGCGCGTTGGAGAACGATGGCACCGATGTAGAAAATACCGGAGCCGATCATGATACCTGCCAAAACGGAAATGCCACCGAAAAGCGTTACATCACGACGCATTTCAGTCTTTTCGCTTTGCAGTTGATTGGCAACAGAGCTTGTCGTCATCATCTAGTCCTTATTGTTATTGAATTAAACAAAAGCTATAAAAAAAGTTGCATCCATCGATGCAACCTTGCTTATGTCATTCAAATAAGGCGATGACAGCCGTTTGCGATCGATAGCTCCTCCACTTCCTGTCGAAAGCGGGAGTCATGGAAATATTCTTCCCATGCCCAACTGGTGATTCCTACCGGAATCATCGTTTCGGCGACTTGACCTTTCTCGAGCTGTCTTCGGGTGTCCCCTCAGGCTTGATACTCTTTCGCGTCGCGCCTCTATCAACTTTGGATTAAATTAAACGCCAAAAATTAACGTTTGTAAATAGAAAGAAAAAACAAAAAAGGCCCGATTTTTTTATTTCGGGCCTTTTTTTAAGCAATTTAGATTAGAAGTTTCTAAATTTATGCGTCAACTGACTTCACATCAAAGGTGAAGTCATCGCCTTTGGCACCAACCGTCACGGTATCACCCGGTTTAACGTTGCCAGCCAAAAGCAGACGAGACAAACCGTTTTCGATATGATCTTGGATCGCGCGCTTTAATGGACGAGCACCGTAAAGCGGATCAAAACCAACCTTGGCGATTTCCGTTAAGGCTTCATCGGTCACAACCAACTTAATGTCCTGAGCCTCGACACGGGCGGCCAATTTCTTCAGTTGAATCTTGGCAATATCCTTAATCACCGATTCACCCAAAGCATTAAAGACCACAATCTCATCAATACGGTTGATGAATTCCGGACGGAAGTGCTCACGCACCTGCGCCATCACAGCGGTCCGGATTTCATCCTTGCCGGCTCCGACAAGCGACTGAATTTCATGAGAACCCAAGTTACTTGTCATGATGATGACCGTGTTCTTAAAGTCCACCGTCCTACCTTGACCATCGGTCATACGACCGTCATCCAAGACCTGCAGCAAGACGTTAAAGACATCCGGGTGCGCCTTTTCCACTTCATCGAGCAAAATGACGCTATAGGGTTTACGGCGAACGGCCTCGGTCAAATAGCCGCCCTCTTCATAACCCACATATCCCGGAGGCGCACCGATCAAACGAGCCACCGAGTGCTTTTCCATGAATTCGCTCATATCGATACGGATCATGGCGTCTTCCGTATCAAAGAGGAACTCTGCCAAAGCCTTCGTCAGTTCCGTCTTACCGACACCGGTCGGTCCTAGGAAGAGGAACGAACCGTAGGGGCGATTCGGATCTGATAGACCGGCCCTTGAGCGCAAAATCGTTTCAACAACGGCCTTGACGGCTTCGGGTTGTCCCACGACACGGCGTTCGAGCGCTTCACCCATGTGAAGAAGCTTTTGACGCTCGCCTTCCATCATCTTGGAAACCGGAATACCCGTTGCACGGGAAACCACCTCGGCGATTTCCTCTGCTCCGACGCTTGTACGCAAGAGCTTGGGCTTCATCTCGCCTTTCTTAGACTCTTCTTTTCTCAGCTTTTCCTCAAGTTTAGGCAACACACCGTATTGCAACTCGGCAAGCTTTTCGAATTGTCCCTGGCGGCGGTACTCTTCCATTTGGTGACGAGTCTTATCAATATCGTCACGCGCTTTCTTCGCTTCAAGCGCCTCGATCTTTTCTTTCTTCCAGACCTCTTCCAAATCACCGTACTGCTTGGTCAGATCCGTGATTTCGTCTTCAATCGCGGCCAACCGTTTTTTACTGGCATCATCGGTTTCTTTCTTCATCGCCTCGCGTTCAATCTTTAATTGAATGATTCGGCGATCAAGCTTATCAAGGGCTTCCGGCTTGGAGTCGATTTCCATCTTCACGCGTGCCGCCGCTTCATCGATCAAGTCAATTGCCTTATCGGGCAAGAAACGGTCGGTGATGTAACGGTGCGACAACTCAGCCGCAGTCACGATAGCCGGGTCAGTAATTTCAACGCCGTGGTGAGCTTCGTACTTTTCCTGCAGTCCACGTAAAATAGCGATCGTATCCTCAACGCTTGGTTCATCGACCATCACTTTTTGGAAACGACGTTCAAGCGCGGCGTCCTTTTCAACGTACTTGCGGTACTCGTCAAGCGTGGTCGCCCCGATTACGTGCAATTCTCCACGGGCAAGAGCCGGCTTTAGCATATTGCCCGCATCCATCGAGCCCTCGGTCTTACCGGCTCCGACCACGGTGTGCAGTTCATCGATAAACAAAATGATCTGACCGTTGGCACGCGTGACTTCTTTGAGTAACTTCTTTAAGCGTTCCTCAAACTCACCACGGTACTTGGCTCCGGCAATCAAGCCTGCCATATCCAAACTTAAAATCCGTTTGTTTTTCAACGTATCAGGCACTTCGCCATTGACAATACGCTGGGCCAAGCCTTCCACCACGGCTGTCTTACCGACACCGGGTTCACCGATCAACACAGGGTTATTTTTCGTTCTGCGCTGCAGAATCTGCATGGCACGACGAATTTCATCATCACGGCCGATAACCGGGTCAAGCTTGCCTTCACGCGCCTTGGCGGTTAAATCAATGGTGTACTTTTTGAGGGCTTCGCGCTGATTTTCCGCATCCGGATTATCAGCCGAGTCACCTCCCCGCACTTCTGCAATGGAAGCCTCAAGCGCCTTACGGGTTAAGCCGCAGCGTTTGGCAATACGAGACGCTTCCCCTTGCGCTTGCGTCAAAGCCAAGAGTGCCATATCCACGGAAATGTATTCATCACCGTGAGCCATGGCTTCCTTTTCAGTGAGGTTCAACCAATTGATCAGATCGCGGCCGGGCTGAATATCGCCCCCCGTACCGCTTACCTTCGGCAAACGGCGAACCGTGTCTTCAACCTCTTGAACAAGCCTTTGAACCGATACACCGGCTCTCTGTAGCAACGACTTCGTGGATCCGTCTTCGTCACGCAAGAAAGCTGCGAGAAGATGCACGTCTTCCATGATTTGGTTGTCGTTGCCAAGCGCAATTGTTTGTGCGTCAGCCAAAGCTTGTTGGAATTTTGTCGTTAATTTATCTTGTCTCATTGTTTTCTTTCCTTCTGCTTTGCCAGTTTCTAGAACCGGCAAAACAATCTTTCTAACTCCTATATGGGGTAGGGTTTAGAAATTTCAAGAGAAAAGAAAAAGATATTTTTTACTTATTTTTCAATGAGATAATGACAAATTGAAATAGATTGTCACATAAAAGAGTCGGATCAAAAACTTTTTCTCATAGATGCCCACGAATGGTCAGCACACCGAGAATCAAAGCAATAAAAGAACCGCCAATATGCATCAAGAAGTGTTCAAGAGAAGCCAACCACTGACCGGTCAGCATAAAGTGCAGGTTTTCTCCCAAAACCGCCGTCAGTGTGGAAAAGGCACCGAGAAAACCGGTGATGATAAAAAGTCTGACGGCTGGACTGATTTCCGGCCGGGTCGAAAGCCAGGCTAGAGCCATCCCCATCAGGTAGGCCGCACAAAGATTAGACAAAAGCGTTCCCAGGGGAGAAGATAGGAACCAAGAGGTGCCGTTAAAGGCATAGGTAAGCCACCACCGGATCATCGCACCTAAGGTGGCACCGGTAGCAACACTAACAACCACTAACCAAAGAGGACCGTCTTTTGTCATAGCTAATTCACAAAAAATTGCGATGATTGTACGCCAAGAAGCAAAAGCTTTGTTAAGCTTTAAGCGTTTACATTAAAAGGATTTGCGATGAGCGTTACTTTAAATCAGCCGATTGCTCCATTCTCTGCCCAGGCTACCACTGGAGAAATCACTTCCGAAATGTTCAAAGGCCGCTACACGGTCCTTTATTTTTATCCCAAAGACAATACCAGCGGCTGCACGATGGAAGGCCGCGACTTCGCCGCGCTTTACACGCAATTTAAAGAGGCCGGCTGTGAAGTGATCGGTGTTTCCAGAGATTCAATCAAAAGTCACACCAACTTCTGCAACAAGCAGGGTTTCCCCTTTGCGTTAATTAGCGATAGCGAAGAAACGCTTTGCAAGGCTTTTGACGTCATTAAACTGAAAAAGCTATACGGTCGTGAGTACATGGGCATTGAGCGCAGCACTTTCCTCATTAATCCTCAAGGTGTCGTTTGTGCCGAATGGCGAAAAGTGAAAGTGGCCGGCCACGCTCAGGCTGTTCTTGAACATTTGAAATCGTTGCAATAAGGAGAAAAGCATGCCGCTGCCTCCCCTGCCCAAAGCGATGGGTTCAATTTTGAAAGAAGGTGAAATGACGGTTAAGCCTGCATCCAACCCAAAAAGTTTCAAAACAGCAGTCAAAGAAAAACCTGTCGTTTCTGAAACAAACAAAGCCGTCAAGCGTGTCAAATCACCCAAAGCGGCTGACTTACTCGAGAAAAAAGAGAACTCACCGAAAAAACAAAAAGGCTATCGAGCAAAGACACACGGCAAAAAGCTTTTTGTGCTTGATACAAACGTACTCATGCATGATCCGATCTCGCTTTTTCAGTTTGAGGAACATGATGTATTTTTGCCGATGATTACGCTTGAAGAGCTCGACGGTCATAAAAAAGGGATGAGCGATGTCGCGCGCAACGCCCGACAGGTCTCCCGTTATCTTGACCAACTTTTAGGCCACAGCGACGGCAATATCTCCGAAGGCATTGAGTTAAGCGCCTTGGGAAACACCGAGGCTCAGGGCAAACTATTTTTCCAAACGCAAACGCTCGAAGCACAGCTTCCTCAAGGACTGCCTCAAGGCAAGGCTGACAACCAAATTCTGGGAGTCGTTCAAGCTCTGCAAAATAAGGAAAAAGAACGCTCCGTTGTGTTGGTTTCCAAAGACATCAATATGCGCATCAAGGCAACGGCCATGGGTCTTGCTGCCGAGGACTATTTCTCGGATAAAACGCTTGACGATACCGATATGCTTTACTCGGGCCGTATGCAGCTTCCTGAAGATTTCTGGGAAACTCACGGCAAAAAGATGCAAAGTTGGAAAGAAGACGGGCGTACTTGGTACAAAATTACCGGTCCTTTGGTCAAAGATTGGTTTACAAACCTTTTTGTCTATTTACCCGATGATTCTTTCCTCGCTCAGGTCAAAAAGATTGAGGGCAAAACCGCCACCCTTTGCGTTGTGCGCGACTACATGCAAAGCAAACACTCGGTTTGGGGGATCACCGCCAGAAACCGTGAACAATGTTTTGCGCTTGACCTATTGATGAATCCGGATATTGATTTTGTCACTCTATTGGGTCAGGCAGGCACCGGTAAAACTTTGATTACACTTGCCGCGGCTTTGACACAAACGTTGGATATGCGACGCTTTTCTGAAATTATTTTCACGCGAGCAACCGTTAGTGTAGGTGAAGAAATCGGTTTTCTGCCCGGAACGGAAGAAGAAAAGATGCTGCCATGGATGGGAGCGCTTGAAGATAACTTGGAAGTGCTCAATAACATTGACTCAGGAAGCGACTGGAGTCGGCACGCTGCCAATGACCTTATCCGCAGCCGCATCAAAGTTAAGAGTATGAGTTTCATGCGAGGTCGGACATTTTTAAATAAGTTCGTGATTATCGATGAAGCCCAGAACCTTTCACCCAAACAAATGAAAACGCTCATCACCCGTGCGGGTCCAGGTTCCAAGATTGTTTGTCTAGGCAACATCGCTCAGATCGACACCCCCTACCTCACCGAGGGCTCTTCAGGTTTGACTTACGTGGTCGATCGCTTCAAAGGGTGGGAGCATTCCGGCCACATCACCTTACAGCGCGGAGAAAGAAGTCGTTTGGCTGATTTCGCAAGTGAATCTCTTTAAGAACTAAGGGATATTTCGGCACCTGAGACTTTACTCAGGTGCTTTTTTTCAATTAACCTAAAGCGCAGTCAAGCGCCATCATTAAGACAAAACCCGCCATCACACTCAATGTTCCGATATTAGAGTGTTCGCCTAAATGGGCTTCGGGAATCAGCTCTTCGACCACCACATACATCATGGCGCCGGCACTGAAAGCTAAAAGCCAAGGCATAAAAGGTGCAATCCAAGAAGCGCAGAGCACAACCAAAATGCCGAATACGGGTTCTGCCAGTCCAGAAAGGGCTCCAAAAGCAAATGCTTTCTTTGCGCTATAGCCTTCTTGACGTAAGGGCAATGAGACTGCCGCGCCTTCAGGAATATTTTGAATACCCATGCCCAGCGCTAAAGCAAAAGCCGCAGAAAGCGCCAGAGGATCACCTGTTTGATCGGCTACGACAAAAAGTAAACCGACGCTCATACCTTCGGGGATGTTGTGAAGCGTAACGGCAAAAAATAACAAAGAAGCTCGAGATAGATGGGACTTCGGACCTTCGGGATTTTTGGAGCCGGGGTGCAAGTGCGGAAGCAGCTCATCGAGCAAAAGTAAAAAAGCGACCCCTAAAACGAAGCCTCCGCAAGCCGGCAACCAGCCTGCGCCTCCCGCTTCCTCGGCCGCTTCCATCGCCGGAATCAAAAGACTCCAGACAGAAGCGGCGATCATAATACCTGCGGCAAGCCCCAAAGCCATACGATGCACATTTTCAGAAATTGTTTTTCTGAAAAAGAAAACACTGGCGGCACCCAGCGCGGTCATCATAAAGGTAAAGCCGGTACCGCTTGCGGCCCACCCTATCATTGTTATCAGATTAGCTGTTTCCATCTCAAGCACTTACAACAGTTTTAATGGTGAAATTGTTGCAAAACTAAAAGGGGATTTAAAGTCCATGGGACTCAATTCTATGAGAAACAATCATTCAGATAGACAAAATTAATTAGAAAAAAGCCCTACAGCACAATCCGATCAGAGTATCCTGGCAAACTCAACAAAGAAAGGAAGACCTGTGAAAAAACATCTGATCGCATTAAGTCTAGGAACATTAGCATTAGGCATTGCCGAATTTTGCATGATGTCCATCCTCTCCGGTGTAGCGGCAGACCTCAATGTCAGTATTCCGCAAGCCGGTCATTTTGTCTCGGTTTATGCGAGCGGCGTTTGCATCGGCGCACTTTTAATGGTTATTTTTGCTAGAAATCTTGGGCTTAAAACGTTGCTTTTGCTGATTGTCGGATTCATATTTTTTGGCAACGCATTAACAGTCTTTGCCTTTGACTATTGGAGCATGCTCGGTGCACGTCTAATTGCAGGACTGCCTCACGGAGCTTATTTTGGCGTAGGAGCCATTGTGGCCACACAATTGGCAAAAAAAGGCGAAGCCTCTAAAGATGTTTGTTTAATGGTTGCCGGCATGACTGTCGCTAATCTAATCGGTGTGCCACTGGGAAGCTTCCTTTCATGGGCGGTGACCTGGCGGCTTGCTTTCATGATTGTTGCAGCGGTCGCAGCACTGGTCTTCATTGGGATAAAACTTTGGATTCCTGCATTACCGGCGCTGCCTGATTACGGCTTTTCCGCTCAGTTTAGGTTTCTAACTCATTTGACTCCGTGGCTCGTGTTGGGAGCCATCGGTTTTGGCAATGGGGGATTTTTTGCCTATTACAGCTATGTCAATCCCATCATGGAAAATTTAGCCTCCGTACCGGCTTCATTGATGAGTGCTGTGATTACATTGGCTGGCTTTGGTATGGTTTGCGGAAACCTTTTGGCCGCCAAACTATCAAGACGTATCGGTAATGCCGCCTTGGCCTGTCTCGGTCAAGCGGTTCTCTGTTACTCGCTTATCCTTTTATTTTTCAGTGCACAGTTAACGTGGATTGCCATCGCCCTGACCGTCATCGCCGCAGGCTGCGTTTTCTTTATTTCGGGACCTGAACAAGTTCTCATTCTTCAAAATGCAAAAGAAGGACAACTTTTAGCCGCCGCCATGGGACAAGTCGCGTTTAATTTCGGCAACGCCGTCGGCGCGTGGTTGGGAGGTCTTCCAATTGAGGCAGGTTATCAGGAAAACTGGTCTTGCGTACCGGCCAGTGTTCTAGCCGGTATCGGCTTTTTGCTTTTGTTTGCAACTTGGAAAATCCATTCGGCAAAATCAGCCGAAAAAGAACAAGCGCAGTAGTTTGTCAGAAATCGCCTCCGCTTTTTCAAAATTTAATAAGCCGTGCTTTTTGAAAGTATTGCTTCCATCTTAAATTGATAGAATGAATGCGATCATTTTGTGGAGAGAAACTCATATGGCAAGACAAATGAACGCAATCAACCAAGCTCTGCTTTACTTGGAAGTCATTAAACGTATTCCGCGTCATCGTTTCATTTCCACGCAAGAAATTCAAAATAGTCTTCTGGCCTCCGGAATCAATATTCAAACCCTCACCCTTCAGCGTTACTTGAAACAGCTTTATGAAAGCGGAAGCCTTCCGCTTGAGAGAAATGACAACTCCAAGCCTTTCAGCTACCGTATGGGAACGGATACATCACCCTTCCCCTTTACCAATCTCTCAGCCCAAGAAGCGCTCATGCTTCGATTAATCGAAGCCAATTTGAGATACCAGTTGCCTGGGAAATTGAATAAAGCAATGCAACCGTTTTTTGATGCGGCTAGACAAACACTTGACGAC
>UMHS01054062.1_pt1 | contig 53401 bp, 49 predicted proteins | sample 1965611 | NCBI WGS metagenome assembly UMHS01 (sample SAMEA4836106, study PRJEB28245) | human gut metagenome | biome: gut microbiome; material: fecal sample | place: Denmark | collected 2008
AAATTTGTATATTTTTTAAAAAATATACAAATTTACATTTTTTGTATTGTGTATATTTTATTTTGCCTATATAATATAAAAATATGACTATAATCGTAATACATTAAAAGAAAGGATTTTATTATGCAAGTAAAAATTAGTGATGTAGTTGTAACGGGTTTTGCATTATTTGCAATGTTTTTTGGTGCAGGAAATGTAATATTTCCTCCATATTTAGGTATGACCTCTGGAACAGAGTGGTTAACAGGTTTCTTATGTTTCATATTTATTGATGTATTTTTATCTTGTATCGGAATATTTACTATAGTTTATGGTGGCGGCGGTATTAAAGCCTTAGAAAGTGTTGTAGGTAAAATTCCAGGCATGATTTTAAATGTAGCAGCTGTATTATGTACAGGTGTATTGATTGCTCCACCAAGAACAGCAGCGACTACTTTTGAAATGAGTATTGCGCCATTTACAGATAAGATTTCCTTATTTGTGTTCTCTATTATTTTCTTTGGTATAGTATTTGCTTTTACTATTCGCCCTACACGTTTTGTTGATATAATCGGTAAATTTTTAACACCTGTACTCATTATTTGTACATTTATTTTGATTATCGCAGGTATCCTCAGCCCTATTGGTGAAATCGCAGCTCCAGTATCTCAAACAGTTGCTGAAGATGGTATTATCGCTGGTTATCAAACAATGGATATCTTAGTTGTATCTGGGTTTGGTCTTGTAATGCTCAATACTTTGCGTTTAAAAGGATATGTAGAACGTAAATCTCAGATAAAAGCAATCATTGGTGTTTGTATTGTTGCCGGTATTTTATTATCTTTGATTTATGGTGGTTTAGCTTATTTGGGTGCTACTTCTAGCATTGTTTTAGGCAGTAGCAATCTCAACCAAGCACAACTTATTGTAGCTATTACAAATCATTTAATGGGTCATACAGGTATGGTTATTTTAGGTATAATCGTAGGTTTTGCTTGTTTGACTACTGCTGTAGGTCTTATCGGTTCCACAGCTTGTTTCTTTGAAGATTTTACAAACAAAAAAATTAAATATCCTGTATGGGTTGTTATCAATACATTAATTAGTATTTCTCTTTGTAATTTAGGTTTGACAACAATTATTGAAGTAGCAGTACCAATTTTGACAACAATTTGCCCACCATTCATGATAACAGTATTATTGTTATTATTCCGCAATCAAATTAAAAGTACTTTAGTTTATAAAGGTATTGCTTTAGTGGCATTTTTATATGGTTTGATTTCCACAATTCAATCTTATATGTAATTTGCAATTTATTATTTGATGTGAAATATTTAGATGAAAATAAAAACTAGGGAGGATATTCTTCCTAGTTTTTTTATATAATATTATTTATCTTTTATATAGGCTATAGGTATAGCTATTGCTAGAAACTTCTACTAAATGATATAATTATAACAATAAAATAATTAATGGAGGAACAACGTTGGACGCAAAACATATTAGAAATTTTTCGATTATTGCTCATATCGACCATGGTAAATCTACTTTGGCAGATAGATTAATTGAATATACAGGTACGCTCACTGAACGTGAAATGGAATCTCAAGTTTTAGATAGCATGGACTTAGAGCGTGAACGTGGAATTACAATTAAAGCACAGACTGTGCGTTTACACTATAAAGCAAAAGATGGCGAAATCTATGAATTAAACTTAATTGACACACCAGGTCACGTTGACTTTAACTATGAAGTATCTCGTAGTTTGGCAGCTTGTGAAGGTGCGTTATTAGTTGTAGATGCTACTCAAGGTGTAGAAGCTCAGACTTTGGCAAATGTTTATTTAGCCTTAGAACATGATTTAGAAATCATTCCTGTAATCAATAAAATTGATTTACCAAGTGCTGAACCTGAAATGGTAAAACAAGAAATTGAAGATATCATTGGTTTAGATACTTCTGATGCAGTGCTTGCAAGTGCAAAAGCAGGAATTGGTATTGAAGAAATTTTAGAGCAGATTGTACAAAAAATTCCTGCTCCACCAGATGATAATGATAAACCATTAAAAGCACTTATTTTTGACTCTTATTTTGATGCTTATAAAGGTGTAATCGCTCATATTCGCGTAATTGATGGTTCTATTAAACCTGGTATGAAATTAAAAATGATGGCAACAGGTAAAGAATTTGAAGTTACAGATATCGGTTGCTTTAGACCACAGCCAGTCAATATCAATATGTTAGAAACTGGTGAGGTAGGATTTGTCGCTGGTAGCCTTAAAAATGTGCGTGATGTTCGCGTTGGTGATACTATTACTGATGCTAATAATCCAGCTAGTGAAGCATTACCAGGTTATCGTGGTGTAACACCAATGGTATATTGTGGTTTATATCCAGTTGATAGCTCTGATTATGAAAATTTAAAAGATGCTTTAGAAAAATTACAATTAAATGATGCTGCACTCACTTTTGAACCAGAAACTTCTATTGCTTTAGGCTTTGGTTATCGTTGTGGTTTCTTAGGTCTTTTACACATGGACGTTATTCAAGAACGTTTAGAACGTGAATATAAATTAAAACTCATAACTACAGCACCAAGCGTTATTTACCATGTATATAAAACTAATAAAGAAATGGTAAAAATTGATAATCCAGCTTCTATGCCATCGCCTACAGAGATTGAACATATTGAAGAACCTTATGTAAAAGCTACTGTAATCGTACCTAATGATTATGTGGGACCTGTAATGGAGATTTCTCAAGAAAAACGTGGCGTATTCAAAACTATGGATTATCTTGATGTAAATCGTGTAATGGTAATTTATCACATTCCACTTAGTGAAATTATCTATGATTATTTTGATAAATTAAAATCTGCTACTCGTGGATATGCTTCACTTGATTATGAAATGACAGATTATCAGACATCTAAATTAGTAAAACTTGATATCTTGTTAAATGGAGACCCTGTAGATGCTCTATCCACTATTGTTCATGTAGATAAAGCAGCAGCTCGTGGTCGTCAATTAGCGGAAAAATTAAAAACTATAATTCCACGTCAGATGTTTGAAATTCCTATTCAGGCAGCAGTGGGCAATAAAATTATTGCTCGTGAAAATGTACGTGCTATGCGTAAAGACGTACTTGCAAAATGTTATGGTGGGGATATCACACGTAAACGTAAATTATTAGAAAAACAGAAAGAAGGTAAAAAACGTATGAAAGCCGTAGGTTCTGTAGAAGTTCCACAAGAAGCTTTCATGGCGATTTTAAAAATAGACTAATGGGATTTGGCATATATATTCATATTCCATTTTGTAAACAAAAATGTTTTTACTGCGATTTTGCTTCAACTGCAAAAAAAGTAGATGAAACTTTATATGAACAGTATATAAATGCACTTTGTCAGGAAATAACCATGTATCAAGCGTTATTTCCTGATATTTGTATTGATACAATTTATTTTGGTGGCGGAACTCCTTCGATTTTGCCACCAAATTTAATTATACGAGCATTAAATACTGTAAAGGCAAATTTTGCTTTAAATTCTGATATAGAAATAACTTTGGAAGCAAATCCAGGAACTGTAGATGAGCAAAAATTACAGTATCTTTATCAAAATGGAATTAATAGATTGAGTTTTGGTGTACAAGCAGTACAAGATGATTTATTGCAAAAAATAGGACGAATTCACACGATTAAAGAAGCTGATATGGCTATAGAAATGGCTCAAAAAATAGGTTTTAAGAATATAAGTGTGGATTTGATGTATGGATTACCTGGGCAAACTTTAGAAATGCTCAAAGAAGCTGTATCTTGGGCAGTGAATAAAAATATACAACATATTTCTATTTATGGTTTACAAATAGAAGAAAATACCGTTTTTGGCAGATTATATGACCAAGGGAAATTGATATTGCCATCAGAAGACGAAAGTGAAATGATGTATGATTATTTGACAGAGCAATTGCCTAAATATAATTATAATCGTTATGAAATATCTAATTTTGCGAAGACGGGTTATGAAAGTAGACATAATTTAGCTTATTGGCAAGATAAATTTTATCTAGGATTAGGAGCAGGCGCTCATGGATATTATAATCAAAAACGTGTGCAAAATCCTTTTGACATAGATGAATATATAAAAAAATGCAATCAAAAAATATTGCCGTTTATCAATGAGGAAATAGTAGATGAAAAAGCACATATTGAAGAATTTTGTTTTTTAGGTCTGCGCATGGCTAAAGGCATAGATAAAGAAATTTTTAAGCAAAAATTTAATACAGATATAGAAAATTTATACGGCGAAATTTTGCCAAATCTAGAAAAAGATGACTTGATAATTAATACTCAAAAGTATATTTATTTAACCTCCAAAGGCATGAAATTTGGCAATCAAGTATTTAGTGAATTTCTTTTAGATTAATAAAAATACGAATTGATATGTAGTTATGATTTATAACCAAAAGACATTGATAATGCAGGGGCTTCTTTACAAAGAATGAATTTAGTTATATAATTAATTCTAGTATTAAATGTTTCGGTGTATATATATTATTTATCAAAGGTCATCTGTACGGGACGGATTTACGTTTAAATTTACAATAATAATGAATACTAAAAAATAAATATATATATAAATATAAATTTGGAGGTGCTTTTTTTTTGGCAAAGGAAGCTCAAAAATTGCAAATAATTCCTTTGGGTGGACTTGGCGAAATTGGTAAAAATATGACCGTTGTACGTTACGGTGATGATATTATCGTTATTGATGCTGGGTTGATGTTCCCTGAGGAAGAAATGCTAGGTATAGATTTAGTTATTCCTGACATTACGTATTTATTAGAAAATAAAGATAAGATAAAGGCTATTGTGCTCACACATGGTCATGAAGACCATATCGGAGCATTACCTTATGTCTTACGTCAAATTCCTAATATACCAGTTTATGGTACACGTTTAACTTTAGGAATTTTAGAAGGTCGTTTAAAAGAAAATGGAGTGGATTCTAGTAATCTTCATCCTGTATATCATGGAGATATAATAAGTGCAGGTTGCTTTACTGTTGGTTTTATACGTGTAAATCATAGTATTGCTGATGCATGTGGTTTATCTATTAAAACTCCTATAGGTATGATTGTACACACAGGGGATTTTAAATTTGATTATACGCCCGTAGATGGTAAAATGACTGATTTTAGAGCTTTTTCTGATTTAGGAAATAGAGGCGTTTTAGTATTATTAGCTGATAGTACAAATGCAGAACGCGAAGGGCATACACCAAGTGAACGTACAGTAGGTATCGCCTTTGAAAAAGCTTTCCGTAAAGCTAAAAATCGCATAATTATCGCGACTTTTTCTTCAAATGTACATCGCATACAACAAGTAGTAGATACAGCTATTAAATATAATCGTAAAGTAGCTATTTTAGGCCGTAGCATGATAAATGTAGTAAATATATCTATTAAATTAGGTTATTTAAATATGCCTGAAGATATGTTAATCGACATTGATGAAATTAATAATTATCCAATGAACCAAGTGGTAATAATCACTACAGGTAGCCAAGGTGAACCAATGTCAGCACTCACTCGTATGTCTACAGCAAATCATCGCAAAGTAGGCATTGTGCCAGGTGATACAATTATTATTTCAGCTACACCTATTCCTGGAAATGAAAAATTAGTATCAAGAACAATAGATAATTTATTAAAACAAGGTGCTGATGTTATCTATGGACGTGATGAAGGAATTCACGTTTCAGGTCATGCTAGTAGAGAAGAATTAAAATTAATGCATAATTTAGTTCGTCCTAAATTTTTCATACCTGTACATGGTGAATATCATCATATCGTAAAGCATGCTAAATTAGCTGAAAGTATTGGTATGCCAAAAGAAAATATTTTCATCAGCGAAATTGGACAAGTTTTAGAATTTACACGTGATAAAGGTCAAGTAGTAGGTAAAGTAACTTCTGGTAAAGTATTGATTGATGGTCTTGGTGTTGGTGATGTAGGTAATATCGTACTTCGTGACCGCCGTCAATTATCTCAAGATGGTATCTTAATCGTAGTTGTTACTATGGATAAAGAAGGTCGCTTTATCGCAGCTGGCCCAGATATCGTATCTCGTGGTTTTGTCTATGTTAGAGAATCAGAAGCTTTGATGGAAGAAGCAAAAGAAAGAGTAACTTCTGCTATTGAACATTGCTTAGATAACGATATTACAGAATGGTCTGTAATAAAAAATGACATTCGCGAAGCTATTGGCAGATATCTTTATGAAAAAACACGTCGCCGTCCAATGATTTTACCAATTATCATGGAAGTTTAAAAATAATAGCTAAATTTAAAGAGAAGAATTTATATTCTTCTCTTTTTTGTTATGAAAATAATATAAAAATAAATTGGGATAATTATATATTATTATGCATAAAAAAATGCACTTTAATTGTTAGATTGATATCCAACTTTTAAAGTGCATTTTGTTTATTTTATAAGACAAACATTTTTAATTTATTAGAAATTGTATGAATTTCTAGTGGTAATATAGGGCCAAGTTCACCATCTAAATCACTTTCAACACGATCAGGGCAAGAGAATTTGAAATAAGATGCTTGTTTGTAGATGATATTTTTATTATCAAAAGATGTTTTTCCTGCTACTGTATCAGCTACAATTTTCATCAATTCAGGAATATTACATTGTTTTAACAATATCATATCTAATTTGCCATCATTGATTTTAGCGTCCATAGATATATTTTTGAAGCTAGCTACAACAGGTGAATTAACAACTAACACAAAGAAGATTTTTTCTTTGATGATTTCACCATCAGCTTCAATTGTGAAATCTAAACCGCGAAATCTAGGAAGTTCACCAAGTCCACGGAAATAATAAGCTAATTTACCAAAAGTATTTTTAAGACGAGTATCAACTTCATGAGCAACACCTGTCATCATACCAGCACTGATTACATTGATAAAGTATTCATCACCAATAGAGCCAACATCTACATATTGAGTTTTTCCAGTGATGATACTATTGATATATTCATCGAATTTGGCATCAATACCAAGATGAGAAGCAAAATCGTTAGATGTACCACTGGGAATAATACCTACAGGTACGTCAAGATTTTCTTTTAAGGTCATATTGATTATTTTATGCAAAGTACCATCGCCACCAGCTGCAATGATACCATCGGCATTTACATTGCGTACGCAATTAGCAAAGAAAGGGTCAAAACTTTCTTTTTTAGTGCGGTAAGGCATGATGATACAATCACGACTTTGAAATTGATTGATAATATCGTCTAATTTTTTCTTAAACATGGCATCACCAGAAACTGGATTATATGCCAATAGAAATTTTTTCATTTTATAATCTCTCCATTAATTTTTTAAAACACCAATTTTTTTGAAGAAACGAATGCTAGGGGCACCAATCATAGGAATGCGTTCGATATCTGATTCCATGATACCACCGATTAAAATTAAGACAATAATATAGAAGAACATACCAACGAATAAAGATGCAAAAGTAGCTAAAGCATTGCTTGCTGTTTCATATAATAAGAATTCATAGCCAAAATGAATAATACCAGCCATGATAGCAGCAGAAACAATAGTTTTTAATAATTGCATGATTTCAATTTTATAATTGATATATTTGTATAAGAAATATAGATTGATTAAAGCTGCAATACCGATATCAGCAACAGTAGCCCATGCAGCACCCATGATGCCGAGTGAAGGCTGTGCTGTTAATACCCAGTTTAAAATAACTTTAGCAATGGCAGCGATAACCATATTAATCATTGGAATAGTAGGGTGTCCAAGTCCTTGAAGAACGCCAGTAGTAACTTGATGAAGCCCAAGTAATACTATACTAAAGGATGAAACCCAAACAGCAGGGCCTGCTCCAGGTGCATTGTAGATTAAAGTTGAGATAGGCACAGCCAACATCATAACTGTTACAAATGCAGGGAAACAGATAAAGTTTGAAATACGCATAGCAGCTGCTGTTTGATTGAAACAACGTGTTTTATCTTTTAACGTACGAGCTTCAGAGATAGCAGGTACGATACTTACAGCAAGAGAAGCTGTTAAAATAGTGGAAAGATTAACAAGTGGCACAGCCATACCAGTCAAATAACCGAATAATTCTGTAGCTTCATTTACGCTATAACCAGCTACTTCCAAACGAGCTGGTACGATTAATAAATCAAGATTAGATACAATCGGAAGCATGATACTAGCAGCAGAAACTGGAAGTGCCAATACAAAGATACGTTTAATAATTTTCCAGACAGAAGCTGTTTGAGCATCATTTACCGGTTTTAATTCATTACCGTAGTTTTTGACAATATCTTTTTCTAATTTTATGTGGAAATAAACTAAAACCATGACACCAGTAATAGCACCAGCTAAGGCACCTAAGGAAGCACCGGCTGAAGCATATTCAAGTCCATAAGGTAAGAGGAGTTGAGCAAATAAAATCATGGTTACAACGCGGAATATCTGTTCAACAATCTGTGATACAGCAGTTGGTGTCATGCGTTGCCAACCTTGTAAATATCCTCGAGAACTAGCTAAGATAGTAACAAAGAATACAGCTGGAGCAAGTGCAATAATAGAATAATATGCACGAGGGTCACGCACAAATTGCCAATCTATGAGCCATTGAGCACCGAAATAGGTCAGCAAACTAAAAAATAAACCAGTGCAGAACATAAAGCACATGGAAATGCGAAAAATGCGTTTTGCCCCAAAAATATCATTTAAGGCAACTCTTTCAGCTGTTATAATAGAAATAGCTACAGGAACACCTGCAGAAGAAACGGTCAAGGCTAAAAAATAAATAGGAAAAGCCATTTGATAAAGACCGATACCTTCACCGCCTAAAACGCGGGAAACAAAAATCCAGTTTAATGAGCCGATAACTTTAACTACTAAGCTAGCGACTGTTAATATAAAAGTTCCTTTTAAAAAGCTTTCAGCTTTATGAGATTTTTTTGAAGTATTATCTTGTTCGTTAATGGAAAACACCTGCTTTAAAACATCATTTTCTTTTAATTGAAAAGACTGTATAATAGTAAATACAGCTTAAAAAAGTAATTATACTAGAAAATTATAGCATTTATCGTAAAACTATGCTAGTATATTTTACTTTTATAGCTATAAAGCTAGGATTAAGTAAGCATTGAATGAGTTTAAGTAAAATAAAAAAAGAAAGGAAAATTTTTATGGAGTATAATTATCTAGGATTTGATATAAATATTGGTAAATCAAAACCTGAAAATATTGTACATAGAGAAGTTGCTTGTCCATTTTGTGATGTGAAAAGTTTAAAAAATATCATAGAAATAAAAAATGATATGATATTATTAGAAAATAAATATCAAGTTTTACAAGAAGCTTATCAATTATTAATTATTGAAGGCAGTGAATGTAATGCAGATATTCCAGATTATACTTTAGAGCATATGCAAGAACTTATGCATTTTAGTATAAATCACTGGCTCAATATCATTAATAGTAAAAAATATAAAACAGTACTTTTTTTCAAAAATCATGGGCCTTTATCTGGTGGAACTATGCGTCATCCACATATGCAAATTGTGGGCATTAAAAATTTAGAGTTTAAAAATATGTGTGATAAGCGCCAATTTGAAGGCATTAAAATTGCAGAAAAAAATAATGTAGTTATGAACTTGTCTACAAAGCCACGTGTGGGATTTACAGAAGTCAATGTTATTATGCAAGGTCTAAATGATATCGATACTTTAGCTGAATTTGTGCAGATAGGCGTCGATTATATCATGAATCATTTCAGTGTAAATTGTAGCAGTTATAATTTATTCTTCTATTTAATTGAAGGCAATATACATGTAAAAATAATGCCTAGATTTGCAACATCACCATTATTCATTGGCTATAATATCGAACTTGTGCCAAATAATTTACAAGAGATTGCCAAACATATAAAACAATTATATTTTGACAAAAAAAACGACTAAGCATTTAAGCGTAGTCGTTTTTTTATTTATTAAATTATTTCATATCGTCTTCAGCATCTTGTTTTTCTGGTGGTACAGGGAACATTTCTAAATCTGGATTATTATCTTGAATCCAGCCTAATGCCCATTCGTTGTTTACAAGAAGTACAGGACGATCTTTCATATCATATACGAACATTCCACGGTCAGCACCACGGAGAGATTCTGGAGTTACAGGACGATTATCTTTGAAGCGAAGCCAACGAGCAACTTCAAATGGTTGCATATTCATGACTATTTCTGTATTATATTCGCTTTTTAAGCGGTATTCTAATACATCAAACTGCAATTGTCCTACAGTACCAACAATATAAGATTCCATACCAGCACCTGCTTGTTGGAATAATTGTACAGCACCTTCTTGTGTAAGCTGCATGATACCTTTTACGAATTGTTTGCGTTTCATAGTATCTTTAGCAGAAACACGAGCAAATCTTTCTGGTGGGAATACAGGAAAATCTGCAAATTTGAATTTGTGAGAAGGCATACAAAGTGTATCGCCGATACCGAAAATACCAGGGTCAAATAAACCAACAATATCTCCAGGGTATGCAGTATCAATAATTTGACGGTCTTGAGCTAAGAATTGTTGTGGCTGAGAAAGTTTTACAGCTTTGCCACCTTGCATATGATAAACGCTCATACCACGTTCGAATTTACCAGAGCAAATGCGAATAAAGGATAATCTATCATGATGGGCAGGGTTCATATTAGCTTGAATTTTGAAGATGAAGCCAGAGAATTTTTCATCTTCAGGGCTGATAAGACCATCAGAGCTCATGCGAGGCTGAGGAGCTGGTGCAAGACGAAGATATTCTTCTAAGAAACCACGTACACCGAAGTTAGTCATGGCACTACCAAAGAACATAGGTGTCAATTCACCTTTATTTACTTTGTCCATAGACCACTGTTCACCAGCAACATCAAGTAAATCAATATCATCTAATAAAGCTTGATAATCAGTGTCGCCAATGATTTCTTTAGCTTTTGGATCTTTTAAATCAAAAATTACAGATTCACGTTCTTCTTGACCATGAGATGTATCTTCACTGAATAATTCCACTTTTTCAGTTTCGCGGTGATAAATACCTTTATAATGACCATCTGTACCGATAGGCCAATTCATTGGATAAGAGCGAATACCTAAAACATCTTCGATTTCTTCCATTAATTCAAGTGGAGCTTTACCAAAACGGTCAAGTTTATTAACAAATGTAAAAATTGGAATATGACGTTGTTTACAAACTTTGAATAATTTTTTTGTCTGTGCTTCGACACCTTTGGCTACGTCGATAATCATGACAGCACTATCTACAGCCATGAGTGTACGATAAGTATCTTCACTGAAGTCTTGGTGACCTGGAGTATCAAGGATATTGATACGGCAACCAGCATAATCGAATTGAAGCACACTAGAAGTTACAGAAATACCACGCTGTTTTTCAATTTCCATCCAGTCAGAAACAGCATGACGTTGAGTTTTACGGGATTTTATAGAACCTGCTAAATGGATTGCACCTCCATAGAGCAATAATTTTTCAGTTAAAGTAGTTTTACCAGCATCTGGGTGAGAGATAATCGCAAAAGTACGTCGTTTTTGAATTTCAGTTTGTAATTCCGACAATTTAAATCCTCCTATAAAAAAATAGTACTGTCTTTTTATTCTATCATAAGTAATGATAGAGTGGTAGAAGTTTATTAAAATAAGCATCATAATTAAGCATTATAATTAAATGTCCTGTAATAATATACATAAATATATATATTTAAAGGTAACAGATTTAAATATATAATTAAGAAATAGGGAATTTATTGTAAATAAATTATTTTTAGTGTAAAAAATAAGGATATATTTACTAGATAGTACATATTATTTATTGCTTATTAAAAGATAAAAAATATAAAATTTTTAAATTAGGTACTTGACTGTTGTAAACTTGTAAAGTATAATAAACAACATCAAGACTAAGACCTACATAAAGGAATTATAATAATTATATTTTAGGCCTATGCTGGGAGGAATCATAATGAATTTTTCTAAAAAACGTTTGCGCATAGCAGGATTACTTCTTGGTATGACAATGTTCGGTAGCATTTTCGCTGGTTGTGGCGGTGAAGAAGCAGCAAATAGTGATGAAATTAAAATCGGTGCCAATTTTGAAATGACTGGTAATGTTGCCAACTATGGTACAACAACATTAGAAGGTTTGAAATTAGCTATCAAAGAAGCTAATGACGCCGGTGGAATTAATGGTAAAAAAATTACTCTAGTTGAAGCTGATAATAAATCAGACCCTGCTGAAGCAGCTAACGCAGCTACAAAACTTATTTCTGATGATAAAGTTGTAGCTATCGTAGGACCTGCAACTTCTGGTGCGGTACAAGCTGAATCTCAGGTAGCAACTGAAAATAAAGTGCCAATTATCGCACCTGATGCAACAAGCCCTGATATTACAGTAGAAAATGGTCAAGTTAAACCATTTGTATTCCGTGGTTGCTTCATTGACCCATTACAAAGTAATACAATGGCAGCTTTTGCAGCTAACGAATTAAAAGCTAAAACAGCTGTTATTTATTTAGACTCTAGTACAGATTATTCTAAGAGCTTAGCTGAAGTATTTAAAAATAAATTTGAAGCTTTAGGCGGTAAAGTCGTAATGGAAGAAGCTTTTGTAGCTAAAGACCAAGACTTTAAAGCAACTCTTACAAATATTAAAACAGCAAATGCAGATATAATTTATATTCCTGCTTACTATGAAGAAGTTGGTAAAATTGTAAAACAAGCACGTGAACTTGGTATTACACAACCAATTTTAGGTACAGATGGTTGGGATGATACAAAAGTAGTAGATATCGCTGGTGCAGATGCACTTAATAATACTTACTTCATCACTCACTATACTGAAACAGATCCAGATGCTAAAGCTTTTGTAGATGCATTCACAAAAGAATATGGTCATGCTCCAGGTGTATTTGCTGCTCTTGGTTATGATGCAGGTAAAATGCTCGTTGATGCTATAAAACGTGCAGGTAGCACAGATCCAGAAGCAATTCAGAAAGCATTAGCAGAAACTAAAGATTTACAAGTTGGTACAGGTAAACTTACTGTTGATGAAAATCACAACTTGATCAAAAATGCTTTCATTATTGAAATGAAAGATGGTAATAAAGTTCTTAAACAAAGAGTTACACCAACAACAGCAGAAGGCTGATTATACTAGGTGAAAGGGCCGCAATTTTGCGGCCTTTCTTTGTGAAGGAGGAAAGTAAGATGGATTTTTTTGAGCAATTAATACAGCAATTAATCAATGGTATTTCCTTAGGTAGTATTTATGCATTGATTGCTTTAGGTTATACCATGGTATATGGTATTATCAAGTTGATAAACTTTGCCCATGGTGATATTTATATGGTTGGTGCGTATGTAGGCTTTTATGCTGTAACAATGACTAAGATGACAATTATTCCAGCACTTATCATATCTATGGTTGTTACTGGTCTTTTAGGAATTTTAGTAGAAAAAATAGCGTATAAACCATTGCGTAAAGCTCCACGTATATCACTATTAATAACAGCTATTGGGGTTTCATTTTTCCTTGAATATACAAGTATGTATTTTGTTTCACCAACACCAAGAACTTTTCCAAATGTTATTGATTCCTTATCTTTAAATATTGGTTCATTTGTAATTAATGGACAGCAATTATTAATTTTTATTATTACTGTAATTTTGATGGTATTACTCACTTATATTGTACAGAAAACTAAAATGGGTAAAGCTATGCGTGCTGTATCCTTTGATACAGAAACAGCTCAACTCATGGGTATAAATGCAGATAGAGTAATTTCTTTTACTTTTGGTATTGGTTCAGCATTAGCTGCCGCTGGTGGTGTTTTAGTAGGTGTATATTATAACTCTATTGACCCACTTATGGGGATTATGCCAGGGCTTAAAGCTTTCGTTGCCGCTGTATTAGGTGGTATCGGTAGTATCCCAGGAGCTATGACTGGTGGTATTGTTTTAGGTGTAATAGAAGCTTTAGTATCCGGTTTTATATCTTCTACATTCCGTGATGCAGCAGCTTTTGCGATATTAATATTAGTATTGTTATTCAAACCATCTGGTATTTTTGGTAAGAATACTAATGAGAAAGTGTAGGTGTTAAAAGTGAATTCTCTTAGAAAAAAAGATATAATAACTTTAATACTTGCGATTGTTTTATTTGGCGTTTTGCAATTTTTGATGGCTGAAAGAATTATTGGCTCATTCTGGGAATTAAATATTTTCCTTGTATGTGTCAATATTATCATGGCAGCAAGTTTAAATTTGATAAATGGTTATACAGGTCAATTTTCTTTAGGTCATGCTGGTTTTATGGCAGTAGGCGCCTATGTTGGCGTAATTTTAACAGTTAATTTTCATTCTCCATTTATTGTGGCTTTATTAATTGGTGGTTTTGCAGCTGGTATTTTGGGATTTTTGATTGGTTTGCCAACATTGCGTCTAAAAGGCGATTATTTGGCTATCGCTACATTAGGCTTAGGGGAAATCATTCGTATTGTTATCATGAATATAGAGTATGTAGGTGGTGCAGCTGGTTTTAAAGGTATACCACATAATACGACTTTTCCATGGGTATTTTTTATAATGTTATTTACATTGTTCTTTATTAAGAACTTTGTTAATTCTAAATATGGTCGTTCTTGTATTGCTGTACGTGAAAATGAGATTGCAGCAGAAGCTATGGGTGTTAATACTACAAAATATAAAGTAATGGCATTTACTATTGGTGCTATTTTTGCTGGTATTGGCGGTGGATTATTCGCTCATTGTTTCTATATTATCAATCCATCTTCATTTACTTTTATGGCATCATTTAATTTCTTAATCATGGTAGTACTTGGCGGATTAGGTTCAATTACAGGTTCAATCGCTGGTGCATTTGTAGTAACTTTCGTATCAGCAGCACTTGCTAGCTGGCCTGAATTCCGTATGATTGCATATGCATTAGTATTGATTTTATTAATGTTTTATCGTCCACAAGGTCTTTTTGGTTATACAGAAATTACAAGCCTTAAGATTTTCCAACGTTTTAAGGGAGGTCGTGGATAATTATGGAATTATTAAAAACAGATGGTGTATCAAAAGTATTTGGCGGATTAAAAGCAGTATCTAATTTTGATATAGAGATAAATGAGGGCGAACTCATAGGTCTTATTGGGCCAAATGGTGCAGGGAAAACAACTGCATTTAATTTATTGACAGGTGTATATCAACCAACTACAGGTACTATTGATTTTGCTGGTAAAAGTTTAGTTGGATTAAAACCTTATCAGATAACTTCTCGAGGAATTGCACGTACTTTCCAGAATATAAGATTGTTCTCGGAATTAACTGTTTTAGATAATGTAAAGATAGCATATGATTCTCATGCAAAATATAGTTTAGTGGAGTCTGTACTTCGTTTGGGTAGATATTTCAAAGAAGAAGATGAAATCACTAAAAAAAGTCTAGAATTATTAAAGATTTTTAAATTAGAAGATAAAGCTTATGAAGTGGCAAAAAATTTACCATATGGGGCACAACGTCGCCTAGAAATTGCCAGAGCTTTGGCTACTAAACCAAAATTATTATTATTAGATGAACCGGCAGCAGGTATGAATCCACAAGAAACACAAGAATTGATGGAAATGATACGCTGGATACGTAAAGAATTTGGTTTATCTATTTTACTTATTGAACATGATATGAGCTTAGTAATGGGAATTTGTGAACGCATCTATGTTTTGGAATATGGTTGTATTATTGCCAGTGGAACTCCAGAAGAAATTCAGAAAAATCCTGAAGTTATTAAAGCTTATTTAGGTGGGGAGGTGTAGAATTTATGTTAAAAATAAAAGATATGAATGTTTATTATGGTGCAATTCATGCTTTAAAAGGAATTAGCTTAGAAATCAATGAAGGTGAAATAGTTACTTTGATTGGGGCTAATGGGGCAGGAAAATCTACAACTCTACGCACTATTTCAGGGCTTTTAAAACCAAAGACTGGTACAATTGAGTTTGAAGGTAAAAATATTGCCGGAATGCCAGCACAAAATATCGTAAAAGCAGGTATTTCTCAAGTACCAGAAGGTAGACGTGTTTTTGCAGAAATGACTGTTATGGAAAACTTGGAATTAGGTGCATTTATTCGTAAGGATAAAGCTGGTATTGCTAAGGATTTGAAAATGGTATTTGAACGTTTCCCAAGACTTGAAGAAAGGGTAAATCAACAAGCAGGAACTTTATCTGGTGGGGAACAGCAGATGCTTGCTATGGGACGAGCTTTGATGAGTAGACCTCGTTTACTACTTTTAGATGAGCCTTCCATGGGTCTTGCACCATTATTGATAAGAGAAATTTTTTCAATAATACAAGATATCAATAAAGCAGGCACTACAGTTTTATTAGTAGAACAAAATGCAAATATGGCACTTTCTATTGCTAATCGTGCATATGTTTTGGAAACAGGACGAATTACACTTTCTGGTGATGCCAAAGAACTTGCTGCTAGTGAAGAAGTAAGAAAAGCATATCTTGGTGGCTGATTTTATATAGATAATTATTGTATGCAGGGATTCGTTAGATTTATAGCGAATCCTTTCTTATAGGATAATAAAATAAATTTATATGAGGTGAAAAAAATGTTTGTTATTAATAGAATGACGAAAAATCCTATGACAGTAACAGCTGATACTAAAGTTGATGAAGTAGCTCATTTAATGAAAAAACATAATTTTCGTCGCTTACCTGTTGTAGATGATGGCAAATTAGTAGGATTTTTAAGCGATAGTGATTTAATGCGTGTAGCACCATCGCCTGCAACAACTTTATCAAGATATGAGATAAATTCTTTACTTGCAAAAATTTGTGTTCGAGATATCATGAAAAAAGATGTTGTTTCTGTAAATGTAGATGCAACTATTGAAGAAGCTGCACTTATTATGTATAAAAATAAAATTGGTGGTATGCCAGTTGTAAGTAATATGGGTGCTGTAGTAGGCGTTATCACAGAAACAGATATTTTCAAAACATTTGTAGACGTAATGGGCTTAGCTGATGGAAAAACTCGTATTACTTTAGAAGTTACAGATAAAATTGGTGTAGTTAAAGATATCGCAGAAATCTTTGGACAAGCAGGTGTTAGCATTGATAGCTTGATAACTTGCAAAAAAGAAGATAATAAATACGAAATCGTTATTCGTGGTGATATTACTAATATTGATGATATCAAAGCAAAATTAGAAGCTAAAGGTTATAAAGTTATTCATACAGTAAAAATTGGCTGATTTATAAAAATAAAAAGGCAGGATATGTATTCTGCCTTTTTTTGATCTTTTAAAATAAATGATAAGAGGAATAAAATATGAAGCAAGATATAATTGTAAATAGAATAGATTCTTTTAAAAAGAAATATGTAAATTTTAAAGATAAAACAGATTATCATGTTTTTACTTTATTATGTATGAAATATTTCTTTTTTTGTGAAGATAATGCAAAATTTGATGAAGATGAAGTAATTGATTATTTGACGGATGGTGCAAATGATGGTGGTATAGATGCTATTTTTAATGATCCTAATAGTGAAGATAATGATGTTATTATTATGCAAAGTAAGTATTATAATAAATCTAGATTAAAAATAAACGATATTATAATGGAATTACATAAAATAAAGAATACTTTAAATTCGTTTAAAGAAGAAAAATTTGCTTCATTTAATAAGAATTTAGTAATGGCTTATAAAAATTCTATAAATCAAAAGAATGAAATAGGTACTATAAGAATATGTTTTTTTACTACATATCAAGGAAGAACAAAAGAGAATCGCGATAATATTATAAAAGAAGCTAGGGAACTTTTCAGAGATTTTGATATTGATATAGATATATATTTTAAGAAAGATATAGAAAATCAAATTGAATTATGTGAAAATGGAAAATTATTTATTGAGGAAGATAAATTAATCATTGACGAAAAAAATAATTATTTAAAGTATAATAGTTCTGTTATTGTAAATATTTCAGCAAAATCACTTCAAGATTTATACTATAGAAAAGGAAATAATTTATTAGGTATGAATTTGAGATATTATGTTAGACAAAAACTTGTAGATAGTGCTATAGAAAGTACTATAAAAAATGAGCCTCAAAAATTTTGGTATAAAAATAATGGAATAATTATTGCTTGTGAGAATTATAATATTGAAGATAAAACATTGAGATTAAAAAATTTTTCTATTATAAATGGAGGGCAAACTACAACTCGAATAGGGAAAATTGATATAGACGAAGATTTTTATTTACAATGTAAAGTGATTGTATACCAAGGAAGTAATATTCAAGAGAAAAGTAAATTTGTTTATGATATAGCAGAAGCATCTAATGCACAAAAGCCAATAAAGAAAGCTGATTTAAAAGCTAATGCTCCAGAACAATTACTTTTAAAAGAAAATTTAGCTAAAGTAGGAGTATATTATATTACAAAAAGAGGAGAAGTGGTTCCAAAGCAATATAAGGATAAGCTTTATAAAAATACTAAATTAGATGAGGTAGGAAAGTTATCATTAGCAGGTATATTACAAATGCCAGGATCTGCTAGAAGTAATTCAGCAAAAATGTATGATAGTGAATATGATTATATATTTAAAGATGTGAAGGCTGGAGTTATAGCAGATTTACTAAAAATAGATTATTATTACAAAAATTTTCTTAAAAATAAGTTAAAAGAATTTGAATTTGAGCAAGATATTATATTGCCAATGATAAAAAATGGAAGAACTTTTCAATTAGCATGTATAGTTTTTTTACTTAAAATAAAAAGAAATATTTTTTTATATAATGATATTGCTAGGTTAATGAATGATATAAGTGAGTTAAAAAATATTTTAAAGAAAGTAGGAGACATGGAATATTTAATAAAAAGAAAAATTAATGCAGAAGAAGAAATTTTTTATAAAATTTTTTCCCTTATAGGAAAAGAAGTATTAGGATATTGTTTCCAATTTGCGAAAGATGTAGCTATGGAAAAAAATGAAACAATAGTAGCTTCTGATTATCTAAAAAGTGATAATAATTATTATAGAAAAGTTATACAGAGATTATGGATTGTATATAATAGTAATAAAGAATTGAATGATTATATTAACAAAATTTGTGCAAAATAGATATTTGAAATAATATAAAGATTAGTGATGAGATATTAAATTTTATTTTGATATCTCATTTTTATTATAGAAAATGTTTTTAATTAATTTATTTAATAAATTTTGAGATATAGTATTTATGAGATAGTAGTCCACCATTTGTTGAATTTTTGATTGTTTTGGTCAAGAAATACAGCTTCCCCTAATAGTGGAGTGAGCAGTTTATATGATTTATTTTGACTAGCTGTATAAATACGTTCAAAAGGATCTTGCCAGTGGTGAGGGCTTAGAGCAAATTTTCCACAATGTACAGGTAAAAGCATTTTAGCTTGTAAATCCATAGTAGCTTGAGCTACTTCTTCTGGCATCATATGAATTTGTGCCCAAGATGTATTATATTGACCATTTTCCATGATAGCTAAATCAAAGCCTTGGAAATAATCACCAATTTCACGGAATTGAGGACTATATCCTCCATCACCACTATAAAAAATTTTTTTGGTAGGTGTAATGAGGGCAAAAGAAGCCCAAAGAGTTTTATTATTATCTAAAAATCTTCCTGAAAAATGGCGAGAAGGTAGGATATGAATTTTTAAATTATCACTAAGTTTTATTTCACGATACCAATCTTCATCATGAATTATATCAGGATTAAATCCCCAATGATAAAAATGACTACTAACGCCTAGGGGACAAACAATATGCTTGATTTTATGCTTTAGGCTCATAATAGTAGCATAATCTAAATGGTCCCAGTGGTCATGAGAGATGATTAAAACATCAATATCAGGTATATCATTAGCTGTATATATATTTGTACCAGCAAAGGCTTTATTGATGAAAAATAAAGGAGAGGCATAATCACTAAATACAGGATCAACTAATATTTTGATACCATCAATTTGCAGATAAAAACTAGAATGACCAAACCAAACAAGTAGATTTTCTTTAGGATTTAAAGATTTTAAATCTGTTTTTTGCGTAGGAATATTTTCCTTAGGTATAGTTACACCTTTAGTAGGAAATAGAATTTCTTTGATACCATTATAATAATTATCTTTATTGACTAAAACAGATGTAGGCTCAAGATTTTGAAATTCTCCATTTACATAATGCGGAGATTTTAAAATCTTAGTCAATTCATCACCCTTAGGTGAACGACCAATTTTAGGTTGATTAATAAAACCAATACCACCCATAGCTAATAAAGCTGTAGTAATACCGGCTAATTTAAAGAAATTGCGACGAGAAATAGACATAAAAATTACTCCAATATATAATAATTAATTTAATTATACATATTGGAGTAAACTTAAAGTCAATATCAAACTTACTTTTCTTTGGTGGGCAAAGAAAAGTAACAAAAGAATACCCACCGCAGATAAAATTTTAGTTTTGAAAATAATTATCGCTTCATACAACGCTTAGAAACTCGCTTCGCTCAAACATTCAGACTAAAACCGTATTCAGAGATAATTATTTTCAATAACCTTTGGTTACCACTAAAATTTTATAATGCGGAAAATAAAAGTTACAAATTATTATTATTATATAGTGAATAATAATTTTATAATTAAATGTTAAAAATAGAGTTAATTATAATAAATGCAAATTTTCCCCGCATTAGCAGACTTTTACGGTAGCTGAAAGCTATTGACAAAGATAAAACTAGGGCTACGGTTTTAGTCCTACTGTTTGAGCGAAGCGAGTTTAGAGCGTTGTAGACATAGTTTTATCTTTGTCAAAGTAAAATCAATATTGCGGGGCTTTTTCTTTTTGGTTCATTTTTCTTTTGGTTAAAAGAAAAATGAACAGATAGATGATTATTTTTTTATTAGTAAGCATACAGATTCTACATGACCTGTTTGTGGGAACATGTCTACAGGTTGGATTTCTGTAGCTTTATAACCTAATTCGTCTAAGATACCGATATCGCGAGCAAGTGATGCTGGGTTACAAGATACGTAGACAATGCGTTTTGGTCTCATAGCAGCGAAAGTTTTTAAAACTTCTGGTGCACAGCCTGCTCTTGGTGGGTCAGTTACGATTACATCTGGACGAAGTCCTTTGCGATAGAGTTGAGGCATTAATTTAGCAGCATCGCCTGTTAAAAATTCAGTATTTCTTATATTGTTATCACGGGCATTAGCAATAGCGTCGCGGATTGCTTCAGGTACGATTTCCATACCGTAAACTTTTTTTGCTTTTTGAGCTAAAAATAAAGAGATAGTACCTGTGCCACAATAGCCGTCAATTACAGTTTCTTTGCCCGTTAAATTAGCGTATTTTAAAGCACATTCATATAATTTTTCTGCCTGTTCTGTATTTACTTGGAAGAAGGAAAGTGCAGATATTTTGAATTTTAGGCTTCCTAATCTGTCTGTGATATGGGAAGCACCCCAAAGAATTTTGCATTCTTTGCCCATGATGATATTATTTCTACCAGTATTGATATTTTGTACGACACTTGTCAAATTTGGAATTTTGGAGCGTAAGAAATTCACGATTTCACGCACGCGAGGTATTTTGGGTTGAGCAGTAACGAGTACGACCATACATTCAGTTTCGTCGCGATTAGTACGACCTACAACATGGCGTAAAAGACCATAGTGAGTTTTTTCATCATAGACACTTAATTTAAATTTTGTAGCCATTTCACGTACAGCATTGGCGATTACATTATTTGTATGTTTTTGAATATGGCAGTTTTCGGTATTGATGATATTATGACTGCTATGGGCATAACAACCGACGATAATACCTTCTTTTTTACTTCTGCCGATTGGAAATTGCATTTTATTGCGATAGTGCCATTCATGAACAGATGGCATAGTAGGGTGAATGATGATATCTTTTTTGATGGCGATATGTTCCATCATATCGATTACTTTTTGTTTTTTTGCATTGAGTTGAGCTTCATAAGAATAATGTTGAAGCTGGCAAGCACCACAGTCATCATATACTTTACAGATTGGTTTTATTCTGTCTGAAGTTTTTTCAAGTATAGATACTATTTCGCCTGTAGCATAATTTTTTTTCACAAGTGTGATTTTAGCTTCTACAGTTTCTCCAGGAAGTGCATAAGGAATAAATACAGTGAAATTTTCAAAGCGTCCAACGCCTTCACCGCTTTGCCCCATTCCTGTGATTTTTATTTCATATTTCTGTCCTAATTGAACAGGAATTTTACTTTTCATTAATTAAAAAATCCTTTCTATAATAAATAATTATTTAGCAAATGATACTTGAGTTAATAAATCAAGTGGTTTATCAATTAAAATATCTGCGCCATTTTGTTTTAATTCATCAGCAGGTCTAAAGCCCCATAATACACCAACAGCTAACATATCGGCATTTTTGGCAGTCTGCATATCTACATCAGAGTCCCCAAGATAAGCTATTTCTTGAGGTTTTAATTGCCAATTTTGGGCAATCATCAAGACTTTGCCTGGATCTGGTTTGCGTTTTAATCCAGCTTTATCGCCGATTATTTCGCTGAAAATACCTTCACCAAATAATAAATTTACGATATCTTTAGCAGCTTCATCATGTTTATTTGTACAGATACCGAGTTTTATATTTTGTTGTTGCAATTTTTTTAATAAAGTTAAGATATCTTCATAAGGAGCTGTATGGTCTAAATTATGTTTAGCGTATACTTGTTTGAATTTAGCTAAAGCTTCATCTAAAAGATACTGTTTATCTTGAGGTAGGGAACGTTCCATTAATTTTTTTATGCCATTACCTACACGATATTTATAACTTTCGATATCATGAGTAGGTAAATTATATTCAGTAAGTACAGTGTTTACACTATTTGCTAAATCTGTTAAAGAATTGACAAGAGTGCCGTCAAGGTCAAATATAACGCCTTTGTAGTTCATAAAATCAACCTTCTTATATTTGTAGTTTTATATTAAAAATTAGTATGTGATTTTTCTAATTCTAAGAGATAATTTTTTAATTTTAATCCACCTGCATAACCGATTAATTTTCCATTAGAGCCAATAACGCGATGACAGGGAATAATAATAGGCAGTGGATTTTTATTATTAGCCATGCCTACAGCTCGATATGCTTTAGGCTTATTGATTTTTTGAGCGATTTCTTTATAACTAGTAGTTTTTCCATAGGGAATATTTTGAAGTTCTTTCCATACTGCAAGTTGAAATGGCGTGCCTGTTAATTTAAATGGTAAAGAAAATGTAGTGCGTTTTCCTTGGAAGTATTCATCTAATTGAATAGTAGCCATAGATAAAAGCTCTGTTGTTTGTAACAGAGCTTTTTGTGGTTGCGTAAATTGAATATTAATTAAATGAGTTTCTGTCGCTACTAGATATAAAGAGATATTTTCAAATTGATATTTACAAGAATAAAACATCTTTAAACCTCTTTTATCATAGTAGTTAGAATTTCAGCGATTTGTTTTAATTTCCAAGGTTGCATTTTCAATACAGGTATGGCTCTTTTGTATTGATATATAGTCGCCATGATGATGACATCACTAGTTTCTTTGCTTAAATCAGCACAATGACGAGAGATAGCAACTTCGCCACCTTTGCTTAAAAATGTTTGTTTTAAAATATTGGCAGCTTTGCTATTTACATCATAAAGTTTTATCACTTTGAAAAGAGCTTTATCTTGCATTATTTTTATGCCAGCATCAGTGCAGTGGATATCTTGCATAGCTTGACGCGCTTCATCAATAGTATTTAAATCTAATATTTCAGGTGAAAAATCATGTATCATTTTCATTTAACCTAAATAAGGATTGATTTGTTTTTCATAGGCAATAGTAGTTGCTCCACCATGACCAGGAAAAACAGTTAAATTTTCATCTAAAGTCAAGATTTTTGCTTTTAAATTGGAAATTAAATCAGTCATAGAGCCAGTAGGAAAATCAGTTCTACCAATAGAGCCAGCAAATAAAGAGTCGCCACTCATAACAACGCCTTCACCAACAAGGCAAATTCCACCAGGTGTATGCCCTGGAGTATGGATTACTTTTAGATTGCAATTGCCAAAAGAAATAATATCGCCTTCATGTAAGATTATATCGGCAGGTTGAGAAATTATAGGTCTACCCATATAGCCATTTTCAGAAAGATTGAGATGTGGGTCAGTGAGCATACAAGCATCATCAGCATGAATAGCCAATTTTGCTTTTAGAGCTAAACCTAATTCTTTATTAGCGCCAATATGGTCAGCATGACCATGTGTATTTACAATATATTTAATATGAAGTTTTAAATTATCGACTACATTTAAAATACTTGTAGCTTCATCGCCTGGGTCGACGATTATGCCTTCTAAAGTTTGTTCATCATATAAAATATAGCAATTTTCCATGATTGGGCCAACTACTAAGGCTTTTATTTTCATGATAATGCTCCTTTGTAATTTTTATTAGTTTATTTTTCTTTAGCAGAACTACTCAAATTACGACGAACGCTGTAAACATCTTTGAGACGGCGGAGTGTATTCATTAATTGTTCTGCACGAGCTAAATTTTTTGTATGGAAAGTAATAGTCATGACAGCAGTTTTATTGCTAGGAATACTGCGAGAGGAAATATTTTCAATATTTATTTTCGCATCAGAAATTCTAGCGATAATTTCAGTTAAGATACCTTGTCTATCGTAGCAACCAACTTCAATAGTTACAGGATAAGATTGGTCTGTGCTGATATCCCAATTTACATCAATGACGCGCATCATATCATTGCCTTCACGCAATACATTTGGACAATCGGCACGATGAACAGATACACCGCGACCACGAGTTATATAACCGATTATTTGGTCGCCTGGGATAGGATTACAACATTTTGCTAAATGCACAAGGAAACCATCTTCACCTTCGACTAAAATACCATGACTTGCTTTTTTCTTAGGTGTTTTAGGCTTGATTTTTTCAAGCATTTGTGAAATATCCGGAGGGGTGATTTCCTGTAGGTCTTTTTTATAAAAAGCAATGAGTTTACTCATAATGCTATTTACAGTGATACCACCAAAACCGATAGAAGCAAACATATCATCAGTATTTTGGATATTTAATTTTTGAGCTACTTGTAAAAGTCTATCATTTTTCGCTAAATCTTTAAAATTGTAGCCTAAATGTTTAGCTTCATTTTCTAATAATTCAAGACCGCGAGCGATATTCTCTTCACGGCGTTGTTTTTTGAACCATTGGCGGATTTTTGTTCTTGTCTGTGAAGAGGCTACAATATTTAACCAATCCGGACTTGGACCATTATTTTGTTTATTGGTAATTACAGAAACGATATCACCGTTTTGCAAAGTATATTCAAGTGGAACAATTTTGCCATTTACTTTAGCACCTACACAGTGATTGCCGATATCTGTATGAATGTGATAAGCAAAATCTATAGGGTTTGAGCCTTTTGGTAAATTGATAACATCACCGCGAGGAGTATATACGAATACTTCATCGGAGAAAATATCAATTTTGAGTGCTTCAAAATATTCGCGTGGGTCGGAAAATTCATCTTGAAGTGTAATCATTTGGCGAAGCCATGAAAGTTTTTTATCGTATTCGCTATTGGCTCCTATGCTTTTATTGCCAGCTTCTTTATATTTCCAGTGAGCAGCAATACCATATTCAGAAATAGCATGCATGGCAAAAGTACGAATTTGAATTTCAAGTGGAAGACCATTATCTGTGATTACAGTAGTATGCAAAGATTGGTAGCCGTTAGTTTTTGGCACAGCGATATAATCTTTAAATCTACCTGGTAGTGGTTTCCACATAGCGTGAATAATACCAAGTACAGTGTAGCAATCAGGGATAGTCTGCACTAATACACGCACAGCGAGTAAATCGAAAATATCGGAGATATCTTTATTGCTTTTTTTCATTTTGCGGTAGATACTGTAGAAATGTTTTGCTCTACCTTTGATTTCACCTTTTAAATGAATTTTATCAAATTCTTGTTGGATTTTTGCCACAGCATCATTGATAAAACCTTGACGTTCTTCACGTTTTTGGTTTACTTTATCTACTAAATCATAATAAGTTTCAGGTTCAAGATAACGCAAACATAAATCTTCAAGTTCCCATTTGATATTGGAAATACCAAGGCGATTAGCAAGTGGTGCATAAACTTCTAGCGTTTCTTTAGCAATGCGTTTTTGTTTTTCCTCACGCATATATTTTAAGGTACGCATATTATGCAAGCGGTCAGCTAATTTTATCATGATTACACGAATATCTTTAGCCATAGCTAAAAACATTTTGCGATATGTTTCGAGCTGTTGGTCCTCTTTGGATTTATATTTCATTTTGCTGAGTTTAGTTACGCCGTCAATGAGCATAGCAACTTCTTCGCCAAAGAGTTCTTTCATTTGTTCAATGGTATAGATTGTATCTTCCACAACGTCATGCAATAAGGCAGCAGCAATAGTAACATCGTCGATATGTAAATCAGTTAAAATCATAGCAACATGTAATGGGTGTGTGATATACATTTCACCTGAAATACGTTTTTGGTCAGCATGTGCCTCATAAGCAAGATTATAAGCTTTAGTAATTAAATCAAAATTAGCTTGTGGATTGTAACTTTTTACGGTATTGATAATATCATCAATTGTAATATCCATATTATCAGTTTTCATCTTAATCACTCCAGAGATTATGAAAAACATAATCATAAAATTTATCGAAAGACTAAAAAGGAATATATAAAATTATAAAATAATGATAATATATATATATAACATAATCAAGATAATATATGTTTTATAATTTATCAGAGATGCGTTTTTATTTTTATATTGACGATAAAAATATATTTTAATGAAGGAATGGTGCAAAATGAATTTAAAAGCAGAAAAATTTAAAGCTTATATAGCAGAAAATAATATTACAAATTTCAAAGTAGAAGAAAGTATAAATAATAATGAAGAAGAAAATGCACGAGTTACTTTTCATACATATGTAAAAGTATTTGGTCAAAAATTGCCTGCTGTAATCGTGATGGATGAAAGTATTTATGTTATTTTACGCGTGCAGGTAATACCAGATATTGAATATATGAAAAATAAAGATGAATTCATTCGTTGTGTAAATGAGATGAATATAAATTATAAAGCAGTAAAATATTATTTAGGTGCAGATAATGCGTTATATTTAGATATGTATATTCCTAATAAAAATGATGATTTAGATGGTGAATTAGTAATGGATTTATTAAATGCAATTACAGTTCATTTAGAAAAAGAATATCCAAATTGGATGAAATTGTTATGGAATTGATGATAAAACTCTAATTTGATACAGTAAAAAAGCAAATAAGATAAAGTGAAAAGAAAGCCATTACTAAAGATATAGTGATGGCTTTCTTTTAGGAATGTTAATGTGTCATTAATAGGTAAGTAATCTTGACACTGTTTCTAAAAACCTTTACAATACTTCTATATGGTTACGTCAGCTATATGAATTTGTAAAGAATATTTAGAAAAATTTAACGTAAAGGGGGGTGGAGATTATCGTTGAATTATTATTAGCGATAATACTTGCACTAGTTGTAGGCTTAGGTGCGGGCTATTGGATGAGAAAACGCAGTGCAGAATCACAAATTGGCTCTGCTGAAGCTGAAGCAAGAAGAATTGTTACAGAAGCCGAAAAACAGATTGAAACTAAGAAAAAAGAAGCAACTCTTGAAGCAAAAGAAGAAATACATAGAATGCGTCAAGAGTTAGACCGCGATACAAAAGACCGTAGAAATGAACTTTCCCGTCAAGAACGTCGTTTGGTACAAAAAGAAGAAAATTTAGATAGAAAAATTGATTCTTTAGAGAAAAAAGAAGAAGTTTTAAATCGTAAAGAAGCTGAGATTGATAAATCTCAAGCAAAAATAGAAGCACTTCATGCAAAACAGTTAGAAGAATTAGAACGTATTTCTGGACTTACTACAGAAGATGCACGCAGTATGTTACTTGCAGATGCTGAAATCGAAATCAAACATGATAAAGCTGTAATGATTAAAGAATATGAACAGCAAGCAAAAGAAGAAGCAGAAAAACGTGCTAGAAATATCATTTCTTTGGCTATTCAAAGATGTGCTGCTGACCATGTAGCAGAAACTACTGTTTCTGTAGTAGCATTGCCAAATGATGAGATGAAAGGTCGCATCATTGGTCGTGAAGGTAGAAATATTCGTGCTTTAGAAACAATGACAGGCATTGATTTAATTATTGATGATACACCAGAAGCTGTAATTTTATCTGGTTTTGATCCTGTTCGTCGTGAAATTGCACGTATTGCTTTGGAAAAACTCATTACAGATGGGCGTATTCACCCAGCTCGCATTGAAGAGATGGTAGAAAAAGCTCGTAAAGAAGTAGACCAACGCATTAAAGAAGCAGGAGAACAAGCTTGCTTTGAAACTGGTGTACATGGATTACATCCAGAAATTGTAAAATTATTAGGTAGATTAAAATATCGTACAAGTTATGGTCAAAATGTATTAAATCATTCTGTAGAAGTATCTCATTTAGCAGGTGTAATGGCTGCTGAATTAGGTGTTGATGTAAATCTTGCTAAACGTGGCGGTTTATTACATGACATAGGTAAAGCTATTGACCATGAAGTTGAAGGTCCACATGTTACTATCGGTGCAGATTTAGCGAAAAAATATCGTGAATCTGCTGATGTTGTAAATGCTATAGCTGCTCATCATGGTGATGAAGAAGCAAAAACTGTGGAAGCTGTACTCGTTGCAGCAGCTGATGCTGTATCAGCCGCACGTCCAGGTGCTAGACGTGAAAGTTTAGAATCTTATTTGAAACGTTTAAAACGTCTTGAAGAAATAGCAGAATCCTTTGAAGGTGTTGACCGTTCATTTGCTATTCAAGCAGGTAGAGAAATTCGCATTATGGTTAAACCAGAAAAAATGGATGATATCTCAACTGTTGCTTTGGCTCATGATATCACTAAGAAAATTGAAGCTGAACTTGAATATCCAGGACAGATAAAAGTAACTGTAATTAGAGAAACTCGTGTAGTTGATTATGCAAAATAAAGATAATAATTTCTTTTGACATAAAGTAGAAGCAGGAAAGTAGTTATTAATATTGATAACTACTTTTTTTGCATTAAATCTCTTTTTGGATAAATTGAATAAATAGATATAAAATGAGTTTGTGATTAATATTATTTGATTTTGCAGTGAGGTTACAATAATGCAAATTACTAAGACTAAAGATGAGAAAAAACCTAATATGGATTGTGTTAATTTATTGACATCAGTATTAATTTATTATCCAGAGATTAGCAAAATATCTATAGAACCAGATGAAAAAATATATATAAATTATATTATCCAAAAGATATTGACTGATGAAGAAATAGAAAAAACACGAACTTTATTAGAAGAATGTTTAAAGTCCTATCATTATTTAGAAAAAACGCAAGTGGAATGTGATGAAGTAAAAATAAATATAGAAGAAAAAGCTACTTTTATAACGATAAAAAGAGATATGAAAACTTTTTCTCATGGAGAACTTCGCTTAATAAATACTTTAATTAATGAAGAATTTGGCGAATTACTGATTATGGATACTGATAAAATTCCTATGATAGATAGTACAATGTTAGCGCAAATGGATTTAATAGATACGATGTTTGCGAGTTTGAAAATTAATCCAGTAGTAGAAAAAATGATAGGTATTCGCGAAGCTGGTAGAGTGATTGTGTTTAATAAATAATTATAGATTTTGTGAAGAATAAAATAAGAGGAGAATTTATTTTGAAATTTTTAATTGTTGGTGATGTATGTGGTAGACCAGGTAGAGAAGCATTTAGAAAATATGTTCCAGAATTGAAAAAAGAACATAATATAGATGTAGTTGTAGTTAACGGCGAAAATATTGCAGGTGGTAGAGGTATCAGTCGCAAAACTTTAGATGAAATTTATCGAGCTGGAGCAGATATAGTAACTTCAGGTAATCATATTTGGGATCAAAAAGAAATTGTATCTTTTATAGATGATGAACCATTTTTGATAAGACCTGCCAATTATCCAGAAGGAGCACCAGGTAAAGGATATTGTATCTATCCATTTAAAGCTAAAAATATCGGTGTAATCAATGTATCTGGTAGAACATTTATGCCACCAATGGACTGTCCATTCCAAAAGGTCGATGAAATTTTAAAAGAAATTAAAAATCAGTGCGATATTATATTAGTAGATATACATGCAGAAGCTACATCAGAAAAAATAGCTATGGGATTTTATCTCGATGGTAAAGTAACTTGTGTCGTTGGAACTCATACTCATGTGCAGACAGCTGATAATAGAATTTTACCTAAAGGAACAGCTTATATCAGTGATTTAGGTATGGTAGGACCTTATAATTCAAGCCTTGGTATAAATGTAAATAATGCAATAGATAAATTCATCACATGTAGACCAGTGCGTTTTGAAATGGCAGAAGGTCCAAATATTTTTTCTGCTGTTGTTTTAGAATTAGCAGAAGATAATAGCGTGAAATCCTTTGAAAGAATACTATTTAACGAAGAATAAAGAATATACAAGTATACAGTTATAAAAAAAGGATTTTGGAACTTGTTTGGCGAACTTATATAATAATTCCTAATCGTTAAGGGGTGTACATTATGGAAGTATTAAGAGTATCAACAAAATCCAATCCAAATTCTGTAGCAGGAGCTTTAGCAGGAGTATTAAGAGAAAAAGGAACAGCAGAATTACAAGCAGTAGGTGCAGGAGCATTAAATCAAGCAGTAAAAGCAGTAGCTATAGCACGTGGCTTTGTGGCACCTAGTGGCATTGATTTAGTTTGTGTACCAGCTTTTGCTGATATAGAAATCGATGGCGAAGAAAGAACTGCAATAAAATTGATCATTGAATCAAGATGAAGTCGTATGAGTACATAGACTAAATTATTCATATTTGCTAATTACTTTTTAGGTTAAGTTGAATTTTAAGACAGGGTATGTCTAAGGTTTAGTAATTTATTTATTGAGCTTTAGACATACTTTGCGTTTAAGGACAATAACCATTATAATTATATATAATATGAAATAATAACTGTATTTTTAAAATATATTGTTGATAAAAAACGAAAAATTCTAAAAATATGTTAATTAAGTAGCTTAATATTGATAAAAAGGAGCATAAGATATGGATGTTATTGCGTTAGTAGGACCAAGTGGAACAGGAAAATCCCATAGAGCATTAATGGTAGCAAGACAAAATAAAGCTGATGCCATTATAGATGATGGGATTTTGATAAAAGACAATAAAATCATAGCAGGTCATTCTGCGAAAAGAGAAGCAAGTAAAATCATGGCGATAAGACGAGCTGTTTTTGTAGTGCCTGGACATGCCGAAGAAGTGAGAAATGCTATAGAAAAAGAACAGCCAAATAGAATTTTGATTTTAGGCACTTCTGAAAATATGGTGCATCGCATTGACAAAGCTTTGAATTTGCCACCAATTAGCAAAATTATCAATATAGCAGATATTGCTACAAAAGCAGAAATGGCAAAAGCTCAATTTTATCGCAATCGTGAAGGTAAACATATCATTCCTGTACCAACTATTGAGTTAAAACCACATTTTTCAGGTTATTTGATAGACCCAATACAATCATTTTTTAAAAAATCAAGTACAAAACGCCGTCGTTTAGGTGAAAAATCCATAGTACGACCAATTTTTAGTTATTATGGAAGACTTATCATAGATGATGCTGCAATTTTATCCATTATTAAGCATATTGCTAAGGATAAAGATTTTGATTTTAAAGCTTCACATATACATGTTGACCATGTTTGGGAAAAAGGTGAAGATAAAGGTATAAAAGTTTCTTTTGAAGTAGTTTTAAATTATGGAAGTCATATTCCAACAATGATACAAGGCATACAAAAGAAAATAAAAGAAGTCGTAGAATATATGACAGGTATGTTTGTGCATGATGTGGATATTGTAGTCAAAGGATTGAAATTTAAATAAAATATTGTATCGATACAATATTGACTTTTTTCGTATTTTAATTGACTTTTAACTAATAGATATCTATAATTTTAAATAAATTTTTTATTCTATTAGATAAAGGTGATAATATGGCATTAGAGAATTATAAAGCATTGACTATAGCAGGTTCTGATACTTCTGGTGGAGCTGGCATGGAAGCCGATTTAAAGACTTTTGAAGAGATGGGCGTTTATGGAATGGTGGCACTAACTGTAATTGTGGCACAAAATCCAAAAGATTGGGCTCATGATATCTTTCCTATAGATTTGCCTACTATTGAACGTCAGATTGCAACTGTTGGCGAAGGTATTGGCATTAATGCCATGAAAACAGGTATGTTAGGTTCAGCTGCTCTTGTAGAATTAGTAGCAAAATCCATAGATAAATATAATTTTAAAAATGTAGTAATCGATCCTGTAATGGTTTGTAAAGGCATCGATGCTATCATGGTACCAGAAGCAGCCGAAGCAATAAAATCTTTATTGGTGAAAAAAGCTGATGTAATAACACCAAATACAGTAGAGTCCGCTTATCTTGCAGGTATGGAAAAAGTGGAAACTGTAGAAGATATTAAAGAAGCTTGTGTAAAAATCAATAAACTCGGTGCGAAAAATGTCATTATAAAATCTGGTAGTCGCGTAGATGGCGATTATATGGTAGATGTGTTATTTGATGGTAAAGAATTTACTATCCAGAAAAAAGCTAAGATGAAAAATATCTATAATAGCGGTGCTGGTTGCACTTTCTCTGCAGCAATAACAGCAGGACTTGCTAAAGGTTTAGATATCCATCAAGCTTTTGAAAATGCTCAAAATTTCATTGATAGAGCTGTAGCAAATTCATTTAAATTGAATGAGTTTACAGGAGCATTAGCTCATTGGCAAACAAGATAAATAAGTAAAATAAAAAGTATCTTTTTCTGACTTATATTTCAGTTAGAAAAAGATACTTTTTTTATTTATATTTAATTGAAATTAGCGCGCAATAAAGCTATTTCTTGAGCATATCCATCATGGTCATTTGGTGTTTCTAAAATAAATGGCAAATGTTTCAATTGTGGGTGGTTTATAATTTTTATGATAGCATCAAGACCTATTTTACCTTGACCGATTTTTTCATGGCGGTCTTTATGAGTGTTTAAGTCATTTTTACTGTCATTTAAATGTATAGCTTTTAATTTATCAAGACCGATTATTTTATCAAAATCGGCTAGGACATCATCTAAATTATTTACAATATCATAACCGCCGTCCCAAATATGACAAGTATCAAAGCATACACCTATTTTATCTTGTAAATTAATACGCTCGATAATTGCTTGGAGTTCAGCAAAAGTTTTGCCAACTTCAGTGCCCTTTCCTGCCATAGTTTCTAATAAAACAGTAGTCTGTTGCTCAGGCCACATCACTTCATTTAAGCAATCACTGATAGCTTTGGTGGCAAAATCTATGCCTTGCCCTAAATGATTTCCTGGGTGGAAATTATAATAATTATGAGGCAACTTTTCCATGCGAAGTAAATCGTCAGCAATTGTTTGGCGAGCAAATTCGCGTACTTCTTCGCGATTGGAACATGGATTTAATGTATAAGGTGCATGAGCTACTAATTTATGGAATTTATATTGTTTGGCTAGTGCTAAAAATTGTTGAACATCATTATCGTCTATATCTTTGGCTTTGCTACCACGAGGATTTCTAGTAAAAAAAGAAAATGTATTAGCATTTAAACTTAAAGCTTCTTTACCCATTTGTAAAAAACCTTTTGAAGAAGATAAATGGTTACCTATATATAAAATAAAAATCACTCCTATAATTTAAATTAATTAAAAATAAATATTAGTTAATATATATTATATCATAGCTAAAATGTTTTTTAAATTAACAGGATTTTTTTATTTATATAGTGAATTAATAAATTAGTAATTAAATAGAAAAAGAGGGATACAAATGGAAAAGGCAAAAACTTTATTAGAGATAGCGCGAATTATAAGCGGTAATGACGATGATGTATTAGCGGAAATAGAAGAGAGTATCGATAATATAGAAGCATATGCACAAGAGCATTTAGAAGAGTTTGAAGAGCGTAATATCAGTATAAAATATGATTCTGTAGAAGATTTGCAATGGCTAGTTACAGTGAATATTTTAGTCAGAAATAATTATGTAATGCAAATACAAGAAGATTGTAGTATTACTGATTTTGGTTGGAGCCTGAAAAGTTTGCGAACTTTTAAAGAATATAATCTAGCTTTGGATAGTAAGTTTGAAGAAGAAGATTATGAAATAGATAAATATGACTATAATGAAGATGATGAGTACGATTATTATAATGAAGAAATGGACTTTATTGATGATGAAAATATTATAAATTGGTGTAAATATCTTGATAGTAAATGGTTTGATGAAGATATTTGCATTGGTATGATAGATTTAAGTCCAGATATTTTCACTTTATTTTTAGCATCAGAAGAAAATCTTGAAGACTTAGAAGATTTGGCTGATAGTCTAGGAAAAGTAATATCTACAGTATATTAAAATGAATTTTAGGGCATAATAAAAGACACTAGATTATTTCTAGTGTCTTTATTTTAGTAGATTTAATTATTATTTCGTTCTGTTTGGCTTACTGCGATAGTTACAGCAGCATCACCTGTAATATTAAGACAAGTACGGATCATATCTAATACACGGTCAATACCAGCAACGAGTGCAAGACCTTCCATAGGAAGACCTACAGTCTGTAATACGAGTGCAAGCATGATAACACCAGCACCTGGAACACCAGCAGTACCTACAGAAGCAAGTGTACCAGTTAAGACGATCATAAGCATTTGACCTGCTGTTAAATCGATACCATAAACATTAGCGATAAAGATAGCACAAACACCTTGATAAATAGCTGTTCCGTCCATATTGATAGTTGCGCCTAAAGGAAGTACGAAGCTAGCAATGGATTTATTAGCGCCAAGATTTTCTGTACAGTTTTTCATATTTACAGGAAGTGCAGCAGCGGAGCTACAAGTTGTGAAACCTAAGAGCATTGTTTCTGTCATACCTTTAAAGAATTTCAAAGGACTCATTTTACCAAGTGTAGAAACGATGGAAGAGTATACAACAAGTGTATGAATGATACAACCGATATAAACAGTAACGATAACGGATAAAAGTGGTAATAAAACTTTTGGACCATTAGCAGCAACTACTGGTACTAAAAGAGCAAATACACCATAAGGTGCAAGATTCATAATCATGGAGATTAATTTATAACTTACTTCTGCTAAGGAATCAAAGAATGTGAGAAGTGGCTGACCTTTTTTGCCTACAGCAGTGATACCAATACCAATAGCTAATGCAAACACAATGAGAGGAAGCATATCAGCTTTTGCCATAGTCATGATAGGATTAGATGGTATCATACCAACTAAAACGTCCATAAAACCAGGAGCTTCTTTAATATCAGGAGCTTTTTCAGCTACTAAATCCATACCTAAACCAGGTTGTAAAACAGAAGCTAAACCAAGGGCAATGATAAGAGCAACAGCAGTTGTTACTAAATATAACAAAATAACTTTGATACCAATGCGACCAAGTTTTTTTGTATCGCCTAGACTAGCAACACCACAAACTAAAGATGCTAATACTACAGGTACAATAATCATTTTGATTAAATTGATGAACATTGTACCAAATGGCGCAAGATAAGCTTTGAGCCATGGTAAATTTTCTTCGCCAAGGATAAGACCAACAATTACGGATAAGATTAAAGAGATGAAAATTTTTACAGATAAGTTCATATCCAAAACTCCTTTATGTAAAATTTATTTTCTAAGAAATATGAATGATAAATAAAAAAGGCTCTTAGAAAAAATACTTGTATATTATATAAAATATTTTTTTTGTTTACAATATTTTTAGCTAATGAATAAAAAAATATATTAAAGTACAAAATAAAAAGACAAGCCAAATGACTTGTCTTTTTAGAAGAGATTTTTTATTTTAAATTATCAATAGCAGATTGTTCAATAGCAAGACCGTTGCGATATCTAGTCATGAATGTTTCAAAACCTTCGATACCTTCTTTTGTTGGAGCAATAGTTTCGGCAACGCTATTTTTGAATACTTTAGTGCTTAAATATTCATCAAGAGATAAGTTTTCTTTATTATTCATATAATCAGCTAAGAGTGCAATACCCCACGCACCGCCTTCGCCTGCTGTTTCCATAACTGTTACAGGAGCGCCGATAGCATTAGCCATGATTGTTTGACCTACGCCTTTAGTTTTAAATAAGCCACCATGACCTAAAATTTGTTCGATAGTAACATTTTCTTCTTTTGTTAAAATATCTAAGCCAGTTTTCATAGCGCCAAGAGCTGTAGAAAGATGTACACGAATGAAGTTTGCTAAATTGAATTTGCTGTCGGATTTACGAACAAATAATGGACGACCTTCAGTAAAGCCTGTGATATGTTCACCAGAATGATAGCAATAAGCAAGTAAGCCACCGCAGTCAGCATCGCCTTCTAAAGCTTTATTATATAATGTGGAGAATAATTCATTAGCATCTACTTTTACGCCAAAGCTAGTGAGGCATTCATGGAAGAGGCTAATCCAGCTATTTAAATCTGTTGTACAGTTATTGGAATGAGCCATAGCTACTAAATCACCAGCAGGAGTAGTAACCATATCAAGTTCTTCATAAACTTTGGATAAATCACGTTCAAGAACAATCATAGCGAATACAGAAGTACCAGCAGATACATTACCTGTACGTTTTGTAACTGTATTTGTAGCTACCATACCAGTACCAGCATCACCTTCTGGTGGGCACATAGGAGTACCAGCTTGGAGTGTTCCTGTTGGATCGAGAAGTTTTGCACCTTCAGCAGTTAAATAGCCTGCATTTTCACCAGCAACTAAAACTTTTGGTAAAATTTCACGGATAGACCATGGATAATTTTTATCAACGATATGTGCATCGAAATCAGCAAGCATTTTTTCATTGTAATCTTTAGTATTGATATCGATTGGGAACATACCAGAAGCATCACCGATACCGAGTACTTTTTCACCAGATAATTTCCAATGAACAAAACCAGCTAATGTAGTGAAGAATTTAATTTTATCTACATGTTCTTCATTGTTTAAAATTGCCTGATAAAGATGAGCAATGCTAAATCTTTGAGGAACATTGTAATTGAATAATTTAATTAATTCATGAGAAGCTTGACCTGTGATATTGTTTCTCCAAGTGCGGAATGGTACAAGTAAAGTATCTTTTTCGTCAAAAGCAAGATAGCCATGCATCATTGCACTGAAACCAAGACCAGCTAATTTAGTGATAGTAACGCCATATTTTGCTTTTACTTCTTCAACTAAATTTTTATAACAACCTTGAAGACCAGCCCAGATTTCTTCTTCGCTATAAGTCCAAATGCCATCGATAAGACTGTTTTCCCAGTCATAAGCACCAACAGCAATTGGTTCGTGGTCAGTATTAATTAATACTGCTTTAATACGAGTGGAACCAAATTCAATACCAAGAGTAGTTAAACCCTGTTCAATATTAGATTTAATCATTTCATTTGTTTGCATATTATAGAACCTCCGCACATATATTAATATTTATTAAGATTTTTGCAAAGTTGTATGATAAATATTTGATTTATCTATATTATATAGTATATTATAAATTATTTCAATTTTTTTAATAATTTATAACGACTTTCATAACAAAATCTATTATATATCAATATTCTAAGAAATAAAAGGGATTTTGTTAAATTTTAATAAATAATTTTTTTATTCAAAGAAGATTTTTATTATATGTACATGTTTATTTCATCTTATAAGTTGTATGATAATATATTGTTTTAATAGTTTTATAAGAAAATTAGTATTATAAATTATTGTGATAAAATATTTGTAAAAAATAATAATTATTTGTTAGTTTTTGTGATGAAGTCACTGAACTATGATTGAAAATCATTTATAATAAAATCATCAAGTGAGATAACTTATAGAATTATTCAGTTTGGAGGCAAAAATAATGTTAGTACATGCAGATGCAAATGCTTTTAATAAATTATTAGAAAATAAAGGGACTTTTGTAGTAGATTTCTTCGCTACATGGTGTGGCCCTTGTAAAATGTTGGGTGCTGTACTTGAAAAAGTAGCTCCAGAATATGATTTTGATATTTTAAAAATAGATATTGATGAAAATGTAAAACTTGCTGAAGAATATGAAGTAATGGTAGTACCTACTTTATTATTCGTAAAAGATGGCGAAATTATTCATCGTGAATCTGGCTTCTTCTCTAAAGATAAATTTAGAGCTTTAATAGATGCTTATTTAAAATAAAAACCTCAAAATACCAAAACCCCTTTTTATAATCCTGTACAAGATAAAAGCTGTAGTTTTTAAACTACAGCTTTTGTTTTTTATTTATGTCTTAGTTTTTGTAATTCAAGTCCTTCTTTTCCTGTTATTTCTTCAATGCTTAATTCTAAAATGCAAGTGCGTTTGATGTAGGTTGTTATTTCTTCTAGTCCTTCTGTAAAATAATCAGCAGAAAATTTACGGATAAATTCTTCTAGGATTATTTGTTTATCATTTTCAGCTGTGATTTCTTTAATAGTGCCAAAAACTATGACACTAGAATAAGCCGTAGTGAATTTTTCCGGAATGACAGTATCTTGATTTATAACACAAAAAGAAGCTTTATTATTTTGACGGACAATATCTAATTTGCGACCTACATTGGCACAGTGAAAATAGATTTTGTCATTGAGATATACATAGTTTAAAGGAACGGTATAAGGAAAAGATTTTTCATCGCAAAGTGCTAAAATACCATGAGTTTTTTGTTTTAGAATAGCTATATTTTCTGATGAAGGTAAAGCTTGTTTAAATCTACGCATAACAAATCTCCTTTAAGATAATAAATTAATATACATTAGTGCCATCAAAATGAGGTACAAATTTAGTCGTAGCTGTTTTGCCTTGTTGGATATAGCAATTTTTAAAGCCTAAATCAAGTGCATAATCTACAACTTTATCATATTCAAAAGTCGTCAATTTACGTTTTAGTTTAGGGTGTGTAAGTGCTTTATACATAGGCGTATATTGGTTCATAAGGCTAAGATAAACATCATCATGATATTTTTCCCAGATATATTTTACGATTTTCGTACTTTCTTTATAATACCATGGCAAGATTAAATGGCGAATGATGACGCCTTTTTGCATGATATTATCTTTAAATTGTGGTTTACCTACAAGTTCAAACATTTTATCAATGGCTTCTTTGACTACTTGAGGATAATCAGGAGCATGGGAAAATTCTTTGGCTGTATCTGGTGAGTAGTATTTAAAATCAGGTAAGAATATATCAATATAGTCTTTGAGCATTTCTAAAACTTCAACTCGTTCATAGCCACTTGTATTATAGACTACAGGAATAGATAGACCTTGTTTTTTTGCTAATTTTAGAGCTTCAATTATTTGTAAAACGTAATGAGTTGGTGTTACTAATTCTAAACAGTGGGCATTACGAGCTTGTTGTTCTAAAAAAATTTGAGCTAAACGTTCAATAGTTACAGGAAATCCTTTACCTTCAGTGCTGATTTCGTGATTTTGGCAGAAGATACATCTCATATTACAATGAGAGAAAAAAACCGTGCCTGCTCCATTTGTTCCGGATAGGCACGGTTCTTCCCATTGATGTAAGGATACGAGAGCAATTTCCACTTTATCACTAGCATGACAGACACCATAATTTTTAGTGCGGTCAACATGGCATAAACGAGGGCAAAGTGTACAATTTTGCATATCCATAAAAAAACACCTTTTACTTAATGATTTGCTAATTTAAAAATAGCATAGACGTCTTGATAATTTAATGGTGAAAAATTGCCAATGGTTTTTGTATTATTATCTGTACACATTGAAGTGAGATAAGTCAATTCTTCATCAGTTAATGTTTTTCCTACTAATTGGCTGATATTTATAGGTAAGTTTAAACTAGTGAAGAAGTCTTCAAAATGTTTGATAGTTTCAAGGGCAATAGTTTCATCAGTTTTATTTAATGTATCAATATTAAATAAGATTTTTCCTAGATGACAAAAACGCTGAACATCTTTTTGATAGATATATCTAGCCCATGATGACCAGATAGCAGTCAATGAGGCTCCATGAGTAGCGTTATATTTAGCACTTAATTCATGACCAAATTTATGTACACTAAAATCTTTAGTGCGACCAAGACCTGTTATATCATTGTGGGATAAAGAACCAGCATACATAATTTCACTATGAGCAATATAATTTGTAGGCTCATTTATCATGATTGGCGCTTGCGTGATGACATCTTTTAAAAGACCTTCAGCTATATAATCTGTAAGATAATTATTTTGTTCTTTGGCAAAATAACGTTCTAATGTATGCATTAAAATATCGGCAATACCACAGGCTTTTTGATAATTTGGGGCACTGTAAGTTAATTGAGGGTTCATAATAGCAAAACATGGACGATTAAATGGCGTACTAAGACCACGTTTTTGCCCTGTTTGTTCGTTAGTTAAAACAGCAGAATCACTTGTTTCACTACCGGCAGCAGCTAAAGTAACAATGCTACCCATAGGAGTAGTATTAGTCAAGGTTATTTTTTTTGTCCAAATATCCCAAATATCATTTTGTGGATATTTCAGGCCATGTGCAATGGCTTTAGCTGTATCGATGACAGAACCGCCACCGATAGCTAAGACAAAATCAATATTAGCTTGATATGCTTTTTTTACAGCATCATTTACAAAGCGAACAACAGGATTTGGTTGAACGCCACCTAAGGTCATATAAGATAAATTATCGTTGGATAATTGTTGACAAATTTTATCAAGTAGTCCAGAACGTTTTACTGAGCCACCGCCGTATACTATTAATACATTATGACCATTGTATTTTTTGATTAATGAAGCAGTGGATAATTCACTATCTTTGCCAAAAATAATTTCTGTAGGACAGTAAAATTTAAATTTTTCCATAATAAAACCTCAACAAAATTAATTTTGAAGAATATCAGAAACAACTATATCAGATAATGAAGAAACGATTTTATCAGCACGAGATAAATCTTGTGGACCAGAATTTGGATTATCATAAGCGATACAATAAGCGCCAGCATCTTTAGCTGCCATAATACCAGCAGTAGCATCTTCAATTACTACGCAATCAGCTGGTGTAAAGCCTAAAGCTTTAGCTGTTAACTGATAAATTGCAGGATTTGGCTTGCTAGCAGGAAGTTCTGCACCACTTAAAATATATTCAAAACAATCCATTAAGCCGAATTTTGTTAAAACTGCATTGATAACTTTTCTATCAGCAGAAGAAGCTAAAGCTACAGGAATACCTTCGCTGTGTAATTGATAAAGTAAATCTAAAACGCCATCAATAGGATAGATGGAATTACTTTCTTGAATATATTCTAAATAAATGCGATGTTTATAATCGACCATTTCTTGAATAGAAACGGGAGTTGTAGCAAATTTGGCAAAATCTGTAAAAAATGCTTTGGCAGAACGACCAACATAGGCTACACAATCTTCCATACTACAAGGGATACCAAAATGTGTTAAAGTGCGTATTTTCATATCAGCATGAATGGATTCACTATCGATTATGACTCCGTCCATATCAAAAATAACTGCTTTCAATTAGGTGCTCCTCCATTTTATATATTAATATTGTAAGTAATTTTACACTTACAATAACTTAGCATATCATTCAAAATCTAAAACTGCAAGGATATTTAAGTATATTTATGATTATTCATGGTTAAATTTATCAATTATGAAATTTTGAAAACGATGGGCAGCAAGAGAAAGTGGTTTATTAGCATACCATGCAAGACCGATATCACGAGTGCATTTAGGATTATCTACAGAAATAAATTTTATATCGAGATGTTCCATTCCAGGAATTTTAGGCACGAGTGAAACACCTAAATTAGCTGCTACTAAACTAGCTACAGTAACAATTTCATCACCTTCAAAACGTATTTTAGGACGAATAGAAGCTACTTCAAAGATATGTTCAGTTTTAGTGCGTAAACCATACATTGGTTTTAAAGTAATAAATGGTTCGCTAGCAACTTCTGTGATATTTATAGAACTGCGATGAGCAAGTGGATGAGTTGAAGGAACGATGATGAATAATTCTTCTGTCAATAATGGAACCCAAGCGATGTCTTCAGAATTTATTGGAGAACTGCAAAGGCATAAATCGGACTCTCCTTTGAATAATTGTTTTGATAATAAGAAAGAATGATTTTGACTAAGGCGAAACTGTATTTTAGGATAGATTTTACGAAACTCTTTTAATAATTCTGGCACAAGATATACACCTAAAGAGTGCATAAAAGATAAATTTACAACTCCGCTATCTGGTTCAGCCATATTAGTTATATCTTGGCGGGCAGTTTCTAATTCTTGTAAGATACGTTCAGCATAAGTTAAAAATGTTTGACCATATTGAGTTAAATTTACTTTACGGCTATCTCTGATGAAAAGAGGTATATTTAAATCTTTTTCTAAGCGACTGATTGAACGACTAAGTGCTGGCTGAGACACATTCAGAGATTTTGCTGCTTTAGTAAAGTTTTTTATATGGGCTAGAGCAACAAAATATTCTAGTTGATTTAATTCCATAAAAAAGCCTCCAAATCCAAACTAATGGTAGTATTTCTAATGTGAATACTTTATATTTGATTATATTATAAGCTAGATTTGATATTTTGTATAATTATATGAGGCAAATATTGACAATAAATTTAAAATATTTTATCATAAAAGAAAATTGATGCTGATATAGCTCAGTTGGTAGAGCAATGTATTCGTAATACATGGGTCGCAGGTTCAAATCCTGTTATCAGCTCCATTTTGACAGATAATATAATTAAAACTATAACAAAAAGCTACTTTACAATAATTATTATAATGAGTAGCTTTTTTTGTTTAAATACTTGCAGTTGAATTTTTTCTGTGGTATTATGTGGTTCGTAACAAACAATAGTGAACAGTATCAATATATATTAATAATTTGAACTGTATCTTAGTTGTTTAATTTTAAATAAAATAATTTAATAAGGTAAAATTTAAAAAGAAAAAAGACGCTTGGATCACTATGACCGAGACGAACTTGCAGAATTTTAAATATAAAATATAGTTGATGGATTTTTTTGCTATGAAATCAAATCAATTATATTTAATCAATAGGGAAAGTGCATTTCGTGTCGAGATGTACTTTTTTTGTGCTTTTATGTAAGTTCATTATAGTCTCTTTTTGTTTGTTATAAGAACATTAAAGGAGAAGAAAAAAATGATTTTATGTCAAGATGTGGCTAAATTACGTGAATTAGTCGCTAATTTTAAGAAGGAAAACAAATCTATTGGTTTGGTACCAACTATGGGAGCATTGCATGAAGGTCATGCTTCACTTATTAATGCTTCAGCAAAAGAAAATGATATTACAATCGTCAGTGTGTTTGTAAATCCTACTCAGTTTGGACCAAATGAAGATTATGAAGCTTATCCTCGTACTTTGGAAAATGACTGCATAGTGGCACAAAATGCAGGAGCAGATGTAGTATTTGCACCAAAAAATAAAGATTTATATCCTAATGAAGATATGACATGGGTAGAAGTTACAGGTGATATCACAAAAGTTTTATGTGGCAGAACAAGACCTATTCATTTCCGTGGAGTTACTACAGTAGTTAGTAAATTATTTAATTTATCTCGAGCAGATAGAGCATATTTTGGCTTAAAAGATGCTCAGCAAACAGAAGTTTTACGCCGTATGGTAGATGATTTATTTTTCAATGTAGAACTTCGCATTATGCCTATCGTTCGTGAAGCTGATGGACTTGCAAAAAGTTCAAGAAATACTTATTTATCTACAGAAGAAAGAAAATCTGCGTTGATTTTATCTAAGAGTTTAAAATTGGCAAAAGAAGCATTTACTAATGGTCAAAGAGATGTAGAAGCTATATTAAATTTAGTAAAAGATACTATACAGTCTGAAAAAACAAGTCAAATTGATTATGTAGAAATGTATAAATTGCCAGGATTAAAACCAGTAGGAAATAAAATTGAAGGCAGAGTATTATTAGCTTTAGCTGTAAAATTTGGTACAACTCGTTTAATAGATAATGTCATTTTGGAGGATAAATAATAATGTTATATAATATGTTTCATGGAAAAATTCATCGTGCTACAGTAACTCAAGCAAATTTAGAATATATGGGAAGCATCACTATTGATGAAGAGTTGTTAGAGCTTGCAGGTATTTTACCAGGAGAAAGAGTACAAGTAGTAAATAATAACAATGGTGCTAGATTAGAAACTTATACAATTGCAGGTAAACGTGGTAGCGGTGTAATTTGTTTAAATGGAGCAGCAGCACGTAAAGCACAAGTTGGCGATACAGTTATTATTATTGCTTATGCTATGATGACAAAAGAAGAAGCTCAAAATTTAGTACCTGATGTAGTCATGGTTGATGAACATAATCGACCAGTAAGAGTACGCGGTACAGAACTTGAAGGCGAAATTGGTTAATATATAATATTATTTTAAATAGAGTTTTATAAAACAATTAAAAATAGGTTGAGCATGGATTTATGAAAATAAAGTCTAAAGTGCTTAACCTATTTTTTTTTAGTTTATTGCTATATAATAAAATTTAGCAATTTATGATGGAGATGATTTTGGTGAAATTAATAACTTTAGCAGGGCCACCATCTGTGGGCAAAACTTCTGTAATTTTGCGATTAATAGAAGTGTTACATAAAGAAAAACAAAAAGCAGGCGTCATTAAATTCGATTGTTTGACGACTTTTGATAAAGAACCGTATGAAAAAGCGAATATACCGATACAGATTGGTTTATCAGGAAAATTTTGTCCAGACCATTTTTTTATTAGCAATATTGAAGAAGCTGTAGCTTGGGGAAAAAGTCAAAATTTAGATTATTTGATTACCGAAAGTGCAGGTCTTTGCAATCGCTGTTCACCATATATTCAAGATGTATTGGCTATTGGTGTAATAGATTGCTTATCAGGGATTAATACACCGAGAAAAATTGGGCCAATGGTGAAATTTGCAGATGTAATAGTCATCACTAAAGGAGATATTATTTCTCAAGCTGAACGTGAAGTATTTATGTATAATGTCTATCAAGCAAATCCTAAGGCACAAGTTATTTTTATCAATGGCATAACTGGTCAAGGTGCATTTATGTTGAAAAAATATATAAATAAAGTTGAAGATATAGATACATTAGAAGGAAAAAAATTGCGTTTTACTTCGCCAGCTGCTGTATGTTCATATTGTACAGATGAAATGCGTATTGGTGAAAAATATCAATTGGGCATGACTAAGAAAATGGAATTTAATTGATTAGGTGGAAATTATGGATTTTAAAGAATTTGTAGAAACTCATACAATTGGAGAAATAAAAAAAGCGTATCCTCAAATCAAAGATTATTTGGATAATACAGGTCTATGGAATTTGCCAGATGATTTGACTTTTGCTAAGGCTTTTGAAGATATAGATGAAGAAGATTTATGGCAAGTTGGTATTCGTGATGGCAATATTGCTGATGAACTAAAAAAATATCTTTCAGCTATGCAAAATTTAGAAAATAAAGATGAAGTAAAAGTACATAAATTAACCATTAATGGTGGCAAAAATAAATTGGGCGAAGCTGAAAATATCCAAGTAGAGATTTTTGCAGGGCAAGTAATAAGTATTGTAGGGCCAACAGGTTCTGGGAAAAGTAGATTACTTGCAGATATTGAATGTTTAGCACAAGAAGATACACCGACAAAACGACAGATTTTAATTGATGATGAAATTTTAGATGATGAAGCTAGATTTAATTTAGAAGGAAAATTAGTAGCTCAATTATCACAAAATATGAATTTTATCATGGATATTACTGTAGAAGATTTTTTAACTATGCATGCTAAAGTTCGTTTAGGCAAAGAAATAGAAAATGAAAAGGCTATAATCGCTAAATGTTTTTCTATGGCAAATGAATTAGCTGGCGAAAAATTTACTTTAGATACGAAAGTAACTCAATTATCTGGTGGTCAATCAAGGGCTTTGATGATAGCGGATGTGGCATGTATCAGCAGTTCACCGATTGTATTGATTGATGAAATTGAAAATGCAGGGATAGATAGACAAAAAGCGATAAAATGCTTAGCTAAAAGTGAAAAAATCGTCATTATGTCCACGCATGATCCATTATTGGCTTTAAATGCAGATAAACGCATAGTGATAAAAAATGGCGGAATTAGTAAAATTATAGAAACAACAGCAAAGGAAAAAGCTTGCATTGAAGAAATTCGCCAATTGGATGAAACTTTATTAAATATTAGAAGTAGATTGCGACTAGGTGAATTGATCGAAAATATACGTTAATATTTAATATAATAAATATAATGAAGATAAAAGAGGTTAGTGTTTTGAGATTTTTATTGAGTTCTATTGTTATTTGTTTGGGGATTATTTTTAGTAATATATTAAATGTAGAGGCTAGAATACCTTATACATATTTAAATATAGGAGGACTTACTCCTGACCAACAGATAGATTCTTGCTTTTATGTATATGGTAGACCAACAGCAAATTTGGCAGTGCGAAATTGCAATGGTTTTAATATAAATGAAGTAACTTATAATAGCGAATTAATGGTTTATTATATAAATGGCGGATATAATGAAAATGGCAGAATTAGAGCGATAATCTGCAATGAAGATAATATCACTACTAATTTGGGGATAAGAGTGGGCATGAACAAAAATGATGTATTATATGCTTATGGTGATCCTGATAGAAATTATATAGAAACACAAGGGACTACTTGGTGCTATTTAGCCGATAGTGAAGACCATCCGAATATGCCACTATATTTTTTCTTTGATAATAGAGATGTTATCAAGACTATTGTTGTTGGTGATATAGGATATTATTATTGATAATTTTTATAATAATATTGAACTTGAATGTTGTTTAGTTATTAAATTATTAGATAAGTTACAATAAGAAATTAGAGCTTTTAGGATTAATTTCCTAAAGGCTCTTTTATTATTTTTGTATAAATTTATACATATTGTTTTTTATAATATTTTGGATGAGAAAAAATGTATTTTTTTAGATTAAATATATACTATTAGTGAATAAATTGACTTTAATAGTTTATAGATAAATATGCTTTAAAGTAGGATAATTATTTAAGGAGGTTTGTTTATGAATAGTGAATTAGATAATAGATTGATAGGTATAAATATTGCTTATTATAGGAAATTAAAAAAATATACACAGATGGAATTAGCACAAGAAACTAATATTAGTTTAAGTTATATGGCAAAGATAGAAAGTGGTTTAGTAACAGGATGTGTATCTTTACCAGTATTGTATAGAATATCTAAGATTTTGGAAGTGAGTTTAGATAAGTTAGTTAATAAAAATTGATGTGAAGAAAATGAATATATTTTCAATATTCAAAAGAATGGAATATATATACGTATTACAGAAAAAAGAGACTCGTTCATTAAGTATGAGAAAACTACAGCTAGACAACTGTCCTAGAAAAAATGATAAAAAACATAGTTGGCTAATTAAAGATTAGATTAATTTTAGGAGGAATAAATAAATGGGATTTTCAGGTTTAGATATTCTAGGAACTATTGCTCAAGTAGCAGTAGAAGCATGGGATTCAAGTAATAAAAAAGAAATTGAGTTGGAACGATTAAAAAATGAACGTACAGAAACATTGGTTAAAGGCGGAGCGATAGTGGCTGGTATTGCGGCTACAGCTTTTGTAGCTAAAAAGCTTATTGATAAAAGCGATAATATAAAAATTAATACACCTAATGTATCAATAGAAGCACAATCTAAAAATGCTTTACCTAATAAAACTGAAGATAGTTTACTTATAGATTACGATACAGTTTGGTTTGATAGAAAACAAAATCAGTTAGGTGCAGATTTAATAAATCAAAAAGATGACAGTATTGATAAAGTGATTTATCAAATAAAAGGAATAGGTGGAAAAGCTTATCAAATTTATGAAAGTATTAATAATAGTGATTGGAAAAATATAGGTATTATAGATTGGGCTAAGATGTCTATATCTGATTTAGGAAAACCTGAGAATGGTGGACCAATATTTGCAGAAATAGCAAAAACAGCATTTAGAAGACCACAAAAACAAATACAATATTAATAAAATGAGAGGTAGAAGTTATGTTAAAATTTTGTCCTAATTGTGGAGCTAAAATATTAAAGAATGGCAAATTTTGTCATGAATGTGGATATTCTCTTCAGGAATTTAATAATGAATCTATAATAACTGAAAAAGATATTATAGATGATACTAAAGAAGATATTATTATTGATAATGATGGTGGAGACTTTTTTGGAGATTTTGCTCAAGTACAACAAGAAGAAGATATTAAAAATGATAAGTTAGCTGAAAAATTAGAAAGATTATTTGTTAATTATAAAATGAGTGAGTTTATTGATAAAATTAACGATATTGAAAATGCTGATAGTCCAAGATTGGCTTATTTAGCAGCAATGATTTTAGAATATGGCTATGATCAAATAAAAGAAGATGGTGAATCGGCATTCAATATATTAGCTCAATTAAGTGATGAGGGTTATGTATTAGCAGATTTACATTTAATAGGTTCGGGTTTTTATAATATTAATGAAGAGTATATTCCTATCTTAAATAAAAATATATTATCTCAAATTGATGAATTAGAAAAATCTGAAGATCCTTTTATTATATATGAGGTTGCAAATTATTATTGTTCTGAGAACTCCGAAAAGATAAACTACAATAAAGCTATGAAATTATATCAAAAAGCTGCTAGTAAAGGTTATTGGAAAGCTTTAGTTTTTTTAGGATATATATATTTATCAGGAGAATGTCATCAATCAGCTAATATAAATAAAGCTGTTGAATATTATGAAAAAGCAGCAGTTAAAGGTGAAAGAAATGCTGCATTAATGTTAGGACGTTTATATTATTTTGAAAAATTTTTACCTAAAAATATTAATAAAGCAAAACAATGGTATTTAGTAGCTGCTGAACAAAATGAAGAAGAAGCCTTAAATGAATTGGCTAATATATTTTTGAGTGAACATAATTACTATAAAGCTATTGAATATTATGAAAGGAATATTCGAATTAATAATTCTAGTTTAGCAGCTAGTTGTTTAGCGGGTGTATATTTAGGTCTTAATGAGGAATATTCAGATTTTAATAAAGATGAGAACAAAGGTATTTCTTTATTAAAGAAAGCTTTAGAATTTGATCCAAATAATGGAGATGCTTTATGTATTTTTGGTGTATGTTATGCCATTGGTGTAGGTGTTGAAGAAAATGCATCGATTGCTAGAGATTATTTAAATAAAGCTATATCAGTAGGTAATGATGAAGTTAAAACAGTAGCGAAAGATGTTCTTAAAAATTTGAATGAATCTCAAAAAGAAAATGAATCAGAAGGCTGTTTTATTACTACAGCTGTATGTGATAGTTTTAATAAGCCAGATGATTGTTATGAATTAACTATGTTTAGACATTTTCGTGATGATTGGTTGAAATATCAACCTGATGGAAGAAAACTTATTGAAGAATATTATATTATTGCACCTAAAATTGTAGAAAAAATTAATAGTCTTGAAAATGCTAAAGAAATTTATGAAAGTATTTGGGATAACTATTTGAAAAAATGTTTATATTATCTTGAAAAAACAAATAGAAAATCTTGTAAGAATGTTTATATAAATATGGTAAATAACTTAAAAAAATATATTTATAATTAACGAATATAATTATATAGATAAAAAATATATAAATAAAAGTTAAAAGGATGATTTTACTTGTATTTATTAAAATATAGCATCAGTTTAATAATGTTCATATCAATTTTAAATTTATATGTTCCATTAGCACAGGCAGATGTATCAGATGTAACAGATATAGCTACAAATGCTGTATCAAGTGTAATAAGTACAGATAATGAAGAATTAAAGAATGATATACTAGATATGTTAAAAAATGAAACTCATAAACAAGAATTAGAAAAATATATAATAGAAACAAGACCTATTATTGAAAGTTATCAATTAAAAATTGAACTAGCTGAAAATTTAGCTTATGTAAGCGAAAAATATATACCATTAATAGGCGGAATTATTTCTAGTGCTATAATGGAAGGTGTATTTTATTTTTATGAAAATGACTTAAGTAATATGGCTAAGTCTGATATAGCTAAAAAGTTTAATGAATTAAGAAATAATAGCATTGACTATACTAAAGATTTGATAGCTAGAGCAATTTCATATGAAATTGAAATACAAGAAGATAAATCTAAAATTAATAATATGGACATTTCGACAACTATAAATTTAGGTATTAAATTTCAACAAAAAACAAATGCGATAAGTTATATGGAAGAAATAATACGTGATTCTGGAATAAATTATGATATTATTGATACAGGATGTGTTAATAATATGGGGGTTTAAATTAGTATATTTTGTATAATAAAGATAGAGTTTAGTTTAATAATAGATTGTATATCTTTACTAATATTGTATAAGATTTTTAGAATTTTAGAAGTAAGTTTAGATAAGTTAGTTGGTAAAAATTGATAAAAATAGCAGGTATTATATATTATTACCTGCTATTTTTGTTAATATATATTTATAAATTTATTTGATAGAAGGTTAATATATGAGTGATTTTGTCAAGCAGTTTATAAATGATAAATATAAACAAATAGATATATGGAAGGAGAGCGATAAGAGTAAGATTGTTTTGGCATATGATGAGTCAGATAGACAAGTATATGTTATAAAATATCTAAAAAATAAAGATGTTCCTTATCAGGAATTGAAAAAAATAGATAATAGGATACTTCCTAGGATTTATTATATTTTTGATGGTGATGAAGAAATAATTTTAGTAGAAGAATATATCTGTGGTATAACTTTAAATGAATTAATAGAGCAAAAAAAGTATATATCCGATGAAGAGATACAAGATATTTTAGTACAATTATGTAAAGGATTGAAGAATTTACATCAGAGGGACATTATTCATCGTGATATAAATTTGAATAATATTATGCTTACAAATGATGGTGTTGTTAAGTTGGTGGATTTTGATACAGTGCGTATTTTTAAGTATGACCAGAATTTTGACACGACATATTTGGGGACAAAAGGTTTTGCACCGCCAGAACAATATGGTTTTAGTCAAACTGATGCTAGAACAGATATATATGCTTTAGGTATGACGATAAAAAAATTACAACCTAAATCTAATTTACTGCAAAAGATAATAGCTAAAGCAACACAATTAGATCCAGAAAATCGCTATCAATATGTAGAGGAAATTTTAAATGAAATTGAAGATGAATATAAATTTGAGCAAAAACAGAATAAATTGACTTTAAAGCAAATAGAAATAATGTTGAATGATAAATTTAACTTATTTGAAATACCTATGCCTGTACAAGAAAAAGATTATCCGTTTGATTTTAATAAGATACCTTTTTATACTCCAATCAGTATGGTTGATGATTTAGATTATGAAAGTGTAGAAGAAGCTCAAAAGGCTATGATAGAGGATTTTGAGAACAATGTATTTTCGTTGATGAAAGAATATATCAAGGATATATTAGAAACATATAAAATCTATCAGTTAAAGAAATATTATACGTACTATGAAAATGAGCAGAATTATTATTTTAAGGTAAATAAAGAAATAGAGCGTATTATAAATTTAATGGTAAAGCGATTTAAATTGGATTTGCCGGAGTATTTAAAGCATTTTAATTATGTGCCTAGTTTTACTAGATTTTCAGGAAAACAAGATGAACAGATGTATCATCTTTGGCAGTTAAAGCATTTAGAAGAAACAAATTATGTAGAAGAGATAAAAAGAGAATTTAAAGATAGAACATTAGCTTATGATGTTGAGCGATTTTTTATATATGTAACGCAATACTTAAAAAAAGATATAAATTTAGAAGAATTGACGATAATTGATGACAAGACAAATGAAGAAAAAAAGGTCTATCATTTTAATTTTGATACTTTAGCACAATGTTTTTTTGATGAATTAATGAAAAGCACTGATTTTATCATTAAAGATAATCCTTTTTTACAAGAAGATGTAGAAGGCGTATTGATTAAATATTATTTACCAGAATTAAAAGAGGCTTTAAAAGCCAAGACTAATGAAATCATGACGTTTTTAAAAGAATATAACTAAATTTAAATTATGATAAATAGCCTTAGATATTAGTATCTTAAAGGCTATTTTTTTATGTAAAATGGCTTAAATTGTTACTATTAATACGAAAAAGCAGTTAAATTATCCCTATGGGACAACAAAGAAAGTTCTATTTTTATTATATTGTTATTAAAGATTAATACATATTATAAAAGGAGCGAATATTTATGTTTAAGTATTGTACAAATTGTGGTAGCAAGATGCCAGCGGATAATTTATTTTGTACTAATTGTGGTATGAAATTTAATCAAGAAAATAATTATAATGTAAATCCACAAAATAATTTTACTACTCCAGTGCAAAATACTAACTATCAGCAAAATGCGAATAGAATGGTTAATACTAATATGCAGATGAGAGCACAGAATAATTATCCAAGTGCAAATAATTATCAGCAAAGTCAGATGCAACAACATAATCAAATGATAAATAATCAAGCAATGAATAATAATCAAATGGGTATGAACGAATTTAACATAGGTAAAAATTATTTGCAAATGAATATGCCATTGCCAAATTATGCACAAGCGATAAATTATTTGCAAAAAGCAGTGAATATGGGAGTAAAAGAAGCTTCTATTTATTTGATGATTGCACATCTTTATCAAAACATTGATATGTTGAAACAAAATAGTATGTATATAGCAGAACATACAAATGGAATGAACTATAATCAGCCAATGCAAAATGCAAATTATGGTAATAATTTCGCAAATGGATTAAATGGTAATTTGATGGCAAATAATTTTAACCATACTGAGCAAGAAGTCTCCTACCTCTAAGGT
>UMHS01059002.1_pt1 | contig 53240 bp, 38 predicted proteins | sample 1965611 | NCBI WGS metagenome assembly UMHS01 (sample SAMEA4836106, study PRJEB28245) | human gut metagenome | biome: gut microbiome; material: fecal sample | place: Denmark | collected 2008
ATCGTTTCTGATACAGCATTTATGCAGAAAGTGATTTTAGAAATGGCAAAGGAATGGGCGAAGAAGGAAGCGATTACAATCCGGACAGCCGATGCCGATGCTCTCACCAAATATTTTGAAGCCAATGCCAAAAGCCTTTTGGATGGAGGTGTGAAGATTGAAAAAGTAAGTGGCCATGATGCTTCTTTCACGATTGCTCCGGCTGACGGCTCGTATAAAGTAAGTTTCGGAGAAGACGAGTTTGTCAGTTTCTTCAAAGAATTCCTTCGTCCCGGGTTGGTAGAAATGCTGTTCTGATATGGGTAAGTATTATTGCTTAATCGCAGGACTCCCCAATATCGCGCTTGATGATAGCAAGCTGACCTATTCCATCAGTGAATTCAGACAGGAATTGGACGGCATACTGACGAAAGCCGATAAGAAGCTGATCGATCTGTTCTTTCTCAAATTCGACAATAAGAACCTGATTGCTCATGTCAAACAACCGGATCGTGATCCGGACCCCCGGGGATATATAACGTATGATGAATTCAATGCTCTGTATAAAGCGTTGAAAGAAGAAGAAAAGCCACCCAAGAATGACCGGATACCTCCTTATTTCAAGGATTTTTTCAAACTTTATCTTGAAAACGAAGGTAAAGAGAACAAACAGGAAATTCCGTGGGAAGACCGCTTGGCCACGCTCTATTATGCATATGCCATGAAAAATCCGAATAAATTCGTTAGCGATTGGTTCTGCCTGAACTTAAATATCAACAATATGCTGACCGCTATCACTTGTCGTAAACATGGTCTCGATAAAGCCGGGTATATCGTCGGGGATAATGAGGTAGCTCAGGCGCTTCGTACATCCAACGCCCGTGATTTCGGGTTGGGAGATACGGTGGATTATTTGCCCGATCTCGGGCGTATTGCTGAAGAAACGGATTTGATGGCTCGTGAGAAGAAAGTGGATCTTTTGAAGTGGGAATGGCTCGAAGAGCATACATTCTTTAAGCCTTTCGACATAGAGAGTATATTCGCCTATCTGCTAAAACTGGAAATGATCGAACGCTGGGTGACATTGGATAAGGTGACCGGTGAAAAGACTTTCCGTGAGATCGTCGGGGCGATGAAGAAAGGCAGCAGGATCACTTTGAATGAATTCAAAGCGAAATTAAAAAAGTAAAGAATTAAAGAATAAAAAAAAAGCTATGGCTACGAAAGGAATTGTAAAAGGGATCGTTTCCAACCTTGTTACCGTAGAGGTGGATGGACCGGTTTCCCAAAATGAAATCTGTTACATTTCCGTAGGAGGCGTGAAGCTGATGGCGGAAGTTATTAAGGTAATAGGTAAGAATGCTTTTGTACAGGTATTTGAGAGCACTCGCGGTATGCGGGTGGGTGACGAAGCCGAGTTTGAAGGACACATGTTGGAGGTAACGTTGGGACCGGGTATGTTGTCACGCAACTACGATGGTTTGCAGAACGACCTTGACAAGATGGAAGGCGTTTTCCTCAGACGTGGAGAATATACTTTCCCGTTGGACAATGATAAATTGTGGGATTTCAAGCCTCTTGCCAAAGTGGGTGACAAGGTGGCCGGCGGTGACTGGCTGGGTGAAGTGGACGAAAACTTCCAGCCTCACAAAATCATGGTCCCCTTTACCTTCAAGGGAGAATATACGATCAAGAGCCTGAAAGAAGCAGGACAATATACCATCAATGAGGTGATAGCCGTCTTGACGGACGAAGCCGGTAAAGAAGTGGAGGTGACGATGATACAACGCTGGCCGGTAAAACGTGCCATCACCTGTTATAAAGAGAAACCACGCCCTTATAAGTTGCTCGAAACGGGTGTCCGTACAATTGATACGGTGAATCCGATCGTAGAAGGGGGTACAGGATTTATTCCCGGACCGTTCGGAACAGGAAAGACCGTGCTTCAGCACGCTATCTCTAAGCAGGCGGAGGCCGATATCGTGATCATTGCCGCCTGTGGTGAACGTGCAAACGAGGTGGTGGAAATCTTTACCGAGTTTCCGGAGTTGGTCGACCCGCATACGGGCCGTAAATTAATGGAGCGTACCATCATTATCGCCAATACGTCGAACATGCCTGTAGCTGCCCGTGAAGCATCCGTATATACGGCCATGACAATTGCCGAGTACTATAGGAGCATGGGGTTGAAGGTGCTTTTGATGGCCGACTCTACTTCCCGTTGGGCACAGGCCTTGCGTGAAATGTCCAACCGTCTGGAGGAACTTCCCGGACCGGATGCGTTCCCGATGGACTTGTCCGCAATCGTGGCTAATTTCTATGCACGTGCCGGCTATGTACATTTGAATAATGGTGAAACGGGTTCTGTTACCTTCATCGGTACGGTATCGCCTGCCGGTGGTAACCTGAAAGAGCCTGTGACGGAAAATACGAAGAAGGTGGCCCGTTGTTTCTACGCATTGGAGCAGGAGCGCGCCGACCGTAAACGTTATCCGGCGGTGAACCCGATCGATAGTTACTCCAAATATCTGGAATATCCCGAATTTCAGGAATATATTGCGGGGCATATCTCTCCGACTTGGATCGACAAGGTGAACGAGATCAAGACCCGTATGTTGCGCGGTAAGGAAATTTCCGAACAGATCAATATCCTCGGTGACGACGGTGTACCAGTGGAATATCACGTGATTTTCTGGAAATCGGAATTGATCGACTTCGTGATCCTTCAACAGGATGCGTTCGATGCGATCGATGCGGTAACTCCTCTCGCACGTCAGGAGTTCATGTTGGACAAGGTGGTAAAAATTTGCCATACCGAGTTCAAATTCGACACTTTCCTCGAAGTAATGGAATATTTTAAGAAGATGATCAACATCTTCAAGCAAATGAACTATTCCGAATATGAGAGCGAACAGTTCAAGAAGTTTAATGAGCAACTTGATGCGTTGATCGATGGACAATCGGGCAAATGACCGTGACGTGTGACAATATGACAAATGACAATTAATAATTGATGATTGGAGAAATATTTAATTGTTAATTATTAATTATTAATTTAAAACGAAGTTTTATGAAGGCTTTTCAAAAGATATATACAAAGATTACCCAGATCACAAAGGCGACCTGTTCGCTGAAAGCAACGGGAGTAGGGTATGACGAGCTGGCCTCTGTCGATGGCAAGCTGGCTCAGGTGGTAAAGATCATCGGCGACGAAGTGACTTTGCAGGTCTTTTCCGGTACGGAAGGTATCCGTACGAATGCCGAAGTCGTATTTATGGGAAAGGCTCCTTCCCTGAAAGTGGGCGACCAATTGGCCGGCCGTTTCTTCAATGCGTATGGTGATCCGATCGATGGCGGTCCCGTTCCCGAAGGTAAAGATGTCGAAATCGGTGGTCCGTCTGTGAACCCGGTTCGTCGTCAGCAACCTTCCGAGTTGATCGCTACGGGTATTGCCGGTATTGACTTGAACAATACGTTGGTAACCGGACAGAAGATTCCGTTTTTTGCCGACCCCGACCAGCCGTTCAATCAGGTAATGGCGATGGTTGCCTTGCGTGCTCAGTCCGACAAGATTATCCTGGGCGGTATGGGGATGACGAATGATGACTACCTGTTCTTCAAGAACACGTTTAGCAATGCCGGTGCGCTGGATCGTATTGTCAGCTTTATCAATACGACGGAAGACCCCTCTGTTGAACGTATCCTGATCCCCGATATGGCCTTATGTGCGGCCGAATATTTTGCTGTGCAGAAGAATGAAAAAGTGTTGGTGTTGCTCACCGACATGACTAACTATGCGGATGCTTTGGCAATCGTGTCCAACCGTATGGATCAGATCCCGTCGAAGGACTCTATGCCGGGTTCCCTGTATTCTGATTTGGCTAAGATTTACGAGAAAGCCGTCCAGTTCCCTGCCGGAGGTTCGATCACGATTATTGCCGTGACGACTTTGTCCGGTGGCGACATCACGCATGCCGTGCCTGACAATACGGGTTATATCACCGAAGGGCAGTTGTACTTGCGTAAGGATAGCGATGTCGGTAAAGTAATCGTCGACCCGTTCCGAAGCCTGTCCCGTCTGAAACAGCTGGTGACCGGAAAGAAGACACGCGAAGACCATCCGCAGGTGATGAATGCCGCCGTCCGTCTGTATGCCGATGCCGCCAATGCGAAGACAAAGATGGAGAACGGTTTCGATTTGACGGACTACGACAACCGTACGCTGGCTTTTGCAAAGGATTATTCCGAAAAGCTATTGGCTATCGACGTCAATCTCGATACGACCGAAATGCTCGATGTGGCATGGAACTTGTTCGGCGAGTATTTCGAACCTGCCGAGGTGAATATCAAGCAGGCGTTGGTGGATAAATACTGGGTGACGGGGCAAATTAAAAAATGAAAGAATTAAAAATGAAAAAAATGAAAGAATTAAAAAAATGAAAGGGGATAGTGCGATACGGGTTAAAAGTATGGATTTTGCAATACGGATTATTAAGTTGAGACGTTTTTTGCAAAATGCTAAAGAATTTGATCTGTCAAGTCAAGTCGCACGTTCCGGCACTGCTATTGGTGCATTGATAAGAGAGGCTGAGTATGCGGAGAGTAAAGCGGATTTTGTTCATAAAATGAGGATCGCTTTGAAAGAAGCAAATGAAACATCTTATTGGCTTGAATTATTATATAAAACTGAAATTTTGGCTGACAATATATATAATTCGTTAAAAGTCGATAATGAGGAATTAAAGAAAATGCTGGTTTGCATAATCAATACCTCAATAAAGTCAATTTAATTATTTCATTATTAATTCTTTAATTATTAATTTCGTATGATTAAGTTTCAATATAATAAAACCTCTCTTCAGCAATTGGAAAAGCAGCTGAAGATGCGTGAGCGTTCTCTGCCGACGATCAAAAGCAAAGAAAGCGCCCTGCGTATCGAAGTGAAGCGGACCAAAGATGAAGTGACGAAATTGGAACTTCAGCTTGAACAGGAAATACAGAGTTATGAAAACATGATGGCTTTGTGGAATGAGTTCAATCCCGAATTGATTGCGGTACGGGATGTTTCTCTTTCCACCAAAAAGATAGCCGGCGTGGTGGTTCCTGTGTTGGACGAGATCGAATTTGAGATCGGCCGTTACAGCCTGTTCAATGCCCCTGCTTGGTTTACTGACGGTATCGAGTTATTGAAGAAGTTGGCACGTACCGGTATTGAAGCCGAGTTTTCGGGTATGAAGCTGGAGTTGTTGGAGCATGCGCGGAAGAAAACCACTCAGAAAGTGAATCTTTTTGAGAAGGTACAGATTCCGGGTTATAAAGATGCGATCCGCAAAGTGAAACGATTCATGGAAGACGAGGAAAGTCTCTCCAAGTCATCACAAAAGATCATGCGGGCTAATCAGGAAAAGCGTAAAGCGAAAGAAGAAAAAGAGGAGGCTGAAGTATGATAGTAAAGATGAGTAAATATGCCTTTATGGTATATCATAGAGAATATGATGCATTCCTCACGACTCTCCGCGAATTGGGTGTTGTGCATGTGAAGGAAACGAACTCGATTCTGGATAATGCGGAACTACAGGCTTTGTTGACCGAACGGAAACAGGTAAGTACGGCGATTCGCTATTGTAAGAGCTTGAATTCCCAGACGAAAGGGGTGACCCTTGCTCCGGCACGTGAACTGACGAAAGCCGAAGGATTGAAACTGGTAGGCAAGCTCGAAGAGATGCAAGAAAAGCAGGTCCTGTTGCAGGCTGAGAAAGCCTCGTTGGAGAAGGATATCGCTTATATGGATATCTGGGGAGAGTTTAGCTATGCAAATATCCGGCGGTTGAAAAAGGCGGGTTTCGACGTGACCTTCTTTAGTTGTCCGACTTCCAAGTACGAACCCAAATGGGGAGAAGAGTACAATGCTTTTTTGGTCAATAATTTTCAGTCGGTTACCTATTTCGTGACGGTCACTAAGGTAGGAACACCAATCGATATCGATGCCGAACGTCCGAAAATGCCCGATCGAGGATTGGCGAAACTTCATCTTGCGATGGAGCAATTACTGGATAATATCAAGGCATTGAACAATCAGTTGAAGGAGTATGCGGCTGGGCAATACAATACATTGGTCGAGTTAGAAAAGAATATCCAAAACGAATTCAATCTCTCCAATACGCTGATGCAGACGGATCGAGAGGCCGGTGATAAGTTGATGTTGCTGGAAGGTTTCGTTCCGACGGAAGAGGCTCTGGCTATGGAGGCTGCTCTTGAAAAAGACGGCTACTATTTCCAGGAGTTGGATATACAGGATGGGGACCGGGTGCCGATCAAGCTGAAAAATAATAAGTTCAGCCGATTGTACGAACCGATCACCAAGATGTTCTCCTTGCCGAACTATGCTGAGTTTGATCCGACGCCGTTTTTCGCCCCCTTCTTTATGCTTTTCTTCGGGCTTTGTTTCGGAGATGGTGGCTATGGCTTACTGGTGATTATTGCTTGCGCGATTATGAAACGCAAGGTTGGAGCTGATTTCAAACCTTATCTGAGCTTGTTCCAGTATCTCGGTCTGGCAGCGTTGGTTGTCGGGACCTGTACGGGATCGTTTTTCGGTATCGCTCTGGTCGATGTACCGGCATTTGCCTCGGTTAAGGATTACTTTGTGAATAGTGATAACCTGATGACATTCTCTATTATCATCGGTTTGGTACAGATCGTATTCGGAAAGGCTGTTGCCGCTTTAAAGATCATGTCGCAGAAAGGAACGAAGTATGGTATCGCCCCGTTTGCTTGGGTCTTTATCATTATCGCTCTGTGTTGCGCGTTTGGTCTGCCGATGTTGAACGTACAATTGTCTGACACAGTGAAGAACGTATTCTTAGGTGTTGCTGCGGCCGGTTTGTTGGTGGCTTTTCTCTACAATTCTCCGGGAAAGAACATCTTCCTGAACTTCGGCACAGGACTCTGGAATACTTATAATATGGCTTCGGGCTTGTTGGGAGATACGCTTTCTTACATTCGTCTGTTCGCGATCGGTCTGACCGGGGCGATTTTGGGAGGGGTGTTCAACTCGTTGGCCGTCGATATGACGGAGGGGATGAATGTCGTCCTGCGTGCGGTTTGTATGTTGCTGATCCTACTGGTCGGTCATGCAATCAATATCGGTCTCTGTACGATCAGTTCGCTGGTTCATCCGTTGCGTCTTATTTTCGTGGAATATTATAAGAATGCAGAGTTCGAAGGCGGCGGAAAAGAATACAAGCCGTTCAAAAAAGTATAAAAAACAAAAGGGGAAGCGTTTCCCTTCAAAGAAAAATTAAATAATAACAAAAGAATAAATTAAAAACAATTTTCATTATGGAACCAATTTTATTAGCTTATCTGGGTATTGCGTTGATGACAGGTCTAACCTTTATCGGCAGTAGTTATGGTGTAACAATCTGCGGTAACGCTGTTGTTGGAGCGATGAAGAAAAATCCCGATGCATTGGGTACTTACATCGCGTTGAGTGCGTTGCCTTCTTCTCAGGGATTGTATGGATTCGTAGGTTACTTCATGATGCAGAAATTTTTAGTGGATAGCATCACGATGTTGAATGCGACGGCTGTATTCGGTGCCGGCTTGGTATTAGGATTTGCCGGTCTGTTTTCCGCTATCCGTCAGGCAGAAGTTTGTGCAAATGGTATCGCAGGTGTTGGAGCCGGTCACAATGTGTTCGGTGCTACTATGGTGATGGCCGTATTCCCCGAATTGTATGCAATCTTGGCTTTGCTGGTTGTTATCCTGATCGGTGGAACTCTTCCGGTATAATCGAATAAAAACAAACGAAGGAGGGCTGTATATAATGTCTATACTTTATATGCAGCCTTTTATTTGTTTGATATTCAATGTTAAATTGTGATTTATCGGTGTGAAACATGAATGGTATGGTTATACAAAATAATTGTCGTTTGTAGGGGCAGGGCTTTGCTCTGCCCATTGGATTCAGGCAAAAAAGGACGTTATTCTCATTGGGCGGAGTAGAACCCCGCCCCTACGGGATACCATTATTTTATTACACATCGATAAATAAGCATTTATCTGCTACGAATACTAACTTATATAAAAAAACAACGTCAAATGAAAAAACAACTACTCTTGGTGATGCTCTGTGCCGGGATGTTCTGCGGTACGGAGGCTCAGGGACAGGAGACGGAGCGGCTATCCGGATACGTCCAAGCCGAACGTTTCACGAAGGAGAAACTGAACACGATGCTTTTCTCTACATCCGTCGATCCGCATTGGTTCCAGAAGGGCAATAATTTCTGGTACGAATATAAGACCAGCAACGGTAAAGCCTGGTATGTCGTCGATCCGGTGGCGAAGACGAAACGTTCGCTTTTCGACCTCGACGATATTGCCGCACAGATAACCGAGATCGTCAAAGACCCGTTCACCGCTCAGCAATTACCCATCCAGAAGCTCGAAGCAGGAGAGGACGGACGCACTTTTACTTTCCAGATCACCTCTTCGCAAGATGCTAAAAAAGACAGTACCGATAAGGATAAAGGTCCGAAGAAAGAGATATTCTTTTTCTCCTACGACTATCCCACGCGTAAACTGACCTGGCTTCAGGATAAGAAGAAAGAGACGGAATATCCGGATTGGGCCTCTTTCTCGCCCGACGGAAAAACGGTCGTGTATGCAAAAGACCTGAACCTCTACCGGATGTCCCGCGAGGATTATGAGAAGCTGAAAAAAGACGACAAGGATAGTACGGTTACGGACATACAACTCACTACCTTTGGCGTGAAAGACTTCGGTTTCGGTCAGCCCTATAGCTTGCTGAATACCGACACGCTTTGCAACGGCAAGCGGAAAGCTGTCTGGGGGATCGTCTGGTCACCCGATTCCCGTTATTTTGCCGTAACGGCCACGGACGAGCGTGCCGTGAAAGATCTCTGGGTTATCAACTCTATGGCTTCGCCCCGTCCGACGCTGGAAACCTATAAATACCAGATGCCCGGTGAGAAAGAAGCACCCGTCGAACACCTGTTCCTGTTCGACATGAACGACAATAGCCATAAAGAAATCCGCACGTCCGCATTCAAAGACCAGACGTTGCGCCTGGCACGTAAGCCGTGGAGGCAGAAAGATCGTGACCGGAAAGAGGTGGCAAGTGTCTGGTTGGGCGACAATAACCGTTTCTTTGTCACCCGTTCGAGTCGTGACCTGCATCGCATCGACATCTGTTCGTATACGATCGGACAAGATTCGATTCGTCCGATTATCGAAGAACGTATGAATACATACCAGGAAGTCCGCCCATTGGCAACCATAGGTAATGGCAAGGAACTGATCCAGTGGAGCGAACGAGACGGTTGGGCGCACCTATACCTCTATGACGACGAAGGTAACCTGAAGAACCGCATCACCCGCGGCCCCTGGCATGTAGATCAGATCGTGAAAGTGGACGAAGCCAAACGTGTCGTTTACTTCCTGGCTAATGGGAAAGATAAGGATGAGAATCCCTACTACGAACACCTGTATCGTGTGGGCCTCGATGGAAGCGGCTTGCAACAGGTCACTCCGGGCGACTATTTCCACACGGTCAGCATGGATGACAATGCAGCCTTTGTAGTTAATAATTATTCGCGTGTGAATACTATCCCGCGTACGGATTTGATGGATAGTAACGGCCGGAAGCTGATGACGCTCGAAGAGAGTGACTTCTCTGGGTTGCTGGCTGCCGGTTACCAGTTCCCCGAACCTTTCAAGGTGAAGGCAGCGGATGGTGTGACCGATCTCTATGGTGTGATGTATAAACCGTTCAATTTCGATTCAACAGCTCTGTATCCGATCATCGATTATGTATATCCGGGGCCCCAGGTCGAAGCTACCGTTTATCCGTTCAGCCGTATGAGTGTGCGCACGGATCGTCTGGCACAGGCCGGTTTTGTCGTGATCACGGTCGGGAACCGGGGCGGACATCCGAGCCGTTCGAAATGGTATCATAACTTCGGCTATGGTAACTTGCGCGATTACGGGTTGGCGGACCAGAAGGCGGCTATCGAGCAATTGGCCAACCGCTATCCGTTCATCGACATCAACCGTGTCGGTATTCATGGTCATTCAGGTGGCGGCTTCATGTCTACGGCTGCCATTCTGCAATATCCTGATTTCTTCAAGGCTGCCGTCTCGTGTGCCGGAAACCATGATAACCGCATCTATAACCGTTGGTGGAGCGAGACGCATCATGGTGTGAAGGAAGTGGTCAGCGAAAAGGGGGATACGACTTTCGTCTACAACATTAAGACGAACGAAGAGATCGCAGGAAGGCTGAAAGGTCACTTGATGCTCGTACACGGTGACATCGACAACAATGTCCATCCGGGTAATACGTTGCGTGTGGCAGACGCCCTGATCCGGGCCGGAAAACGCTTCGATATGCTGCTTTTGCCGCAACAACGCCATGGCTTCGGTGATATGGACGAATATTTCTATTGGCGTATGGTCGACTATTTCTCCCGCAACTTGCTGGGTGAACAGGAAACATCGGTGGATATCCCGAAACGATGATACGAAAAGGGGCTGTGTCGAAGCAGCCCCTTTATATATTTTACTTCCCGGTATTCAACTTTTGAATCAGGATTTCACTGGCCTTGAATTTTACTGATGTGCGGGCGCGTATCTTACATTCTTCGCCTGTACGGAGGTTACGTCCCGGACGCTCTGTCTGGTAATGGGGAACCAGTTTGCCAAAATAATGAATGCTCACCCCTTCACCTTCTGAAAGTTTTTCGGTTATTAGTTCGATGTATGAATTCAGAAATTTCTTCGCGGCAACGTCCGTACATTCCATCCGTTGTGCCAATTCCTTGATTAGAGCTCTTTTTGTAGTCATATAATAGTTTGTTTTATCGTTATTGTTTTTCTTTCCGTACCCTGTCCCCGGGCGGATTTGTCTAAGATGAAAAAGCGCGGGACTGTTGTCTTTAATACTATCGCTAATCCTGATGAGTATAAACATAGCCCACGCTTTACAGATACGATAAAACGTAAGGAACTGATTGTTTAGCTACTTCTCCCGGATGGCTTGAAATTGTCTAGATTTCTACTTAGGGATAATACTAAAATCGCTTATTGTGGAAAAAATATTGTCTTATTAATTCATAGGCATTTTTGTTAAATTGTCCGGTTGTCCTCCGAAATCGGGCGTATTATAAAATAAAAAAGCGTGAGGACTGTTGTTCGGACTTAAGTAGAGGTTCTAGACAACCCGCCATGCAGTACTATACAACAGTTTGCTCACGCCCTTATGCTATATACATTGGGTATATAATCGAAACATGAGCATTTTTGTTTATAACCCTTCTATGGCTTGAAATTGTCTAGATTTCTACTTAAGGATAAACCAAAACGCTTTTTATATAAATCATAAAATAATGTTTCCTTGACGCTTCAAGGTTCAATTATCACGACAAAGATAGGAAACATCTATGAAAAACCCGATTCATTTCATTAAAAAAGCTCCTATTTCTTCACAGGTTTTGAGAATTTAATAAGGGCGTGAATTTGTAATTTCCAATTCCCTATAGCAATAATAATGTCTAGATTCCTACTCTGATGAATTGGTTTTACCTCCATACCTGACCACTTTTTCAACGAGATGTTCGGGATTTGTGACTGAAAGATACGATTTTGCATTCAATAACCAAGAATCGTTTTAGTTTGTTTACGACTCCGGGAGCCGGAAGGAAATGCGAAACAGTCCGTTTCTTAACTTAAAAAGCTCCACGAATGAGGGGAGGTGTGTGGTGGCGATTGCGACAGAAGGGAAAGGGAGCGTGGTGGAGGCAAGATGTTTTTCTTTGTAAAAGTTTTGCTTGATTATTATAGAGAATTACGATTTTATTTTTCGATCCTTTAGATTTGTAATAGGATGAGATGGGAATGCTCTCTGATGTTATTCCGAGGATGGGTGATGAGATGGGAATGGGGGTAGACAGATTGGAAAAAGAGGAATGTTCAGGGCCTATTAAAAAATGTTATCAATAAATATTTTAATAATTCTTATCATGAAATGTTTCTTCGGAGACTTGTAGAGAGGGTGAAAATAAGCACGGATCGACATAGGTGGATGGTTGTAAGCTGTGTCGATCCGTGCTTGTATGGATTATCTGGGGAGGAAGGGAGGTGAGGGATTAAAGTTCACCCGGGCGTTCGTCATTGCCGCTCTGTCCTTTGTCCTTATTGGATGCGGCGATACTTTTGCGCTGGTTGTAGGCGGTGCGTGTTTCATCGATCAGCTGGTTGAGTTGCGTGATGAAAAGTGTAGCCTTGTCCGACGTCTCAAAGACTTTCGGAACTTTTTCAGAAGTCCGGATCGGACTTTTGGAGTTCTTGAAGTTCCGTCCGAAGTTCGGATGGGGTTTTTACTTTTTACATCTCCCGTCTCACTAAAAAAAATAGTTTATAAACTAATTAGAATAGTTGGAAAACTATTTTTTTTAGTTACATTTGTCCCGAACAAACAAAATATCATGAAACGACTGACTGCAAGAGAAGAAGAAATCATGGGGTATTTCTGGACGAAAGGCCCTTTGTTCGTTAAGCAACTGCTCGAATTTTACGACGAGCCGAGGCCACATTTCAATACCCTTTCTACGATCGTACGCGGATTGGAGGATAAAGGTTTTTTGGCACATCATACGTTTGGCAATACCTACCAATATTATGCCGCGGTGACGGAAGCCGACTATAGCCGGGGAACGTTGAAAAACGTCATTGCCAAGTATTTCAACAATTCCTACCTCGGTGTTATCTCTTCACTGGTGAAGGAGGAGGAGATTTCGGTGGAGGAACTGAAAGAACTGATTGAATCGATTGACAATGGAAAATTGACAATTGACAATTAAGGGCGAATTTTTTCATTTTTAATTTTATATTCAACGTGGGAACATTTTTAGTCTTCATAATGAAATCTACCTGCTGTCTGGCGGTGTTCTATCTGTTTTATCGCCTGCTTTTGAGCCGGGATACATTCCACCGTTTCAACCGGATGGCGCTTCTCAGCGTGATCGTCTTTTCGATCGCAATTCCTTTTATACGACTGGTTACCGATGAACCGGCCACTGTACAAGGTACGGTGTCGGATTTCGAACGGTTATTGCAAATGGCCGGAGCTCCTGTGGAGGAAGAGGGTAGCTTCCCGTTTTGGTTGGCGGCCTTGTTTATCGTCTATGCCGGCGGATGTCTCTTTTTTGCAGGGCGGTTCCTCTATTCCCTCTGCCAGATCGTGCGTCTGATCCGTTCGGGCGAGCGGGCCGTATTGGAGGACGGGACGAGGCTTGTTGTCACCGACCGGACGATTCCTCCTTTTAGCTGGATGAAATATATTGTTATCTCCCGTATCGATATGGAAGAGAGCGGAGCTGAAATCCTGGCGCATGAACAGGCGCATATCAGAGCTTGCCATTCATTGGATATGTGGCTTGCCGGATGTTGTGCCGTCCTGCATTGGTTCAATCCCGCTGCCTGGCTGCTGAAACAGGAATTGCAGAACGTGCATGAATATGAGGCGGACGAGAGTGTGATCGCACATGGTGTGGATGCAAAGCATTATCAGTTATTATTAATAAAGAAGGCGGTCGGAGCACAGCGTTTTACCTCTATGGCCAACAGCTTCAACCACAGTAAACTTAAAAAACGGATTACTATGATGTTAAAACAAAAATCGAATCCTTGGGCTCGCTTGAAGTTTCTTTATGTGCTTCCGCTTGCAGCCGTTACCGTTGCCGCATTCGCCCATCCTGAAATATCCCGGCGGTTGGAAAAGGTTTCCGATGTGGAGCTTGTTGAAGTCCTCACATCACAACAGGACAAAAAAGTATTGCAGGCAGAGAAACAAAAAGCTGTCGAAAAGCTGAAACAGGACGCCGAACCGACGGAACAGGAATCTGTACAAATGAAACAGGGTTCCAAGAAGATGAAGCAAAAGACAAAAGCAATGAAAGAAGAGGCGAAGCAAAGTGTCGTTGATATGAAAGCGGATGCTGTCGAAGCCAGAGAAGATACCCAGCAAGTCCGTCGGGACGCTGTCGAAGCCCGTAACGAAGTTCTCGAAGATAAAAAGCAGATGCGCAAAGATAAGCCCGAAATCGAGATGGCGGTCAACCGGGAGCCTCGCGAGGAGGTAATCGTTATCGGCTACGGATCGATGAAACAGCAGGATGGAAAGGTCTTTGACATACTAAAAAAAGATAAGCCTCTCTTGCGTCCTTTGGAACTTAAATCGAACATGCGCCCTGCTAAAGGTGTTGAATATGCTAAACCGGACCCGCTTGTTATACTTGACGGTGTCGAATATACGGGGACTCTGGATAAAATTGATGCCAACAAAATCGAATCGATGAGTATCCTGAAAGACGAGAGAGCCGAAGAGATATATGGAAGCAAGGCGGCTGGAGGTGTGATCCTGATCACGACAAAGCGAGTGTCCAAATAAAATAAAGAAGGAAATGAAGAATTGTGTGTATCAGTTTGCAATGTCGGCATGTCTTTTTCTTGCCGCTTGCAGTGGAGGTGGAACGAAGGTGGCAAAACTTGAAGTGATCCCTCTGGGAGCTGCTTTCGACAATCAGACGGAGTTGAAGACTTCCGATTGTTTTAAGAAAATACGTTATGTCGCATTGGAAACGACGGATAGTTGCCTGGTGGATAAAGGTGCCTCGGTGACGATCTTAAATGATTGGCTTGTGGTGGTATCGGGACGTAATTGCCAGTTGTTCGACAAAGAGACAGGACGTTTCGTCCGTACGGTCGGGCATGTGGGTGAAGATCCTGAGGGATGTTCGACAGTTCATGGGGGATGGCAGAATCCGTATACTGGCAAGTTGAGCTTTGCCGGATGGAAGGGTAGTTTTGTCATGTATGGTGCAGATGGTAGATTTGATCGGATTTGGACACCGCCGATCGTAAGTGGAGCATTCCCGAATATATCGGCATTCACTTATTTGGATGCGGAGGTCATAGCTGGCTATTATTCGGCATCCGATAGTTTACCAGCGCGGGTTGCTTTGTTCCGGGGGAATGAGATCATCCGTGTGGACTCGTTGCTGATGGGGCAATCAGAGGAAAACGGGGTAGCAGGTGTTAATGATATTGCCATGATATCGGTATTGAAAGATGGGGGATCGGGTGTTGTTCTGATAAAAGGCAAAGATGGCCGATCGGCTATTTATTCGCTTGGAAATACTTATTTTTGGAATATAGATAAGGAACTTTATTTCCACCATTCTTACAATGATACGATTTATCAGATATCAGCAGTGGAGGGACTACAGCCTGTGCGTGTACTGGATTTAGGTGCCTATGGTTGGGCCTACAACGAGCGTTTCGAGGATAAGAAAGACGCTATCTACCCGACAAAGTTCATGGAAAACAAAGATGTTATCTTTTTCCGCTTTATGACAAATGTTTATAACGACAAGCAGAAGACGTATAATGCCCTCTACCGGAAGGCGGACGGAACTGTCAAAGTCTGTCTTTTCGATGAACGGATAATCGATGATATGAACGGCTTTCTTCCTTTACAACCTATATCTGTCTCTTCCTCCGGCGAATTTGCCGCCATTCTCCCTTCGGAAGAAGTCGTATCCTGGTTCGAAGATAACGCCGGTAAAATGGATATCCCGTCTGAGGTGGCCGCCTTGAAGAAGGTCGGTGAGGAGGATAATCCGGTAGTGGCTATCATGGAGTAGGAGTATAATGTGAATGATATTGAAAATGGTGATGAAAACACAAATTTATCTTTGGGCGGCTTCGTTATGCCTGCTTCTTACTCTTTGCGGAAGCGGAGTGAAAAAAAAGGGGGATCTGGAAGTGATCCCTTTGGAAGCTGCTTTAGAGAAGCAGAAAGGTTTGAAAGTTTCCGATTGTTTTAAGAAAGTACGCTACGTGCCGTTGGAGACTACAAACAACTGTTTGGTAGGACGAGGGGCCTTGGCTCAGATTTTAGGTGACTATATCGTGGTGATCTCCGAAATGAACCTGTGTCATTTATTTGATAAGCAGACGGGCCGTTTTATCCGTTCGGTCGGGCGTGTGGGACAAGGTCCCGGCGAATGCCAGTCTTTGCGTGGAGGATGGCAGAATCCTCACAACAAACTCTTCTATTTCCCCGGTTGGAAAAAAGATTGGCATGTCTACCAGGCGGATGGTCGCTTGAACCATACGTGGCGGCCCTCGATCCGACCGGGAGAGTTTCCGACTTTTGCGGCATACGATTATTTGGATGCGGAAGTCAACGTCAGCTATTATTCGGAGACAGACAAACAGCCTGCCCGTTTGATCGCTTTCAAGGGAGATGAACCGATCTATGAACAGGTCTTGCCTTTGGGTATGGGGAATAAGGAAGTCGAGGCGGATGAAATCGCATTGCTTTCGGTCCGGAAAGGAGGTACTTGCAATGTCATGGTCCTTAAACGGAAGAACGGCAAATGCTCGCTTATGCCTTACGGGAACATCAATTTCTGGCATGGAGGCAAGGAATTGTATTTCAAACAGCCGTATAACGATACGATTTATCGGGTATCTCCCAAGATGGAGCTACAACCTGTACGTTTGTTGGATTTGGGTGCTTATGAATGGCCCTTCGATGAGCGTTTTGAAGAAAAGAAGGATGCGATTTATCCGGCTTCTTTTTTAGAAAGTAAAGATATCATCTTATTCCGTTTCATAACGAATGTATATGACGAGGAAAAGCACCTGACCTATAACGCACTTTACCGGAAAGCGGACGGGATAGTTAAGGTTTCTCCTTTCAAAGAAAAAATCATAGATGACCGGAACGGCTTCCTGCCGTTGCAACCGTTGTTTGTTTCACCCGAAGGGGAGTATGCGGACATACTTCCGGCGGATGAGGTGGTTGCCTGGTTTGAAGAACATACCGGTAAAACCGGTATTCCGGCCGAAGTGGCCGCCTTGAAGAAAGTCAGTGAGGAGGATAATCCGGTGGTGGTGATTATGGAGTAGGAAAGGGTTGCCGATCGCTTTTGAATTCCATGCTTGTGAGGTAAAAGTTTCATGGGCATGGAATTTTTATTGTATATTTACCCGATAAAAAATGACAGCTAATGGAACGTTTTAAAGTCGGAATTATAGGAGCCGGGCATATCGCCCGTAAAATGGCGCATACGTTGCGCGATATGGAAGGAGTCGAATCGTATGCAGTCGCCTCCCGTAACTTGGAAAATGCCGAAGGGTTTGCCCGTGAATGGGGTTTTACACGGGCTTACGGGTCCTATGAGGAATTGGCGGGTGATCCCGAAGTGCAGCTGATTTATATCGCCACCCCGCATTCCCACCATTTTGAGCAGGCGCAGATGTGTCTCGAAAAGGGGAAGCCGGTCTTATGTGAAAAAGCATTCACTGCCAATGCCGGGCAGGCGGAAGCGTTGATACGTTTGTCAAAAGAGAAACAGGTTTTCCTGACCGAGGCGATTTGGACACGTTATATGCCTTTCTCCGAGACGCTCCGCGAATTGGTCGACGGAGGGACGATCGGACGCGTGATGATGCTGACTGCCAATATCGGCTATCCGATTGCCGAGAAGGAGCGCATCGCCCGGCCGGAACTTTGTGGCGGTGCTTTGCTGGATATCGGAGTTTATCCGATCAATTTTGCGAGGATGCTTTTCGGCTCGGAGATTACAGGTATTACTTCAGCTTGCGTGAAAGGGGAGACGGGAGTGGATTTGCAGAGCAGCATTACTTTTGTGTATCGGGACCATCGGATGGCTGTTTTACAAATGACTGCTTTTTGTGCGAACGACAGGCAAGGAGTTATTTCGGGAGATAAAGGATACATCATCGTTGACAATATCAACAACCCACAGCAGGCAATCATTTATTCGATTAATCATGAAGAAGTGGCTCGCTATACCTGTCCGCCGCAGATAACGGGCTTTGAGTATCAGGTGCAGGCTTCCATCGATGCGATTCGCGAGGGAAAGATTGAGACGCCTTATATGCCACATACGGAAACTTTGCATATCATGCAGATGTTGGATGATCTCCGGGAAGAATGGGGCGTGCGGTATCCGATGGACTAAATGAGAATGGACAATTGACAATTAAATGTTTTGAGAGCTAATTGTCAATTGTCCATTATTAGTTGTTAGTTGACCTCGTGGATGCGGATTTCTGTTTGTCCTGCGTTATACAGTTCCAGGGTCTTTATGTTTTCTAATACTTCCTTTTTTAGTTTGATGTAATTTGCCGGGCCGGAATAGAGCACTTGTTTTGCTTTCCCTTTTAATGGCATACCTTCCACCACAACTTGGCTGCAAGGAGAGCCGGATAGAAATAGTTCGAGTGAATTGCCCTTTCCTTTATCAACCGTAATACGTGAACCTGCGGTCAATGTATTGACAGATTCCAGGTTCTTGTCATACATCAGGCGGACAGGATCGATAGAGGTATTTTCTTTCGTTGTTATGGCAAATTCGTACAGGTAGATTTGCATCTGCTTGTCCGTAGTGTTCCGCATACGGATATAACGTGCTTCAGGGGCGATCTTTTCCAGTTTGAAGTGGGCTTGGTCGGCGGGGATGTCAGCAATAGCCGTCCATTGTTTACCGTCGGCGGACCATTCGAATACCCGTCCGCTGTTTTCGCTCTTCGGCAGGCTGAAATTGAAAGAGGTAGCCTCCTTTTGCAGTTCCCAAGTGAGGCCGAAGGATTGTCCCGGTTCGATACGCAGTACCTCGTTCAGGCGGTTATATCCGATCTGGTCCTTACCTTCCTTCAACGGTTGATATTTCAATTGTTCGATATCCGTCAGGATAGAAGCCTTGCTCATCCGGGTAGTGGTGGCATCTGACTGGTCTGAGAACAGCAGGTTGCTTCCGATCCCTGAATGTATCTCCTGTACGAACGGGGTCAGGACGCGTGAACCGACTTTCACCCCTTTCTGGTACGGATTTTGATTGTAAGTCCGGTCGATCGTGCGCATACTGTCGAGCAACGAGGTGAGCGACAGATACGATTGCCAGGTGGCGGCACGATCCTGTCCTTGTCCGGCTTCAGCTGTCCGGATAGCAGCTTGTCCGGCTTTTCCTAACAAGTGGAACTGTATCAGCCACGGTTTGATTTCGTCTATCAGCGCCTTGTTTCGGCTTGTTTCGATGGCAGCCGGAGCGGCAGCGATTTCGGCGAACAATCGGTTCATCTGGTCGGCTGCATCTGCATTATAGCGGTGCTGGCGGAAGTCTAAGAGGAAGGCTCCGGCATAACCGGCGTTACGGACGGATTCGTTGCGGCGGTAACGGTGACCGTTTGGTCCCGGATCGCAGTTGTTCTCGCAGAATGTCTGGAAGGCTTCAGGTGCTTCCGGTAGAACGTAACGGCAGGCTTCGGCGAAGTCGCTTTCGGGATGATAGGCTTTCATGTTCCAGGCATAATCGGCGACTCCGTAGAGAGCTACTTTGGAGGCTTCCGCCCGTTCCATCGGGTTGGCCACGAATCCCGACATGGCATGTATAGCATTTGGATCGAGCCCGTAAGACGGCCCCATCAGCAGGTGGTCACGACAGTAGTCGCTTACAGGGAAATTCCACCAAACATACGACGGGCGCTGGATGCGCTTGTTCACCCATTCCTGCCCTTCGAGTGTGATATCGTGGATCACGCTGTTGCCGGTCCACATCACATGGATAGCCGGGTCGAGTGTTTTGCCCAGCACATCTAAGTAGTCGCTTCCTGCCCAGGCCCGGTTATATTCGGTCGGACACATGATCAAGGGGCTGACACCTTCTTTTTTCTCAATAAACTCCTTTTGCAGGAAGTTGAGCAGGTCGGCTTGTTTGTCCGCTTTAGCCCCTTCACCGGATATATCGTCGAAGAAGACCGCAAAGGAGCGGACCCCTAAATCGTACATCATACCGAACTTGTTCAACACATTCATCCGGTCTTCATCCGTCCATTTGATATCCAGGCCCGGATGGATTGCCCAGACGAAGTCCACCTTGTTGGCAGCGGCTTCCTTTACCAGATCTTTGATTTGTGCCGCTTCCTTTTCCGGATAAGGCTTGCGCCAGTTAGGGGAGCTGTGGTAGGGATCGTCTTTCGGCCCGTAGATATAGGTGTTCATCTTCATTTTGCCATAAAAACGAAGTTGCTCGATGCGGTCGGCGTGGCTCCAGGGATCGCCGTAAAAACCTTCAACAGTTCCACGATAGGCGATATCGGGATAGTCTTTGATGACACCGAGTGGCAGCGTCGTATTACCTTGCCCGTCGGTTTGGGCCAATTGTTGCAGTGTCTGTGCTGCATAGAAGAGACCGCGACTGTCGGAAACGGCAATCTCGATTCCTTTGGGATCGATGGTGAGCTGGTAGGCACCCGAACGTTTCAGTTCAGAGTCCTTGCTGTCGATCTGTTTGATCGTAAGCGGCAGAGCTTCCGAATGACTCGTGACGGATAAGGTTTCTTTGATCAGTCTCATGGCATCTTCATCCGGATGCTGTATGCCGGAGAGGGTAAAACCATGAGGCGCTTTCAACCAGTTAGTCGACAATGTGACTTCCTGCGGCTGCGGATGGATGGCCGGCAGGGGATTTTGTGCTTGCAGGGCACCTCCTACAAGGAGGGCAGCAGTTAGATTTAGTAGTTTCATATTTGAGTTATTTAGATGATTAATTAACGATATGGATGATGATTTGATCGGTATGTCGTTCCGTAGGGGCAGGGCTTTGCTCTGCCCATTGATGCATTTAATCGGGTAACATCGCCCCCAATCGGGCGGAGTAGAACCCCGCCCCTACGGGTTACCATTTATTATATGCCGGATAAATCATTTTTTTACTGTACCGAAAACAACAGCGTCTTTCCATTTACGTCACTCCATTCAGTCAAAAGTTGGCGCAAATCCTTGTATTCAGCAGGAGTATAGAGTTGTTTACTCAATTCCAGGCTGCGGGTGACGGTTGCCGTGCGTCCTTCCTTTTTGACAATGATAGATAGTTTACCGGCAGTATTGCTGATCGCCTTGTACATTCTTGGTGTGCGCAGTTCCATATTTTCAGGACATTCGATCGTGTATGTGTAAACTTCGCTGACAGGACGCGGAATCAGCAGGTTTTCTTTCCGCTTGCTGTTCAGGTAGCCATAAGGCAGATGGGAGAAGCCGTATTCTGCATCCGGAAGTGAGATCGTTGCATACCCGTTTTCCACTTTCAAAGGAACAACTTGATTGTTTTCGCCGTTACCTGTCTTGAAATAAGGCATCAATGCTTTACCGACCGATTCTTTAGTGAATGTCGTCACCTTTCCTTCTTTGAGACTGACAGTGATGTCGCTCTTGATCCGGTAATCCTGTGGAACGGCAACGGCTACAGGTTTTCCCGTTTGCAGGCTGAAAAGCGGAGTCCGGTCGAAGTTTCCCGTTTGCGGACGACGGGTGGAATAAGTGGAGAATAAGTACAATTCACCGTTCACCATACAGGAGACGAACAGCTGGTCGACTGCTTTCAGTGCCAACCCCTTGTCTGCATGAGCCTGGTAAGTTACCATCGGTTCGGCTTTGAAGCCTGCTCCATCCAACAGACCCGCGAGCAAGTTGGCTTTTTCAGCTTCAGTTCCGTAAGCAGTGTTTATGACTGCATCGGCAGGGCGGAGGCGGTAGCCGGTCTGGTCCAGTGTCAACATACTGCCCCCGATATGGAGGGTTGTGTATTCGAGGATCGCTTTCAGTTTGTCCTCGTCCTTGTCTTTTCCTTCGGTCAGGCTTTCTGCCAGAGTTGTGAGTTGAGGATCACCGGACGGATTGAACTGTTTGAACAGGGTGGCTAATGCCTCCCCTTCGGATACGTAAGTCGTAGCGGCGAGAAAAGGAACGTCGCCATTCCGGACAGAGACGAACGGAGCGCGGGAAGAAGCCGGCAGGTTGCGCAATGTCCAGCTTGTCGTACAAGTGCCATCAGCTTGTTTGACTGACGCTTTTGCCGGATTGTTCGCCAATGTGTAGGCAAGTTCTTTGGTTTCGGGCGTCACAATCGTCAGGGTGTATTCCTTGACGGGAGAGGATTGGAGCAGCTCTTCGAAAATGTCAACCTCCGGCAGATAACCCGGTTTGGAAGTGACAGTATAGTCGAGATAGATAGTCGCTCCCAATTCCAGGCCCGTATGGACGACAACCATTTCTTTCAGGTGGTTGTAGGCAGGAGCATCAGCCGCATTGCGGGGAAGAACTTCCACGAAAGCGTTGTCAGGTGTTTTGATGATCGTGCCGTCTTTTTGCCGGGTGTAAGACGAGTTGATCTTCAGTTCCTGATATTGCGGATTGTAAACGATGAAGCTTTCTCCGTAGGTGCCGTTCATGGCCGTATGAGTGAAAAGCGTCAGTTCCATGTTATAACGGAATTCCTGGCTGCCGTCGGCATTGAGCGTCCAGGTCTTTGCCAGTTTTTTATATTCAGCTTCCGATGCCCCGAAGGCTGTCGTAGCCATCAGCAGCAGGCAAAGGAGGAAGGCGAGTTTATGTTTGTTCTGTATCATTTGATTGATGATTTATGAATGATGAGAGGCTATTGTTTGATGATGATATAATCCCCGAATGACTTATGTGCGTTCACGGCGTTGCGGAACCCATTCCAGTCGCCTGCTTCGTACACGCGTTTCTTTAATGCTAACTTTTGGTGCAGCATCACTTTGTTACCGTCTTGGCGGAGGGAACCTTCGAAGTCGGCGGCAGAACTTTGCACATTGTCTTCTTTTTCGTCACCCACAAACTTATAGCCTGCGGGGAGTTGAATCGTTTCGTCCAGTTCGACCAGACGCGAGCAGGCATCCTTGAACCCATACCGGCGTTCTTCGAGGTCGGTGTTGATGCGCAGATAGCTTTTTACCTGGTTGTAGAGATTATTCATTACCAATGGCTTGAACAACATTTCTCTTTCTCCTGGAAGGGCATAGCCGGGTATTTCATAACGGAATGTCATTTTGATCGGTGCTGCCTGGTAATTCTTCGGGTCTTTGCCATAATCCACGCTGATAAGGCGAGCCTTAGGCGAAACGGCCAGGAGTTGGCTTTCCAGTGCGGACTGCCATTGAGACTGCCATCCGGTGGTGAAGATGCGACGGATATTGCTGTCTGACTGCCCTTCGGCTGTAATCGTGAACTGTCCGGTCAGCGTGCCTTTGGCATCCAGCTTATTGTCGGCTTTGATACGGACGTAATGGTTTTCCGGTGCGGAAACCGGTGTGAGGCAGAGGTCGGAACCTTCAGGAACCCCCGGCAAGTAGTTTTGCTGCTGTTCGGCACTGCTCCACAATTCGCGGCAGAAAGGAACCCAGGTCGGATCGAGCGGCATATAGGTCCCGTTGGAAAGTTTCACGACGGCGACACAGTGGTTGAAGTGGTCGGCCGGGATGCTTTCCACCCGGCTGCCGGCCATTGTCATAGCCGGATAGGCTTCGAAGCCTGCCATACGCAGGAAAGCGACCAAGGTACCGGCAATATCTTTACAAACACCGCAACGGTCCGTGTAATTCATTTTCAGGTTATGCAGCGTGTAGCCTTCACCTTTACCCATTGAAATACCGGAGTAGCGGATATTGTCGGCTACCCAATGAGTGAGAACGGCTATCTTTTCCATTTCTGTCTTTTTGCCTTTGATCAGTTCATCCACTTTCTTTTGGGCTTCCGGGATAGCGTCGAAACTGCCGTAGTCTTCGTTCACTTTATTGAACCAAAGGGATTTGTCCTGCCAGCGTGGTGTGGACGACATCATCAGTTTCGGTGCGGCGTCGAACAGGTCGACCATGTTCGGCTCGCGCCGAGTCGGCATGATGTCCGTACTGACGAATGTATAGGCTTTCTGTCCATCCTCGTAACGCATGGAGGAGGTACATTCTCCCTGATAGAACTGGAACTGCATCTCTTTCTCCATCGGGATATTTACCTTATATACCTTGCGGACGGTCGGTTCAGTCGCCCAGAAAGGAACGATGTCATAGAATTGTCCGCGCATAGGCGGGATGAAACGGGATTCATCGTCACCTGTACCGGAAGCCAGCAGGGCGTAGGTGAAACCCTTCTTGTTGATTTGGTAGTCGATGATATCTCCCGGATCGAGACGGCCTACTTCCATCATGATCTGCCGTGCTCCCCAATAGATGGCGCGGGCGGGAGCGGCATAATCCTGCTGCTTGGTGATGTCGAGGTTGATCACGTCGCCGTTGGCTTTGTAGATGGTCACACGATGGAATTCTGCATGTGCTGTCAGCGGGTCGTAATCGTATTTAAGGATGCGATTGGCGACTGCTCCGCGTGTGTTCATGACTTTGACGATCTTGCAGACAGTGAATGAGCCGGAGCCGGTAGGCTGCACGGTCACAGCGGTACTGTCAAGCAGGTTCACGCAGTCGTAACCTGCATATAATTCCGGCTTCTGCAAAGTCGGGTCGGGGGCCATCCGGCAACTTTCCCCGCTTTGTCCATAGGCGGACGCCGTGGTGAGAAGGGCGGATGCGAGAATAGATAAATACTTCATATAACATTTATTTTAATTGTCAATTATCAATTGTCCATTGTCAATTGCTTTGCCAGTTTCCGGCATGCCGCCCGATCGATCTTCCCGCTACCGGTGAGGGGAATGGCTTCGATTGGGAGGATGTGCTTCGGGCGCTGGTATTTGGGTAATATTTCAAATATCTTTTCTTCCCATTCGGAAAGGAGGCTGTTCTCCGGTAAGGAGATAGACTGTTTTCCAGTAAGGGAAAAGGCTGTTCCCTGGCCAGGGAAGTGGTCGTTCCCTGCGGTGATCAATAAAACCATTGCTTCTCCGAACTTCGGGTCAGGAACGGATGTTATGGCAAAGTTAGCAGAAATAACGGGACGTAAGGCTTCCTCCACGGTCTCTGCCTGTATCTTGATGCCTCCGCTGTTGATGATGTTGTCTTTCCTTCCCAAGATGCGGAAACGACCGTCCGGGAGCAGTTCGGCGACATCGTTCGTGACGAGCGTTTCATCGGCGACGAGAGGAGCGTCTATTACCAGTGTGCCGTCTGCCGAGAGTGATAGTTTGACAGACGGGAAAGGTGTGTAATAAGAAGAGGCTTCCGGTCCGTTCAATCGTCGGAGAGCAATATGCGAAAGTGTTTCCGTCATTCCGTAGGTGGAGTAGGCGCAGATAGGCAATTCTTGTATCTGGGCTTCCAGTTCACGGTCGATGGAGCCGCCGCCGATAATCAGTATCTCGGTTTGGCAAAGACGTTCCCGTTCTTCCGGTACTTGTAATGTGTTGTACACTTGTAACGGGATCATGGCGGCGAACCGGAGCGGCATGTCGATATCTGCCATCGGATGTCCGGAAGGTTCACGCACGATCAGATCCAACCCTGCCACAAGTGAGCGGACGACCATCATCTTTCCGGCAATGTACCGGAGTGGCATACAAAGGAGAGCTTTATCTCTCTGTTGTAAACCTAAATAATCGCAGGTGAGGCGGGCGCTGTTTACCATTTGCTCCTTGCGGACTGTGATTCGTTTGGGCACACCGGTCGAGCCGGAAGTCTGTACCTCCAAATAAGGAGAGGGAGACTTCCAGTCGGAAATAAATTCCGATAACTGACAATTGATAGTTGATAATTGGCAATTATCGGGATGTCTCTTAATTATCAATTGTCCATTGTCCATCGTCAATTACTAATTGTCCATTGTCAACTGACAATGGCATATCTATGTTATTGGTGAAGAGGCCGCCGGTTCCTAATCCTTGCGCGAGCGGATTGTCCAGCGTCGCGCACCATTGGGCGATGGCATTCAGGCCAATGTTTGATTCCAAAGCTGACGTGATCCACCAGCCAGTCTTCCAGTTTTGCGCTTCCGTGATCCATTCGCTACAGCCGTATATGCCTCCGTGAAGGGATGGCTTCAAGACAATGTATTGCGGCCGGAGGAGGAAGAGCAGTTTGTATTTCTTTTCCGGTGTGTTGTGGCCGATCAGCTCCTCGTCGAGGGCGATGGGAATCGGGGAGGAGGCGGTCAGGCGGGCCATCTCTTCCCATTGTCCGGCGCGGATCGGCTGTTCGATCGAGTGTAGGTCCAGTTCGGCCAGGCGGTCCAGTTTCGTCATGGCTTCCTTAGGCGAGAAGGCACCATTGGCGTCGACACGTAGTTCAATTTCTTTGGAAGAAAAATGTCTGCGGATGAAGCGCAGGATCTCCAATTCTTTCTCGAAGTCGATTGCCCCAATTTTTAGCTTGATGCAGCGGAAGCCGGCTTCGATCTTCTCTTCCACCTGCTTCAACATATTCTCGTAAGTGTCCATCCAGATCAGTCCATTGATCGGGATGCCTGCTTCGCCACGCGAAAAGGGAGTGTCGAAGAAAGAGAAACGATTCTTTTCAAAGTGTAGAATGGCTGTTTCCAGCCCAAACAAGATGGAAGGATAGTTGCACAGGCTATCCGTGTCGATCTGGCCTGTACGGACAAAGTTTTGGCAAGCTTTGTTCAGTACCTTTTCATATTGCGATATGGGCAAATCGTCGCAACTCAGATAGGGGAGCGGGGCGCATTCGCCAATCCCCTTATGACCAGGTCTGTCATCCGAAGAAAGGGTGATGAACCAGCTTTTCCGTTTTGTGTATGTCCCGCGCGAAGTTGTGGCTGGCTTCTTGAATAACAACTCTTTGGAACAAATGTCTATGTGGATCATGTGTCTCGTTTTAAGGAAATTTTGGATAATCTTCGAAACGGGGACGGCGTTTTTCGAGGAAAGCTTTACCGCCTTCCTGAGCTTCGTCGGTCATATAGTAGAGCATGGTGGCGTCGCCTGCCAGTTCCTGGATGCCGGCCTGACCGTCCAGCTCGGCGTTTAGGCCGGCCTTGATCATGCGGAGGGCGAGCGGACTGAGCAACATCATTTCCTCGGCCCATCCGACATATTCGTCTTCAAGTTGATCCAAAGGTACGACCTTGTTCACGAGGCCCATGTCGAGTGCCTCCTGCGCATTGTACTTGCGGCAGAGGAACCAAATCTCACGCGCTTTCTTCTGGCCGACGATACGAGCTAAATAGGATGAACCGAACCCAGCGTCGAAACTTCCCACGCGAGGACCTGTCTGTCCGAATATCGCATTTTCAGAAGCAATCGTCAGATCACAGACCACATGCAACACATGGCCGCCTCCGATCGCAAAACCATTTACGGCAGCAATCACCGGCTTGGGGATCGAGCGGATCTGCTTTTGTACATCGAGTACATTTAACCGCGCTACACCATCTTTGCCGATGTAACCGCCATGACCTTTCACGTTCATGTCTCCTCCGGCACAGAAAGCCGTGTCTCCGACTCCTGTCAGCACGACGACATTGATATCCGGACGTTCGCGGCAGATATAGAGAGCATCGCTCATTTCTGTCGTAGTTGTCGGTGTGAAAGCGTTGCGATAGCGTTCGCGGTTGATGGTGATGCGGGCAATCCCGTTGTAGAAATCGAACAGGATTTCTTCATATTCTTTGATGGTTGTCCATTCTCTTTTTGTTTCCATAAGATGAATTATAAGTTATGAATTATGAGTTGTTTTTTAGTCGGTGGTAATACTCTTTGAGTTGCCGTACATCTTCAGCCGCATTCGTGAATACTTCCATCAGCATAGGCTGGTTATGAGGGGCGGATTGGGTGAAAACAGCCATCGCATCCGTCAGTTCTTCGTCGTTATGGACGGGAAGGTAGGAGAATCCCCGTTCTTCGGCCCATCCTCTGGCGGACGTTTTGTGTGTGGCTGTCACGAAACGCTGTGTCTTATCTTCCATTTTCAGTCCGGGGAGTGCTTGAAATATTTCACCGCCTCCGTTATTGAGCAGAAGGATGCGCAGATTACAACCAAAATTGGTGTTCCAAAGTGCGTTCATGTCATAAAAGAAACTCAGGTCGCCGATTACCACAAAATTCAGTTTATCCGAACAAACGGAGTAACCGATGGCAGTCGAAAGCGATCCTTCTATACCGCTCGTCCCCCGGTTGCAGCAGACTTCGACATCTTCGGGGAGTGTGTATAACTGGGCGTAACGTACGGCCGAACTGTTACCTAAATGCAAAGCCGCAGGTGTTGGGAGCGATTTGACCAAAGCTCCGATGGCTGCCATTTCCGAATAGCCGAATTCCGGTTGCGGCAAGTCGCGGGTGTTGTTCTCCCAAATGCGTGGAAATTCCGTTGTCCGGTTTTCCAGCAGATAAGCGATCTTTTCAAGGAATTCGAACGGGTCCATCTCGATAACGGTTGTCAAGGAACCGTAAAGATCCGTTATTTCTCCATCAAGTGAAACATGCCAGTGTTCGCGGGGCGGATGCTTGCGGAGAAATTGTTTGAGACGTTTCGACACGATATGTCCGCCGTAAGTGATCAGCAGGTCAGGAACCATTTTCTCTAACTTTTCTTCCGGCAGAGCGTAAAGGGCGGCATCAAAATTCTTTACCGGGATGCCGGGAACGGTCTTGTTTCCCGTATGTTCGGTAAGCCAGGCGAAATGCTTGTATAGCAGTTTTGAATATTTTTTTTCAAAAAGATAGATCAGGCTCATCTGACCAGCAACGATCATGCGACGGTTGTAGTTGTTCAGCCGCTCGATCAGTCCGGTATATTCACGGTCGTAGATATTTAATCCTTGGTAGCGGGTGATGACGCGCACCTTGGGCAATTCCTCTGTGGTGAAGCGGAACAACGGTTCCGAGATCGGCACATTGATATGTACCGGTCCTTTCCCATGATGGTTCAGTTCGAGCAGAGCTTCGTTGATAAGACGGTTGCAATACCATTCGTCTTCGTCAGTATGTATCTCCGGCAGGTTGACGGATTTTTTGACAAGCTGCCCGAATACGCCGGGTTGTGGAAGCGTCTGTCCGTCCATCTGCCCGATCCAGGCTCCGGGACGGTCTGCCGAGATGACGACCAATGGCACTTGCTGATAGAAAGCTTCCGATACGGCAGGATGAATATTAAGCAATGCACTGCCCGATGTGCAGCAGACAGCAGCCGGGCTACCGCCATGTAATGCCAGTCCGATCGCGAAGAAAGCCGCACTCCGTTCGTCTGTTACCGGATAACAGGAGAAGAACGGGTGGTTGGTAATCGTATGTACGATAGGGGAATTGCGGCTACCGGGACACAAAACGATTTTCTTGACGTTATGCTCGATGAGCAGGGCTACGAGCTGCAGGATGTTTTTCTTATCTGAGTACATAATGTGTTTGTTTGCTTTGTCATGCGATGGTTTGATCGCTTTTTTTGCAAAGATAACATCTGTGAGGCAGAAAACATTCATAATCTTAATGAAAAAGGCTTCGCCTACCGGATAGTTCCGGGGCGAAGCCTTTCTGCTTTTGTTTATTTCAAAAATTCTTTGTTCAGAACTTCTGCATATTCAGGTTCTTGTCAACCAAGATGCCGTCGACTGCTTTCAAATTGAATTTGACTTTGCGTTTCGCTTTTAGTTTGATGGTGAAGAGATCTTCAGAGCCTTCGAGCGCCTTTTTGTCTCCGAGATTGACGAATGTAGGATAGAGCGCCTTTTGGCCGCTGGTGTGTAGGCGGTCGTATGTCAGGTTCTCCATCGCACCGAGGTTGGCCGGTTCGATACCTGCAAAATCATAGTCCTGCTGATCGTAAGGCAATGCGAAACTCAAAGCGTTGACTGCTTTGATACTATCACCTTTAACGGTGATTTCGACTGTTTCTCCGGCGTTGTATGTTTGTTTCGGTGTGGATAGAGAGAGCGTTCCGGCTACACGATCCGTACCCGGATTCTCGATGCCATCCTCCAATTGGGTTGCCACAACCGATATGTCGTAAGCATCGATCAGACCGTTCTGGTTGATATCACCTGCACTGACATAATCGAAATCGCTGTCGCCGCGGCGCAGACCCGTATAGTTCATGTACGAGGTCAGGTCGTTTGCATCGATTTTCTTGTCGTTGTTGATGTCACCCGGCAGATAGCTTTCCGTTCCCGGAACCTTGAATACATACAATTCGCGGCCGGAAGCGTAGTTTCCGACACCTTCCGTAATATGCAACTTGATGTAGCGGGCTTTCGGCTGGTTCTTGAAAGTGAATATTTTCACGTCACCATTGCGTTCCCAGCGGAACGAGTCGACTGCCGTCCAGTTTTCCTTATCCATGCTGTAGGCCACGTTGCCGGCGAGGATCGTACCGTTGCCTCCATCTTGGCGGGACAGATAATGGAACTTATCCAGTTGGTTGATGGTGCGTAAGTCGATGATTATGTCGAACGGTATTGCGTTCTTACGGTATTTCGTATGGAACATATCGCCCAATTCAGCAAAGTCGAACAGCCGGAAGATTTCAAAGCCTTCCTGTTCTTCGGCTGTCACTTCTCCGCGGATACCTTTGATGGCGAATTCGAGCGGGTTGGATTTTGTCTTGACGGAGAAAGTAGACCAGTCTGAATGACCGTCCTTGTTGACGGAACGGATCTTGAACGAATAGTCTGTTTCGGCTGAGAGGTTGTCGAACAGCAGTTCGGTGTTCTTGATCTGTGTATAGAGCATGCCGTTAAATTCTATTTCGTAGAAGTCGGCGCCGGAAACTTTATCCCAAGTCGGTTTTAAGGTGTAAGCTTCTGTGTTTCCGTCTGTCACCTGTGCAACCGGAGCAGTCAGCGATCCGGTAGAAATGCGGTGGGTATCAGGCATATCGAATTGGTATCCGTCGATGGTGACGACCGTTTCGTTCATGATGATATCTGTCGGAGCCAGTTTGACCAACAGTTGCGGGTTCTTGGTGATCGTTACCTTTTCGAATTCGCTTCCTTTGGTGGCGAATTTGTTCAGGTTCGGGGTAGCATCGTAGAAATAGACGTTTGTGCCGTTCAGGTATTCGTCCATCGAACGGGCGGCTACCAGTTTCACTTTGGAAGAACCGACTTTGGCGGTGATCTTCTTCGGCATTTCCGAGAGATTGATGCGCAATTCGGTTGCCTTCTCCTTCACGAAGCCGTCGAAATCGCCTGTTGTCGGATGGATGGTGATTGAGATTTTTCCTGGTTTGTTTTTCCTGTTTGTGTTGACGACTGTTTTATTGCCAATTTGGACGTATACGGAGGGCTGATCGTTTTCCATCTCGATTTTTGTCCATGTGCCTGCTCCGTTCAGATACGCTTGCGTTCTGCCGTCATCGTCATATTCGACGAACTCACTATATCCGGATGGGTAAAGTTCATATATACGCAGACTCTTATCGATTTCCGCTACATTATTATTCGGGTTCGTCATCGGGATGATCGCACCGGCTTTCACGAATACAGGAAGTTTCCAAAGCGGAGAAGCGAAGTTGTTGACCACACAGCCGCCCGTGTATTTCTCGCCGGTGAAATAGTCGAACCATTCGCCTTCAGGCAGGTAGATACCGTCGCGGATGTCGTTCCCCTTGTCATCCATTTGCGTCTCCTGATAGATCGGAGCGACGAGGAAGTACGGACCGTACATGAACTGATATTGCGTAGCCTTACCATGCGTGTACGGGTTTGGATCTTCGAGGAACATGGCACGGATCATCGGTTTTCCGTCTACCGCTTCACGGGCGATGCTGTAGGCATACGGCATCAGACAGGATTTCATCTTCAGATACCAGCGGTTGATGGAAGTGGCCGGTTCGCCCAAAGCATGCGGATATTTTTCATTTGATCCCCAGCCGTCCATGTTCAGCTCCATCGGTGTCCAGGTCTTCCACTGGAAATCGCGGGTATTCATTGCCAAATTCTTGCCACCGAAGATACCGTCCATGTCGGATGTGATGTTCGGTTGTCCGGAAAGTCCCGAACCGATATAAGTCGGGATATGGAAACGGATATATTCCCATTGTCCACCCGTCTGGTCACCCGACCAGATACCGGCATAACGTTGCGTTCCAGCCCAGCCGTCGAGAGAGATAATGAACGGACGTGCGTCGTTTCCGTAATACGGCATGATATGTCCGACGTCAGCCACACCATTCAGGCCGAACGAGTAGCCCCAGCCGACCCATGCCACGTCTGTTTTCAGAACCCGTACACCGGCATCACGCACCTCCTTTACGATGTCACGCTGCAACAAGGCGCTGATACTGTCTTTCGGATGCAGGTCGGATTGTGTCCAAAGGCCGATCTCGACACCGTTTTTATGAGCGTATTCAGTGAGGTTTTTTAAGTTTTGGATGTTGCCGTCCAATGTTTCGGCCTGCCCGTAACCGGCTCCGTAGCCGTCGTTCGGTAACAACCAGCCTAACGGCATATCATGGTTCTTGTAACGGTCGATCACAGCGCGGGCGGAGAACTGGTAGTTGTTCTTTTCTCCGTTTAGCGATTCTTTGATACCGCCATTGTCTTTCTGGCTTTCCTTGTAGCGTTTGCCATCTTCGAAAAGGATGCCCTTTTCGTCTTCTACCCAATAGTCGCGGTTGTAAGCGTTCAGATGTCCCTGGTAGAATCCGAACTTAGGCAGCAGCACCGGATTACCGGTCAGCTGGTAGAAATCGTTCAACAGGGCGACAGGGCCGTCGTTGACCATGTAGAAAGCATCCAGATAATCTGTATCGTGAGATAGTTTTACCGTTCCCTTTTCTGCAGCGCCGAAATCATATTTCCCCTGTTTGAAAGTATACCACATAAAGCCATATCCGTTTGTGGACCAATAATAGGGTGTCGGTGAGGCTACCCCACCGTCTGTCCAACTGTTTTGGTTTTCGATGGCTATGGCTTTCCCTTTATGGGAGAAGCGACCGTTCTGTACGCCGCCGCCATAAAAATATTCATCAGGATTTTCTTTCAACGTCAGGATTGTTTTCCCTTTTTCGTAAGCCACAGGTCGAGTCTCTTCGAAAGCGACTGTGTTTGTGGCAAGATTAGTAACTTTCAATAAAGCTGTTGATTTGTCCAACTGGAGTTTGACTTTTCCGGTCGTGATGGTCACTTGCCCGTTTTCGTCCTGTATGTCCAGTTGGGAAACCGGACGGCGAGGATTGTCCACCAGAATCCGGGCCTCCGGTTTAGCCTCCGGATCACGAAGAATACCGCCGTTTGTGTCTTGGAACATACGGAAAATATTATCTCCGTAGAAATCGAATGTCATCCGCTGATTGTTGGAAAATACAACGTCGACCGTAGTCGGGTTGATCCGCTGCACACTGACGATCGTTTGCGCCTGCTGGGCGATAGCAACTACAGGCTCGGAGGTTCCGGTCGCAGCCATTAAAGGGGCAGGGGAAAACATCAATGGCGCAGCAAGAGCGATCAGGATCGCTTTTTTCTGTTTACGATTAGCCATTAAGCGTTTCATGTTGATTTAATTGAATTATTTAAGTTTTTTATATTCTGAGGCAAAAGTACATAAAATCTTCTATAGTTTATGGGATAACAAAAAGAACTATATCGAAAACAGGCTTTTTCCCTTTTCAAATGTATGACGACATATGCCCCTGCATTTTATTGTTATTGTAATAATTGACTAAAACCCCTATTGGTCTATTTCGAAACACATACCCATGAAAATCGGTTTTCATAGGCACGAAAATGAATTTTCCCGCAAGGGTAATATTTTTTAATAATCTTATACATACTATAATGTTGATTGTCAGTACTCTTTAAATAAGCTGTTTTTTAGGGGGATATTGTCGGTTTTAACAATTTCCATGACGGCTTGTTTGGCGAATAGGAGGAACGGATAGGAGCAAAAAGGCACTCTATATTTTCTGTTTTTTGCTAAGGCCTAAAATAATAAATGGGAAATTGACCGCTTTCATCGCAACGAAGACGATCGTCGTGGCATATAACCTCGGCATCAAAAACGAGTTGGTTAGAGATCATCAAGATAGGATGGCCCTAATCGACATTATTGAGTAGAATAGTAAGCTGTTTTTTTAGATAGAGTTGTCTGTTTTTAAGATAACACCAGTTATCCAATTTTGAATAACCGGTGTTAACTTATTTGTCTTGCATAAGTCGAGGCTATTAGTTAGTTTTGCGATCATTATAAAACAAAAAATGTTTTATGTTCAATCTAAAAATATAGATTTATGAAAAAAGTTTTTACATCGATTAGTATGGCGTTATGTCTTGTAGCGTCTTCCTTTACTACCTCTGCACAGACGGTGCAGTTGAGCGAAGCTCAGAAAACAGAAATTCAAAAAGAAGTATTGCCAGTCGTATTCGAGCAGATTAAAGAGCAAACAGGTCTCGATATCTTAGGATGGGCACAGCCACAGTTGAGTTCTAATTTCATTGGGAGTTTGCCTGTATTGAATAATTTGCAGAGCGGATTGCGTGCTGACACGCCGACACCCTATAGCGTAAAGCCGGATAGCATTCTGATCAGTACGGCTGCCATCAGTCCTAATATGGTTAAGCTACTTGGCGAAACCATGAAGATTACTTTTGGAAATCATCTGGAAACGGAAATTCCATTAGTCGGGGATCTGTTTTTAGGACGCCCCTTGAAAATCGATATGCCGGGATTGATCACGGTTACTACGACAGCTTCCAATCCGGCATTCCAACATTTGGTCGATATCACCATTGTTCCCAAGCAGACGGAAGGAAGGTTAGTGGATGTGGATATTACGGCTGTCTTGTTTGGTGATGCAAAGAATAATACGAAGGAACTGATGGGATTGAGCGTCATAATGAACGTTGCCAATGCTTCATTGGATTGTAATTTGGATATCAGAGAAGGATTCCGGAATATCTGGGGGCTGGTAGGACTTGTCGGGGTTACGCTGCCGGCGTTGCCTGAAATGGACTTCCGTGTTTCTGTCGGTATTGCAGGAATGGCCACAATGACTTTCCCTGCTTATTTATATGGAATACCGGAAGCGACTCCTACTCAGATGGTGCCAATGGGAGATGCTGAACTTTCTTTGGATTTCAGCAAAAAGATTCCGGTAAATTACATCGGTCTTACCTCTTATGAAAATGCAGCAGCTAAGGGCTGGCGTAAACTTTGGTTCAATGTGGAACAGAAAAACACTCAAGATCTTGTTCTGACAATTGACAATTATGTTTATGCAACTGTAGCAAAAGCCGATTCTACATTGGAAGACAAAACAATCGTTACGATGAGCGATTACACCCAAAACGTGGTAGTGACAAATTCACAGTCAGCCATGAAATCTGTTATTGGTCGCGTTGTTTCTGAACTAGCTGCAGAAGGCAAAGCTACTTGGTACAAGATGCAGGTTCAATCTGAAAGAGATATGGATGGAGATGGTGTTATTACTAACGATGAAAAGGCTTCGATAATGGATATCGAAGTTACACCGTATATCTCTGGTACTAATGCAATCGCTGAAATCAATATTAAATCTTATGAATACGGAGACAAAGAAGAACTGACCACGACAGAAATGAACGTAAATGCTACAGCTGACCTAACAAGCCGAGTAATTAAGGTAGATGTTGTTCCGACAGGTTCTCCGGTTGCTATGGGTAGTGCATATTTCACTTCCAATATCGCAGGTATCGTGACAAGCAATGACGATATCACGATTAATACCGTAAAAGTAACACCGGTAGAGGGTGGTATCTATATCGACAATAGCGGAAAAGCTACCTATCGTATTGTTAATATGAGTGGTGCAACGATCGCTAACGGAACTGTTTCGGGTGACAATGCTTACATCTCTACTTCTTCTTTGGCAAAAGGCATTTATGTAATTGTTGTAACAGAAAATGGTGTCAGCCAATCTGTGAAGTTCGCTCGTTGATTAAAGTTTTGATCAGAAATATTTTTGAATAAAGTGACGCCGGTTGTTTTTTCGGAAATAACCGGCGTTAACTTTTTTACTTTGTTTCTCACATCTCTATTCTGTACCTTCGCCTCGTTTTTATGTATAATTTAAATAGAAGATTATGAAGAAAAATCTATTATTTGTGTTTACGATGTTATGTGCGTTGAGTTTCTTCACCGCCTGTAGTGATGATGACAACGGAAAGAATGAGCCGGAAGGAGCAGTGCTGTTGAAGGGTACACAGACTTACAGTGCCGAAAAGCTTTCTCTCAAATATGGAGACAGCCCGCTTTTAGGCAAAGCGATCACATTTGCGACCGAAGATGGCAAAACCGGAACGATTAAGATGGAAGGTATTTTCGATCCGAGTATCATCAAGGACTTGTTACCCTCGAAATCTTCCGAAACATTAGCTCTTGCTCCCGGTGTTGTTCCGGGGGAAGTGACAACCTTGTTTAATGTCAATCTGAGCCAGGATGGAAATAAATATACATTCGAAGGAACAGATACCAACAATGGTCGCGAAATGAAGTACGCCGGCACAGTCGATTCCACCTTCATGACCTTGTCCGTCAACGTTACGATGCCTAAAAATGATTTGTTGGGAACTTGGAACTTGGCAAAGCAGGATATGGCAACAGGTAAGTCACCTATTATTCTTTCTTGGATATCTACATCTTCTGGTATCACAATTCCCGGTGTAATAGATGAACCGTGGCCTACGAAAGATGCTGCTGCTTTATTGGGCAATTTAGTTCTGCCTCCGATGTTAGCGAAGTATCTCCATACGATTACATTTCAAGAAGATGGAAATATTGTTGCAAGTTATTCTTCTACAGGTAAAGAAGGTGAGAATACTGTTTCTCCTGCAAATCTGGCCCAGTACTATATCAAAGACAGTAAGTTATTTTTGCAGTTGAATATAGATATGATTCTTGCGACTATTGCTGCGAATAAGACTAAAGCATCAGATACTTCGGTTCTTTTGCAGTTTGCCTCTTTGCTTTCGAAAGGAATTCCTTTAAATTGTGAGGTGAAAAATGGAGCTGCCGCTGTATATGCTGATAAGGATTTGATTTTGCCATTGTTAAACATATTATCTTCTGAAGGCATAGCCGAACTGATAATAACACAAGTTCCAACAGCCCAGCAGGATATGGTAAAAGCAATTTTTGCACAACTTCCCGAACTTATAAAAACGACAACAGAATTTAATGCTGGTCTAAATCTGGAAAAACAGTAATTAGAAATCGATAAAATATTAGTTTCTAAACGACTACTTATTAAAAGGGCTATATCAAAATTTTCTTGTCCCTGATCAAAGAATGGGAAAAAGTAATTATTGATATAGCCCTTTCTATATAGTACAAATATACATAATAAAACTACTTTAACAACTTGCCAATTCTCTTACCTCGGAGCCTTTCGGTATAAGTAAATCGCGATAAACGTATATAAAATATTAGGGATCCAGGCGGCCATAGCAGGGCTGAGGTTGCCGTTGATGGCGAAGGTCGATGTGACGGTGGTGAAGAGGATGTAGGAGAAACTTAGGGCCAGTCCGATACCGATGTTTAATCCCATACCGCCTTTGATTTTGCGGGAAGAGAGCGAGGCTCCGATGGAGGTCAGGATGAAAGCGGCCATGATGGCGGCAAAACGTTTGTGATATTCGATCTGGAACGTTTGGATATTGCCGATCCCTCGTTTCTTCTGGCGGTCGATATACGTGGACAACTCTGGCGAAGTCATCGTCTCGCAGTCGTTGACAGAGATCAGGAAGTCCGAAGGGACGATTGTCAATGTGGTGTCCAGGCGGCTCCCTTCAGTGATATGCTCGCGCATCCCGTCGAAGTCGCGGATCATGTAGTCAATCAGGGTCCAGTTGTAGAGCGAATCATATTTGATGGAGTTGGCCGTGAGGCGTGAAATCATCTTCTTGTCCTCGAAGTGTTCCAAAGAGAAGCGGTATCCCATCCCGGAACGCGCATCGTAGCGGTCGAAATAGGCAATTACGCCCGGCTCGATCTCCAATTGGGCGGAACGGACATAGTCTACCTTCTTATTCTTGATATATTTGTTTTGGAAATCGATACGTGTGGCGTTGGCAGGCGGAATGATATAAGCGTTCAGCGCAAATGTACTGAGTGCAATGATCCCTGCCGAAATTGCATAGGGCAACATCAGTCGCCGGAAACTCATCCCGCTTGCCAGCATTGCGATCACTTCCGAGTTGTCTGCTAACTTCGAGGTAAAGAAGATAACAGCAATGAAAGTAAACAACGGACTGAACAGATTCGCGAAATACGGGATGAAGTTCATGTAATAGTCAAAGACGATCGCTTTCAACGGCACGTCCGGACTCAGGAACTTGTCGATCTTCTCATTTATATCGAAGACGACCGAGATAGCGATAATCAGGGCAATCGCAAAGATATAAGTACCTAAGAATTGCTTGATGATATACCAGTCTATCCGTTTCAGTTTGAATTTCATGTGACAGTTTGCTTATAACCGGTTTGATAACTGACGGACCATTTCACTTTTCCAGGTCGTGAAATCGCCGGCAATAATATGTTTGCGTGCCTCTTTTACGAGCCACAGGTAGAACGCAAGGTTATGGATTGATGCCAGTTGAAGTCCTAACATCTCGTTCACTTTGATCAGATGGTGCAAATACGCCTTGCTGTAGCGCGTATCGATAGCCGAATGAGCGTCCGGATCAATAGGAGAGAAGTCGTTCTCCCATTTCTTATTGCGCATATTGATCGTGCCGAAACGGGTAAATATCTGTCCGTTGCGCCCGTTGCGTGTCGGCATAATGCAGTCGAACATATCGATCCCTCGTTCGATTCCCTCTAAAATGTTGATCGGTGTACCGACTCCCATCAGGTAGCGAGGCTTGTCTTTCGGCAGGATTTCGTTGACTACTTCGATCATCTCATACATTTTTTCGGTCGGTTCACCAACAGCCAGGCCACCGATCGCATTGCCGTCAGCACCTTTTTTCGCTACATTCTCGGCAGCCTTTCGGCGCAGTTCCGGATAAACACAACCTTGTACAATCGGGAAAAGGCTTTGCTGATAACCGTATTTCGGCTCTGTAGAATTGAAACGTTCAAAACAACGGTCCAGCCAACGTTCCGTCAGACCGAGGGATTTTTTCGCGTATTCGTAATCGGCATCGCCCGGACAACATTCATCGAAGGCCATAATGATATCTGCTCCGATGATCCGCTGGATATCCATGACCTTTTCCGGGGTAAACAGATGTTTGGAGCCGTCGATATGTGAGCGGAACATGGCACCTTCTTCATGCAATTTGCGGTTTTCGGAAAGGGAAAAAACTTGGAAACCACCGCTATCCGTCAGGATCGGCCGGTTCCATGTATTGAATTTGTGCAAGCCGCCTGCCTGTTCCAATATTTCCAGTCCGGGACGGAGATACAAATGGTAAGTGTTTCCTAAAATGATTTGTGCGTTGATATCTTCCTCCAACTCGGTCATGTGGACACCTTTAACCGTACCCTGCGTGCCGACGGGCATAAAAATAGGCGTTTCAATTACTCCATGATCAGTGGTAATCAGACCCGCCCTTGCATTTGATTTTGTATCGTTATGTTGTAATTCGAATTTCATGGCTGCAAAGATAAAGAAAAGGCCTTACTTTCACAAATAAGGCCTCATAATATAGTCGGTTATATATCGTTAATCAAAAACCGAAATCGTCTACCTCGACTTCTTTGACTTCCTCTTCTTTTGGCTTCTCGACGAATTTGTGTTCAACGTTCGATTTGACGATGATGGCACGCATCGGACGTACCGGGCAGATCGATTCGCATCCGCCGCATCCGATACAGAGGTCGGGGTTGATCTGCGGGATCGTAAGTGTCCCTTTGTAGGGAACCATGTGTACGGCCTGGGTCGGGCAGTGCTCTGCACAGGCACCACAGTCTTTCTCTTCTGTATTAACAACACAACGGCCTTTGAAGAAAGTGGCAATACCGACCTGTGTCGTCGTCTTCTCTTCGACAGTCAGAGGTTTGATCGCGCCGGTGGGACATACGTCGGAGCAGACCGTACATTCGTAATTGCAATAACTGCTGATATAGGCCAAACGCGGCTTTAACATATAATCCAAACCATATTCCAATCCTGTCGGGCGCAAAACCTGACTCGGACAGCGGACGACACATATCTGGCATCCCGTACATTTATCTTTGAAACGTTCCAGGCTGATAGAACCCGGAGGCGTGAGGGGAGGCCATTTTTTTCTGCCTTTTCTGTTCATTTTCCCTTTTCCTCCTCCGGCTATCGCTGAGGCGATCGGCAGAGAGGCGGCAACGGTTGCGCTTGTGGCCAGGAATGTACGGCGGCTGTTCGTAGCTTTCGATTGGCCGGAATGCGATGCGGTCGGCAATTGCAAGCGATACTGCAAGCCGCCTTTGGAACAGGAAGAGACACAATTGAAACAATCTACGCAACGAGATGTATCGACTGTCAGATTTTTGCTGTCAATCGCTTCCGCCTTACAAGTATGTTCGCAATTCCCGCAATGTGTACAGGCTTCCTTATCGAAGGTTATGCGGAAAAACGAGTAGCGTGAGAAAAGGCTCAGTAAAGCTCCGACAGGGCAGATCGTATTACAGAACAGTCGTCCGCGGAAAATAGTCATGACAATGAAAACAAGCAATGCAATGGTTGCCGCGATCAGACCGGAAACCGTCACAGTGCTGATTGTCACATGGAACAACGAGTAGTTGTCTACTTTCATCAATAGATCGGCGAGTAGGTTGTTCCCCCACATCACGACCGGACGAAACAGGCTTGCAGCAATGCGTCCGAAATTGCTGTATGGGTCCAGAAGCAAGCACAACCCGCTAAAACCGAAAACAGCCATGAGCATCGTAATTGCCAACAGCACGTAGCGAAACCAGTTCATCGGTTTGTGATACGTAAAACGGCGGCTTCCTTTCTTTTTTTTCTTGCCGATGCAAAACAGGCGGTTGATGATATCCTGGAATACGCCTGCCGGACATATCGTGGAACAATAAATACGTCCGAATACCAGTGCCAGCAGGAACTGGAACACGATCAGGCCGATCATTCCGCCTAACAAGGCCGGCATCAGTTGCAGATGCAACAAGCGGTGTACACTATCCGGTAAAACTCCCGAAAAGTCTACGAAGAACAAAAGTATGGGTACAAAAAAGAGGATTGCGAGGAAAACTCTCAATCCTTTTAGGTAATTCCGTTTCTTCATCAGATCTTAATACGTTTGATGTTTATTTTTTTCAGATCGGTAGAGCCTAATTTGAGTGCTTCACCTTTGCTCAGATGTCCGACGGCAGCCATATCCAACTTCTTTACCTGGTTGAACAAAGCGAGGGCGGCCGTATCGACGGCGACGATATTAGGAGAAACGATCATCGATTTCAATGTAGCCACATCGGCTGCACTTTTTCCCTGCGGACCGTTCTGATGCATCATACGGTAGGCGTCTACGATGTTCAGTACCGGTTTCTTCTGCCAGGTACAGATATCGGCAATGCATTGTTGCAAGTCGTTCTGGTGGAAGAAGCGACGATCCCAAACGATCCCCATCATATTTTTCATTGCACATGACAATTTGGCTCCCCCGTGGTTTTTCAGGATGGGAACATTGATCCAGGCATCCGCTTCGATCAGCGACTCGTGTATCTTGGTCTTTTTCAGCGTTACACCGCCGGGAATGGCTACTTCTTTAAAATATTTCTCGTCGTTACCCGGCATGATGATACCGCCCGCTTCCTTTACGGCGGCAGCTATACCGCTTGTCTCATAGCATTTCTGCCAGTTGTCGCACGTATGGTCGAATACTGTCACTTTTTCGGCCCCTGCTTCGAAACATTTCTTTACGAGGGCTTTTACCAATTTCGGATTCGTATTACCGGCCAGTTCCGGCGTACGATCCCATCCGATATTGGGTTTGATAACGACTTTTTGTCCTTTCTTGATATATTTGCCGATGCCGCCAAGTGCTTCTAACGCCTTGTCGAGCATGACTTCCGGTTCACCACCCATTACTGCTACCAGATCGGGGGCCTGCTCTACTGCTACTGTATTCGAAGAGAGAGCAGCCTGTAATCCTTCAAAGTTCAGAGATAAGGCTGCACCTGCTACAACACTGGTCTTAAGGAAATCACGACGTTTCATTTTGTTCTATTGGTTTTATGTAGTTTATAAAAGTTTTAACAAAGGTAGATAATCTCTAATATAAATTGTATATTTGACGTCCAAAAAAATCATAAAAGATGGATTTATATTCCTATGTTTCAATAGAATCCTTTGTTCACGGATGCAAAGAGTCGAAGACGCCGGATACATTTGTTTTGCGTGTCCCTAATTTGCTGTATGCCAAGTCGGACGAAGTAATCGGATACGGTTTATCCCTACTTCGCCGTTCGATTGTGTTGCATGAAGAGCAAAATGGAATCAAACAAGAGTTTAGTAAACAGCAGATTCCTTTTTTCCGGGAGAACCGGCGGATGCTTATCGGGCCGGAAATGGAGATGTACGCTCTTTCCCTTTATCAGAACCCGGAAATCCCTTCCGGGGTGAAGGAAAAGAAGGCTTCCTGCTTGCGGTTGACTTTCGATTACGGGGCGCTGGGTGAGTATAGTTTGTCGGAGGAAAAATACTTGCTTCGTTGCAAATACGATGAGGAAGAGAATTTGAGCGTGTTTGTTTCGCAGATGAGGCAGGAGTATGACAAATTTTTTTACGATGAAGAGCATACCGGATTCAAGCGGGATTCACGTTTCTTCTCGATGCTTTGTAATGCCTGTCTGGAAGTGCGGGAACCTCGTTGGGCTTCCGAACAGGAATGGCAGCTTGTACAATTTTGTGATCCGATAAAAGCCGGATATGATTTTATGGGGAGGAATCTGGTTCCCTACGTGGATTATGTGATCCCGTTCGAATGTCTTCGTCGGATTGCCTTGACAGACTTGGCGGAGAACAGTTTGACATATAGTGCTCTGGCGGGCTTTCTCCAGAGTATAGGGTTGGCTCCCGACCGTTATTTGGAAGGAATGTTGGAGGAGTAATTTTACTCCTCTTTCTTTTTCTCCATCCTGTAAGTCAGTGCCCCTGAAGGACATTTACCGATCTGGTCGATCAATTCCGCAGTGGTCGCATTTTCTATTTTGATCCAGGGACGTTCTTTGGGGTTGTATACCTTCGGCAACATCTTGACGCAGATTCCTGCATGTTGGCAGATATTTGGTTGCCAGATAATGGTGAGTTCACCATTTGAATATTCATGAATTTTGTCCATATCCTTAGCTTTTTTCCAATATTAATTTTTTTCATTACAAGTCGTGTGCTTTTGCATATATTATACCGTCGTGTATTTATTTTGTTGATGTTCTGCTTGATTAAAAACATATTTAATGAGGGCTTTGTTTTAAAGAAGTTGACCGATTGTGAGGTGTTAATCTTTTTTCTTTCATTTTAATGTTGATTGACGCTGTTTTGCTAAACTATTCGGAGGGTGGAAGTGTTCACAATTCAAAGCGAAAGAATAATTTGGCTTTCTGGAAAAGTGGTGAGGAATAATATTATAACAAATAAGTGAGATGCTATGACTAAGAATGATGTTGTTTCAGAGGCTGGTCAGATCTGGTCTTTGTTATCAGAAAGAAAAATTTTGTCAGTGAAGAGGATTGGGGAAATGACTCACTATCATGAGTCTTTGGTTTGTTTGGCTTTAGGATGGTTAGTAAAGGAAAATAAAGTTCGCCTGTTTGAAAAAAGCGGCGTGTTACATGCAGAGTTGAATATTTCGATTCCTGAAATGTACTATTAGACAGGTGAAAAGTTCCAGGGTAAGTCGACGTTTTCTCTGGAACTGAATCAAAAAGGCAGTGTGTCGAAATGTACTTGTTCTCGTGTCCAGTGAAGGAACAAGGCTGTTTTGCACACCGCCTTTTTGTTTTTCAGATCATTACCTCTGTCACTGCTGTTGCAGGCGGTTTATCTTTTTCGATTATTTTATTTCGATCAGGAATTCCTTCTTCGGATGGCGAACCTTCTTTAAGTCTACCAGCCAATCGTTTTCGGCATCCCGATAACCGAGAGGCAACATCGTAACGCTACGCAATTTCAATTCACGTAGGTTCAACAGGTCATCCAGAGCTTCATTGTCGAATCCTTCCATCGGAGTGCTGTCTACTCCCAGTTCGGCAGCCATCATCATGGCGAAAGAAAAGGCGATGTAAGACTGCCGTGCCGCGTGTTCGAAATTTTCTTCTGCCGGACGGTTCAGGTAAGCATCTTTCAGCCGGTCGGTGTAGGGTTTGTAGCGATCTGGTTTCTGTCCCCTCTCGGACGAGATGTAATGATAGATATGATCGATTCGTTTGGCTGTGTAATTATCCCATGCAGCAAATACTAACAAGTGCGAACATTCCGCCACCTGAAGTTGGTCGAATGCGATAGGGACGATTTTATTCTTTAAATCATGATTGGTAATGTCGATGATCTGGAACGGTTGTAAACCCGATGATGTGGGGGCCAGCCAGGCGGCCTCTATGATTTTATCCACTAATTGCTGATCCACCTCTTTCGACGGGTCGAATTTTTTGACGGCGTACCGCCATTGAAGAGCTTTTAATAAATCCATTTCTATTCGTTTTTATAAAGTAAACAACTGATTCTGCTTAAATGTTATTTTCATAATGAGAAAATTCGAGCAAATACGTCGGTATTACAGGAATATGCTTGCTTGTCTGCTGTTTGTCCTGCCATTCCTTTTCTGTACAGGTGCGGACGCGATGGGGCAGGACACTGTGAGACATTCGATCTATCCCCAGGATATGAAGAATAAAAGTGGTCTGTATAATAAACTGTGGGGCGTGCATTACCGGGAACTCTATTCGACTCCGGTCACAGCCGATGCTGTTACGTTACAAGCGCTCCAGGGTGGTATGGAGATCATGGAGCAGGCGGCGGACTTTCACGCTTTGGTTCTCTCTAACCGGCGGAATCGCTTGTATATGCTCAAACCGTTGGGAGGTTCGACCAGTTTTCTCGAATCCAAGTTCTTCCGTGAGATGTATAATAAAAATGATTTTAAAGGAACCTATCTTGATGAATTTATCGGGGATGCTTATACCATTATCAATCCTTATACCTTTCTTGCGGTCGACCGGATGGCAAAATCGGCAGGCTTGAACTTCAATAATTCTCGTATCTATTTCATGCAAGGTGGGGAGGAGGGAGACACGATTGCCGACGGAACCGGCATTCGCAACAGATTGGTCAGCCTCCGGGATGTACCTGATACCGCCACTTGGAAAAATATACTTTCTACCGGTGCTTTACTCGACCAGATCCGGCAGGACAAATCCCATCAAGTGAATTCGGAAGGGTATATCGCCGAGCGTCTCTATGATATGTTGATCGGAGATTGGAACAAAATCCCCGAAAACTGGAACTGGCAGGCGATCCATACTGCCGACAGCATTCTGTTCAATCCGATCGTTATCGATCGCAGCCATGCTTTTACCAAAGTCGACGGTTTTCTTTTCAAGCGTATGCTGAAAGTATTAGGACTCGGTTTTATTACGAACTACAGCAACCATCCGAAGGATATCGGTGAGATAAACACGCTTGGCTATACGCTCGATATGGCGTTGGTAAGTGGCGTGGACGAGTCGGTATGGAGGACACAGGCCCTCGCTCTCCAAAAGAATCTGTCCGATTCGGTCATCAATGAGGCATTTGGGGCTCTTCCTCCGGAGATACAGGGAGCCGAGACGGAGGCCATAAAAAAGAAACTGCTCATCCGTCGAGACAGTCTCCCGTATATGGCACGCCGTTATTATAAAAAATTGCAGCGTACACCTGTCCTGACCGGAACGGAAGGAGACGACCGGATCATACTTGAACGTTCCGGCCACGACAGTCTGCTGGTTCGTATCTACCCGAAAGGAAGTCCCGTTCCTTCCTTCCGAAAGAAATATTCTGCCGACAGCACGGAGGAGATTTGGCTGTATGGCCTGGGCGGGGACGATGAATATGAAGTCATAGGAAAGGCGCATCGAGAGTTGCCCGTCTACCTGATTTCCGGTCCGGGAAATAACACCTACAAAGTGGATAAGGCCCGTAAGGTTCGTATTTACGCATACGAGTCCGACCGGAAGCGGCTGAAAGACATTGCCGGTGTCCGCAAAATCATTTCAGATAATCCGGCCATTCATAATTATGACTACGAAAAAGTAAAATATAAGGAGTCGGACTTCACTCCATGGGGTTTCTATGATTCGGATGTCGGCTTTAGTTTGGGTGCTTTCTTTACCTATACGATGTACGGCTTCAAACAATCCCCTTTTACATTTCGGCATCGTATCGGATATAACTATCTGCGCGGGTTTATGTATCAGGGAACATTCCCTTTTTATGATGAACGAAAAAGTTTCAATTTGGACGCCTTTATCGCTTCACCCCGTAATTTCTTCAACTTCTTCGGCTATGGAAATAATTCGGAAGGTTTTAAAGACGAAAATAAAGCATATAATCGTGTCACTCTTCGACAGTATTCGGTGATTCCGTCTTTCCGTATGGAAATGAAAAAGAGCCAGCAATTGACATTATCTGCTTCGTTCGAAATGTATAAGGCAAAACATACCGAAGGCCGATATATCAATCAGGTACTTCCGGGCAATCACCCTGTGTTCGGGATGAACCTGTTCGCCGGGGTAGAGGCTAACTGGCAGGTCAAGATGACCCCGTCCGCCTTTATCCCGGAACTGGAAATCGAGGCTTCATCCGGTTGGAAAATGAACCTGAAGGAGGTGGAACGCAATTTCCCGTACTCGAAGCTGGATATTTCCGCTACATTCCGCTGTTCGGACCGCTTTTCAATCGAAACAGGAGCGGAAGCGAAGCTGTTGTATAGCAATGAATACGACTTTTACCAGGCAGCTGGCATCACGTTGCGGGGATTCAGGGATAACCGCTTTATCGGGAAACAGTCTTTTTATCAGCATACCGACTTTCGTCTGGACATGGGAAAAATCAAGAATCCGTTCACGCCACTCAAATATGGGCTGTTTTCCGGTTTCGACTACGGACGTGTCTGGTTCCCCGGCGAACATTCCCATAAGTGGCATACCTCTTACGGCGGAGGCTTCTGGCTGACGATCATCAATAAGGTGACGACACAATATTCCTGTTTCGGTTCCGAGGACGGCGCGCGTTTTCTGTTTGCAATAGGACTGGGCATTTAGTCCCGAATTCGTTTTATCGACTTCTTGGCCTTCCCTTCGGCAAGTTTATATCCATCCTTCTTGAGAAGATTTTTGACGACTAATTTTTAATGAAAGTAAATTTATCATTTTTTGTTTTCACAGGTAGGTAGTGACATTTTTTTATCGTGCTTGTCTATAATTGAATTAGGACAACCACACCAAATCCAGCAGCAGCAATTCCTTATTTCTATGGAGAGAAAAAAAATTTCGTCCCGAATAATCTTTTTTAAGTGCCTACTAATTCTGTAATCGGTGTCAGTAATTTTATAATCAGTGGTTGTGATTATATAATCACTGGCACTGATTATAGAATTAATAGGCACTCCGATGTTTTTATGCCTATGTATATAAATTTTCTTATAGCGGGGAAATATTATTCCTTATATTATGTAGCTCATAAGATCGTATTACTAAAAAATGAATTTGGTATGGTTGCTCTACAATTGAATTGCCAGATGTGTAGATTGTGCTATATTTGCAAAAAGTAAATTAAGAAACGAATGGATAATATGAAACCCTTGAATCCTATCCAGAAAACGGTAGTAGGCGTTCAGTTCCTGTTTGTAGCGTTTGGTGCGATTGTTCTCGTTCCTCTGCTGGTTGGCCTTGATCCTTCTACCGCTCTTTTTACGGCGGGTATCGGCACGTTGATCTTTCATCTGGTAACGAGAGGGAAAGTCCCTATTTTTCTGGGAAGCAGTTTTGCTTTTGTGGCGCCTATCATAAAGGCGACGGAATTGTACGGGTTGCCCGGTACGATGTCCGGCTTGGTGGCCGTGGGCACCGTTTATGGATTAATGAGTTTGTTGGTCCGGTGGAGGGGGATCGGTTTTATCAAACGGCTTTTTCCGCCGGTGGTGATCGGACCGGTTATTATCCTGATCGGTCTCTCGCTGGCAGGTTCAGGTGTGAATATGGCAAAGGAAAACTGGCCGTTGGCACTGGTAGCTCTGCTTACCGCTATCCTCGCCTCTATGTTGGGACGGGGAATGTTGAGATTGATCCCTATCTTCTGTGGAATTATTGTCGGGTATTTGACTGCTAGCCTGTTCGGCTTGATTGACTTCAAGCCGGTGATAGAAGCTCCCTGGTTGGCATTCCCTCAATTTGTGAAGCCTTCATTGTCGTGGGAAGCGGTTATTTTTATGATTCCGGTGACGATTGCTCCGGTAATCGAACATATAGGTGATGTGTATGCTATCAATGAGGTGACGGGCAAGGACTTCGTAAAGGATCCGGGGCTTCACCGCACTATGTTGGGAGACGGTCTGGCATGTATCGTTGCCGGATTGATCGGTGGTCCTCCCGTCACGACCTATTCGGAGGTGACAGGAGCTATTTCGCTGACGAAGATTACGGACCCGGCCGTTATCCGCATTGCTGCCGTAAGCGGTATTGTGTTTTCCGTGTTCGGAAAGGTCAGTGCGTTGCTTAAATCGATTCCCGCTGCCGTATTGGGAGGTATCATGCTGTTGTTGTTCGGAACGATTGCTGCTGTCGGTATCAACAGCCTGATCCAGAACCGGACCAATCTGGGCGATACCCGCAACCTGATCATCGTTTCATTGATCCTGACTTTCGGGATTGGTGGCGCCGCTATCGAATTCGGTGGCTTCACGATGGCCGGTATCGGACTCTCGGCTCTGTTGGGGGTTGTTCTGAATCTGATATTGCCGAGAAGTAAGACTCTACCGTAATTTTCAACTCTCAATTATCAATTAATTATTACCTTTGTGCCGCTTTTTACGTGAAGAAGCAGAAATATGTTTAATCAGTATTGGTAAAGGGGAATCTGTCTATGCAAAAATCTGACTGCATCATCGGTGTGGAGCATGTGTCTAAATTCTTTGGAGACAAGGCCGTATTGAATGATGTGAATTTGTCTGTCCGTAAGGGCGAGTTTGTAACCATTCTGGGGCCGTCCGGTTGCGGAAAGACGACATTGTTACGTCTGATTGCCGGATTCCAGACTGCTTCTGAGGGTATAATAACCATTGCGGGAAAAGAAATTACGCAAACACCCCCTCATAAACGTCCGGTCAATACCGTATTTCAGAAATACGCTCTTTTCCCTCATTTGAATGTTTTCAATAACATTGCTTTCGGTTTGAAGCTGAAAAAACTTCCGGCTGCTGTAATCGAGAAAAAGGTGAAGCAGGCTCTCAAGATGGTAGGAATGACCGATTACGAATATCGTGATGTGGATTCCCTTTCAGGCGGACAGCAGCAACGTGTCGCGATTGCCAGGGCTATTGTGAACGAACCGGAAGTGCTTTTATTGGATGAACCGCTGGCTGCCCTCGACCTCAAGATGCGCAAGGATATGCAGATGGAGTTGAAAGAGATGCATAAGTCTCTCGGAATAACCTTTATTTATGTCACCCATGATCAGGAGGAAGCACTTACCCTGAGCGACACGATCGTCGTGATGAGCGAAGGGAAAATCCAACAGATCGGGACGCCTATCGACATTTACAACGAACCGATCAATTCGTTTGTCGCCGACTTCATCGGCGAAAGCAACATCCTGAACGGGTTGATGATCAAAGATAAATCAGTATCCTTTGCCGGACATGAGTTCGAATGCGTGGACGAAGGTTTCGGAGAACAAACCCCGGTGGATGTTGTGCTCCGTCCGGAAGACATTTATATTTTTGAGCCGTCTGAAGCCGCCATGCTGACCGGGACGGTTACCTCTTCCATTTTCAAGGGGGTTCACTACGAAATGATGGTGCAGACGCCGGAAGGCTATGAATTTATGGTGCAGGACTACCATTGCTTCGATGCCGGACAGGAAGTCGGTCTGCTGGTTAAGCCCTTCGATATCCACGTGATGAAGAAGGAACGTATCTGCAATACGTTCGAAGGAAAGATGGTCGATACCACGCATGTGGAATTTTTAGGCTGTACGTTCGAATGCCGAGAGGTATCCGGCATTGAGCCGGAAACACCGGTGCAGGTCGAAGTAGACTTTGACCGCGTCATCCTGGAAGACAACGAGGAAGACGGCCGCCTGACCGGTGAAGTGAAATTTATCCTCTACAAAGGCAACCATTATCATTTGACAGTGTTTACCGACTGGGACGAAGATATCTTTGTCGACACCAATGATGTCTGGGACGACGGCGACCGGGTCGGAATCACGATCGCTCCCGAAAATATACGGATTGTTCAATCAACTAAAAAGGAAGGAAGTGATAAGTAAGATTTCAGCTTTTTTTATGCGGCGTAAGAACTGGACGATTCCTTATGCCCTGTTTTTGGCTGTTTTTGTCGTAATGCCTTTGTTGCTGATCGTATTATATGCGTTTACAGATGCCGACGGAGCCTTCACTTTTGCTAATTTCCGTAAGTTCATGGTGCATCCCGAAGCGATGAACACGTTTATCTATTCGATCGGGATTGCGATTATCACGACGCTTGCCTGTCTCATCCTGGGCTATCCGGCTGCTTATATTTTGAGTCAGGAGCGTTTCAATACCTCCCGGACGATGGTCGTGCTATTCATCCTGCCGATGTGGGTGAATATCCTGATCCGTACGCTGGCTACGGTGGCCTTGTTCGATTTTCTGAATCTGCCGTTGGGAGAGGGGGCGTTGGTTTTCGGTATGGTGTATAACTTCCTTCCGTTCATGATCTATCCGATTTATAATACGTTGCAAAAGATGGACCGTAGCCTGATCGAGGCAGCCCAAGATTTAGGAGCCAATCCGTTTCAGGTCTTTATGAAGACGATCCTGCCTCTTTCGATGCCCGGCGTAATGAGCGGGATCGTCATGGTTTTCATGCCGACGGTTTCTACGTTTGCCATTGCCGAGTTGCTGACGATGAATAACATCAAACTGTTCGGTACGACCGTGCAGGAAAATATTTATAATGGCATGTGGAATTATGGTGCGGCGCTTTCTCTGATTATGTTGTTGCTGATCGGCGTTACCATCCTCTTTACGAACGATGAAGACAGCGCTTCAAACGAAGGGGGAGGTGTGATATGATGACGAAATGGATGGCAAAAGGATATCTGTGGTTGCTGCTGGCACTGCTGTATTCCCCGATTCTGATTATTATGATTTTCTCGTTTACCGAAGCGAAGGTCTTGGGTAACTGGACGGGATTTTCAACTAAACTGTATAGTTCGCTGTTTACAGGAGGTGTGCAGCGTTCGTTGGTGAGCGCGTTATGGAATACGTTCGCCATTGCGATGATTGCGGCGACCGTCTCCACGCTGTTGGGCAGTATTGCTGCTATCGGTATTTTCAACCTGCGGTCGCGGACCCGCCAGGTGATGAACTTTGCGAATGCGATCCCGATGATGAATGCAGATATTATTACGGGTGTCTCTCTTTTCCTGCTGTTCGTGAGTTTTGGTGTCTCTCAGGGATTCACGACGGTTGTGTTGGCGCATATCACGTTTTGTACGCCTTATGTGGTGCTGAGTGTTATGCCACGCCTGAAAAAGATGAACCAGAATGTCTATGAGGCGGCGCTCGATTTGGGGGCGACTCCTTTCCAGGCGTTGCGCAAGGTGATTCTACCGGAGATTCGTCCGGGCATGATCAGCGGTTTTATACTGGCTTTTACGCTTTCGATCGACGATTTTGCCGTTACCATCTTTACGATCGGCAACGAGGGACTGGAAACCCTATCGACCTTTATTTATGCGGATGCCCGCAAAGGGGGACTGACACCGGAGTTGCGTCCGCTGTCGACTATCATCTTTGTGACGGTACTTGTCCTTTTGATTGTGATTAATAAACGGGCGGAGAAGTCCAAAAGCTAATGGAGAAAAGCAGGAAATGAATAAACTGATTACAATAATAGCAAGTTGCCTCTCTCTTTTGACTTTTATGTCTTCATGCAATCGTACGGATGAGGAGCGTAGCCATATTTTGAAAGTCTACAATTGGGCAGACTATATCGACGAGGATGTCTTGGCCGAATTTCCTGCCTGGTACAAGGAGCAGACCGGCGAAGATATCCGGATCATCTACCAGGTGTTCGATATCAATGAGATCATGCTTACCAAGATCGAACGTGGGCATGAAGATTTTGACCTGATCTGTCCGTCCGAATATATCATCGAACGGATGTTGAAGAAAAACCTTCTTGTCCCGATAGATCGCAATTTCGGAAAGACACCGGATTATCTGGATAATGTCTCTCCTTATATCCGCGGGCAACTGAACAAGCTAAGCCAGCCGGGACGGAAAACAACCGACTATGTCGTCCCTTATATGTGGGGAACGGCAGGAATTTTGTATAACAGGCAATTCGTGGAGAAGAAAGAGGTCGAAAGCTGGGAGTGTCTTTGGGACCCGAAGTTCAGAAACAAGATATTGATGAAAGACAGCTATCGTGACTCCTACGGTACGGCCATTATTTACGCCCATGCGAATGAACTGGAAGATGGGACTGTGACGGTCGAGCAACTGATGAACGACAATTCTCCCGAAGCGATCGCCATAGCCGAAGAACTTCTGAAAAAGATGAAACCCAACATTGCCGGTTGGGAAGCCGACTTCGGCAAGGAGATGATGACGAAAGGCAAGGCTTGGCTCAACTTTACCTGGAGCGGAGATGCGGTCTGGGCGATGGATGAGGCGGAGGCTGTCGGTGTGGAGCTGGATTATGAAGTGCCCCGAGAAGGCAGCAATATCTGGTACGACGGCTGGGCGATCCCTAAATATGCCCGTAATGTAAAGGCAGCCAGTTATTTTATTGATTATCTTTGTCGTCCGGACGTCGCTTTGCGAAATATGGACGCTATCGGTTATGTCAGTGCCATTGCGACTCCTGAAATCATGGAAGCTAAAATCGATTCGACAATCGAAAAGGTTTCCGACCTGAGTTATTTTTTCGGTCCCGGTGCGGATAGTATCCGGATCAATCCGGTACAATATCCCGACCGCAAGGTGGTAGATCGTTGCGCCATGATCCGCGATTTCGGTGATCGGACGGAACTGGTTCTGGAGATGTGGAGCCGTGTGAAAGGGGATAACTTGAATACTGGAATCGTCTTGCTGATCTTTGCCGTGTTCGGAGTGTTATTTGTCTGGCTGGTGTATCGCAGGATACGTCAATATAAACAGCGGCAACGGCATCACAGACGTCGCCGCCGTCGTTGGTAGTAAATAGTTAGAATCAAAATTGTCAATTATCAATTGTCAATTTTTAATTAACCTCAAATCCGCAACTAAGCTCTTCAGCGTCCTTCTTGCG
>UMHS01035559.1_pt1 | contig 51357 bp, 40 predicted proteins | sample 1965611 | NCBI WGS metagenome assembly UMHS01 (sample SAMEA4836106, study PRJEB28245) | human gut metagenome | biome: gut microbiome; material: fecal sample | place: Denmark | collected 2008
ATTTGGCGAAGATGGTGGAAGAAGGCCGTCTTGTTAAGGAGAACGGCGGCAGAACGACGGTTTGCAGGAAGGCGGTGCGATAAATTTGCATTGAGTAGATGTCCTGTTTTTATTTGCGTTTGGCTATTTTGTTAAGCTTGCGGTAACCCAGACAACCTTGAACCTCAAGCAGAGATATTTCTCTAAGCGCTTTATCGAGCGTTTCTACTGCTTGGACTGGGGTATAGCTCGTGAGCTGCCCGTTCCCGATTATGCTTTCCACCATAGCTTTTCGTTCTGAAAAGAGCTGTTGTGCCAATGGTGCATGAGAGCCAAGACCAGCCCTTGAATCGGCTGGCATGCTTAGGGCAAGCCCGAGAACGATACTGGATTCGACATCGGCAAATGATTTTTGGACAAGAAAAAAGTGGTTGTTTTGTAGGTTGGTTATAAGATCCTGCTGTTTGTTAATGATATGGGCCAGTGAATAAAACTTGTCAATAGACCGGATGCTTTCTCGGTCAAGTGAGGAAATGAAAAGATGTTTATTGTTTTGCCATTGGTCTTTCCCGAATAAGGGGATTGACTCGTAGAACGCCACCCCATCGAGGGCTTTGTTTTTGGACACATATGTTGATATGTTGGCGATATCGTGCTTCAAATTGTCTATTTGTTCGACAATAAGAAAGGCGGCATTTCTTCTGACACTTCTCTTTTGGAGCAGGTAGACGATGAGGGCCGATGTTCCAGCCGCTGCAACAATTGCTTGAAGAAGTATTTCTATGAACACCTTGGTCGTTCTCCTCTATTGGCTTGCCGCTTCTATGTCCATGAGATTTGTTCTGTTTTTGGCCAAAGCTCGTTTGGGATCCCATGCCATTTCGAGACTTTGAGAAACATACTGTGCAAACTATGGTAAAAATGTGTCAGTTCAGCTCGGTTTTCATCATCGTTCGCCCATCGGATAAGTATCAACTTCATAAGTTCTTTATTGTCGTTGAAAAGGCTCTTTAATTGTTTTCTGACGTAGCCATCCTTCTCCAGCCCCTCGGCTGCTTTGTTTTCAGCTTCCTTTAAGAGGCTAGAATATGGTTCCTTGATTTTAGAGAGAAAATAAGGCTTTGAGTAACCAGAGTTGATGACAGTGTCTTCCCTCCAGAAAGAATCATCGCGGTTAACTAGATCGATCCCGTAGTCAAAGATGAATTTTTCGGGGCTATTTTTACCGGGTAGCGCCACGATATTTTTGCTCGGGTCTTCTGTTTGGTCTCCGTCCAATAGGCAAATTGCGGATATCGTAGATTGGCGCATAGCATCGTCTCCGAATAGGAGTCGAAGGTTGTCTGATCCCATGCTGCACTTAACTAGGTGAAAAATGCTCAGGGCTTGCCTCATCCCTGTGCTGTTTCTTGCGAGTTGATCGGCGAGGATCCTAAAGACAAATCTTGCTTCTTCGTCTTCGGAAAAGATGGGGACAATTTTGTCAATGTATATATCTTTATGAGAAATTTGCTTAAGATGCATGTTAATTTTGAGCATGTCAGGTGATTCCATCTGTAGTACATCGACTATATTGTCCATTAGATAGATGACGGATTGTCTGCTTTTTATCAAATATTCCAACAGGGTTAAGCTATGCGTTGTGAATACGACCTGTATGCCATACTTGTCGAAATATTCTTCGAAAATGCGTGCGAGTTCAATTTGGAATGCAGGATGTAGTGTTGCTTCTATTTCGTCAATGAGAAGGAGAGACTCGGAGACCTCGTCGCTTTTAAGCGATTCATGATAGTAAGCAAGCGATTCGAGGGCTGTTAAAATGATAAGCAAGTTATCCTGGCCTGCCGAAATGGTATTTGAGTCTACCCCTTCGGTGGAGGTGGTGAAGTCCGCTCTTTTCTTAATGGAGCCCATATTTTGCGGTTTGAGCGAGACTGTTTCTATGTTCGTCATTTTCCTGAAATTGTCTGCAATTGCGCTCAGATGCTTTTGAGGAAGGGAAACTTTCTGGTTGCTGATCTTGTCGTCATCGAGAAATTCCCCAAAGGGAACTAGTCGTGAGAGCCCAAGGTAAATAACAGGTGCTGCAGGCAGAGACTCTTTTGCTCCGCTTTTGTATGTGGGCTTGATTGAATACCTAGATTTTGCTTTTAGCCCAGCCCTGGAATCGTGCTTCCGAAACGAGAGGCTCGTCCCATCATTATAAGTTGCTGTGTAGAAAGCCCCTTTTTCTCCCGGCGCAGGGTCATTTTTCGCCTTATCTCCTCTTGTCAGGGACTCGATTTTTGGGTTGACGGAATAGTTTATTGCGTTAATCACCTTAAGGCAGTCGGAATTTTCCAGCCTAGAATCTGTGCTTTTAACCTGTTGATATGAGTTTCCGAGCACATGCAGTATGGAAGTCTTGCAGGTTCCGTTTCCTCCTGCGATCGCGTTGATTCCCAGAGATAGCGATATGTCGATATTCTTGAGCTTTTTATAGGTATTGAAATGGATTTTCTTCATGTCGGTTACTATTTCTTGTGACGTTTAATTGCCACCTCTGAGCCTTTTCTTGTCTTTCCTGCGCTGTAAGAAATTTCTATCTGCTCAATTGTTTGGTTCCTGTACAGGTTCCTAATGAACTCGCAGTCGTCATATGTGACTAGCCATGGCCTGTTGAGCTTTTGTATTTGCGTGGCAAGGTTTTCATGGTCTTCTTTTTTGTAGGAATTTTCATAAAGAAGAGGACCTTTGTTTACATATGGTGGATCAAAGTAAACAAATGATGATGAAGCATCTATTTTTTTGATAACTGTCTCTATGAGTTTCGCTGCATCCATGTTGTACAACCGAACTCGAGACTTTTCTTTTTTTATCTCGTTAATCTTTCTAAGTAGTCCGTCCCTGTTGAAGCGGGCATCGATTTTGTATTTGCTGTTCTGGCGAGTACCGCCGATAGGTCCCCCCGAAATGATTCCAGACACATTGGTTCGGTTCATGAAGAAGGAGGCGAGTCCGAGTTCGCAGTCATCGTAATCAGTTTGATGGGTCACGATTTCCTTTTGCTTTCTCCATTCGTCAATTGTCAATGGAACGCTCTGTATAAAGGAAGCTAATTCGTCATTATCGGAGAGGATTAGCTTCCATATTGAGTAAATGGACCTGTCGATATCATTGATTATGATATGCTCGACTTCTTTTCCCAGAAGAAGCTTCATTGCGATGCCTGCGCCACCTGCGAAAGGCTCTATATAGGTGGTGCATTTTGGCGATTGCTCCCACATCGATTTTGTGACATACTTGTAAAGTTTTGTTTTCCCGCCGGGGAATCTTAGCGGAGTCTTCGTTGCTGGCATGGTACCTCGCTGGTGTCCTGCGTTTTCGCGATGCGCTCGATGTGTTCAAAATTATATATTATCTTTTATTGCCGAGCTGCTGCTTTAGGGTGGCAGGATAGGGTCAGTGACGCAGGACTGAGCCCTATTCCTATTTTCCGCAAAAACCGTGCAGGCTGGCAAGCGCACGCCAATACCCTTTACAATGAAAAATCGTGATTATTCTTGGTTGCCGTGCGAGTTTTGAATCTGCTGGTAAGGCTGCAGGCCGAGGCGGTGGCTCTATGCCGCCAGTCGCCAGCTAACAGCAAAAAACGTGCGCAGCCACTAAACGATAAGGAACTGCATTAATGCCAAATATGCTCTCAAGCGCTAATGCCAGAAGGAATTGGTTCACCATAACGTCCCTTGTATCCAGGGATTTCAAGCTGAAGTACCGTCGCAGTGCCCTGGGCGTTCTGTGGTCGGTCCTGAACCCCCTGCTCATGATGATCGTGCTTTCCGTTGTGTTCAGCACGTTCTTCAAATTCAGCATTGAAAACTACCCGCTGTACGTAATCCTGGGCAACGTCATGTTCGCCCTCATGGCCGATTCCACTTCAGGCGCCATGAACTCCATCATCGAATCTTCCTCGCTTATCAAGAAGATCCGTATCGAAAAGCTTATCTTCCCGCTTGAAAAAGTGCTGTTCCAGCTGGTGAACTTCTGCATTTCGCTCATCGCTGTAGCTGCGGTAATGATCTTCTTCCGAGTTATGCCGCATGTTAGCCTGCTTGCCCTGCCGCTGCTGCTTCTGTATGTGGTGTTGTTCAGCGCGGGCGTGGGCATGGCACTTTCCGCCCTTTCGGTGTTCTTCCGCGACGTGTGCCACCTGTGGGGCGTCGTTATCACCGCATGGACGTACGCCACGCCGCTTTTCTACCCCGTAGAAATCTTGCCTGATTGGGCGGCACCGCTTATGCAGTACAACCCTATGTATCACTACGTTAGCTACTTCCGTGACCTTATCCTGAGCGGCACGGTGCCCGGCTTGCAGGAAAACCTCCTGTGCCTGGGTATGGCGGTGGCTGCATTTGCTATCGGCCTGCTTATTTTCAAGAAGACCGAAAAGAAGTTCATTCTCTACGTTTAAGGAACAACCATGCCTGAAAACGTGAATACCAGCGTTCTGGAAATCGAATCTGAGCTCGCCGACGACTCGTCAAAGAAAACCATGATTAAGGTGGACCATGTGTCCATGATCTTCAACATGGCAAGCGAGCAGCTGAACAGCATCAAGGAATACGCGATTGCCGCCTTGAAGCGCGAGTTACGCTTCAAGGAATTCCGCGCACTCGACGATGTTTCCTTCGAAGTGAAGCAGGGCGACGTGTTCGGCATTCTGGGCACGAACGGTTCCGGCAAATCCACCATTCTGAAGATTATTGCCGGCGTATTGGAGCCCAGCAAAGGGTCGTGCACGGTTAATGGCAACATTGCTCCGCTCATCGAGCTTGGTGCGGGCTTCGATATGGAGCTTACCGCGCGCGAAAACATCTACCTGAACGGCGCGCTTCTGGGTTATTCGAAGCAGTTCATTGAAGAAAACTTCGACGACATCGTTGAGTTCGCTGAGGTGGAAAAATTCCTGGACATGCCCATGAAGAACTACTCTTCCGGCATGGTGGCGCGCATTGCCTTTGCAATTGCTACGGTTATCGTGCCCGAGATTCTGATCGTGGACGAAGTGCTTTCCGTGGGCGACTTCATGTTCCAGAAGAAGTGCGAAGACCGCATCACAAAGTTGATCAAAGAGCACGGTGTGACGGTGCTTATCGTTTCTCATAACAATGACCAGATTGAGCGCTTGTGCAACAAGGCGGTATGGATCGAAAAGGGCCATCTGCGTATGGCGGGCACGGCGAAGGAAGTGTGCCAGACGTATCGTGTGCTGGGCGGTCATGTGGGCAGCAAGGAATCGGAGCAGATTGTGTTCGAAACCTTGCAGGATCCGAAGAAGCCCGACATGAGAGGCATCGAATCTATCGAAGCGGACACACGTTATGGCATTGCGGCGAAGCTTTCAAGCCGTTGCTACCCCGATGGCGCAAAGGCTGTAATTCTTGCATCGGGCGAGCACGAAATGGTGCCGCTGATTGCAAATGGCCTTGCGGGGGCATTGGACGCGCCGATCCTCCTTACGCAGAACGAAAGCGTGCCCGATATTACGGTGCAGGAGCTGACCAGGCTCAACCCGCAGACGGTGTACGTTCTTAATGGCGGTACGTTGGACGCGGATGTAATAACCAAGGAAGCATCCTCCACCGCTCCTTCCGCTTCGGTGGAAGTGTTGGAAGGCGAAAACGCCTGCAGCCTTTCGTGGTCGATTTTCCAGCACGGCGAAGAAAAGGGCCTATGGGGTTCCGACGTTGCCCTTACCTACGACGGCTGTTTGGGCGATTTGGTGTCACTTTCGCCTTACATTTTCTCGGGAAAATGCCCGGTGCTGGTGAAAGACGCTCACGATGAAATTCCTTCCTGGATGAAGGGAGCATCGCTCAGGTCAAAAAACGTCCTTGTGGTGAGCGGATACAAGTCGTTCACTGAAGAGTCGTTAACGTTTGTTGGTGAAAATGGGGCAATGATGACGAGGTTCGTCGGTAGCGACCCTTATGATGCCAACGAAAAGATCAACATTTGGATAAATAACTACAAGAAAGAGGAGTCTCCTCTTTTGCTTGTTGTTTCCATCTGGAATCCGCAGGACGCCCTTGCCATTGCCTCTTATGCGGCAAAAAACAATGCCTGCATTATGTTGGAGGACCCTCAAAACCTCGACAGCGTAGCCCACGGCATTCGCTATTTGAAGCGCTTCACAGGAAAGATCGGATTTGTCGGAGACAAATCGCGTTTCAATGATTTGGACAAGGCGCTTCTTGCGAAAGCTTGCTTAGGCAACTGCTAGTCTGAGATAAACGCCTTTAGCGCATCGCGGACAGCCGGGTCGCTGAAGGCGTTTTCGGTGAAATGGTTGTGGCCCAGAATGTCGTCTGGAAGATACGGCCATCCAGGATAGCACTCGTCTGCTACCGCTATTGCGTCGTTCGGAATGTTGATGCTGCCATTCTCGAATTGGTGCGGCTTTGCAGGAAGCATCATGGACAAGGGCCATAAGGTCCTTCGCCAAGGTGCGTCATAGATGTTGTCTATGCCGTAAGCAACAGCGGTAGCATTCGCCTTGTCACATAGGATTCCTTTTTCATATGCCATGTTGCGGTATTCTTGGAACAGTCCTTCGATGGCTTCAATTTCAGGGTGGGCCAGGCTGTCGTTTTGATCGTTTCTGCTAATGGGGATCCCCTGGGCTATTTCACCACTCTCCGCAGAGTACAAAAGGCCCCTTTCCTTCCAATAGGGAAGTGATTCCATTTTTTCGCCGAAGGTGGCCATTAGCTCGAGGCGAAGGTTTCTGTACAGTTCGTCATTTTCCTTGCTTGATGACGCTGCCCAGTCCCATATCGAAACATCAATAAAGCAAGGAATGTTCTCATTGCGACTGCTGAATCTAAGCTGCCTGCAAAAAACATAGCCGTCGTAAACGAGTGTTAATTGGTAATTGGGGTCTGCGTCGCATAAAGACTGAAGCTTTTCAGTATCTTCCCTCATCATGCAAATGTCGATGTCGTCATCCCAGGGGATAAAACCATTTCGCGAAAGTGTGCCAACCAAAGAACCGTAGGCTGTCCAGTACGGCAAGCCAGCCTTTTGACAGATGGAGTCAAGCTCAAACATCAGTTTCGCATTTGCCTTTTGCATGATGCGAGCATCGCCTTCGGCTTCAGGCATCAGAGAGAATATTCTGCGGCGAATTGCTGCAGGAGAGTCTTCCGGATAGGTTTTTTTCATCAGCGCTTCCATGCGCAGCTTGTTGCGCTCCGCTTCGGCGGCCAAGGCGTTGCTGACGTCGGCGCATTTTTCGTTTATAACATCGACATTGGAATCAATATGTTTGATCCGTGCGAGCAGCTCATTCTGTTTTAGCTTCGTTTCAATCAGGTCGGCTCTAATCGAGTCGGTTTGTTCGACAAAGTGCTTCTCTGCAGCATGAAACGAACGAGACGAAATAGGCAGGATGGTTTTGAGTTTGCCGATTGCGGACATAGCTGCCTTTCTGGTTGGGCCGGCCGGACAATCCCGATTCTGCGGCAAGAAGGATAAAAAGCTAATCTTGGCAGCGTGAAGATGGCTCTAGGGCTTAGGGCGACCAAATACTGCTTGAGTAATTATAAGGAAAGAGGAGCTGTGGCTAATCGTCTATCCTGTAAAGCTTCATACTGTCTCGTTCCAGAACAACCGTGAAACCTGGAGTTTGGTCATTGATGCCGTCGATCCCCTCCCATGCTTCGGGGTTGTAGTTCGGGTAGTACATGCCGATATCTTTGAAGTCTGGTTTCAAGAGCAGGACATAGGAAGCGTTGGCTTGGCGCACAGCCCTGCGAACCTGCTCATCGGAATCGATGTCTTTGAGTTTTCTTCGGATCAGCCTGCTCTCTTCGGTTTCGCCGTCTACTATTCCGTAGTTAGTGTTAACTCTGTAATACAGGTCGATACCAGTTTTTCCGAACGCGTACATAGAGCCATCGAACGGCTGATTGATAATTGGGGTGTCGTTAGGGACTACCTCTTGGACTTCTCCTATGAAGCTAATCTCATCGTTGTCCAGATAATTCCATACAGCCGAATTCTGCCCATAGGCACAGGCCCGTACGCTCTCGAAAGCGTGGGATGTGGGCAGGGTTGGTATAAAGGTTACGAACACGAGAGCAGCCGTGCACCCAGCGTAAGCATATGCTGGGGTTATTGCTTTTTGTTTAAGGAGTCTTTCTAGTAGAGATGCGATGGCGTAGAGTCCAGCCGAAGCAACAGGAATAGAGAAAAGTCCACAGAAGGCCGCGATTCTGTAAGGGTCGCTGTACCAGTAGCCCCCAATGAAATGCTTCAAGGGCGTTTCTGGGGTTCCCGCCACGACAAAGAAAATAAAAACGCTAGACAACAAGGAAACAACGAGCCAGCTGCTTCTTTTTGTATTCAATAGAAGGAAAGCGATTCCGCAAAGCAGTAGAAGGGCAATCTGAGGCTGCGGATCATTGGTGGCGAGGGACCAAGAGGCAATGGATTTAATGCATCCTGATGGTTCATACAGGGGAGGCCAATAATAAGTGAGGGTTCCTTGTAAGAAGGGGAGGTTGAACAGGATCAGCAGCAGGATGGCAAACAAGACAAGAAATGCGATACAGACCAAAGCCGTTTTACGCCATTCCCTCTTTTTTTCCTCGGTTTCGTAGAGAGCGATTTTCCAGAGCAGATACGGCATGAGGAACGCCATCAAGACAAAAACGGCATTGGGCTGGAGGAAAGCAAGGCTCATCAGGCCTAAGATGAATCCGGCGGCATATGCGGCGAAAAGGTTCCTGCTTTTGGCATTTTCGATTGCGGAAATGAATAGCGACCCAACGAGCATGCATGTGCAGAAAGAGGCGCCGTTAGGGAATAAAGGCCAAACGTCGTAGAGAGACCAAGGGAATGCGGTTTGGATGCAGCAAACTATGGCGCCGACAGCCACCAAACCTGGTTTTTCAGGGAAGAGGGCTCGCAATAGGGAGAAAAGCGAAACAGGAAAAACTATGGAGCAAAATGCAAAATTGGCAGCGTTGGCGGCCAGCGGTGCACTTGTTTGAAGGGCGCTTGAAGCAAAGGCGGCGAGCATGTGCCACCCTGCGGGATAAAAGCCAACTCCAGGGAATGGGTCGATGGCGGGATCTGCCAAATAGTAGCCAACGCCCAGGACGGACCATATTCCAGATTCAATAAAACTCTCAGTGATGTTGTAATGAAAAACATTGTCGTATGTTTGAACGATGGATTCGGGTCCATCAAGGGGGAGCAAGTAGACATAGGCGCCCACCGCGATTCCCATAAAGATATACAGTGCAGCAATCCCCCAGTCAGTTTTCCCCTCCTTGTCGGTATTCTTGTGTTGCCTACGGAAAAAGAAAAGGGCAGCTGGAGCAAGAAGAAGAGGAACGCCAATCGAGAAGGTAGAGCAGGTCAGCCCTATTTTGCTAAATGCGATTCCTAGCAGGCACAGTGAAGCGATCGAAAATACTGGCGCAAATATTAACGAGCTAATCTTGGTTAGACCAAGGCCTCTGAAAAATAGAAAACCAGGAACGAAAAGCACTAGAATAATCAAAGCATATGCGCAAAAAAAGTTAAGCCACATCTGAAGCGCCTCTTAAGTAGTTGATCTTGTATCTTGAGCTTGGTCTTGCTTCGTATAGGCAAGATGTAATCGTTAAATTATGACATAACATGGGAAGCTCGATTAATTAACCTGGGCTTGGGGTATGCGTAGTTTGCGCTTTGGCTGTGTTGGCTTTTGGGTCCCCGATAGATGATGACTGGGACTATGCATCTTGCAAGCAACGATAGGAATGACTTTCGCTTTCATGAGTAAAGAGAGGTAGCCTATGTGGACTTTCTTTGTCCTGGCTTCGGTATTTGTCCTGGTGCTCCTTTATATTCCAGGATATATGATGAGTAGAGTTGTTTTTGCGTCTGCGGCACGCGCTCTTGCCTTCTCACCGGTTGTCACCGTTGCTCTTTTGGTTGCGTTTGGCATCACTCTTTCGCCTCTGAGCGTTCCGTGGTTTGCCTTGCCTCTTCTTGCGGTATTTGTGTCTGCTGCGGCATTTCTTCTTTTTCGTAAGCCGTTGGTTAAAACCGGGTCCAGAACCTGGTTTAGCATAGGGCTCTATGCGGTGGTTGGGGTGGGTCTAACGACTTTTGTCTTCTTGGGAGGCATTGACGGGGCAGCGTCGTTCTCGATCTTGACGGATACTACGTTCCATCTTCAGTGCGCTCAAGCAATGCTTCAATCGGGTCATTATTCTGTTTTGTCCGCATCTGTATACCCTGAGCTGATTGTCCGAGGAGAGGGCGGTTTCTACCCTGCTGCCTGGCACATTTTGACGGCAATTGCGGCAGGCGCTACTGCGATGCCCATTACTGTTGCTCACAATGCAGTTAACTTTGTAATCTGCGCATTTGTCTTTCCTTTGTCTGCTTGGGTACTCCTGGCGTTTTTGTTCAGGGATAAAGAGGAGACAATTATTGCCGGTGCCTTTGTTTGTTGCTCCTTCGCTTCCTTCCCCTGGAATTTTTTGATTGCCGGCCAGTATGATGCAAATTTGCTCGCCTTTTCGCTAATGCCCCTCCCTCTTTATTTATTGGCAAACATCTTTGCTTCTGGGGAGAGGGAATTGCCCTTTGCGGGCTCGGTGATCCTGCTTGCGCTCTCCATGTTTTCCCTTGCGGTCTCCCAGACGAATGCTTTGTTTGCCGTCGGCGTGCTATCCATTCCTCTGATAGTTTTGTATTCATGGAAAACTGTGCAAGGAATTTCCGGCTCTGTGCCAAAGGCGGTAATTGCCTCGGTTACGGTCATGCTGGCAATAGGAGCTATTTGGTACGGCGCCTACTCTTTGCCGTTTATGCAGGACGTTGTGCAGGTGAAGCGCGAAGTTTTCGCCGGTGGTCTTCAAGAAATGGCGAATATCCTGACTTTGTCCTTCGGCCCTACGTTCGCACCGCAGCCTGTTCTTGGGTGTTTGGTGATCGTAGGAGCCTTGCTAATCATACGTAAAGAGCGTTCTTGTTTATGGGTTGTTGCGGCGTACTTAATAAGCTGCTTGCTGTGCTATGTTTGCGCTGTTGTGGACAATCCGATCAGGCAAGTTTTATGCGGCTTTTGGTATACGGGCATCAACCGAATTGGAGGGATAGCCGTTTTGGCTGCTATTCCGATTGCCGCAGTTGCACTCGGTGAGGCAATGGCGCTTCTACGCGGCTTTTTCCATTCGTTTGCTTTGACAAAAGCTGCATGTGTGGCATGCGCCTTTTTGCTTCTAGCAGGCGTTGCTTCAAATGTCGTTTTGGAGAAAATGGGTTTCAGCTCAGGCTTGCGGTATGTTTCCGAGAGAATTGAATCGGATTACAAATACGCCAATCCTGTTTCATTCAGTCAGGAAGAGCGAGAGTTTATTGAGAAGATTAAGCCATATGTGGCTGACGACTTAGTGGTTAACATTCCTTCGGATGGAAGCATTTGGTTATACGGTACGGATGGAACTAATACCATGTGTCGTTGGTTTTACTCGTCTCCCAGCAAAGAGTATGACCTTTTTAAGTCATCGTTAGATGAAGCTGGTTATAACGAAGAAGTTAAGCTGGCTGTGAAGAGCTCTGGCGCAAAGTACCTTTTGTATTTGGATGAAACCATCCATATTGGATCTTTTGACGAATCTGAGTGGGAGGGAATTCTCTCGGTCACTGATGAGACTCCGGGTTTTGAAACGGTGTTGGCAGACGGTAATATGCGGCTGTACAGGATTACCGAATAGGCAGGTTCCCGTTGCGGTCCGTTCAAGGCTGCAACGGGAACCTCTTTGCATTGATTTCCCTTCCTCAAAAAGGGCGAATACGGTTATTTTTGCGTGGATCAACGCCGCCTAACCAAGGTAGCGGCGCACCATATCAGTTCCGAAAGCAGTCATCTTGTAGAAGATCCGAAGCTGGCCATCGCCATCAACGTCAACTTTTGTCTCTTCAAGTAGCCCATTTTCCCGTGAGGTTGCCAGGGCTTCATCTACATCCTTGCTATTCAGCAGTTTGTAGCCTGAGTAATCTTCCTTGAGCGCGGCGATAACATCGTTTGCGCTCAGCTCTTCGCCGTGGTTGAAGCATTCGATAATGGCGTAGTGCAAGGGGGGTAGGTTGTTCTTCATTTTGGCTACTCCTTATGTGCCTTGATGCGTTTTGCGGGGTTGATGGCAATGCAGAAGATGCCGGCAATCATGATAAGCGCGCCAATCCACTGCATTGCGGAAAGGGGTGGGTAGTCGGCAGTCAAGCCGCCAATGTTCAAGACGCCCAATACAATCCAAATGAAGAACGGGCCCCAGAAGGCGTACATTCCGTTGCACGCCATGCCCAGTGCGGTGCCGCACATGGAGTTTCCCTTATACCAGAACGAAAAGGCTGGCATTGCAAACAGGCCCGACACGGCGAAGATCAATATTGAGGGGTCGGAAACGGCCGTGCACAGGATAGCGGGCACGGCAGCAATGCTATCGCCCATTACGGTAAGAACAGGGAAGGCGATTGCCAGTTCTAGAACACCGGCTGTAATTTGCCTTATGGCAATGCCGATGCGGTAGTCAATCAGGATGGTTCCGAAGCCCGCAACGCAGCCCTCGAAGCCCCAGCCGAACGCAGCAAGGAAGGCGAACAAGCAGCCAAACAAGGCTTCGGGGCCCATGTCGGCAAAGCTGGTGCCACCAATAATGCCTGCAGCGGCAAGGCAAATCAAGATGCCTATAACCTTATGGACCTCAAGGCTTTGCTTGAACAACACGCGACCAAGAATGGCGCCAATAGCGCAGTTGAGCGCAGCGATGGGCACAATGACGCCCGGGTTGCCCGCTGCGGTTGCTGAATTCAGCGCCACCACGTAGGCAATGGTGGCGAACGGACCGCCGATGGCTGCGCAAGCCATCATTACCCAGCCGGGCTTCGTCTTGACTGTTTTCCAAAGGTCGCCCAGCTGACCGTTCTTGGCGCACATGGCCACTGACCACAATCCGCTGAACGTATCGTTCAAGCCCGCGGCAAGCGCGGCGAGGGTGAAGGTGATTGCAAAAGCGCTAAGGGGTGCGTTGCCGTTCCAGCCTTCGCCACCAAACCATGCGGCCCATACGCCTTGTGTTTCTCCCAGAGTTAAAAACGCCGTATACAGGCCGTAGCAAATGCCAGAAGCCACAGCGAAGGCTATCCCTTTTGTCATGTATTTGCGGTGACGCTGTTTTTGCAGGTTGGAAATGCTCTGTTGCATGTTTGCTCCTGTCGAAAGGGTGTCGGTTTCTAGGGGGGGGTTGCGTTAGTTGATGCCTGCTTGATAGAGGGCCAGCGATTTGTCAAGGTACTTCTTGGCGTAGCGATAGTAGATGTACAGCCACTCTCCAACCGATTCCCCCTGAGATTCCTTGTAAAGGGACCAGAGATACCAGCACCAGCCAGCAAAGGCAACTGCGGCATAGCAATGTTGAAGCTGTTCAATGGAAGCCTGGTTATCGAAATAAAGGGAGATAAGCTTGTCTGCTGCCGCCTCGTCAAGCTCACTGCAAACAATGAAGGTTCCCAGGTCTTGTGAAAAATCGGCCATGCCGGAGTATTCCCAGTCGATCAGTGAAAGAGTGCCCTTTTCGTCCTTCAAAAGATTTAAATAGAAGAAGTCATTGTGGCAAAGCACGGTACGCCCTACGCCGTCGGCGCTAAATAGATCGTAGAGATGCGCGAACTCTGATTCCAGCTGACGAAAGTTGGGGATGGCGTCAAGGTCGGAGGGTTCGATAAGGCCTGCGTAGTCGCACGACTTCTGGAAGAAGTTGAAGCTAAGTGCCAATTTTGCATCAGAGCCGTGAAGCTTCTTGATAAGAGAGGTGGCTTCTTCGATGTCGGTAGGGTTTGAAGGGTCAAGCTGTTCGCAGTTGGGGATGAAGCGGGAAACCTTCCAGCCTTTTGCAGGGTCTTCATAGATAAAGGTGTTGTCGATTTTCAGCGATCGGGCCAATTCCTGCGCCTTTGTCTCTTCCTGGCGGTTGATTAGCTTGTCGGTGCCAACGCCGGGGTGGCGGTAGACGTACTCCCCGCTGTTGATGGCAAAATGGCAGGATAGGTTGGTAAGACCCTGCTTCAAGGGGTAGATGTCATGAATTTCGTCTCGGGTGCAGCCAAGGGTGGCAACGATGTTGTCGAAGGCTTCTGAATCGACGTTCTGGATGAACTCAGGGTCGAAAAGCCTCAGTTCATCGAGCGAATCGAACTCGTTGATCATGCCATCGGGATAGGGTCGCACTACCATATCGAGCTCTTTGATGTGGTCGATATAGATTTGCTCCCAAAGTTTGTCTGCAGTTTCGGGGCGGTCGTATTCTGCGACGAGTATTTCGGAAAAACGCTTGGAGAACGCTTTATCGAAATAAACATGCCCAAGCATAATCAAAGAATCGGAGCCGCCGATGGTTACCCCGGCAATTCGCTTGTTCGGACCTTCCTTTATGCACCATTCAGGGGTTTCGCCCTTGCAGAACTGAGCTGCGTAGTATGCCTGATACACATACGGTTCGAAGGGATTTTCGGTGAAGTAGTCGTCCGAAGAGCAGATAAAGGTATTGCCAAGCTTTTCGCGAGCATGCATAAGGGTAGAGTTGTTGTTGCGCGATGCGTACTCGGGGTTAATAACGATGGTTACACCAAACGTATCTTCGAGGTAGAAGAAGTACTCTTTCTTGTAACCAGCAACAACGGTAATGTCGTTAATGCCCGCCTCTTTGAGCTGTTTGATTTGTCGTTCAATAAGCACTTCTCCTCGAACGCGAAGAAGGCCCTTGGGCTTTTCGTAGGAAATAGGGGCAAAGCGCGAAGAGAGGCCAGCCGCCATGATGATTGCATTATCTACCTTAAAGGGAGAAAGCGCTTCTTTGCCTTCTGTATTGATTGCGCCATTTGAGACCATGCCCTTTTCGGTGAGTGATTTAAGCGCAGCGTTTGCGCTTCCCAGTGAAATACCCGATTTGCTTGCTATTTCGCGCTGGCTTATGGATGGCGTGCCGTTAAGAGCAACGAGCACATTGAATTCATTCTTAGATAGCAAAGATTTCTCCCCGTTGGTTTGTTCAATATAAATAAGTATAGCCGAATATTGAACATAAGTTCAATATTCGGCTATATGAAAATAATTTGAACAAACAATAAACGGGATGACTGGTTTATCGCACCCATTTCCCGTCGGCGCCCACATAGTAACCCCCGACCCAGCGGTTGGTTACCATTCGTCCATCGCCCAGCAGGTAGTAGTCGCCGATCCAGGTGGAGTAGCGCATGACGCCGCTGGGGTTGGAATAGTACCAGTTGCTGCCGACCCTGTACCATCCGGTTTTCATGGCTCCACTGCCGTCAAGGTAGTACCACTTTCCTCCGATGGATTGCCACCCGGTAAGCATGGCTCCCGACCCGTCAAGGTAGTACCACGTGGTTCCAAGTTTCAGCCACCCAGTTGCCATTGCTCCCGACCCGTTGAGGTAGTACCAGGCGCTTCCGACCCACTGCCACCCGGTGAGCATAACCCCCGATCCATTGAGGTAGTACCAGGTGTTGCCGGTTTTCAGCCATCCTGCTTGCATCGCTCCCGAACCATTGGCGTAATACCATTTGCTATCGACCTTGAACCACCCTGTTCTCAAGGCTCCAGACTCATCAAGGTAATACTTGGTTTCGCCGAGTTCCAACCAACCCGTTTTCATTACGCCATTGTTATAGAGATAGTACCAATCATTGCCGATCCACTGCCATCCGGTGAGCATGGCACCCGAGCCGTTCATGTAGTACCAGTTTCCGTTGATTAGCTGCCACCCGGTGAGCATGGCGCCTGATCCGTTGAGGTAATAAGTGCTGTTGCTGAGCTTCAGCCATCCAGTCTGCATGACGCCACTGCCATTAAAGTAGTACCAGCTGCCGCCAATTTTCTGCCATCCGGTTGCCATTGCTCCAGAACCATTGAGCCAATACCGGGAATTGTCGAGATTCAGCCATCCAGTTTGCATCCAGCCAGAACTATCGAAATAGTACCAGTATCCATTGATGCATTCCCAGTCGTTACGTGTGTAGGAGCCGTCGGCGTGACGGTACCACCACTGGCCGCCGCTGTTGATCCAGCGGTCAACATTCAGGTAACTTAGGCAATCTTCTTTTTCGCTGCGGTAGCGATTCTGCCATCCTTTCCAATATATCTGTTGCTTGGGGTAGCGCTTGGAAACATTGTTAACAACGAAGTCGCAGAGCGTAACAATCAACGTTTCGTCAGACATGGATTCGTTGATGCCTGAATACTTGAAAAACCAGTTTGCGCCGTAGTAGTTGCCGTTTTTAATATACGAGGCGCCACCGCCGGCTCCGAAGAGGTTGACCATGCCCCAGCATAAGCCTTTGATGCAATCGGGGCGGTTGTCGAGATTGATCCCAAATGCGCCCAGACACCCGCGGGCTCCTAGTGATCCACTGTAATACTCCGTGTAGGCCCAGCCGTTCTGCAGCCGCGAGAACTCATCAGGGTCGGCTTTGTATGCGGCATGCCATGCGGTGTTAAGGTCGTTGCCCAGTCGGGTAAAAGTGTTGTTGCTTCTTGTTGCGCCCGTTACATCCCATCCGTAGCGGTCGCCGATAACCTTGAGGGCTTTGTATTTTGAGGGGTTGTACTGATATACCGCTTTAAGGAAGCTGCCCAGGCCATAGCGGTTGTCGAATTGGAAATAGCCCATTGCATGGTAGCCATCGCCGGAGCTAAGTCCTTGGTCGTAATTGCAGCTGCTTTCATACTTGCAAAAATAAAGCATCTCGTCGCTGAACGTCATGGGGGAAATGCTGGAACCATTTGAGTAAAGTTCGATCTCGTTGGTATCTGGTGGGTATATATCCGTAATATCGGTGGAACCGTCAAGCCCGTCTGCCCATATTGCAAGCTTGCCATCGCTGTAGTCAGGTTCGGAAAATTCGGTGTCAGTATCGTATTCGCTGTCATCCATTGCTGCGATATCGGAATCTTCGTGCTCGTCCGTGTTGCCTGTGGTCTTGTCATCCACGTCGGTTTCGGACAGATCGGGTTTTGAGGCTATGCCATTGTCGTAAAATTCTGAGTTTTGGTCGCTTGGATCTTTTGTTTTAGTCTCATTGCCTGCATTGATGGTATCTGCGAATGCGGGGCAAGGCAAAAGACCCGTTACCAAAACCAATGAAAGGATGGAGCTGAATATTTTTTTCTCAATCGCCATGCAAGCCGCCTTTCGTGAATCATCCTTTCGATAATATCGAAACATGCGATGTTTGGTCGGGGTTCGTTGATGGGCGAGCCTTTGTTTTCATGTGCGGCACACAAGTTGTGATCGCTAAAGAAAAAGGGCGAGGGGATGAACCCCTCGCCCTTTAGTTGCTATCCGTAAATTACAACCGTGGTACCAGCGTAGATGTTATTGTATATCCACTGCGCATCAGGGTATGCCATTCTGATGCAGCCATGGGAAAGGCTTTTCCCTAGCTCGTTGTTTGAAGCGAGAATTGTATGGAAGAAGTATCCGCCGCTGATCTGTGTGCACCATTTTGCGCGGCTATCGGTGCTTAATGCCATCCTTTTTCCGCCGCTAGTTCGGAACGTTCCTGTGATTGTGGGGCTGCTTGGTGCTCCTGTAACGCAGTCAACGTAATACTGCAGGGACCAATTGTGCGAAGAGCCCCTATAGATACCAACTTTATGAGTTGATCTGTTTACGGCAATGAGCCATTGGGTTCCACTGTTGCATCCCCAGATTCGATCTGTCATTTGGGCGCGTTCTGGGTTGGGGACCCATGCTCCGCTGCCATTGAAGTAATACCAAGTGCCACCGATCTTCTGCCAGCCAGTTGCCATGGCGCCAGACCCACTCAGCCAATACCAGGTTCCTCCTTGCTTCAGCCATCCTGTCTGCATCGCGCCCGAGCCGTTCATGTAGTACCAGTTGCTGCCGATCCATTGCCACCCGGTGAGCATCGCGCCCGAGCCGTTCATGTAGTACCAGTTGCTGCCGATCCATTGCCACCCGATGAGCATCGCGCCCGAGCCATTAAGGTAATACCAGGTGTCGCCAGTTTTCAGCCAACCGGTCTGCATGGCGCCAGAGGAATCCATGTAGTACCAGTTGCCACCGACTTTTTGCCAGTTGGTCAGCATTTTGCCGCTGTAGTTGAATAGGTACCAAGCCCCATTGATCTGCTCCCAGCCGGTTGACACAACGCCTGAAGAGGGATTGATGTAATAGGTTTCGGTTCCGTCCTTAATCCAGCCGGTCATGGCCTTATGGGATATGGGATCAGCATAGGTTTTCACCCCACCACCGAGGTTTACCCAGCCTGAGCAAAGAACGCCATTGCTGTATAATGTGCCGTCAGCATCGCGAGTTATGTTGCCAAGCGCCCCAGAAGACGAAGCAAAGCGAGCATTTCCTGTCGTGTCAACTTTCACCCAGCAAGTTAACGCCATTGCGCCTGAATCCTTGAAAAAGTAATCGGATTCGTCAATTGTCTGCAATCCTGTTAGCATGGGATGCTTTGGGTCGGAGGGGTCGAGCCAGTACCAAGAGCCGCCAGTTTTCAGCCAGCCAGAACTCATTGCCCCCGATCCGGAAGCCCAATGCCAGGCGCTGTCTTTGCACCAGCCATTACGAATCATGGCGCCAGAAGAATTGCACCAATAATACGTCCCATTGTCGTTGACGAGTTCATTGGCTGCCATCTTTCCGTCTTGCGAGGAGTCCATCCAGTACCACTGGTTGGAAACATGACGCCAGCCGGTTGCCATTGCTCCATTGTTGTCAACGCGATACCAGGATCTGCCATAGCCCTTTACCCAATGAGCTGAAGTGGCAAGTGCTCCTGAGCCTTCGGCAAACCACCATTTGCCGTTGTCATCTTTGATCCATCCAGTCTGCATGGCGCCCGAATTGTGGTCCAGCCAGTACCAGGAGCCGCCACTGCTAAGCCATCCAGTCTGCATGGTGCCGGAGGAGGCCAGGTAGTACCATGACCCCCTCTTTTGCCAGCCAGTAAGCATGGCTCCCGATCCGTTCATCAGATACCATTTTCCGTCGGCTGCTTTCACCCAGCCAGTCGCCATTGCGCCGGTTTTGTCATTGAGCCAATACCAATTTCCGCCAGCATAAAGCCATCCGGTGCGAAGCGCACCATTGCTGTTTGGATACCACCAATTTCCGTCGGCCTTAACCCATTCGCTGCCAGTTACGATAGCCCCTGACGAAGTGGCATGGTACAGAGCGCTACCAACAGAGAAGTTTCCTGTGATCATCTTGCCATCGGCCCCGAGGCGGTACTGCTTGCCGCCTGTTTTAACCCATTCCGATTCGGTAGCCTTTGAGGAATTGGCGAACCAATACCAAGAACCTTCGAAATCACGCCAGCCGGATATGGTCGCCTCAATGCCGTTGGAGTAATTGATTAGATGTCCGTTTTCCAGCACGAGTCCATTTTTTGCTGCCTCTGCAGGCTCAGAAGAGCTTGTGTTTGACGGCGAGCCTGGAGTGATTGTCTCTGCCGCTTTCTCTGGAGATTCGTTTTTTGGAGTGGGCTCATTTCCTGCTGGCGCTTCCCCGGCAAGGGGTTCTTGCGTATGCTCCACGTAGCTGGAATTAGTTGAGCTCGCCCCATTTTGAAGCTCGTCTGCCATTGCGGCAGCGGGTGCAAGCGCCAGCGCAAGCGCTGCGGGGATTAGTAGAAACCCAATCCGTGTAATTGCAGTGTTCATTTTATGTATCCCTCACCTGGTCGGCGATATTTTGATAGCTCAATTGTACCTGTTTGATCGCTGCATTATCAGGGGATACTGTTAATTATGATTGTGGAAATATTTATTGGAAGGCGGCAAATAGCCCTTATTGCGAAATGGGCTTATGTTAGACGAGTCGGTTGTCGTGGTTTGCAAATCGCATTCATCTTCTAGATACTGAGACGAGTCTTGGTGTCGGAAGAAAACTGCTTTCATGGAGAAAGGCACGATACCGACTGTGATATTGCGCGTACGCCTTTGGTATCGTGGACGCTCTTAAGAGCTGCGATGACGTGAGGTGCTTGGGAGGTCATATATAAAGAAGCTGTTGCTGTTGGGCGGTCCGGTATTCCAGAAGCCCGTTGTAGAGAGAGCTAAGGCTATGGGGCTGCGAGTGGGCGTTGCGGACATCAGTCCGAATGCTCCGGCAGCGTAGATTGCAGATGATTTCTTTTGCGGTTCCATTAGGGATTTCGATGCCATGATCGAGACTGCTAAAGAATATATGCCTGACGTCATTGCTAGCGGGGCATGTGATACTTCGGTTGTGACCGTCTCCAAGCTTTGAGAGGAGCTGGGGCTGCCGGGCAATTCGGTGGAGGCGGTGCTTAATTCTACTGACAAGCATCGCATGATAGAGTGCTTCGCTCGGAAAGGGATTGCTCACCCTTCCTTCGTCGTTGCAAAGAAAGAAGATCTAGGTCAGTTCGCCCCTGAAATCCCTTACCCGATCATCGCGAAGCCGACAGATAGTGCTGGTGGCCGTGGTGTGAATTTGGTCCATTCGCGCGAGGAGCTTATGCCCGCTCTTCTTGCCGCTTCGGGGGCGGGGCTTTCTGGCGATGTTCTTGTCGAGGAATATATGATGGGTCCAGAAGTAAGCGTTGAGCTTCTTGTTGTTGACGGCGTAGCCCATGTACTACAGGTGACGGACAAGCTAACTTCTGGTGCTCCTAATTACTTTGAAATCGGCCATTGTCAGCCGACAAGCCTCAAAGACGAAGATCGTGCCGCTATTTCGGAATTAGCAAAGTCTGCTGTTTTGGCTGTCGGGCTGAAGAACAGTGCAGCTCACGTTGAGATAATCGTGACGCCCAATGGCCCAAGATGGTCGAGTTGGGAGCGCGTTTGGGCGGGGACTGGATTACTTCTTATCTTATCCAGGGCTCTGTTGGGGGCATCGACATGATTGAATGCATGGTTAGGATCGCGTTGGGCGAAAAGCCTAGCATAAACGGGTATTACGACAGTGGAAGCTATGTGGCAACTAGGTTCCTTCCAGCAAGCGAAGGTGTACTGTTGGGACTTGACGGTCTAGATGCTGCAAGGTCTTCGAGCGGGGTCCTTCATGTTGAGCGCCATGGTGTTATTGGCGAGCGCTACGAGAAGGCCGTCGATGATTCTGCTCGCTTTGTTTCGGTTGTTGCGTGTGGTGGATCTCGAGAGGAAGCTCTTGATAATTGCAAGCGAGCACTTGAACTTGTGGAAGTGAGGATAGAGAGACCTTGATTATTGGCAGCGCCATCCGCAATCGCTTTTGATGCCTCGCAGGAAAACTAGTTCTTAAGAGCGGTAAGAAGGGCGTTCGCTGAGGTGCCCCAGGTAAAGTGGTTCCTAACTCGCTTTGCCACCTTGCTCCCCCTTTCCGTTGCCTCTTTGGGATCGCTTGCCGCCTTGCTGAGCGCGGTAGTTATGTCGTCGGAGCTCATCGAAGGAAGCATGATGCCATACTCATTTGAGGGGGCAATTTCTTTCATGCCCCCGACGTCGGTTGCTATTGGGGCGGTGCCGCAAGCCGCAGCTTCCAAGAGAACCGTAGAAAAACCCTCGGATCGTGAGGGAAGACAAAAGTAATCCGATTGCTTAAGCAGTGCAGCGAGATCGCTTTTGTTGAGCATGCCAGGGGTTATAACGTTCGGGCATGCAAGCGCCTCGACCTTGGGGAGCAGGGGGCCATCGCCGGCCATAACGGCGACGATGCTCGGGTGCTCCGATGAATGGCGTTCGGTAAGGTGCGAGACCGCCTCCGCAAGTTGCATAACTCCCTTTTCTGGGACGAAGCGCCCTGCGCTCGCGATGAGCAAGGCATCGTTGGGGATATTGAATTCGGCTCGAAAATCGCGCGAGCTTGCTTGCGAAAGGTACTCGTCCGCCTCAATGGCGTTGGTGATTTCACCGCAGGATGAAATCCCAAAATGGGAAAGCCATTCGCTTGCTTTCTGCGACACGGCAAAACAGCGGGGTTTTGAGTGCTTTGCAAGCATGGTCATTGTGTGCTCGACAATATTCAGCGGAATGTCCAGAGCGGGGTTTCCCAGGGTGAGATGCGCCGAGCCGTGCTCAACAAGAACGGGCTCGACGCTCTTTTTTCTCGCAAATTTTAAGCCAAGGATACTTAAAGGGTAGAAACGCGTATTTACCACAACATGGTCGATAGCTTGAGAATCGAGCCATTTCCAAAGTGCATCGCTAGAAGGGCACTTCTTGGATAGCGGGAATCTGCCGTTGAGCAGGGGGCTGCAGGGCAGCCTCACAACCTCAATGCCATTGGCGCTTTCTTGCTTGAGCGCGTTGTCTGTGTTATTCGTAACAACGATTACCCGATGGCCCTTTTTAACCAAGGCATTTGCGATTCCTCTGGTGTAGGTTTCGACACCGCCAACATGGGGCTCGTATAGAGCAGAGAAAATGCAAATGCAGCAAAAAGAGCTTGCATTGCTGTGCGTCGGTGTATTGTCGTTGCTGGTCTGCATGGTGTCCTCGCAGAATTCTGCTTGCTGCCTGTTGAATACGAAAAGGATATACCCTTACGAGATTGTTCTATTTACGGAATGTAATGGGCGATACAATTAACATTTGTGTTAAAGCGTTATCGATTTAGGGAGTAGTTCGAAAGTGGACAAGGCTATCAGGGGTCGCCGCGTGCTTGCGGTTGTTCCTGCGTACAACGAACGAGACAATATTGTTTCGACAATTGAAGACCTGCGTACCAATGCGCCAGGGGTTGATTACGTTATCGTCAACGATGGCTCGAAAGATGATACGCTTGCCATTTGCCGCGAGCATGGTTACAACGTTATTGACCTGCCAGTAAACCTTGGTCTTGCTGGAGCCTTTCAGACAGGAATGCGTTATGCCTATGAACAAGGCTACGATTATGCAGTGCAATTCGATGCCGATGGCCAACATTCAGCTGCTTATATCGAGGATATGGTTGCGTTGGCGGAGAGAAACCACGTAAACATTGTTATTGGCAGTCGCTTTGCTTCAACCAAGAAGCCCTTTTCCGCTCGTATGATGGGCAGCGTTCTGATTACCGCAATGATTCTTGTTACCACGCGAAAGCGCATTCAGGACCCTACGTCGGGTATGCGCCTTTTCGACAAGACGATGATCCCCTTACTTGCAAACGAGCTCGACCTTGGCCCCGAGCCAGATACCGTGTCTCTGCTAATGCGTTGGGGCTATAAGGTTGAGGAAATTCAAGTTGAAATGCGTGAGCGCACGGCTGGCGAAAGCTACCTGAACTTCACCAAGTCAGTTGCATACATGCTTCGAATGAGCATTTCTATTCTATTCGTTCAGTGGTTTAGGAGGAAAAAGTGAGCTTGCTTTTCTCCGCAACGCTGCTTATAAGCGCCCTTTTAATTTTTTGGCTGATTCTTCGCAAGATCCGCCGCTCCGAAGTGACTATCGCTGATTCCACGTTTTGGTTTTTGTTTGCCCTGAGCTTGGTGCTTATGGGTGTGTTTAGGCAGATCCCTTTTTTCTTTGCGGGTATCTTTGGCATCGAAAGCCCTGCTAACTTTGTATTTGCTTACGTTATTGCCGTTTTGATTTTGCGCGAGTTCTATTCGACTGTGGAAATCTCCCAATTGCGTGCAAGGGTTCGCGGGTTGGTGCAAAAAGAGGCGCTGAGGAAGATGGTCGTCGAGAGTGAAGACGAAATGATGGCTAAGCGGGACGACAGCCCTTCATTGGGTGCTAACTCTTTAGAGGGGAAGTAGCTGTGGACCCTTTATCCATTGAAGACATGAAATTGATTGAGCTTGACATCATGGACGAGATCGATTGCGTGTGTGCTGCTCATGGCGTCGAGTATTTTATGGGCTACGGAACGCTCCTGGGCGCTATGCGACATGGCGGGTTCATTCCGTGGGATGACGATATGGATATCGTCATGATGCGAGACCAATATGAGCTGCTCATGGATAACTTCAACGATTGGCGTACGTCGGAACGATTTAAGCTCGTTTCGTATCGCGATGGCTCTTCGATCTATCAGTTTGCGAAAATTGTCGACACGACCACGATTGTGTATGAGAACTTTGTGGGGAAAAAGGCAGCCACGGGTGTATGGGTTGATATTTTTCCCCTTGAAAACTACGACCCCTCAAAAACGTCACTTTTAGCAAAAAATGATCGGTGGGGGCTGTTGCGAAGCTTTGCTGTTGCTGATCCGTCGGTGGGGTCGACTTTTGCTGTTCGTCTTGCGAAGCGAATCGTTTGCCCGATCGCTAAACGATTCAACCCTTATAAGCTCGCGAGCAAGCTCGATGAGCTTGCTCGCGAGATGGACTTGCCGGATGCCGACAGGGTCATTGATTTTGTTGGAGAGGGAAATGCGCAGAAGACGTATCCGAAGAGTCTATTTGTGCCTGTTCGCATGAAATTTGAAAACCGTGAATACATGGCGCCGGCTGGAGCTGAGGAGTTTCTTTCTATCGAATATGGTGATTGGCGTATTCCGCCCGCCGAGACTGATCGCGCCGTTCATGTATTGGAGGCATATCGCATATGAGCGAGGAGCGATCATCTCAGGCTTTACTAGACTCCGAAGTGGGTAATGGGTCGGAGAGGAAGGCGCCCGCTCAGCTTTCGGTAAAAGCGAACATGCTTTGGAACTCCATCGGTTCCATGACGTACCTTGCCTGCCAATGGCTTACCACCATTGTTGTCGTGCGCTTATCTGCCGGCTACGACGATGCGGGCTTGCTTTCCCTTGCCATGTCGGTGGTGGGCATTTTTGGTACGTTTGCTAATTACAAAATGGGAACCTACCAGGTTTCGGACATTAAACACGAAAATACTGTTGGGGAATATATGGGTTTCCGATGCCTTATGCTCGCGGTTGCCTTTGTTGGTTGTATGGCATATGCGGCTTTGACGTGTGCTCCCGAGGCGCTTATAACGGTGGCCCTGTTTTATGCCTTTAAAGCCGTGGGTCTTGTGATCGATATCCTTCATGGAGTCGATCAAATAAACCGTCGCATGGACTATATTGGAAAGTCGTTTATGCTACAGGGCGTATTGACGCTTGTTGCATTTGTTGTGGTTTATTGGGCGACTCGCAGCCTTGATGGGGCGATCGTTGCTATGACAATTGCCGCTTTGTTTGTGCTCTTTTTCTTTGATCTGCCCCATTGTCAACGCTTCGAGCGAGTTTGCGTCACCCTTTCCCGAGGAAAGGCCATCTTTTTCCTGAAAACCTCTCTGCCTGCTGTGGTTGCTTCTGTGGCGGCCAGCGCTATTTTTACCATTCCTAAACAGTACCTGGCATTGACAGTTGGTCCTGCGGCGCTTGGAATCTATGCATCAGTTGCGGCGCCGGCTCTTGTTATTCAGATGGGCGCTCAATATCTCTATGGTCCCTTGCTTGATATTTTTCCAAAGTTGTTTTTTGAAGGGAATGAACGTGGTTTTGTCGCTCTATTAGGAAAAACTATCGCCGGCATCGTGGGTATTACTCTGCTGTGCGCTATAGTCCTTGAGCTCGTTGGTGAGTTTGCGCTGTCTCTTTTGTTTGGTGAGAGCATCGTGCCTTACGTCTACTTGCTTCAGCCGATCATTGTCTCAACTGCTGCTACTGCGTTTTTATGGTTCTTTGGCGATCTGCTGATCACCTTGCGTCATTTTTGGGCCGACTTCGCTGGAAATGTTGTTGCGTTTGTGGCCGTGATTCCCCTTACGTTTGTTTGCGTGGGTTTGTGGGATATGAATGGCGTGAGCTTTGCCGGAATAGGCGCATGTTTTGCTGGGGTCGCAGTTTTATCGTGCTTCCTGGTTCGGGTGTTGAAAAAAGGGCCCGATGAGATTATTCAGCCAGATAGAGAGCCCTCTAATGCCAAGGAGGAAAGCTGATGCGTGTTTTGCAGGTGATTGGGGTTATGGATCGTGGTGGCGCCGAGACCATGGTAATGAACCTCTATCGCGCTATGGATCGCGAGAGGGTCCAATTCGATTTTCTTGTGCACGAGCAGCGCGAAGGCGATTACGATGCCGAAATCGTAAGCTTGGGTGGGCGCATCTTTCGTGCGCCTCGGTGCAATGGAGTAAACGGAATTGCTTATAGGCGCTGCATTCGTTCCCTTTTTGCGAACCATCCAGAATGGCGGGTGGTTCATGGTCATATTGGTTCGTGCGCCCCACTGTATTTATCTGAGGCGAAGCGCGTAGGTGCGTTTGCGATTGCTCATAGTCATGCTCAAAATTACGGGAATGGCCTTTCAGGGATGGCGTTTAACATCGCGGCACATCCTGTCCGTCGCATTGCGGATTATTTCATGGCATGCTCGAAGGAAGCGGGGCTCGATCGCTTTGGGTCGTCAATTGTGGAGGGGAACCGATTCGCCATCGTCCCAAACGGCATCGACGTGGCGAGTTATGCCTGTGATGAAAGAGTGCATGTAGAAGCAAAGGCTGATTACGGCCTTGCGGGGCGTCCGGTTGTTTGCCATACGGGAAGGCTGATTCCTGTCAAGAATCACGAATTTCTGTTAGAGGTGTTTGCTCGTGTGGTGCAATCATTCCCTAATGCGGTGCTGCTGCTTGCGGGACGTGGCGACCTTGAAGAATCAATCAGAGCGCGTGTTGATGAACTGGGGTTGAAGAAAGCGGTTTTCTTCCTCGGCGTAGTTGATGATGTGCCGCGACTTCTCCGCGCTGCTGACGTGTTCGTCTTTCCCTCGATCAATGAGGGGCTTGCGTTGTCGGTTGTCGAAGCTCAGGCATCGGGTTTGCCAACCATTGCTTCTACGGGCGTACCTGAACTTGCCGTTGTGAGCGACCGGGTTTGCCGAATGCCTTTGTCCTCTGGCGTTGAAGCTTGGGCGACCGAGTGCGTCGATAAACTTCGTTTCTCATTGTCTTCCGAACGTAGTGATGCGTGCGACCAGATTAGAGAGCATGGCTTTGATATCGCGGATACTTCTGTGCGCCTTGCTGCATTCTATGAGACTGCGAAGAAGGGTGATTGCGCACAATGGTAAACTGTATAAACTTTTGGGGCTGGTGAGCGCGTTGCAATATGAAGATAGGGAGCTTAGAAGGCTTCAGCTTCTTGAACTGCGAATATTGCAGGACATTGATCGAGTTTGTGACGAGCTCGGAATAACGTATTTTCTTGATTCTGGCTCTGTGCTGGGAGCCCTGCGCCATAGGGGCTTTATCCCTTGGGATGATGATATTGATTTGGGAATGCCCCGCGCTGATTACGAACGCTTTGTTCATGAAGCGCCAAAGCTTTTGGGGGACGAATATGTAGTCTCAACGCCAGAGATAAATCCTAGCCAAGCGGCCCTTTTTTGCAAGGTTTGGCTTCGCGGAACTCGTTTTGCAACAGAGGAAACCATTCAAGCTGGTTTTAACCAGGGCGTTTTTGTCGACATTCTTCCCTATGATGCTCTGTCGAGGGATGGAAAATTGGCGAGAAAGCAGCGCCGTGCGTGTCGTTTTTGGCAGAGTGTATCGTACCTCTATCATGCGAAGAGCATAGTACTTCCCCATGATGGCGTGGTTGCTTCAATTGAGCATCTTGCTTGTGGCTTTGCTCATGTTGCGGCTCGAGCATTGTTTACTCACGATAAAATTGTTTCATCTTTCAACAGAGCTGCAACGTTGGCAAACGATGCCGAACAAGCGCCTGAAGAGCTTGTTGTCATGGCTTACTCAACGTATAAGCCCTACAAGACATCCATGATGCTTCCTCCTTCAATGGTCTTATTTGAGGGGCATGAGTTTTCTGCCCCTGCGCAATCTGAGGCATTTTTGTGTCAGCTTTATGGCGATTGGCGTGAGCTTCCTCCTGTCGGGAAACGTCGCAATCATGCACCTGTAGAACTTGATTTTGGCGACATAGAACCTCGATAGTTTGCCAGTGCCGCTTTGGCTGGCATTCGGAGCATCGTTTTTTGTGGGGAGTTGTTTTGGATCTTGCTTTGACTCCCGTCCCTCATGATGGTGGTATTGGGCAGTGAAATAAGACGGGTCTCGAACGTGATAAAGTGGTAATCGTTTGCCGTAGATGCTGCGAATTCGAGTTCTGGAGTTTGGGACAATTCGCTGGTGAGCTAGCGCGTTGGCTCTTGAATCTTGAAAGGGCATTTAACATGTTGAATTTTGCCGTCGGCCCTGTTCCTTCTGACCCGAGGGTTAGGGCGCTTGGCGGGGAAGACCCCCCGTACTTTCGTACGCCAGAGTTTTCCCGGACTATGCTCGAAAACGAACAAATACTGTGCAGCCTTGCCTCTGCGCCAAAGGGCTCAAGGGCAATATTCCTAACCAATTCGGGAACGGGCGCAATGGAGGCAGCCGTTATGGGGCTGCTTGATCCCGAAAAAGACAAAGCGCTTGTTGTGGATGGCGGCAGCTTCGGGCACAGATTCCGTTAATTGCTTGATCTCCATGGAATTGCGAATGTCGCAATCGAACTGGAGCCAGGCAACCCGCTTACGCCTGAGCATCTTGAAGTGGTGGAGGGTGAATTCACCGCCTTTTTAATCAACCTTGGGGAAACGTCCCAGGGCGTTTTGTACGATGCCGATCTAATTGGAGCGTATTGTCGTGAGCGTGGCCTCTTTCTGATTGTAGATGGAGTCAGCTCGTTCCTTGCCGACCCGTTTGATATGGAAGCAATGGGTGCTGATGTCCTTATTACCGATGCACAAAAGGCTCTTGCCTGCCCGCCCGGTATTGCTCCTATGGTGCTCGGTCCTCGCGCCGTCAAGCGCGCCCAGACCCTGCCTCAGCCTTGTATGTATTTCGATTTGGCAGACCTGCTTAAAAATCAGGAACGCGGACAAACCCCATTCACCCCAGCAGTAACAACGCTCCTGCAGATTCATGAGCGCATGTCTCAAATTGTTGCTTCGGGCGGGGCTGCCTCTGCGGTGGCTTCGTGCGCTGCCTTGGCGGAAGATTTCCGCAGGCGCATTGTGGAGTCGGGCCTTCCTTTCGAAATGGGGCTCGTTTCTCCTTCGAATGCTGTTACGTATATTGATTGTCCCGATGTTTCGGCTAAGGCGCTGTTTACCCTGCTGAAGGATGAGTACGGCATCTGGCTATGCCCGAACGGAGGCGCCAAGGCGGATTCTTCGTTCCGCGTTGGGCATATTGGAACCACCCCCTGTCCGACAATGCTCTTTTGGTGTCGGCTCTGAAAGAGGCCGTTTCGCGTTTGAGCGCTAAATAGATTGGAGCCTTATATGGTTAAGGTAATTACCTATGGTACCTATGATCATTTGCATAGGGGCCATATTCGCCTCTTAGAGCGCGCTAAGGCCTTGGGCGATTATCTGATTGTTGGCGTTACTTCGGACGATTTCGACAAACAGCGTGGCAAGATCAATGTTCAACAGCCACTTGAAGAGCGAATTGCTGCCGTGCGCGCAACTGGCATCGCCGACAAGATTATTGTTGAAGAATACGAAGGCCAAAAAATTGACGACATCAAGCGCTATGGCGTAGATATCTTCACTGTTGGGTCCGATTGGAGGGGCACTTCGATTACCTTTCCGAGTTTTGCCAAGTCACCTACCTCGAACGCACCCAGGGTGTTTCGAGCACCGAGATCCGTAGTTCAAAAGAGCCTCACGCTGGTTTGGTTGGCTACACGGCCTACATGAACCGTGTGTTCCATGAATGCGGTTTGGTTAACGGCTTGAAAGTTGCGGCGGTTTGCTCCGACAACATTGGCGACTTCGATGAAGATGTTCTGCGCGTTGATTTCCTTACCTCCAATTACGAAGAGATGCTTGATGCTGTAGATATCGTCTATATCCACTCTCATCCCGATTATCGCTATGATCAGGTGAAAAAGGCGTTGCTGGCAGGGAAGCACGTTATGTGCGAATCGCCTATTGCGAAAAGTTCGGACCAGTGCAAAGAGCTTTTTGCGCTCGCAGACGAGTGCGGCCTTGTGCTGATGGACTCGCTCCGTACCGCGTATTCAACCGCCTACACCCGTCTTCTGCTGCTAATTAAAGGCGGGCGTATTGGCGATGCGGTTTCCGTTGATGCGACGTGCACCAACCTCAAAACGAACTTCGGAGCCTTTGCCGATTCGAGCCTTAAATGGAACAGCATGACGGCATGGGACCCAACTGCCTTGCTTCCCGTATTCCAGATACTCGGGGTCGATCCAGTAAGGATGCGCATAGCTTCGAAATGCTCTGAGGGCAACAATTCCTTTGACGATTTTTCTCGAATTTCCATCGAATATCGTGATGCTATTGCGTCTGCAAAAGTTGGCGCAGGCGCTAAATCCGAGGGCGATCTTGTTATCTTTGGCACTAAGGGCTATGTATACGTTCCTGCTCCGTGGTGGAAGACAGAGTATTTTGAAATACGCTACGAAGACCCTGCTGACAATAGGCGCTACTTCATCCGGCTCGATGGCGAAGGCATCCGATTCGAATGGGTTCAGTTTTTAAGAATGATTGTCGCTATGGCAGAAGGTCTTACTGGCGAAGAAGCGGTGCGTCGAGAAGGTCGCATAGAGAGAGAAGTGTCCTGCGCAATATGTGATGTGGTCTCTGATTTCGAAAACGGCAAAGAGGTTTACTATTTGGGGGCATCCTAGCAGCGCAGGTAGCAGCTAATGCTTCTTGTGGAGTTTTGGATCATTTTGCAATCGTGTCCTTTGATGCTTCCTGCCCGAGTTCCCATAATTAATCATATCCGCCCTATGATTGCAGATGGCATCGGACTGCAATGGTTGGCGTTAGTGTGCGAAGCCGTGTTGCCTGGGACTCGAGAAAGAGCAAAGGCTCTGCTTGTGACTTATCTAGTGTTTGTCTGCACCTGCGCTGCGGAACGGTAAAATAGATAAAATTAGCCGAGTCCATAATCGGAGGAGCGTCAATGAAAAGCGAATGTGCGGTAAGCGTCATAGTTCCCGTATGCAATGTTGAGCGTTATTTGCGGGAGTGCCTTGAGAGCCTTGCTGCTCAAACGCTCAAGGATATACAGGTTATTTGCGTCGACGACGGCTCTACCGACAATTCTCTTTCTATTCTTCGAGAATTCGAAAAGCGCGACCCGCGTTTCGAAGTAATAACGAAGCCGAACGCTGGCTATGGTCACACCATGAATATGGGGCTTGACTGCGCCAAGGGTGAATATGTTGGCATCCTTGAATCTGATGACTTTGCCGAAACTGACATGTTCGAGTCGTTGTACGAGATGGCAAAGGGTGCCGATGTCGACGTTGTTAAGACTGATTTCTTTTACCATGTAACGGATTCCGATCCGAAGTTCGACGATCTGGCATGCAACATGGCGGATTGCTACTGCGATGAGCCGTTCAATCCTCTTGCCCACCAGGAAATGTTTTTGATGCAGCCCGCAATCTGGAGTGGGCTCTATAGGCGTTCGTTCTTGCTTGAAAAGGGCATTCGCTTCCTTGAAACGCCCGGCGCTTCTTTTCAGGACACTTCATTCAACTACAAAGTTTTTGCTTCCGCAGAAAAGGCGCTTCTTTCGCACGATGCGTTTTTGCATTACCGAATCGATAATGCTAATTCATCGGTTAAATCTCAGAAGAAGGTATTCTGCATCTGCGAAGAATACGAAGAGATGTGGCGTTTTACCCGCTCTAACCCTGTATTGATGGAGCGTCTTGCTGGCAGACTTTGCTTTGTCCAGTTCGGTGGCTATCTTTGGAACCTCGACCGTCTGTCTCCTGCTTTACAGTGGAGCTTCTACGAGCGCTTCGTTGAAGATTTCAAAAGGCTCCATTCTGAAGGTCTTCTTGCTTCCGAATTCTTTAGTGAGGAGGCCTGGGACAAGCTTCAGGGGATGTTGGCCGATGCCGATGGTTTCTTTGCTGCGCATTATGGCCCAAAAGAAGTTGAAAAAACGTTCGTGCTTAGCGTTGGAGCTATGGGGGCGCCCTCGGTTGCTCGTTCCGCTCAGGCGGTTCTTTCCGCAATGGGCCCGAAGGATGAACTGCTATACGTTTCTTCTGCCTTGAATCTGAATGCGAAATCGGAGCTCGCTAAGATTCGTGAAGCGGATGCGCGCTTTTTCTACGAAGAGGTAGTGTCTTCCCGCTCTTCGATGGCCTTGGAATCTGCATCTATTCGCGGAAACGAGCTCATCGTGGTTGATGTCGCAAAAACTCCTATTTCCTCAGATTTGGATAACTTAACAGTAGCTTTGACTGGCGGCTTATCGGGCAATGTGCATGGTCGCAGTTGGGTGGCTTCCGCATTTTCCTTTAGCATTAAGTCCCAGCCTTCAATCCCTCTGGTTGCTCCTTTGCTTGCGCGGTGGAACGATGGCGGCATTGATGGGCCTATCAACTTTGCTTTTAGTGCGGAAGAAGGAAACCTCCAAGGGTACCGTTCTCTTTTGTCTGTGGTTCGTGAGTTGTTCGTTTGGTTTAACGATCTGAAGGGCAAAGACCCTTCAGCTTCTGGGGCGGCTTTCAGTAATGTACTGGTGCCTCTTTGGCCTGTTGTTCATGAGTCCTTCGAAGCCCTGAATTATGACGAACGTTTAAAGCTCGATACGGACGAAAATCCCGACCGCCTTTCTTCGGAAATTGTTATCTCGAGCTTTGCTGAGGATCCTGATTGCCAGGCACCTCAGGTTTCGGTTTTGGTTCCTGTGTACAACGCTGCAAAATACCTCGATGAATGCATGGCTTCGGTGCTGGGCCAAAAGGATGTAACGTTTGAGATTGTATGCGTCGACGATGGGTCAACGGATTCAAGCCTTTCGTTGCTTCGTGGCTACCAGGAAAATAATGAGTGCATTCGGGTTGTTTCTAAACTCAACGGTGGAGCAGCAAGCGCTCGAAATGTGGCGATGTCGTTGGCCAAGGGCGAGTACCTGGCGTTCATCGATCCCGACGATTATTTCGCCTCGGACGATTCTTTGGCAAAGCTATATAGCGCAGCAAAAGAAAACAAGGCAATGGTGTGTGGCGGCTCGTTCAGCTGCGTTAATATGGACGGCTCGTTTGAAGAAGATTTCTACGGCGATGCTTCGGCATATTCTGTAAAGAAAGAAGGCTTCAAGCTTTTCGAGGAAGATGCCTTTGACTATGGGTGGATTCGCTATATCTACAATCGCGAATTTATGGAATCAAAAAACCTTGTTTTCCCCGCTCTTCGTTGGTACGAGGATCCTGTTTTCTTTGTTGACGTGATGAAGAAAGCCCAACGCTATTATTTGATCCCAGAAGTTGTGTATCGTTATCGCGTTGGCTACAAAACCACCAAATGGGCTCCATCGCGTGTGCGCGACCTGTTGAAGGGCATCGGCCATAATCTCGATTACGCCAAAGAAACGGGGAATAGCACTCTGTATACACGCTTGGTATGCAGGATAGATAAGGATTATCTTGAGGCAATCGAATCGAACCTCAACGATGAAGAGGTGTTTGCGGAGCTTGTTTCCCTGCAGGCGTCTCTCGATCCGTCATTGATTCAATTCGTCCAGACCCACGATAGGGTACATCATATGCTGGTTCCTTTGTGGCATATCGTTACGGGGGAAAACAATACTGCGATTGTTAGAGCGGCGAAGAAGGCCGAATCGACTTTGCTTTATCGCTCTCTTCAGCATGTTAGGGAAAAGTTCAATTAGGTGCCGATAGGCGTATTGAGGGTTCGTGTGATGGCTGGCAATCTGCCTAAAATAACCGTTCTGGTGCCCACCTATAACGTGGAGCGCTATCTGCCGCAGTGCCTTGATGCACTCTGTGCTCAAACGCTTCGCGATATCGAAATCATCTGCATTAACGATGGCGCAACCGACGGCTCGCCTTCCATTTTGCGCTCGTATGCTGCAAAGGATCAACGCATTCGCATCATTGATAAGCCCAATTCTGGCTACGGTGCATCGCTCAACCGCGGCATCGCCGAAGCGAAAGGTGAATACGTCGGCATCGTCGAGCCTGATGATTTCCCCGACAAGCGCATGTTCAAGAAGCTTTATAAAGATGCCAAGCGCGCCAATGCTGATGTGACAAAGTGCAACTTCTTCAACTACTTCGACGGGGCAGACCACGTATGGTACAACTTCGCAAAGCGCGAATGTGGTAAGCCCTTTAATCCCGTTAGCAAGCCGAATATCATCTGCTCTATTCCTGCTATCTGGACGGGGTTGTATCGTCGCTCGTTTTTGGAACGTGAAGGCATTCGTTTCCGCGAAACTCCTGGTGCCGCTTTTCAGGACACCGGCTTTACTATGAAGGTGTGGTTTGCTGCTGAAACGGCGGTTTTGGTGGGCAAACCCCTGTTGCACTACCGCATGGACAACCCCGGTTCGTCTTCGAGAACCACCGACAAGGTATTTACGGTATGCGATGAGCTTGCAAGCGCCGAGGAATTCCTGCGTGCCCGTCCACAGCGCCGCGAGTCGTTTTTGCCCTGGTTTGCCGTGGATAAGTGGGGCAAGTACCGTTGGAACTACGAGCGCATCGCCCCTTCTGAACACGAGGCGTTTGCCCAGCGCATGCTGGAAGAGTACCGCGCTCTGCAAAGTGCGGGCGAATTGGACATGGCGCTTTTCGACAAGTCCAGTGCCGCTGCACTGCGGAGCCTTCTTGAAAACGGCGCCGAGCGCTTTGCTGCTGCAAATCCCGAAACATTCTAGGGGTTTCAATGAGGTTTTCTATTGTTGTTACGGCGTACAACGTCGAAAAGTACATTGCTGAATGTATCGAATCGCTCAAAAGACAAACGCTTTCCGATTTTGAGTGCATCGTTATTGATGATGCCTCAGCCGATGGAACTGCGCGTGTGATTGCCGAAAGCATCGATGGGGATAGTCGCTTTAAAGCAATAACGCTCTCGCAGAATTTTGGGCCATCGGTCGGTCGCAACACGGGCATGGCGCAAGCAACGGGTGATTTCATTCTGTTTCTTGATGGTGACGATTTTTACTCCGACAATGCCCTTGAACGCCTTGATGGCGAAATAGCAGCGAACAATTTGGACATGCTGTATTTTGCGGCGCAATCGTTCTACGCAAGCCGAAAGCTTCGTCGCACTCATTACGAAAACCAGGAAATACGCGCTAGTGTGCTTGGCGTTCATTCGGGTGTGGAAATGTACGTGCGCATGGAGGAAACCCGGGCATTCCGGCCTTCTTCATGTCTGTACACGGTGCGCAGGGATCTTATCGAAGAGCATGGCTTGCGCTACACGGAGGGCATCCTTCATGAGGATCTGCTTTTCCAGATGCAGCTCATCCCGTACCCGAGGCGTGTTGCATTTTTGAACGAGCCTCTGTATCAGCGTCGCATGCGTGAAGGCTCCATTATGACCACAAAGCCCAGTATGAAAAATGTGCATGGCCTGACGGTCGGCGCACAGCTTATGGAAAACTGGCTGTTGGCGCACGTGGACGAATATCCTGTGCAATTCGTTGATGCCTATGCGGTGCGCATCGCTGACACGCGTGAAGTCGCAGCGCGTTATTTAGCCGATATTCCCGAAGAAGACATTGCTTCCTATCGTGCGACCCTGCAGCCAAAAGAGCGCATCCAGTTTGACATGTATGTGCATTGCTTGTGGCAGAGCATGAAGTCGGTGCGTGATGCCTATGCGAATTCTCATGCTTACCGTATTGGCCATGCGCTTATCGCGGTTCCTGCGTTGATCCGCAAATACGTGGAGCTGCCGAAGGCAAAGCCAGGGGAATAGCAGGTCGCGCTGGAAGCTCTATCCTGTGTGGTCCCGCTCGTCCCGTGTGGCCCTTTTGTCCGTTTTGGTTTACGTGGCTCGCTTCGCCCCCAGTTCGCTCACCTCGTGTGCTCCGTTCGCCTAGCGGCCTGGTTCCGCTACCATTCGCTTGGTCCGCGTAATTTGTCGCGCAGAACCGAAAGTCCTTTTTGTACGTAATTCATATCGTTCCAGCAGCGATATTTCCCATAGGGCAGCTTGTTGCAGCTTCCCAATGGGCCGTTGTCGCGCATGTTTGGCCCCAGCGAATTCATCAGCGTTGCGTATCTTGCCATGCTGCGTGGGTATGCGGCGAAATAGGAGGATTCATGCAAGGAAAGTTCTAGTTCTGGAAAGCTCCCATCGTGCAGGCGCTGGGCCATTTCATGCGCAACAGAAGCATCCCCTATGGTTTCAATATTCCAAAGAGTCCAATCAAAAGCCCAGTTCAAATAATCTTTCTGCAAGGCATTCCAGGTTTCAGGCTGTTCCTGTAAAAACGATTTCATGCGACATATGGCATCGTAGAACGCATAAGGGGCTTTTGTGCGTGAGGAAGAAACAGTGTTGTCGCGCCCCATGCGGTGATCGATTAAAACTTCATCCACCACGGCAATGCGCTGCGCCAGCACTAGCAGCGGGTAAGTGAACAGCATATCTTCGCTGTTGGGCAAGTATTTGGGGAATCGAATGCCCGAATCCAGCACGAATTCGGTGCGGTACAGCTTGTCCCAGGGCCAACCCATAAATGCGGCAAAGATGTTGCCTGGCATGTCTCGCCATCCGCTGAATGCCGATGTACGGGGAAGCTGGCTTCGCTTAAGGGCCCAGGCAACGTGGTTGCGCTCTTTTGTTGCATCGTCGAATTCTTGCATGTTGCAAATGGCAATGTCCGCCTTCCAGTTGCGTGCGGCGGCAAGGAGTTTTTCCAGCATGGTGGGATGGAAGATATCGTCGCCGTCAAGAACCATGAAATAGGGTGCGTTAACCTCTTCGACCCCCTTATTGCGTGCTCCGCCGGCTCCAAGGCCTGGGGTTGATACGACACTGAAGCGATCGTCGGTATCCGCGAAGGCTTGTGCCACGCTTTTGGTGCCGTCGGTGGATCCGTCGTTAACGATAAGCGCGCAAAAATTGCCGAAGGTTTGGGCAGCAAGCGATTGCAGGCATTCGCCCAGGCAGGATTCCATATTGTGTGCGGTTATAACGATGTCAATCAAGGGCTTCGAAGAGTTTGAATTCATAAGCTAAATACCTGTCGGTGGCGGATAGGGAAGCATGCCGCCAAATTGTTAAAAATATGTTGCCATGCTAACATCGAAGCTTGGAATTATTCGCGTTAAGCAAGGACCGGTTTGTTGGGAACCTTAAACACCATACTGAAAGACAACTGGGAATGGCGCAAGCAAATTAGCCGCTTGGCTGTTCTCTACGGAAACCGGGCCCTTCTGAGTTCTGCTTGTGGGCAACGATTCGCGCACGGGCACGGTTGAAATCAGCAAGCCCGATTATTCTGACGGCACTGGCCGCAGCGACGTGATGATGTTGGTCCGCGTTGACCCAAAGACCTACGCCATTTCCATTGTTTCCGTTCCTCGTGACACGGAAACGCAGCTCAACGGTCAGAAGGTTAAGCTCAACGAGGTTTACCACGCTGCTGGTATTGAAGAGTCCATGAAGGCGGTTGCCGACCTGACAGGCGTCACCCCTAAGTACTATATGGACATGAGCTTCGTGCAGTTTGAGGACTTCGTTGAAGGTCTGGGTGGCCTAACCGCGAATGTACCCATCAACATGCAGCTTCAAGACATTGTTTCCGGCGATCACATTAGTCTTACCAAAGGCGATCAGGATCTGAACGGCAAGGAAGCATTGGTGCTGGCGCGTTCGCGTAAGCAGTATGCGAACGACTTGGATGCATGTCGTCAGATTCAGGACCGTGCCATTGTTCAGTCTGGTATCAAGCAGGTTGCTTCCGATCCTTCCACGGCAGCTTCTTTTGCCAACGTGCTTTCTGCAAACTGCTCCACCAATTGGGACGCAAAGGGTTTGTCTGCATTGGTAGTTGATTTTGCCGAGAACGCAGACAAAATCACCTTTGTCTCCGGCACGGGCCCCTATGCGGGCGAAGTCGACGCAAGCACGGGCCTGTGGCTTGCTTATCGCGACGAAGCAACCTGGGCAAAGGTAATTGCCGCCGCAGAAAAGGGTGAAGACCCCAGGGAGATTGTTCCCGAGCCGAAGGTGGCTGCTCTTTAAGGGTGCATTTTGCGTACGTTGCAAAACCGGCAAATAAATGCGTTAAGGTAATGCGCGGAGTATATGCTCCGCGCATTTTTCTATGAGATAGGGGATTTGGTGTCCAACGAAGGTGCAGCGCCAAAAGTATCGGTCATCATTCCGATTTGCAACGTTGAGGGTTTACTGGACGAGTGCCTGAGCAGTGTGCGCTCCCAGACCTTGCATGAGCTGGAGATTATTTGCCTGAACGATGGGTCTAAAGATGGTTCGTCGGCCATTATGCATGAACACGCCAGCAGGGATCCGCGCATTATTTGCATCGATAAGGCCAACGAGGGCTATGGTGCAACGTGCAATCGCGGTTTAGATATGGCTCAGGGCGAATACATTGCCATCGTAGAGCCCGATGACTACCTTCTTTCCGGTATGTTTGCCGAAATGCTCGATTTCGCTGACGGCTTTGGCGATCAAATCGATGTAGTCAAAACCCCTTGGTACGATTTGGCCAAATGGGACAATCCTGAAACGTTGGTTAAGAAGCCTAGCCTTCTGTTTGGCAGCCTGAAAACATCGCAGAAGCCATTCGTTTTGGAAGATGCCCCTGTTCTTATTGAAGGGCACCCTTCCATTTGGTCTGCTTTGTACCGCCGCGAATTCTTGAACCAAAAGGGGATACGTTTCCGTCCGTACCCTGGTGCTGGTTGGGCAGACAATCCTTTTTTAGTTGAAACGCTCTGTCAGGCGCAGTCCATTGTTTACCTGGACAAGCCATTCTATTGCTATCGAAACGATTTGCCTGGCTCAACCAAGAACCATGGATCGGACGAAAAGGTCGCACTGCCTTTCAACCGTTGGCTCGACATGACTGCGATCATGGAACAGCTGGGTGTAACCGACGAGGGTATTTGGTGCGCCCATGCCCTACGTGGCTTCAATTACGTCAATGGTGCCATTTTGGATGACGGCTGGGACAATCCCGTTGTTCGGCAGAAGACGCGCGAGCTGTTTGAGCGCTTGCCGGAGCGTTATGTGCTTGAGTGCGGGAAACTTTCAGTTGCGAAGAAGCGCTTCTACTTCGAGGTGCTTGGCAAGCCCGTTCCTCATATGTCGCATGTTCCTTATGTGCGCTATCTTGCTTCCCGTGCTGTCCGTGCGGTGCGCACGCAGGGCGTTGCTTTCCTTGCTGAGGATATGGGACGCTTTGTTGGTAACAAGATTCGAAAAAGCGGTATGGAAAAGGCTGAAGGGGAGTAGGCTTTCCGTGGTGGAAAAAGGGACAGGTACCAGGTTCTCGCTGAAAGCATCGGGAGGTTATCTTGGGGTTAGAAAGTGAATCAACGGCAGAGAAAACGGGGTTTTCCAAAGTGAGGTCCTGGTTTATTCGCAATGCAAAATTGCTGGTGGTGTGCTTTGCGGTGGGCATGGTCTGCCATGCGCAGATGTACCTGAACGGCCTTTCGAACCCCGATGCGGTTGTTTCTTTGAGCAATCCCAATGGATACGGAAGCTTTATTCCGCATGCTTGGGATATTAGCTTGGGGCGTTGGGGCCTGCTGTTTGCTGCCTGCGCTAAGTTTGGGCTGTGCTCGCCTATCCTTACTTCCGCAATCACCATTGCCCTGTTTACGCTGGGCGTTGTTGCGCTGATAGACAAGCTTGGCATCAAGCGCGCTTGCTTGCGGTACGCTTCTTCGATTCTGTTCATCGCTTCGCCCTTCGTTTCCTGCTGCATCACGTACTACTACTGCTCGAATTCGTACGCGCTCTCGTTTTTATGCGCGGTGCTGGCCGCATGCCTGATCGGGCGCGTTGGGGCTGTTGGCAAGCCAGTTGCCCTTGTTGGGGCAGTTGCGTTGCTGGCGTTTTCGCTCGGTTGCTATCAAGCGAGCCTGGGCGTGTTTTGCGTTGCGGTGCTGTTGGTGATGGTTCGCTCGCTTATGGGCGGCGGCTCTGAATCGCTTGCGTCGCTGGCATGCGATGCTCGTGGTGAAGCTCAGAACCCCTACCGTGAAGAAGGCTGCAGCGCCGATTCGCTCAGCGCCAAGCAGCTTGCGGTGTTCTTCGGTGTTGCCATTGCGGTGTGCGCGGCTGGTGCCGTACTGTACTACGCGCTTACCGAGATTTCGCTGTTCGTGCTGGGCATTGGCCTTTCCGCTTACGGCGGAGCTTCCTCGGTTGGCGCTGGCAGCATTCTTGGTTCTTTGACGTCGTCTGTCCCCAGTGCATACGTTGCTTTTTCCGACGCATTGTTCAGCCACGGCATTTTCGGGAACCATTTCGGCTGGGTGTACGTGGCGGCTGCCTGCATGATTGTTGCGGCGGTTGCGTTTGTCTGTCTTGCCACGGTCAACGGCGTGAAGCGTTTGGGGGCGACCGCTATGGCGCTGCTTTGTGTTGTGCTTATCCCCTTTGCCGCCAACGTTATCCTGGTTATCGTTCCCAGCTACGGATATCCCACCCCGCTTATGCTGGGCGGTTTCATGGCTTCTTTTCTGCTTCTGCCCCTGTTGGTGCAGCTTTTGCTCGATTCGCCCGACCGAGGCAATGTGCGCCTGCGCATGCCCGCAAAGGCGATGTCCATCGGCTGCTGTTGCCTTATTGCTGTAGGGGCGTGGTCGTATGCGCTGCAGTCGAATGCGGATGCCGAGGTTATGCAGGCATGCCAGAACCAAACCGCTTCTTTGGCCACCCGAATTGCCGGCGTGCTTGATGCGAACCCCGATGTGCAGGCGGGTGCGAAGGTGCTGATTGCCGGCAAGCCCGAAGCGGGCAACTTTCCGAACACCAGCGATTCCTACGTTCACGCAAGCAGCTATGCGAAGTGGGGCATGGTTTGGGACAATCATTACCAGAACAACATGCGTTCTTGGGACGTGATAATGAAGCAATTTGCGGGGCAGAGCTTCAACTACTGCTCGTTTGACGAATGCGCCAAGGTTATTTGCTCCAGTGAATTTGCGAACATGTCGCTGTATCCTGCCAATGATTCGGTGACAACCATCGACGGCGTTGTAGTTGTTAAGATATCTGACATAAGCAAGTATTCGGAATAGCGGCGCGCGCTGACGCCGAAGCGTTTAGAGTTCATGAGGGGCGCTGGGCATATGGGAAAACGACATCACGGCAAGGGCGAAGCGAGCGGTATGTCCGCCTCGCGGGGGCGTAATGGCGCCGTGAGCGTCGATGCCGCGGACGCTGCCGCTGCGCATGGGTGCGGCGATGCAGCTGCCTATGCCGATGCTACCCGTAGCGGTACGGGTGCTGCGGAAGCTTCGGGTTCGGTGAGCACTGCAGACGTCCCAGCCCAACCCTCTACCGCCCCGTTTTTTTCGGTTGTTCTACCTGCATATGGCTCCGAGCCTTACCTTGCCGCCGCCTTGGGCGATTTGCAAGACCAGCTGTTCACCGATTGGGAAGCCATCGTCGTGAACGATTGCTCGCCCGACGGCAGCTTGGCCATCGCGCAGCAGTTCGCCGCCGCCGACGCGCGCATTCGCGTTGTATCGCACGAGGTGAACCGAGGGCTTTCGGCGGCGCGCAATACGGGTTTTGCCGCTGCTCGGGGGCGCTATGTGTGGTTTCCCGACCCCGACGATCGCTACGATTTCACCTTTCTGCAGAGTGTGTATAACTCGCTTCAGCAGCACGAAGCGCCAGTGGTTATGGTGGGTCATGTGGAAGAATTCTACGATGCTGGTGGCAAGGTAGAACGCGTGCAGGAATTCGCTTTCAGCCAGGAATCGGCGCATTTGGGAAAAACCAAGCTGCGCAAGCACGTGTTGGAGTTCGAAAAGGATACGCATTACGGCTACGCCTGGAACAAGGTGTACGAGCGCAGCTACCTGCAGCGGGGCGGCTTTACCTTTACCGAAGATTTGCCGCTTATCGAAGATATCGAATTCAACATCCGCGTGTTCCAAGATTTGCCTGGCCTGAACGTGATTGGCGCACCGCTGTATCGCTACGCCAAGCGCGAGGCGGGCAACCTAACCAGCAAGTTTGTACCGCGTTACTACGAGGTGCATCGCGCGCGTATTGAAATGTTGCGTAACCAGCTGGATTCATGGGGTTTGCTTGATGCCGGCGCCAAGGCCACGCTTGGTGCGCTGTATGCTCGCTATATTCTTTCGGCGTTGGAGCGCAACAAGCAGAAGGAAAGCGGCATGAGCGGCTCTGCGCAGAAGGAATGGCTGCAAGGTGTGTTTGCCGATGATCTGTTCAACGAGTTGGTGCCCTGCGCGCAAGCTGACAGCCAGGCGTTGCGCCTGTGTTTGAAGCCCCTGCAACAGCGTAATGCGGCGAAGTGCCTGGCGCTAGGCGGTGCTATTCATGCCGCCAAGAACGGCGCTCTGCACAACGTGTTTGTGAAACTGAAATCCAGCAGGTGAGAAAATAAGGGGCAGGTCTCGTTTTCCCGCCAATGGCAAAGAGGCTGGTACCGAACCCCACGCGCAGGTTCCATTGCAACTTGACGCCAAATCGAAAGCGGGAAAACGGTAGCTGCCCTATTTTCCCAAGATGTTGCATTTCGGCAACACGCTAGGTTTGCTTTGCTGCTATTTCGGCAACACGCTAGGTTTGCTTTGCTGCTAGGCGTACAATCGGACGCGGTAATCAAGCGAAAAGGGGGCTTGCGGTGGATCTTTCCATTGTCGTGCCATGCTACAACGAAGAAGGATCGCTGCCGCTGCTGTTCGGCGCGGTGGATGATGCTTTTGCCACCTCGGGAGTGTCGTACGAGCTGGTTTTGGTGAACGACGGCAGCTCCGACGGTACGTCGCACCTGCTGCATGAGCTGCCCACTCCTGCATCAGCCGAACGTATCGTCGTGGTCGATTTTTCCCGCAACTTCGGCAAGGAAAGCGCCCTGCTCGCAGGCCTTCAACATGCCGAAGGGGATGCGGTTGGTCTGATGGACGCAGACTTGCAGCAGCCTCCTGCAACGTTGCTTGAAATGTACCACATGCTGCAGGCCAACCCTAGCGCCGATTGCGTAGCCGCATTCCAAGAGCATCGAAACGAAGGTGCGGTGCTGAGCTTCTTCAAGCACGCGTTCTACAAAACGTTCGATGCAACTTCTCGGCTCAATGTCATGCCCGATGCCTCCGATTTTCGCGTGTTCCACCGCAGGGTGGCCGATGCGCTTCTTTCTATGCCGGAAAGCTTCCGCTTTTCGAAAGGCATGTTTGCCTGGGTAGGTTTCGAGACGTTGCCGTTTCCCTACACGCCGGCAAATCGCGTTGAGGGCGAAACGAAGTGGTCGTTCCGCAAGCTGATGCGCTACGGCATCGGCGGAGTGCTTTCGTTTACCACGTTTCCGCTGAAAATTGCCGCGGTGGCGGGTCTTGTTGCCACGCTTGTCGGGTTGGTTCTGCTGGTCGAAGTCGTTGTCGAGCAATTTATCAACCCCGCCATGCCATCGGGCTATCCTACGCTTCTGTGCGTGCTCCTTTTGATGGGCGGGCTCATTTTGGTAACGCTGGGTGTGATCGGCGAATACATCGCACGCATTTACATCGAAACCAAGCGCCGCCCTGCCTATATCGCGAAATCGGTAGAAGTCCGAACTAGCACCAACCAGGCAGGAAAGTAAGGGTAGGTGCTCGATTCCCGCTTTGCGAGCTGAGCCGCGTTTGCAATGAAGCGTGTGTACGAGGTTCGGCGCCAGCCGCTATGCCATAGGCGAAGAGGAACCGCTTTCCTTGCTTCCCGTGCCCGAGGAACAGGGAGAGCGGTTCAATGCGGCACCTCATCCGAGTGCAGGTCTGTGTAAAGCCATATTTCACATTTCAGAAAGGACGTATCTATTATGACTAAACCTACGTATATCTTAATCCGTGAATCCAGCAACGAATCCGGCTACACAACACATCTGTTCCCTACCGAAACGTCAGCATACGCAGCCATGGACTGCATGGTGGAATCTGATACTGCTGCCATTGAAACGACATACCACTTATCACCCCGTGTGGAACAGGTATCGAGCTATAAAACACAGCTCATCTTCGATGCAATCATCGCTGGGTCTGACATGACTGTAAAAATTACGTACAGCGTTTATGCAATCGAAAAGTAAATCTACTTATCGAAAATATAAAAAATGGGGAACAATCTTTCATCTCGATTGTTCCCCATGCTATCTATTCGTACCACGGCTCGCTCGCAGTGGTATATTTTTTATTCTTTTTTATGCTGATTTTCTCTAATTCGTTTGGCCCTCTTGATAGGGGTACTTTTCCAGCAGTTCCTGTACGGTGATGAAGCTGTAGCCTTGTTCCTTCAACTTAGGGAGCGCCTGGCGAAGGCCTTCGATGGTCTGGCTGCGGTCGCCGCCGCCATCGTGCATCAGGATGATGTTGCCGGGGCCGGCGCTCTGGATGCGCTGGGCAATAACGTCGGCACCGGGCTTCTTCCAGTCGGTGGTATCAACGTTCCAGCCAATTTCTGCCGTTACAATGCCTTCAAGATCGGTGGCAACTGAAGTGTCGAAATTGCCGCCCGGGCAACGGAAAATGGTGCTTGCTTCCTGGCCGGTGGCGTTCTTGATTGCCTCCAGGCCCTTCTGCACTTCCTGCTTGCGTTCGTCAGTCGACATCTTGATAAGGCTTACGCCTTCGCCACTGCCCTCTGCGTGGTCCCACGTGTGAGTGCCAATTTCGCAGCCCATGCTTGCAGCGCGCTGCAATTCCTTTTCGTGCCCGCTAATGCATTGGCCAACGGTAAAGAAGGTAGCCTTGGCATCGTTCTGTTCAAGGATGTCCAGGATCTCGTCGGTTTGTTTATCCCATGGGCCGTCGTCGAACGTGAGCGCAATAACCTTGTCGCCGTTGCTGTTCACGTTGTAGTACTGAACGATGTTGTCGACTGGTTCTTTGGTGGTAACCGTGGCGGTGATGCCTGATTCCTTGCCTGTGCGCGTTACCTGTTCGCCGTCCTGGGCATTGTTGCTGTACAGGTGAACTGCGCCAACGCCCTTCAGTTCCGTTTTGTGCGGAAGGGTTTGGGGTTCGCTGTCGGTGTAGGGCTCGGTGATGTCGGTGCCATTGGAGATCTCGATCTTGTCGCCGCCGTTCAAGTGCATGCCCATATCGTCGGTGTCGTTTCCGTTCACCTTTGCGGTGCAGCGGGTGCCTTCACCTTGACGGATGGTGCTGCCATCGACGGCTACGTAGTTGCCAGGCGTTACCGAAACCACGTTGTTGTCCAGAAGGCCGCCAACGCTGCGCTCGGCGCCCGAAATGGTTACCTGGTCGCCGTTTAGCGTGACCTCAACCGGCTTCGACCCCATCCAATTGTTGAAGGCGAATATGCCAACGATGGCAAGCACCACAACAACGGCAACGGTGATAAGGCTGCCGCGCGTAAAGAAGTCGGCCTTCTGCTTGGGCGCATAGTTGTTGTTGCCCAGGTAGCGAGCTGCCTGGTATGTGGATGCGTTGGTGGGCGAAGCCTTTTGGGCGCCTTCTTTGGTGCGCTGGTATTTAGCGCGCGAATAGGCAGACGGGTCGTTGCCACGCATGTTTTGCACTACGGGTATCTGCTGCGAAGGCTGGCTTTGCTGCGGCTGTGCTGCCTGAACGCGCATGCTCTGGCTGGGTTGCGAAGCTGCGGCACCGCGACGAACGGGGCGCTGCTGGCGTTGAGCCGCGGAGGGGCGCTGACCTTCAATGCGCGGCATCCGCTGGCTTGCCTGGGCGCTGGGGCGCTGACTGTTGACAGCGCGGCGGGATGGGCGCGCCTGCTCGTTGTCGTTTTGCTGCATGCGCGGCATGCGCTGGCTTGCGGAAGGGTCGCCTGCGCCTACGTGCTGGTTGGCATCTTGTGGCATTGCAACGCGCGGCATCCGCTGACTGCCCTGCATGTTGGGGCGCTGGCCTTCGACCCGCGGCATGCGCTGGCTTGCGCTTGCGGAAGCGTGCTGATCCCAGGCCGACACGTTGGACATGTTGCCATTGGCCGTGTGCCCCTGGTTTATTTGGGCAGGCTGGTTCGTGGCAACGCGCGAATGGGCAATATGATCGTTGCCGGCACCTGCATACGCAGGGAATGCGGACGATGCGCCGCGTTCCTGACCTGCTGGTTTGTTCTGCACGCGTTCGTGCATGAACGAAGCCGTGGGGTCGTGCTGGCTGTATAACTCGCGTTCGCGCTCAAGCTCGTCACGTGCGCTGGGCACGGAAGTGCGGGGCGTGGTGGAACGGCGGGTTGGTTGGCGACGCGCTGGTCGGCGCGGTGGTTCGTTTGAATTGGTCATATATTCTAAAACTCCCTAAAATCCAATCTCCTTATTGTACTCGGCTTGGTTGCGGGTGAGGCTTTTATACACAATTGTTAGATGCCGGTTATGCAAGTTCTTCATTGAAGTGTTTCCGGGCGCCTGGCGATGGCGAGATTGTGCCCTGATGCGTTCCCGGGCACTCGCCGATGGCAAAATGCCCGCGAAATGCGTTCCCCCGGCGTTCGACGGTGACAAGGTTCTCGCGCGATGCGTTCCCGGGCGCTTTGCCGTGGCAAGATTCCGCCGCGGTGCGTTCCCGGGCGGCAATCCGTGGCAATTTTTTCACTCCATGCATCCCAAAAGGGGCCTCAGACGAGAAAAGAGGGGCTTCGTGGCAAGATTCGCGCGCCATGCATCCAAAACGAGCTGGCTTTGGCAAGATGTGCGCGCCATGCATCCGAAATGCCCCGCAAATCGCCGTCGGAGGATACACCGCGCGAATATCTTGCCAGGAAGGGGCACCTTTCGCTGCACGGGCCCCTCGAATCATGCATAGTGCGCAGATCTTGCCATCCGCCGCCGAACAGCGCGAGCGATCGCAACCACGGTGCCGCCCTTATGGGCGGCGGAACGGGGCGCGGGCGGCTTCTTGTCGGGCGGGGTGACGCTGCCAAAGGAGTGCGTGGTGTTGTGGGGTGTCGAGCGCTGGCGGCAAAGCTGGCATCAGTGAAGCTCCGCTTGCAAGTCTCTGACGCCGATAATCTTGCCGAATCTTGAGAGCCAGCATTCGCGGGGAGGGTTCAGGGCGGGACGGCGGCAAGGAGGCGCCGGTCAAGCGGCCCCGCCGAGTGAGGCCCGCGTGCTAGCAACCTCCAGTAGCGCGTTCAAAGAAAAAGTTAACCCGTTGGTACTTTTCCTGTTGACAATACCCCCTGGGGGTATATAGTTGCAGCGTAAAACAAAGAAGGGGAGAAGAGGCTCTCTCGTTCCCATCAGTGAAAAGGGTCACCATGAGCGAAGAATTGCCCAAAGCATGTTGCTCGGAAAAAACGGAAGCTCCAAAGCGTACATGCGAGTGCCGTCATAAGGCAACGGAGCGCAGCGCCGAATTCCAAAGCGAATTGCAAAAGCGTCTGAATCGCGCCATCGGTCAGCTGAATGGTGTGAAAAGCATGATCGAAGACAACCGTTATTGCGGCGATGTGCTCATTCAGCTTTCTGCTGCGGAAAGCGCCGTGCATACCGTGTCAGAAATGCTGCTGCGCGACCATCTGGAAACGTGCGTAACCGAACGCGTACGCGAAGGCGATACCGAAGTAATTGACGAGGCCATGCAACTCATCAAACGTTTCGCCCGCTAAGGGCGGGTTTGTTCGGCTGGTGCCCGACCGAAGCCTGCCAAGTTGGCTTTCGTGCGGATCCTGACTGCTGCCGACTGCTGCCGACTGCCGCTGCAACTGTCCCGTTCGTGCAGATATCGACCGCCGCCGAGACTACCGCCGTAGTTGCCGTCCGCGAGGATCCCGATTGCCGCCGGTTTGGTTGGCGGTTCGTTCGGCCGGCAGTTCACCCCCCCAATCGCAAATTCCAAGAGGAGATACACCATGAAGATATCTTTCAACGTTCAAGGAATGACATGCGCTGCCTGCTCGGCGCGTGTCGAGAAAGCTACCAGTGCGGTCCCCGGCGTGGCGAGTGTTGCCGTGAATCTGCTGAAGAACTCAATGGAAGTGCAGCTTGCCGCCGATGCCAATGCCGCCGAAGTTACAGCCGCCATCGAGGCAGCCGTGAAGAAGGCGGGCTACGGCGCCAGCCCCAAAGGCCAGGTGGGCGCACCCGCTGGGCCAGGCGTGGCTGCTGCTACAGGCTTAGGCGCCTCTGCGGGCAATCCGAACGCCACCGCCGAAGCCGAGCAGAAGAGCATGCTGCACCGCCTGATTGCCTCACTCGTGTTCACGGTGCCGCTGTTCTACATCTCTATGGGCGACATGTTCGGCTGGCCGTTGCCCGGCGTGCTCACTGGCATGGAAAACGTGATGGTGTACGGGCTTGCCCTGTTTGTGCTGCTGGTGCCCGTCATTTTCATCAACTTCAAGTTCTTCCGTGTGGGCTTTCGTGCCTTGGCGAATCGCGCCCCCAACATGGATTCGCTTATTGCACTAGGCTCAGGCGCCGCTACGGTCTACGGCGCATATGCGCTGTTCAACATGGCATTCTTTATGGGGCATTCCAATATGGAAGCCGCTCATCATTTCGCCATGAACCTTTACTTCGAATCGGCGGCCATGATCCTGACGCTCATCACGTTGGGCAAGTATCTTGAAGCGCGCGCGAAGGGTAAAACCACCAGCTCGCTTTCGAAGCTTATGGATCTTTCGCCCAAAATGGCAACGCGCGTGGAAGACGACGTTGAAGTGCAGGTTCCTGCCGCAAGCGTGCGCGTTGGGGACGTGCTCATGGTGCGTACGGGCGAATCGGTGCCGGTCGACGGCGTGGTGCTGGAAGGTGAAGGGTCGGTCGACGAATCCGTTATTACGGGCGAGCCTCTGCCGAAGAGCGTGCATGCTGGCAGCGCGGTGACGGGCGCCATCGTGAACACGGCGGGCTGGTTCACGATGCGTGCCGAACGCGTGGGTGAGGAAACCGTGCTGGCGGGCATTATTCGTCTGGTCGATGAAGCCACCAGTTCCAAGGCGCCCATCGAAAAGATGGCCGACAAAATCAGCGGCGTGTTCGTGCCGGTGGTTATCGCTATCGCGGTGGTGGTGTTTGCTGTGTGGCTAGCCGTGGGGGCGGAGCTTTCCGTGGCGCTTACGTACGCGATTTCCGTACTGGTAATTTCATGCCCCTGCGCGCTGGGATTGGCAACGCCTACCGCCATTATGGTGGGCACGGGACGCGGTGCCGCGAACGGGATTCTGGTGAAATCTGCCGAGGCGCTGGAAACGGCGCGCGGCGTGAAGACGGTGGTGCTGGATAAAACGGGCACCATCACTAAGGGGGCTCCGCAGGTAACTGATGTTCTACCAGTGGGCGTGCGGGCCGAAGAGCTGCTGCGGCTTGCCTATGCACTGGAAAAGCCTTCCGAGCATCCGCTGGCTCGCGCGATGGTGCTGTACGCAGCGGGTGGCATCGGTGCTGATGCGGTAAAAGAGTCTGCCGAACTGGTTTCCGGATTCAAACAAGTTCCTGGTCAGGGCGTTTCCGCCTGTGTCTCGGGCGCGGTGTGCTATGCGGGCAATGCGCGCATGATGGCCGAGTGCGGCATTGCGGTGGATGCTTCGCAGGCTGAAGGGCTCGCCGACGAAGGCAAGACCGTCACCTATTTCGCTTGCGATGGCAAGTTGGTAGGTATTATTGCCGTGGCGGATGTACCGAAGGCAACCAGCGCTGCCGCAATTGCGCAGTTGCGGGCGATGGGCATTCGTACGGTGATGCTCACGGGCGATGCCGAGCGAACCGCTCTTGCCGTGCAGCGTCAGGTTGGGACCGACGAAGTCATTGCCGGTGTGCTGCCTGCCGAAAAGGAGCGTATTGTTCGCCAGCTTTCCGCGAAGGCTCCGGTTGCTATGGTGGGTGACGGAATCAACGATGCTCCGGCATTGGCTCGTGCGGATGTGGGCATTGCCATTGGCGCTGGCACCGATATTGCGCTTTCAAGTGCCGATATCGTGCTGATGCACAGTGATTTGGCCGATGTGCCCGCTGCCCTGGATCTTTCGCGTGCCACTATGCGCAACATCAAGCAGAACCTGTTCTGGGCGCTGTTTTACAACGCCATCTGCATTCCTGTGGCGGCAGGCGCGTTTGCGTGGGCGGGTTTCAGTCTGAATCCGATGATCGCGGCGGCGGCTATGAGCGTAAGCTCGGTATGCGTGGTCTCTAACGCTTTGCGGTTGCGCGGGTGGAAGCCGCAGCGCGTATCTGCAACGCCGGTGGGTGCGGCGGGCAAAGCAGCGAGCGGCCCAGCCTCAGCCAACGAAGCTGCTGGCGTTGGCGCCGCTGCTGGCGCTGCGACCAGCAAAGAAGCGAACAATCTACCATCGGCTAACGAAACGGCGAACGATGCTCCTTCTAGCGACGGAATGACGACTGGCCCGAACGCTTTCGCTGTGAATTCGCGCTCCGCCGCTTTGCGATTCCCTGAAAGGCACTTGTGCGTGGAGGGCATGAAGTGCCACAAATGCGCAGGTCGCGTGCGCGGAGCGTTGGAAGCGGTGCCCGGCGTTGAAAGTGCGGTGGTCGATCTCGAGGGCAAGCAGGCCACGGTGCATCTTATCGATTCCGTGCCCGATGAAGTGCTTGTCGGAGCTGTGATCGAAAAGGGCTTCAAGGCAGAAATGCTAGCGCGCTAGCGAACGGAGGATGCCGCCAATTAAATAGCGTGGTTCGCCAGTCGGACTTGTCCTGTTTCCGCCTGGTGAGCCGCCAGTCCGAATCGCCCCTGTTCCCGCCTGGTGAGCCGCCAGTCGGGAACACCTTCGCGGTCAGCGCGGGCTCCTCGCTAGGCATCCTCCCTCATCCGGCGTTGGCCCCTCGTCAGGCGTTTTCCCTTATCCGGCGCGGGCCTTTTGCAGGCGCTTTCTCTTATTCGACGTTGGCCCCTCGCCAGGAGCCCTTCCCTCATCCGACGTTGGCCACTCGCCGGGCGCCCTCCTGAATGTCCTGCATGAAAGGGCTGGGCATTAAACAGTGGCAAGAAACGGTTATCGTGTATTCCCAGAGGAGGCCCGGACGGCAAAAAGGCCTCTTCATGGCAATATGTCGCCGAAATGCATGCTCTAACAGCATGTTGTTGGCAACATAGGCTCCTTATGTATGTTTTAAGCGGCGAAAAGCAGTGAAAAACAGTGTTGGGGAATACATTTCGCGAATATCTTGCCCGAAAGAGGCCCTTTTGCCGTCCGAGCCCCTCTGAGAATACATTTGAGCGATATCTTGCCATGATCCTTGGCTGTCTGTGCGTGCAAGAATGCCCGCTTCTCCCCATGCCCCATCTGGTGTCCTGCTCGGGGACTCACATCAAGAGCCTTCGTTCGGCGTCCTGCTTGGAACCTTCCCAAACACGAAAGCGGCCCCGTATCGAACATAGCGCTTCTCGCCATAAAACAGCGTCCCATTTCCTGGACACAGGAAATGGGACGCTGTTCGCAACGACGCTGTTCGCAACGACGCTGTTCGCA
>UMHS01051315.1_pt1 | contig 48684 bp, 45 predicted proteins | sample 1965611 | NCBI WGS metagenome assembly UMHS01 (sample SAMEA4836106, study PRJEB28245) | human gut metagenome | biome: gut microbiome; material: fecal sample | place: Denmark | collected 2008
ACGCACAAAGCATTTGAAAAATATTTATTAAAATAAATTCCAGTTTACACAGCAAGACCCCCGCCTTATGTTCCGGGCAGGAACACAGGGCGGGGGTCGTTTATTGCTTTGATTCAGATTTCAGCTCAGTCCAGCGGCTGAGAGGGCTTCCAGTCCTTATAGTTCTCGTAACGGCTCTCGCGGATCTTGGTATGGGACCAGATCTCGTCTGCCGTGGGCTGCCAGTTGGCAGCGTAGCTCTTGCACTTCTCGCACAGATGCTCCACGCTCTCCGGCGACTGCAGGTCGGTGCTGTGGGCACCGGTCTCGTGCACCATCTTTTCCAGCAACTCGGGGTTCTCCAGCATCGGGCAGGGACGCAGGTGATTCTTGTTGAAAGGCTGGCCGTTGTGGTAAGCCATGAACAGCGGGCTGTGCAGGATCTCCAGGATGCTCTGGTCGTGGATGTTGGCGTTGGAATAGTGGATGAACACGCAGGGCTCTGCGTCGCCGGCCGAGTTGATGTGGAAGTAGTTGCGGCCGCCGGCAATGCAGCCGCCCACAAATTCGCCGTCGTTCTGGAAGTCCATGGGGTAGAAGGGGATATCGCACTCGGAAGAGCGCAGATAGCGGATACGGTCGATCATGTACTTGCGCTGCTCCGGGGTGGGCATCAGCTCCGGGGCGGCTTCGTTGCCCACGGGCATATAGTGGAAGTAGAAGCCAAAGTGGGCACCCTTGTCGCACAGGAGCCGCATGAACTGGTCGTTGGTAACAGCCTCAATGTTCTGGCTGGTGTAGCAGATCGAGGTGCCAAAGAGGATGCCGTATTTCTTCAGCAGATCCATGGCATGCATCACAGCGGCGTAGTGGCCCTCACCCCGGCGTGCATCGTTGGTCTCCGGGGTGCCCTCGATGGACAGCATAAAGGCGATGTTGCCCAGACGCTGCACTTCTTCACAGAAGGGCTCGTCGATGAGGGTGGAGTTGGTGTAGATGGCAAACTGCACGTCGTTGTGCTTTTCAGCCAGCTTCAGCACGTCCTTCTTCCGCACCAGAGGCTCGCCGCCGGTGAGCATATACAGGTACACGCCCAGCTCCTTGCCCTGGGTGACGATCTTGTCCATGTCCTCAAAGCTCAGGTTGTTCTTGTTGCCGTACTCGCCGGCCCAGCAGCCCACGCAGTGCATATTGCAGGCGGAGGTAGGGTCAAACAGGATCAGCCAAGGGATGTTGCACTGGTACTTCACGCGGTTCTCGCGGATGGTCTTGGTGCCCCGGAAGAAAGCCTCATAGCCCAGGTTCAGGGCAGTAGTACGGGCCACATGGGGGTCGGTCTGGTCCAGCACACAGTTGATCAGCTTGGACCACTTGCTGTCCGGGTCGCTCAGGGTCTTTTTGGCGCGCTCGTAAGTCTCATCGCTGAAGGAGCTGCCGTAAAACTGCTTTGCCAGATCCACGATCTGACCCATGGTCTTTTCAGGATCCTTATCTGCATGAGAAAGCACCACGTCCACCATCTTGCCAACGGCGGCGCGCTGCATCTTATGGGTCAAATTCTCAAGAGAAGTGTTCATAAGTCGTTTTCCTCCAAACAGATTCTGTTGAAATCATCCTTTATTTTATGGATGTATGGTACCACGTTCAGTCGAAAGGTGCCATAATCAGAAAATACGCCGTGATGGAAAACCCATCACGGCGCACTGTTTGATAAGATTTTGTACGTTTTCGGCCGGTTCCGGGGCTTAATCCTCGTCCCGTGCGGTGCCTCCCCGGTTGCTGGCCAGCCGGCACAGAGCACGCCGCAGGTCACCGTGGATCATGGTGCCCAGCCGCTCGGTCATGGCCGCCGGGTCGGTTTTCATGTCACGGCGGATCCATTCCAGCGTCATGCCCACCAGAGCGTACTTGTAAAAGTCCACCACGAACTGCTTGTCGGCATCCTGGACCGTGATGTCCTTGCACTCGCGGTCGGCATACTCCTTCAGCGTGGGGTCCAGCAATTTATAAAGATACTGTTCCACCTGCTCGCGGCCCACTGAACGGTAAACATTCAGCACAAGGGTCTTGTTCTCCTGCAGCCGCTGCAGAATGTCCAGAAATGCCTCGTTCCAGGTCTCAAAGCTCTGTCGGCCCTCCAGGATCTTGGAGGCGTCCTCCACAAGGATCCAGTCCACCAGATCGTAGATGTCTTTGAAATGATAATAGAAGGTCATACGGTTCACACCGCAGTCCTCGGTAATGTCGTTGATCGTGATCTTGTTGAGGGGCTTCTGGAGCAGCAGCTTTTTGAGCGATGCCTCCAGCGCCCGCTTGGTCGTCTGTGACACAAAAACCATCCTTTCCAGGCAGAAATTTTCCTGCCCTGTGCGGCGAAATCCGTGAGAAGATTTTCCATGTCCTATTTTACCGCAGAATCCTGTCAAAAAGCAAGGACAATTTTTGTACACTTTTTGAATTTATTGTGCATTCACGCAAGTTTGTGTTTTGCATCGCGTACATTTTTGGGCATCCGGCCATATCAAATCGGAATGCCCCCTCCACCCTTTCGGCATGGCCGCCCGGCTTTGCCGCGGCAAAAAGAGGCGGTTCCTCTTGATTTTATCGTCCCGCGTGCTTACAATGGAGGCAGGCAGAAATCGTCTGCCGTAAGGGAGGGTATGAATTATGATGGAAACGATCGGTTTTCTGGGCTGCGGCAACATGGGCGGCGCAATTGCGCGGGCCGTGTGCAAGGCTGCAGACCCTAAAAAGGTCTATCTGGCAAACCGCACCACGGCCAAGGCACAGGCTCTGGCCAAGGAACTGGGCTGCAAAGTGGCGACCAACGCTGAGGTAGCCGCGGAATGCGACCTGATCTTTCTGGCGGTGAAGCCCCAGATGATGGAGGCCCTGCTGGCACCGCTGAAGTTCTCGCTGGACGAGCGCCCGGGCCGTTTCGTGCTGTGCAGCATGGCCGCCGGACTGTCCATTGCCCGCATTCAGGAGATGGCGGGCGAGGACTTCCCGGTGATCCGCATCATGCCCAACACCCCGGCTTCCGTGGGCGAAGGCATGATCCAGTACTGCTCCAGCAATGTGACTGCCGAGGAAGAAGAAGCTTTCCGGAAGATCATGGCCCCGGCCGGGCGGCTGGATGCCGTGCCGGAAAACCTGATCGACGCAGCCAGCTGCGTGTCCGGCTGCGGCCCGGCCTGGGTGTACCAGTTCATTGAGGCACTGGCAGACGGCGGCGTAGCCTGCGGCCTGCCCCGTGCCAAGGCACAGGAGTATGCCGCTCAGATGGTCCTGGGCAGCGCCAAGCTGGTGCTGGAAAGCGGCCAGCATCCCGGTGCCCTCAAGGACGCCGTGTGCAGCCCCGGCGGCAGCACCATTCAGGGCGTGCGCGTGCTGGAAGAGCACGGCCTGCGGGGCGCGGTGATGGACGCCGTGCTTGCCGCTTACGACAAGACAAAGGAAATGGGAAAGGGTTAATGGACTTATGCGCATCGTTGTGAAGGTAGGCACCTCTACTCTGGCATACGGCACCGGACGGCTGAACATCCGCCATACGGAGCAGCTGGTCAAGGTGCTGAGCGATTTGAAAAATGAGGGCCTCGAGGTCATTCTGGTATCGTCCGGTGCCATTGGCATGGGCGTGGGCAAGCTGTCGCTGCCGCAGCGCCCAAAGGACACCGCCAGCAAGCAGGCCTGTGCCGCAGTGGGTCAGTGTGAGCTGATGTATACCTACGACCGGCTCTTCAATGCCTACAATCACACCGTTGCGCAGATCCTGCTCACCGGCGTGGACGTGGAGCATACTGACCGGCGGGTCAACTTTCAGACCACGCTGAACCGGCTGCTGGAGCTGGGGGCCCTGCCCATCATCAACGAAAACGACACTGTGGCCACCGACGAGATCACGTCCATCGGCGACAACGACACCCTGGCCGCCATCGTGGCCTGCTGCTGCAAAGCCGACCTGCTGGTATTGCTGAGCGACATCGACGGCCTGTACACGGCCAACCCTCACACCCATCCGGACGCTGCGCTCATCCCGCTGGTGGAAGAGATCACCCCCGAGGTAATGGCACTGGCCGATGGGGCCGGTTCGGCACTGGGCACCGGCGGCATGGCCACCAAGCTGCGGGCTGCCCGCATGGTCACCGGCAGCGGCGCCGATATGGTCATTGCCAACGGCGCACACCCGGAGGTGCTGTACGACATTGCCGACGGCAAGCCCGCCGGGACCCGTTTCAAAGGACGCAGACAGGAGGATCTGGCATGACGACACAGGAGATTCTGGAAGCCGCCCGCGCAGCAAAAACAGTCGTTGCACTGGCAAGCAGCGAGACCCGCACCCACGCTCTGTGGGCCATGTCCGACTGGCTGTGCCACCCGGAAAACATGGAGGCCATCCTGGCCGCAAACGCCGAGGATATGGCCGCCGCCAAGGGGCACATCAGCGACGTGATGCTGGACCGGCTGGCCCTGACCGAGGAGCGCATCGGAGCCATGGCCCGGGGCATTCTGGAGGTGGCCGCCCTGCCGGACCCGGTGGGCCGGGTGCTGAAACGGGTGGAGCGCCCCAACGGGCTGGTGATCGAAAAGACCGCCGTGCCCATGGGCGTGATCGCCATCATCTACGAGAGCCGCCCCAACGTGACCAGCGACGCCGCCGCCCTTGCCATCAAGAGCGGCAATGCCTGCATCCTGCGCTGCGGCAAAGAGGCCTGGCACAGCGCCAATGCCATCGTGAAAGCGCTGCGGCAGGGTCTTGTGGAGAACGGCCTGCCGGAAGCCGCTGTCAGCCTGATCGAGGACACCTCCCACGCCTCGGCCAACGCCCTGATGACCGCCGTGGGCTATGTGGACCTGCTGATCCCCCGCGGCGGGGCCGGGCTGATCCGCGCCTGCGTGGAAAACGCCAAGGTCCCCTGCATCCAGACCGGCACCGGCATCTGCCACATTTTTGTGGATGACACTGCCGACCAGGATAAGGCACTGGACATCATTGAGAACGCCAAGGCCAGCCGCCCCAGCGTGTGCAATGCCGAGGAAGTATGTCTGGTGCATTCGGCCATTGCGGCAGAGTTTCTGCCCAAGCTGGCTCAGCGCCTCGGCCCGGACCGCACGGCAAAGGGCCTGCATCCGGTGGAACTGCGGCTGGACGAGCGCGCCGCGGCCATCATCCCCGGCACCCCGGCAGGCCCGCAGGACTTTGACACCGAGTTTCTGGATTACATTCTGGCCGTCAAGGTCGTGGACAGCGTGGACGAGGCCATTGCCCACATCGTTGCTCACTCCACCGGCCACAGCGAAGCCATCCTGACCCGGACACAGGCCCACGCCGACCGGTTCACGGCAGCTGTGGACAGTGCCGCCGTGTATGTAAACTGTTCCACCCGCTTTACCGATGGCGGAGAGTTCGGGCTGGGCTGCGAGATGGGCATCTCCACCCAGAAGCTGCACGCCCGCGGCCCGATGGGGCTGGAAGAGCTTTGCAGCTACAAGTACATCATCCACGGAGATGGGCAGATCCGCTGAGTTTCCCACCTCCCCAGTGTGAAAATAATTTTCTCGTGCAGGCCGACGTCCGACGTCCCGGCCTGCATTTTTGTTTTATCGGCATGGAGTGTTTTTTCTTCAGCAACAATTTTTGAAGATTGTTTTCACTTTTGATGGTTTTTCCGTGCTTTGGGGCAGACTATTGTATCCAAATTTTTTCTGTTTCTCACAAATAAAAAGTGCTACTTTCTCCGTTTTTTCTTGCAAAATCTTCAAAAAAGCTCTTGACACCCCTGTTTTCGCGCGGTAAAACTATATTGGAAATTTTGATAACGATTTCAGTGTATTTCATCATTCCGTCTCAAAACTGTCCGCCACCCACAACACTATACTGAGAACAAAGGAGAGAACACTATGACGATTGCCATTCTTGCACACGATTCCCGCAAGGAACTCGCGCTTCAGTTCTGCACTGCCTACAGCGCGATCCTTTCCAAAAATGTAGTCATTGCCACCGGTACTACCGGACGGATGCTGGCGCAGACCACCGGTCTGCCTGTGCATTGTTATCTCTCCGGCAAGCTGGGCGGCGTACAGCAGATCACTTCCCGCGTTGCCTGCGACGAAGTGGATCTGGTGCTGTTCTTCCGCGACCCGCTCAAGGTGGATGCTTCCAGCCTGAACGAGCAGAACCTGCTGCGCCTGTGCGATATGCACGGCGTGCCCATTGCCACCAACATTGCCACTGCCGAGGTGCTGCTGCGCGGTCTGGATCAGGGCGATCTGGACTACCGCGAGGGCATGCACCCGCCGGTTGTGGAGCCCGTGCCCGTGCTGGAGCACCGCGCCGTGTGCTGAGACAGACTTTGTGTATAGAGGGAAACAGCGCCGCAGAAATGTTCTGCGGCGCTGTTGTTTTGTTTACTCCTGTTTGCCTTCCGGGCGGAACACATAGCCCTTGCCCCACACATTGCACAGGTACACCGGCTTTGCGGGGTCCGGCTCGATCTTGCTGCGCAGGTTGTGGATGTGCACCTGCACGGTGCGCACATCGCCAAGGCTGTCCTTGCCCCAGATCTTCTGGTAGAGCTCATTGGCCGTAAAAAAGGTGTTGGGGTTGCGCACGAACAGGCTGAGGATGCGGTATTCCATATCGGCCAGATGGATGTCCTCGCCCCGGCAGTGCACACTGCGGTTGTCGGCATCCAGCCGGAAAGCCGGGCAGGTGTAGCCCCGGAGACTGGGCTCGGCGGCATCCATCTGCACCCGGCGCACGTTGGCCAGAATGCGGGCCACCAGCACCTTGTTGTCGTAGGGCTTGGTGAGGAAATCGTCACCGCCCAATTCCAGCGCATGCACGATGGTGTCCACATCGTCCAGGCAGGAGGTAAAGATGATGGGGCAGTGATGCCCGCTGCGCAGGGTCTGACACAGCTGCATGCCGTTGGTGTCCGGCAGCAGGATGTCCAGCAGGATCACGTCAAAGGGGTCTTTTGCGTGGGCCAGTGCTTCCTCGCCGGAGGCTGCACACACCACCTCAAACCGCTTCTGACTTTCCAGAAAGATCCGGGTCATTTCCCGGATCATTGCATCATCCTCCACCAACAGGACACGAATCATGCCGCCGCTCTCCCTTTTTTGCCAAAATTCTGGTATACTGAAACTACCTTACAGTTCAGTATACCTTATTTACGATACCCTGACAACCGCTTTTAGCGAGATTCATGCTTGTATTTCTGAGGAAGGTGTGTTTATGCGGCACAAAACATCCGGCTATTTTCTGCTCTCGGCCCTGCTGGTGAGCCTGATCCTGGGGCTGTGCATCCTGCTCAACCTGCGCTGTCCGCAGGCGGTCAGCGACGATGCTCTGACCCAGGAGCAGCTGACCCTGGGCGTCACCCTGACCGGCTGGCAGCAGACCGGCCCCGGGCACTGGCGTTTTGCCTTTGAAGCGCCTGCCGACGTCCCGGAACTGGTGCTCTGCCTTTCCACCCGGTCGCTGGACGCCGTGCCGGAAGGGCTGGAGCCCACCGACCAGCGTGGTGAGGCTTTCTGGGTGCGGCCGGTGCCCGGCCGGACGTCCGAGATCACTGTGACCAGCACCACGGTCCCACAGATGTGGTTGATGCTGCCCGACACCCTGTGGCACTGGCGTGAACTGCGCAGCAGCCTGCAGCTGATGGCGCTTGTGGCTTTTGCCAGCATGGGTGCGGGCATTCTGGCGCTGTTCTGCTTCAAGCCCCAGCATGAACTGGGAGTTTTCCTGCTGTATCTAGGCGTCATGTTCGGTTGGGGGTTGGCTGTGCTGCTCCCGGCCGGGCAGACCGGCGCACTGCTCGGGTTCCTGATGGGGCTGTATTTTCCCTTTGCCGTGCTCACGCCCCTCTGGCTGTGCTGTTCCCTGCTCCATGTGGCCCTTCCCCGGCGCGGCAGCCGACGCTTTGCGCTCTCGGTCTTGGGCGTCCTGCTGTTTCTGGTGCTGGGTACATCCACCCAGGCGGTACTGCGCAGCGTCACCCTGCTGGCCGGCATGGCGGCGGTACTGGTGGTGCTGGCCCGGGCACTGGCGAAAAAAGAGCGCCCGGCCTGGTATCTGCTGGCAGGCTACATCCTGACCTTTGGCCTGCGTCTGACGGTCGTACTGCCATCCTTCCGGTTCTGGTTTTACCGGGAAAGTTTCCCCTTCTACATGGTGCGCTGTGCCCGGCTGTACGACATTCCCTTTACGCTGGGGTGTCTGGTGTTTGTCAGCCGCCGCTACGCACTGCAATTTGACCGCACCGAGCAGCTGGCGCAGGAGCTGGAAGCCCGGGTGACACAGCGCACCCAGGCCCTGCAGAACGAGACGGACGCCCGCAAGAGCATGATGCTGAACATCTTCCACGACCTGCGCAGCCCGCTGTTCGTCATCGGCAGCGGGCTGGACACGCTGGCCTCCGCGCCGGACGCTCTGCCTGCCCTGCTGCCGATACTGCAGGAGCGAGTGGGCTTTGTGCGCAGGCTGACCGAGGACCTGTTTCTGGCGGCTAAGCTGGAGCAGAAGCAGGTCCTGCTCAACGAGGACCGCGCCCGGCTGGAAGCCCTGACTGCAGCGGTGTGCAGCGCCTGTCAGGCCGAAGCCGCCCACAAAGGAGTGGAGCTGCGGACCGATACCGGCACTCCCCTGCCCGTGTGGGGCGACGCTGTGCGGCTGGAGCAGATCTTGCAGAACCTTGTGACCAACGCCATCCACTACACCCCCTCCGGCGGACGGGTCACCGTGGTGTGTGCTGCCGAGAACGGGCGGGCCTGCGTAAAGGTCACGGACACCGGCTGCGGCATCGCGCCGGAGGATCAGCCCGCCGTGTTTGACCGCTACTTCCACACCACCGCCGACACCAAGCACGATTCCACCGGCCTCGGTCTGACCATTGCGCAGGAGCTGGCGCACCTGCACCGGGGCGAGATCCTGCTGCAGAGTGAGCCGGGCAAGGGCAGCTGTTTTACCCTCTGCCTGCCGCTGTTAGACGCTGAATGACACAAAAAGCCCTGTGGCTTCCCGTTTTGAGAAGCCACAGGGCTTTTCTGTTACAGTGCTCAGGCAAGCAGAGCGGACAATTTTGACGTTATTTTTTCAATGACCCAATCAGTCCTTGAAATAAGCCTTCTGGATGGCCAGCAGCACACCGGCGCGGCTGGCGGCAAAGTTCAGGCCGCCCTGCAGGTAGCAGGTGTAGGGCTCACGCAGCGGGCCGTCGCAGGACAGCTCGATGGTGCTGCCCTGGGTAAAGCTGCCGCTTGCCATGACCACCTCATCGGTGTAGCCCGGTTCCGGGCTGGGTTCCGGGGCCGCATAGCTGTCCACCGGGCTGGCAGCCTGGATGCCCTGACAGAAACCGATCAGGGCATCGGCGGTGCCGGCATCAAAGCAGGTCACGATGTCGTTGTGGTCATCACAGTAGCGCGGCACCGGGTTCTTGCCCAGCAGCTCCAGCATGCACTGCGCATAAATGGCGGTCTTGATGGCCTCACACACCACGCCGGGGGCATAGTAGAAGCCCAGATACATGTCGCGGGGCGTTTCCAGCGTGCAGCCCAGTTCCTTGCCCAGGCCGGGCGCGTTCAGGCGGTAGGCGCACAGCTCCACCAGATCCTTCCGGCCGGCAATGTAGCCGCCGGTGGGCGCAATTCCGCCGCCGGGGTTCTTGATGAGACTGCCCACCACAAGGTCGGCACCCACCTGGCAGGGCTCCTGCGTCTGGGTGAACTCGCCGTAGCAGTTGTCCACAAAGATGATGATATCCGGGTTGGCGGCACGGGCGGTGTCGGCAACCTTTTTGATGGTGTCCAGATCAAAGGCGTTGCGCTGCAGATAGCCGCGGCTGCGCTGGATATGGCACACCTTGGCCCCGGAGGCCTTCTGTGCAATCAGGTCGTAGTCCGGGGTGAAGTCAGCCTTGAGGGGAGCTTCGTCGTATTGGATGCCGTAGTCCATCAGGGTACCGGTGCCCTTGCCCTTGCCGTCCAGACCGATGACGCCCTCCAGCGTATCGTAGGGGCGGCCGGTGGCGGCCAGCAGGGTGTCCCCTGCTCGCAGCAGGCCGAACAGGGCCACCGCCAGCGTATGGGTGCCGCTCTGGAACTGGCTGCGCACCAGTGCATCTTCTGCGCCCATCACCTCGGCAAAGATCTGTTCCAGCTTTGCGCGGCCGGTGTCCCACAGGCCGTAGCCGGTGGTGCCCAGCATATCGGTGGAGGACATCTGGGTGTCGGCAAAGGCCTTGAGCATCTTGAGCTGGTTGAAATCGCGGATTTCCTCCATATGGCGGAAATAGGGCTGGCACAGCTCCATGGCCTTTTCGTCCAGTGCCAGCACTTCGGGTTTGTAATCAAAAAAGTGGTTGAGAATCGACATATCTGTTTCCTTAATTTAATGTTCTTGTATTTTCAGAAGCATGGACGCTCCGCTGGGCCAGAGGACAAACGCCAGTATAAAATAGTTCTTCCTCTGAATATGCCCAGAGTGAAACGGAGGGCATTCAAATCGTCCGGCTCACGGCGCGGCAAAACGTACATACTCCCCCAGCTTTGCAAAGCCGAGGCGGGTGTAAAAATGCACCCGTTCCGGGGCGCAGAGGAACACCGGGTGCTTCCCTTCTGCTGCAAGGGCGTTGGCCATCTGCACGATGAGCCGCCCGCCGATGCCTTTGCCGCGCAAGGGCTCTGCAGTCTGGCCGCAGGCCATGTAGGCCTGTCCGTTTGCGACCGCATAGGCGCCCACGGTGCACAGCGTCTGCCCGCCCTGCTGCAGCGCCCAGGCCATGGCCCGGCCCCGGCTGCGCTTGGAGCACAGCTCTGAATAGGCATCGTCCCGCCGGGCGGGGTCCGTTGGATAAAGCGCCTGCGCCACCGTCATGGCGGGCGGCTGGGCGTCAAGGGTCAGACTGCTCCAAAGAGCATCCTCTACAGCAGGCAGGGGCAGCACTTTGCCGGGAGCAAGGCCGAACACGGTCAGCGTTTCGGCCCGATGCCAGCCTGTGGGCGGCGGGCAGACGCCCTCGTCCAGAATGACGCTCCCACAACCGCAGAAGGCCAGAAAGCTTGCCAGCTCCTCCGGGTTTGCATGCCCGGCCGCCCATGCCGTGCGGCCGCTGAGTTCCAGCGCCAGTGTGGGGCCAGCATAGAACCGGCCGGGCTGGCTTTTGCCGAAGATCTGCTGATCCAGCGGCAGCAGGGCGTCCAGCACCCAGCGGCCCCGGCAAGCGTTCCGGAAGCGGGCACGGCGCGCCGGGGTGTTGACCCGTGCAATCACTTGAGCGCGTTGACGATCTTCTTGAACTCACGGCCGCGCACCTCAAAGTTGGGGTACAGGTCGAACGAAGCACTGGCCGGAGACAGGATGATGATGTCGCCGGGCTTTGCGGCGGCGCGGGCCAGCTCCACAGCGTGCTGCATGTTGTCGGCGTGCTGGATGGGCAGCGCTGCTTCGTCAAAGCCTTCGCATTCGCGCACAGCCTTCTCGATACGGGGGCCGGTGGCACCCATCAGCACCAGGTTCTTGACGTGGGCAATGACTTCCGGTGCCAGCGGCTCATACGGGATGTGCTTGTCGTAGCCGCCCGCAATGAGGATGACCTTCTGGTTGAAGCTGCGCAGGCCCGCAATGGTGCGGGTGGGGCTGGTACCGATGGAGTCGTTGTAGTACAGCACACCGTCCAGGGTGCGCACCGGCTCAATGCGGTGCTCTACACCGGTAAAGGTGCTGCCCACCTGCTGGATGGCTTCCACCGGCACGAGGCCCCACACGGCAGCCGCAGCGGCCAGCAGGTTCTCGATGTTGTGCAGGCCGCGCAGCTTCACGTCCTTCTGAGCCAGGAACGGGGTCACCACACCGTCCTCGGCCATGCAGAGCATGCCGTCCTTGCGCAGGAAGGCACCGTTGTCGGTGTCGTGCAGGCGGGTGAACCACACCTGCTTGCCCTTGCAGTCCTTCTGCATGGAGCGGCTGATCTCGTTCTCATAGCCCAGCACGGCACGGCAGGGCGGGGTCTGGTACAGCAGGATGTTGCGCTTGGCGTCGATGTACTCCTGCATATCCTTGTGGTGGTCCAGATGGTTGGGGGTGACGTTGGTCACCACGGCCACATTGGGGCTGGAATGCATGCTGATGAGCTGGAAGCTGGACAGCTCTACCACGGCCACATCGTCGGGGCTCACCTCGGGCAGCATGGGCAGCAGCGCTGCGCCGATGTTGCCGCCCAGATGTACCTTGCGGCCGGCGGCCTCGAAGAACTTGGCGATCAGGGTCGTGGTGGTGGTCTTGCCGTCGGAGCCGGTCACAGCCACGATGGGGCAGGGGCAGAAATCAAAGAACAGTTCCACCTCGCTGGTGACCATGGTACCGGCCGCCATGGCATCCTGCAGGGGTTTCTCAAAGTAGCCTACAAAGCCAGGGGTGCGCATAATGATATCCTGGCCCTTGAAGCCGTCCAGATAGTTCTCGCCCAGGCTCAGGTCGATGCCCAGCTCCCGGATGGTGGCGGCGTAATCTCCGAAGTCCTCCACGCTCTTTTTCTGGTCGCACAGGGTAACGTGTGCCCCCAGCTCCACAAATTCTTTGATCAGGGTCTTGTGGCTGACGCCCGCGCCGATAAAGGCCACCTTTTTGCCCTTGATGAGCTGTTCGAGCTTCTGTTGATCCTTCTGCATAAAAACAGATCCTCCTTCGTACAGTATCGTATTCTGAACACACCGGAACTGCCCGGCATTTGTGAGTTTCGCTGTACTATTATAGTCCATTTGGCCGCGCTTGGCAACGGAAAACCGTGCACTCGGCACCAAAAAGCGCGGTAAATTCACAAAAAGGCAATTGTTTTTTGTCTGTGTTTCTGCTACACTTGTCGTTGCAGAGCCGTTTTTGAGGGTTTCTGCACCATGATGAACGGAATGAGGGTTTCTTTTTTGAATCGTTTTTTGCGCATGACCGCAGTGGTGCTTGCCGCTGCGTTTGCTTTTCTGCTTACGGGCTGCGGCGGCAGCTCCGCCAGCACCAGCTTTACCTGGTTTGTGGACAATATCCCCGCAAACCTTGACCCGCAGGTAGCCACCAAGGCCGAGGATGTGATCGCCTGCGAGAACCTGTACGGCGGACTCGTGCGCCGCAATGCCAGCGGCGAGCTGGTGCCGGACCTGTGTGAGCGGTGGGAGATTTCCTCCGACGGGCTCACCTATACCTTTTATTTAAAGAGCGGCCTGACCTACACCGGCACGAAAGGTGCCGCCACGGACTACGCCATCACCGCTGAAGATTTCGTGTATGCATTTCGCCGGGTGTTCGACCCCCAGACAGCCTCGCCCTATGCGGTGGAGTTTTCTGCCATCCAGAACAGTGCCGCCGTGCTGGACGGCACTGCCGACCCCGGCACGCTGGGCGTGTCGGCCATCGGAGAACTGACGCTGGTGTTCCGCCTGAGCGAGCGGGACGACACCTTCCTTTCCAAACTCACCCTGCCGGGTGCCATGCCCTGTGACGAAGCCTTTTTTGAGAGCACCCGCGGCACCTACGGTCTGAGCAGTGCATCCACTCTGTCCAGCGGCAGCTTTTACATCTACAACTGGACGGCCAGCGGCCTGTTCCTGCACCGCAGTGCCGCGTCCCCGCTGGTGAACAACCTGCGCCTTGTGCAGAACACCAGCAACACCGACAAGAGTGCCGCCCAGCTCATTGCAGACGAAAAGTGCTCGGCCGCCCTGGATGACACCGCCGAAGCCGCTTCCCTGCAGAGCGTGGAATACTCCGACACCACCTGGGCCCTGCTGTTCAACGCATCGGAAGGCTCGGTGTTCGCGGTTGCATTCCTGCGGCAGGCGCTGGCCGGCATCGCCCTGCAGAACCTGTCGGTGCCCTCCTCGGGGCTGTTCACGGAGGTGACCGGCCTTGTTCCGGACGGCCTGACTGTGGACGGCATCGACTACCGCGATGCTGCCGGGGACCTGCTGCCCACCATCCCGGATGCAAAGGCACTGTACATGCAGGCCCGGCAGGGCATGGCCAGCTCCGACTTCAATGGGGTGACCATTCTGCTGCCCCAGGGCTCCGGCCTGACCGAGACGGTGGAGCAGATCAACGGTGCCTGGCAGAAAGACTGTTCCCTCTTCTTCTCGGTGGAAGAGGTGCCGCAGGAGGAGTTCGACGCCCGCCTTGCCAGCGGCAAATACACCATCGCACTGGCTCCCATCCGGGCCGAGGGCGGCAGCGTATACCAGATGCTGCAGCAATTTGCCGGAGACAACAATCTGACCGGTCTCACCGACCCGCTCTATGCCGGGACCCTGTCTGAAAGCATCCAGCGCACCGGCTCCGCACGTTGCCAGCTGCTGCGTGAATGTGAACGCCAGCTGCTGGAGGGCTGCACCGTGGTGCCGCTGGCCGCCCAGCAGAAGCGTCTGCTGGTGGCCGACGGCGTGGAAGGACTGGTGTTCGACCCCTTCACTCCGGTGCTGGACCTGACCTACACCACGAAAAACTGACCCGACCGTTTTCGGCGCGATCCGCTCTTGACATTTGTCCCCTGCTTTGCTACAATGATAAAGCAGTGTGCAGGGTTAGCTCATCCGGTAGAGCGACTGCTTCCCAAGCAGTAGGCGGCGGGTTCGAGTCCCGTATCCTGCTCCAGCACAACAAGCCCCCGGTCTTGCATGAATTTCATGTAGGGTCGGGGGCTTGTTTTATGCCGCTCTTGCGTTTTTCCCGGTACTGTGCTATACTTCTCTGCGAACTGAACAAAAACAGCAGGTGCGTTCCGCCGCAGGCGCTTTGCCGCGGCAGGAACGTTAAAAGGGAAGCGGGTGAAAATCCCGCACGATCTCGTCACTGTGATAAGGGAGCCCGCGGCCCGGGTGCTTCTGGCACCGGCCACTGAAGCGTTGCTTTGGGAAGGCGGCGGCGGGCGCAGATCTTTCAGCCAGGAAACCTGCCTACTGTTGGTACAGGAGCGCACCGCTCCGGACCACGAGGAATTGGTCGTGCCGAAAAGCCTATGGATCATGGGTCTTTTTGTGTTGCCATTCCGCAAGCAGAAAGGCCTTTTTTGTTTGCGGAAAACGCCCTTTCAGAGCCTTGTTCAGGGGTATGCAAACTGTTCTATACGAACAAAAAGGAAAGGAATTTATCATGAGAAAACGCAACATCCGCAAGGCTGCTGCCGCCCTGACTGCCCTGGCTCTGTGCGCCGGTGTGCTCAGCGGCTGCGGCGGCGCCGCATCCAGCACCGCTTCCAGCGCAGCAAGTTCTTCTGCCGCTGCCAGCAGCGAAGCATCCGGCGAGGACTCCGACGAGGCTGCCGCAAAGAACGTGGCAGACCTGATCGATGCCATCTATGTACAGGAGCGCAACGACAACACCGACGAGCAGTGTGCTGCTGCCAAGGCTGCCTGGGACGCCTTGACCGACGCTCAGAAGGAGCTGGTGGAAGGCGAAAATGCTGACCCCGATTACTTTGGCCGTGACACCGGCGATGCTTCCAAGGATGCCGCCCGCAACGAGGACAACATCGGCGAGAACGAGCTGCTGGTGGTCTCCTTTGGCACCTCCTTCAACGACAGCCGTGTGAAGGACATCAAGGGCATCGAAGACGCCCTGCAGGCCGCCTACCCTGACTGGAGCGTGCGCCGCGCCTTTACCGCACAGATTATCATCAACCATGTGCAGGCCCGTGACGGCGAGAAGATCGACAACATGCAGCAGGCCATGGACCGCGCTGTGGCCAACGGCGTGAAGAACCTGATCGTGCAGCCCACCCATCTGATGCACGGTGCCGAGTACGACGAGATGATGGAGATGATCGACTCCTACCGCGACAAGTTCGAGAGCGTTGCCGTGGCTGAGCCCCTGCTGGGCGAGGTCGGCTCTGACGCCACCGTGATCAACTCCGACAAGGAAGTGGTTGCCAAGGCCGTGACCGAGGCCGCCGTGAAGGATGCCGGTTACGAGAGCCTGGACGCCGCCGCTGCCGAGAAGGTCGCCTTCGTGTTCATGGGCCACGGCACTTCCCACACTGCAAAGGTGAGCTACAGCCAGATGCAGACCACCATGCAGACCCTGGGCTATGACAATGTGTTCATCGGCACCGTGGAGGGTGAGCCCGAGGAAACCGCCTGCGAGAACGTGATCGAGGCTGTGAAGGCCGCCGGTTACACCAAGGTCGTCCTGCGTCCCCTGATGGTAGTGGCAGGCGATCACGCCAACAACGACATGGCCGGTTCCGACGAGGATTCCTGGCTGAGCCAGTTCAACGCTTCCGGCGCATTTGAGTCTGTGGACTGCCAGATCGCCGGTCTGGGCGAAGTGCCCTCCATTCAGGAGCTGTACGTTGCCCACACCAAGGCTGCCATTGATTCTCTGAACGGCTGAAAATAACTGCCAAATTGCCCGGAGGGAGTGATCTTTTCGGGCAATTTTTCTTTTTGACAGGATTGTGGTATACTGAGACCTGCAGGGAGTTTCTCCCTTTTGATTCTGAAATATTGAGGTATTTTTCTATGCGCTGCAAACAGATGCTTTCCCTTTCCGTTGTCACCGTGCTGCTGGCCGCTTCTCTGGCAGGCTGCGGCACTTCTTCCACCGCTCCGTCGGCCGTCTCTTCCGAGGCCCCTTCCAGCGCGGCAAGTTCCGCCGCATCCGAAGTCACGGAGACCTCCGCTCTGCCGGACGGCGTATACACTGCCGCGTTTGATACCGACAGCGGCATGTTCCATGCCAACGAGGCCTGCGACGGCAAAGGCACCCTGACCGTTAAGGACGGCAAGATGACCTTCCACGTCAGCCTGGTGTCCAAAAAGATCGTGAACCTGTACCCCGGCCTGGCCGCTGATGCCGAGGCCCACAAAACGGACTGGCTGCTGCCCACCACCGACACGGTGACCTACTCCGACGGCACCAGCGAAGAGGTGTACGGCTATGACATCCCGGTCACCGCATTGGATGAGGACTTCCCGCTGGCCATTCTGGGTTCCAAGGGTACCTGGTACGACCACACCGTGAGCGTGCGCAATGCCCAGCCCACGACCGAGGAGACCTCCGAGACCCCCGCAGACGGCGAATACACCGTATCTGTGGCACTGGAGGGCGGCTCCGGCCGTGCCACCGTGGACAGCCCCGCCACTCTGACCGTGGCCGACGGCAAGATGACCGCCACCATCGCATGGAGCAGCCCCAACTATGACTATATGGTCGTGGACGGCGAGAAGTACCTGCCCACCAACACCGAGGGCAACTCCACCTTTGAGATCCCGGTCGCTGCCCTGGGCACCCCGCTGGCCGTGACCGCCGACACGGTAGCCATGAGCACCCCGCACGAGATCGAATACACCCTGACTTTTACGCTGGAATAAGATGAACAAGATCACACGCAGCCAATTTCTGAGGCTCCTGCCCGCTGCCGGGCTGCTGCTGACCGCCTGTGCCGAGCAGGCCGGTCCCACGGTGGAAGTGCAGCTGGTACCGGCCGGGACCGCTGCACTGGACTACGCACAGCAGTTCACGGCTGCAAAATACGAGGGCGGCTATACCCTGCTCTCCATCCCGGCCGACGGGGCACAGTTCCTTGTGGTGCCGGAGGGGGCTGCCGTTCCGACCGATGTACCGGACGGCGTGACCGTGCTGCGTCAGCCGCTGCAGAACCTCTATCTGGTGTCCACCTCGGTGATGGACCTGTTCCTTGCACTGGACGCACTGGACTGCATCGCCCTGAGCGGCACCCGCGCCGAGGGCTGGTATCTGGACGAGGCCCGGCAGGCCATGCTGGACGGGCGCATTGCCTATGCGGGCAAATACAGCGCCCCGGACTACGAGCAGATCCTTGCCGCGAATTGCGGCCTTGCCATCGAGAACACCATGATCTACCACACCCCGGAGGTCAAGGAGCAGCTGGAGCGCTTCGGCGTCCCGGTGCTGGTGGAGCGTTCCAGCTACGAGAGCGGCCCGCTGGCCCGCATGGAGTGGATCAAATTCTACGGCATCCTGCTGGGCAAGGAGGAACTGGCACAGCAGGTGTTTGACCGACAGGCGGAGCGCATCGCTCCCCTGCTGGACCAGCAGTCCACCGGCAAGAGCTGCGCGTTCTTTTCTATCTCGGCCAACAATCTGGCCAACGTGCGCAAGGGCGGCGACTATGTGGCCCGCATGATCGAGATGGCCGGGGCCGACTATGTGTTTGCCGATCTGACCGACAGCGGCAACAGCCTTTCCACCATGAACCTGCCGCTGGAAGACTTCTACGCCGGTGCACGGGACGCCGACTTCCTGATCTACAACAGTACCATTGAGGGCGTTGTCTCCACCACTGACGAGCTGGTGGCCAAGTGCTCCCTGCTGGCGGACTTCAAGGCTGTGCAGAATGGGCATGTCTGGTGCGTTGCCCAGAGCTTTTTCCAGCAGAGCATGGAATTGGCCGATTTTATCCTGGAGCTGCACCGTCTGTTCACCGAGGATGCGCCGGACGGATTGCAGTATTTCATTCACGTTGAGTAAGGAACCGCTTATGACCCGCAAAAAACGCTATCTGTTTTCTTATCTCCTGCTGGCGCTGGCGCTGGTGGTTCTGTTTGCCGCCAACCTGTTCTGGGGCAGTGTTGCCCTGACCCCCGGTGCCGTACTGGCGGCCCTGACCGGCCGCGGGCAGGACGCACTGTCGGTGGGCATCATCACCCAGCTGCGCCTGCCCCGGGCCGTGATGGTGGTGTTGCTGGGCGCGGCACTCTCTGCAGCAGGCTATCTGCTGCAGACCTTTTTTGCCAACCCCATCGCCGGGCCTTTTGTCATGGGCATTTCCAGCGGAGCCAAACTGGCCGTAGCACTGGTGATGGTGGTGTTCCTGAACCATGGCCTGCTCACCAGCTCCCTCACCCTGATCCTGGCCGCCTTTGCGGGGGCTATGGCCGCCATGGCCTTTGTGCTGGCGGTGGCCCGTCGGGTGCAACGCATGAGCATTCTGGTCATCTGCGGCGTCATGATCGGTTACATCTGTTCCGCTGTCACCGAGTTCGTGGTGGCATTTGCACAGGACTCTAACATCGTCAACCTGCACAACTGGTCACAGGGCAGCTTTTCCGGCATGACCTGGGGCAATGTACAGGCGGCGGCACTGGTGGTGCTGCCTGCGCTGGCAGCAGCCTTCTGCCTCTCCAAACCCATGAGCGCCTACCAGATGGGCGAAGCCTATGCCCAGAGCGTGGGCGTGAACGTGAAGCGTTTTTCCCGGCTGCTGGTACTGCTTTCCAGTCTGCTGGCGGCCTGTGTCACGGCCTTTGCGGGGCCCATCTCCTTTGTGGGCATCGCAGTGCCGCATCTGGTCAAGCAGCTGCTGGGCAGCGCAAAGCCGCTGGTGGTGCTGCCGGGCTGCTGCCTGGGCGGGGCCGCCTTCTGTTTGCTGTGCGATCTGATCGCCCGCAGCCTGTTTGCTCCCACGGAGCTTTCCATCAGCGCGGTCACCGCCGTGTTTGGTGCGCCGGTGGTCATCGGGCTGCTCATCCGCCGGAACCGGGAGGGTGCACAATGAAGGAATTTCTCTGTGAAACGCAGGATCTTGCCATCGGCTACGGCAAAATGCCGCTGGCCTCCGGCATTGCACTGGGGGCAAAGCCGGGGCAGATCCTTGTCCTTGTTGGCCCCAACGGTGCGGGCAAATCCACCCTGCTCAAAACACTGGCCGGACAGCTGGCCCCGCTGGGCGGCACTGTGCTGCTGGACGGGCAGGACCTGACCGCCTACACCGGCACGGCCCGGGCGCAGAAGCTGGCTCTGATGCTGCCCCACACCCGCCGCACCGAGCTGACCACCTGCTTTGAGTTTGCCGCGGCCGGGCGCATCCCCTACACCGGGCGACTGGGCATTCTGTCCGACGCCGACCGGCAGGCCGTGCAGGATGCACTGGAAATTGCCGGAGCTGCGCATCTCGCGGACCGGGACTTCAACTGCATCAGTGATGGTCAGCGTCAGCGTGTTTTGCTGGCCCGTGCCATCTGCCAGCAGCCCAAAGTGCTGCTGCTGGACGAGCCCACCTCCTTTCTGGACATCAAGGGCAAGATCGAGCTGCTGACCATCCTGCAGAAGCTGGCCCATGAACAGGGCCTTGCGGTCATCGTGAGCCTGCATGAGCTGGACATGGCACAGAAGATCGCGGACGCAGTGGTGTGCGTGTTCCCGGACCATGTTTCCGGCGTGCTGACCCCGGATGCCGCCTTTGCCCCGGACAATATCCGTGCCCTCTACGCGCTGAGCGAAGAACAGTATACGGCCCTGTTCGGGCAGGCAAAACCCCAAAAGCCCACGTTCGAGCACTACGTCCGCAGCGGGCAGAAGCTGCTGCGCTGCGGCTATACCACCGGCACCTGTGCGGCGCTGGGGGCAGCGGGCGCGGCCCGGCTGCTGCTCACCGGCCATGCGCCGGAGACGGTGGCCCTGCGCACCCCAAAGGGCATCGTGGTGGAGGTAGCACCCCTGTTCTGCCGCCGCACCGACACTGGGGCCGAATGCGCCATTGAAAAGGACGGCGGCGATGACGTGGATGTAACCACCGGCCTGCCGGTGATCGCCACAGTGGAACTGCTGCCGGGCTGCACGGACATCCGCATCGACGGCGGCAGAGGTGTGGGCCGGGTGACCAAACCCGGCCTCGACCAACCCGTTGGTGCCGCCGCCATCAACCATGTGCCCCGGCAGATGATCGCCGAGGCCCTGCGCCGGGAGGCTGAAGCCGCCTGTTATACCGGCGGCTTTGCGGTGACCATTTCCATCCAGAACGGCGAGGAAGTGGCCCGGCGCACCTTCAACCCGCACATCGGGGTGGAGGGCGGCCTTTCGGTGCTGGGCACCAGCGGCATCGTGGAGCCCATGAGCCAGCAGGCCATCCTGGACACCATCCAGCTGGAAATGAACCAGGCTGTTTTGCGGGCCGGTACCCCAAAGCGGCTCATCCTTGCCCCGGGCAACTACGGACTGGACTACCTGCACGACACCTACCCGGCCTTTGCGGCCATCCCGGTGGTCAAGACCTCCAACTTCATCGGAGATACGCTGGATATGGCGGCTTCCGCCGGGTTTGAGCAGGTGCTGCTGGTGGGCCATGTGGGCAAGCTGGTCAAGGTGGCCGGCGGCATCATGAACACCCACTCCCACACGGCCGACTGCCGCACCGAGCTGTTCTGTGCCCATGCCGCCCTCTGTGGGGCAAGCCGGGAGCTGTGCGCGGCTTTGTACGCCGCCGCCACCACCGACGCCTGTCTGGAGCTGCTGGACGCCGCCGGACTGCGCGCCCCGGTGCTGGAAAGCCTGCTGGATGCCATCCAACTGCACCTCGACCGCCGGGCGGGTGAAGCCTTCCGGGTGGGTGCAGTGCTGTTTTCCAACCAGCACGGGCCGCTTGGCGCAACACAAACTGCAAAGGAGCTGCTTGAACAATGGAACAACGCATGACCGGCACCTTTTACGGGGTCAGCGTCGGCCCCGGCAATCCGGAACTGCTGACTTTGCAGGCCGTGCGTCTGCTGCGGCAGTGCCCGGTGCTGGCTGCGCCGCAGACCGCTTCCGGGCAGATGCTGGCGCTGGACATCGCCCGCCGGGCACTGGGCGCAGAGCTGGACGACAAGACCATTCTGCCCCTGCAGTTTGCCATGAGCCGGGACGCCGCCGTGCTGCGCGCCTCTCACGAGACCGCTGCCAGCGCAGTACGGCTCTTTCTGGATGCCGGGCAGGATGTGGCCATGCTGAACCTGGGTGACGTGTCCATTTATGCCACCTTTGGCTATCTGCAGGAGATCCTGCAGGCGCAGGGCTATGCCACCGCGATGGCAGCGGGTGTGCCCAGCTTCTGCGCGGCTGCAGCCCGGCTGAATCAGCCCCTTACCGGCGGCATGGACGCTCCGCTGACCATCGCCCCCGGCAGCCGGGCCGACGAGGTATTGGATGCCCCCGGCACGAAAGTCCTGATGAAAGCAGGGCGTCAGCTGCCCGCCCTGCTGGACACCCTGGACGCCCACGGTGCGTTGAGCCGCAGTGCCCTCGTGTGCAGCTGCGGCCTGCCGGACGAAATGATCTTCCCCGACCTTTCGACTGCGCGCCCGCCGCAGGATGGCAGCAAGGCCGGATATTTTGCAACGGTACTGGTAAAGGAGTAACTGCTATGGTACACTTTGTAGGCGCGGGGCCCGGTGCCCCGGACCTGATCACTCGGCGGGGCGCAGCCCTGCTGCAGGAGGCTGATTGCATCATCTACGCGGGCAGTCTGGTCAACCCGGCCCTGCTGGGACTGGCAAAACCCGGCTGCGCCATTTACAACAGCGCCGAGATGACGTTGGAACAGGTGCTGGATGTGATGCGCACCATGGAGGCAGACGGCAAAATCACCGTGCGCCTGCACACCGGCGACCCCTGCCTGTACGGGGCCATCCGGGAGCAGATGGATGCACTGGACGCCGACGGCATCGCCTACGATGACACGCCCGGCGTGTCCAGCTTCTGCGGCGCGGCGGCGGCACTGAATGCTGAATACACCCTGCCCACCGTGAGCCAGACCGTGATCATCACCCGCATGGAAGGCCGCACCCCGGTGCCCGAGCGGGAAAAGCTGGCCAGTCTTGCCGCCCACGGGGCCACTATGGTGATTTTCCTGTCCATCGGTCTGGTGGACAAGGTGCAGGATGCTCTGCTGCAGGGCGGTGCCTACACGCCGGACACCCCCGCCGCCGTGGTATACAAGGCCACCTGGCCGGAGCAGAAAACCGTGCGCTGTACCGTGGGTTCTCTGGCGCAGAGCGTGCACGACGCCGGCATCACCAAAACAGCGCTCATCGTGGCAGGCGATTTCCTTGGCACCCGGTACGAGCGCAGCAAGCTGTACGACCCCGGTTTTACCACCGAGTTCCGCAAGGGGTCCGACCAATGACCCGGGCCTATCTGGCCTTTACCGACACCGGTCTGGCACTGGCCCGGCGGCTGGCAGACGCCCTGCCCGGCAGTGTGGACCGCTGCGGCAGCGGCGGCGTCTCCCTTGCCGGGTGGACCGCCCTGCAGTTTGCGCAGAGCGACGCCCTTGTTTTTGTGGGAGCCGTGGGCATTGCGGTGCGGGCCATTGCGCCCCACTGCTGCAGCAAGGCGTCGGACCCGGCGGTGGTGGTACTGGACGAATGCGGCCGCTTTGCGGTGCCGGTGCTGTCCGGTCATCTGGGCGGTGCCAATGACCTGGCCCGTGCACTGGCCGCCGTGTGCGGAGCCGTTCCGGTGATCACCACGGCCACCGACGCCCACGGCATTTTTGCGGTGGACGAGTGGGCAAAGCACCAGAACTGCACGGTGCTGGAAGCGGAGCGCATCAAGCATGTCAGCAGCAAGCTGCTGGCCGGGCAGTCGGTGCGGTTTGCCGCTGAGTTTCCCGTGCAGGGCACCCCGCCCGCCGGGGTGGATCCTGCACGGACCCCTGCCGAAGCCGATTTTGCCCTTACCCTCTCCCCTGCCGGGGACGCTTTGCATCTGGTGCCCCGCATCGGGGTGCTGGGCATCGGCTGCCGCAGGGGGACGTGTGCCGAGCAGTTGGAAGCCGCCTTTGCTGACTTCTGTGCCCGGCACAGCCTTGCCCCGGCGTGCATCGCGGCGGCGGCCAGCATCGACCTGAAGGCTGACGAGGCCGGGCTGCTGGCGTTCTGCCGGGCCCACGGCTGGCCCATCACATTTTATTCTGCGGAGCAGCTGCGGGCACTGTCCGGGCCGTTCACACCATCTCCCTTCGTGCAAAGCGTCACCGGGGTGGACAACGTGTGTGAGCGGGCCGCTGTGCTGGCGTCCGGCGGCTGCATCCGCATCCCGAAACAGGCGGGCGGCGGTGTAACCTTTGCGCTGGCGCTGTGCCCCTATGCCCCGGACTGGAGGTGGCAGAATGGCTGATACCGTATATGTGGTCGGGCTTGGCCCCGGCGACCCGCAGTTTTTGACCGCACAGGCGCAGAGCGCCCTGGAAGAAGCCGAGGTGCTGTGCGGCTATCCGGTCTATCTGGATCTGGTACGCCCCTATTACCCGGAAAAAGAATATTACGCCACCGGCATGACCAAAGAACTGGACCGCTGCCGCTGGGCACTGGAAACTGCCCACAGCGGCCGGACCGTGGCTCTGGTGTGCAGCGGTGACGCCGGAGTGTACGGCATGGCCAGCCCCCTGCTGGAGCTGGCCGAAGGCTGCCCGGACGTGACCGTGGAGGTGGTGCCCGGCCTGACTGCCGCCCTGAGCGGCGGCGCGGTGCTGGGTGCCCCGCTGGCCCATGATTTCTGTGTGCTCTCTCTTTCCGACCGGCTCACCCCGTGGGAGGTCATCGAAAAGCGGCTGGCCGCAGCGGCCATGGGCGATTTCTGCATGGCGGTGTACAACCCTTCTTCCAAGGGGCGGCCGGACTATCTGGCCCGGGCCGTGCGCATCCTGCTGCAAAACGGCAAGGCCCCGGACACCGTCTGTGGACTGGTGCGCAACATCGGCCGGGAGGGCCAGAGCGCTCAGGTGCTGACGCTGGCCCAGCTGGAGCAAACGCCCGTGGATATGTTCACCACCGTGTACATCGGCAACCGCAACACCCGGGTGCTGCAGGGCCGCATGGTCACGCCGCGGGGGTACCGCGTATGAGGGCAGTGGTGTTCAGCGGCACCACCGAGGGCCGCATTTTTTCCCGGCAGCTGGCCCAGTTTGGAGCGGACGTTCTGGTGAGCGTGGCCACCCCGCTGGGCAGCGAGGAACAGGGCAGCTTTGCCGGCATCACAGTGCACTGCGGCCGGTTGACCCCGGACGAGATGGCCGCCCTTGTGCAGAGAGCCGACCTGTGCGTAGACGCCACCCACCCCTATGCGGTGGACGCCACCCGCAACATCCGCACGGCCTGCCGCACCGCCGGGGTGGAATATCACCGGCTGCTGCGTGCGCAAAGCCCCCTGCCTGCCGGGAGCATGGTGTTCCAGTCGGCGGCACATGTGGCGGATTTTCTGGTCCAAACGCAGGGCAATGTCCTGCTGGCCACCGGGGCCAAGGAGCTGCCTGCCTTTGCGCAGCTGGCCCCGGAACGGCTGTACCCCCGTGTGCTGCCTACACTGGACGGCATTGCCGCCTGCGAGGCCGCGCACATCCCCCACAAGAATATCCTTGCTTTACAGGGGCCGTTCTCCTACGCGCTGAACCGGGCCCTGCTGGAGCAATTCTCCATTCGCTTTCTCGTGACCAAGGACGGCGGGGCCGCCGGTGGCTTTGCCGAGAAAGCGCAGGCTGCCGCCGACACCGGCGTCCAGCTCATCGTGATCCGCCGCCCGGCCGAGACCGGTGAGACGGCAGACCAGATCCTGACCCGCTGCAGGGAGGTGCTGAAAGGATGATCACACTCATTGGTATGGGCTCCGGCACCCCCGGCAGCCTGACCGCACAGGGTCTTGCCGCCCTGCAGGGTGCCGACCGCATTCTGGGTGCAAAGCGTCTGCTGGCCACACTGCCGGAGGGCTGCACCGGAAACCGGCAGGCCCTGTACAAACCGGACGAAATTCTGGCCTGTCTGGCCGCGCACCCGGGCGAGGAAATTGCGCTGGTGTACAGCGGCGATACCGGGTTCTACTCCGGCGCATCCCAGCTGCTGCCCATGCTGCGGGCCTTTGGCATCTCCTGCCGGGTGCTGCCCGGCCTTTCCAGCGTACAGCTGCTGGCCGCCGCCGTAGGCCGTCCCTGGCAGGACTGGACTCTTGTTTCTGCCCACGGCTGTGCCTGCGACCCGGTGTCTGCCTGCATGAACCATAAAACCGTATTCTTTCTCACCGGCGGGGCCGAGACCCCGGCCACCCTGTGTGCCGCACTGACCGCCGCTGGGCTGGGCGATGCCCACGCCCTTGTGGGCGAAAGCCTTGGCACGCCCGACGAAAAGATCCACTTTGGCACCGCGCAGGAACTGGCCGGGCAGGCCTTTGCTTCCCTGAGTGTCCTGCTGGTGGAACATGCCGTGCACCCGGAACGCCGCACCCCCGGCCTGCCGGATGAGGCCTTCATCCGGGGCGAGGTGCCCATGACCAAGCAGGAAGTGCGGGCCGCCGCGCTGGCCAAACTGGCCGTGCGACCCGCCGATACCCTGTGGGACGTGGGGGCCGGTACCGGCAGCGTGAGCGTGGAGCTGGCACTGGCCGCCCCGCAGGGGCATGTGTATGCGGTGGAGTGTGAGCCGGACGCCTGCGCCCTCATCCGCCGGAACCGCGAAAAATTTGCGGCGTGGAACCTCTCCCTCATTGAGGGCCGTGCCCCTGCCGCACTGGAAGCCCTGCCTGCCCCGGATGCCGTGTTCATTGGCGGCACCAAGGGCAGCATGGCCGCGGTGGTGGACACGGTTCTGGCCAAAAACGCCAATGCGCGCATCTGCATTGCCGCCATTGCGCTGGAATCCCTGAGCGCCGCCATTGCAGCCCTTACGGCTCATGGCCTTTCCGCTGAGGTGACCCAGCTTGCCGTGAGCCATACCAGACCGGCAGGCAGGCTCCACCTGCTGACCGCCAACAACCCCATTTTTCTGATCACGGGAGAACGCAAATGATGCAGTTCGTCATCGCCGCACCGCGTTCCGGTAGCGGCAAGACCACCGTCACCTGCGCCCTGCTGGCCGCTTTGAAAAAGCAGGGCATGGACCCCTGCGCCTTCAAGAGCGGGCCGGACTATATCGACCCCATGTTTCACCGGTCGGTGCTGGGGGTGGAGAGCCGCAATCTGGATCTTTATCTTTCTGCCAAAAATACGGTACGGGAACTGTACGCCCACTATGCTGCCGGGCACAGGGCTGTGGTGTGCGAAGGAGCCATGGGTTTTTACGATGGGCAGGGCCTGACCACCCGCGCCAGTGCCTGGGAGCTGGCCGATGCGCTGGACCTGCCGGTACTGTTGGTGGTACAGCCCAAGGGGGCCAGTGTGACGCTGGCCGCAGAGATCCAGGGCCTTGTGCATTTCAAACCGGAGAGCCACATTGCAGGCATCCTGCTGAATGACTGCTCCGAAAAGCTCTTCCGGATGCTCAAGCCCCTGCTGGAAACCGAGACCGGCCTGCCGGTGCTGGGGTATCTGCCCCGCCTGCCGCAGGCGGTGGTGGAGAGCCGCCATCTGGGCCTGAAAACCGCCGGAGAGATCACCGATCTTGCCCAGAAGATCGGCCTGTTGGCCGATGCGCTGGAAGTAAATCTGGACTGGGCAACGCTGGAAGCGCTGACCGAACGACCGGCTCCTGCCCCGGTGCCGCCGCCTGCTCTGCAAACGGCGGGCGTCCGCATTGCTGTGGCACAGGATAAGGCATTCTGCTTTTTCTACGCCGAAACGCTGGACTGCCTGCGCACTGCCGGGGCAGAGCTGGTGTTCTTCAGTCCGGTGCACGACACCGCCTTGCCGGAGGACATCTGCGGGCTGTATCTGCCCGGCGGCTACCCGGAACTGTATGCCCGGCCGCTGAGCGAAAACAAAACCATGCGCGATGCCATCCGGGATGCCGTAAATGGCGGCCTGCCCACGGTGGCAGAGTGCGGCGGCTTTCTGTATCTGGGGCAGACGCTGGAAGATGCCAGCGGTACCGCCTGGCCCATGGCAGGCGTTCTGCCCGGCAAAGGCGTCAAGGTGGGGCGGCTGGTGCGGTTCGGCTATGCCGACATGACCGCCAAAGCCGACAGCCTGCTGTTCCATGCCGGAGAGCATTTATATATTCACGAATTCCATCACTGGGATTCCACCGATAATGGTTCAGACTTTTCCGTTTGGAAAAGCGAAAAAGTACAATGGGAATGCGGATTTGCAAGCATGAGTTTGTACGCCGGTTTCCCGCATCTTTACTGGGCAGGCACTCCCCTGCCCCGCCGCTTTGTAAGTGGTGCGAAGTTCTATCAACAACAAAAGAGAAACACACATGACTGAAACGGAACTGAAAACTTTACTTTCCGGCATCACCCCGCCGGATGAAGCTGCCCGCGCCGCCGCCCACACCCACTGGGCCGGGTTGGCCAAACCTCTGGGCGGGCTGGGCGCACTGGAAACTTTGCTGGAAGATGCCGCCGCCCTCACCGGCAGTGCGGCGCTGGATGTTTCCCACCGGGCTGTGCTGGTGCTCTGCTCCGACAACGGCGTGGTGGCTCAGGGCGTGAGCCAGACCGACCAGAGCGTGACCCGCGCAGTGGCGGAGAATCTGGCTGCCCGGCGTACCAGCGTGTGCCAGATGGCCCGTGCTGCCCACTGCGATGTGGTGCCCGTGGACATGGGCATGGCCGGAGACCCGGTGCCGGGGGTGGCAGACTGCCGCATTGCCGCCGGTACTGCCGATTTCACGCAGGGTCCCGCCATGACCCGCGCCCAGGCTGTGGAGGCCGTCGGCCGGGGCATCCGGCTGGTGCAGGAGCAGAAAGCTGCCGGTGTGCAGCTGCTGGCCACCGGCGAAATGGGCATTGGCAACACCACCACTTCCAGTGCGGTGGCAGCGGTGCTGCTGGGCCAGCCGGTGGAACGGATGACCGGCCGGGGAGCCGGCCTTTCGGATGAAGGGCTGGCCCGCAAGGTGGATGCCATCTGCCGGGGCATCCTTCGCAACGAGCCGGACCCCACAGACCCTCTGGACGTGCTGGCCAAGCTGGGCGGCTTCGATCTTGCCGGGCTGTGCGGCGTCTTTCTGGGCGGTGCGCTGGAAGGCGTGCCCGTGGTAATGGACGGCTTCATCAGCGGCGTGGCGGCCCTGTGCGCCGTGCGGCTGTGCCCTGCCGCGGCCAAAGCGGTGTTTGCCAGTCACTGTTCCTCGGAGCCTGCAGCCCGTCTGGTGCTGGATGCACTGGGCAAGGCCCCGCTTCTCACCGCCGGGCTGCATCTGGGCGAGGGTACCGGCGCTGTGGCCAGCCTCCCGCTGTGGGACATGGCACTGGCGGTGTACGACCACTGTTATTCCTTTGCGGAGGGCGGCATCACGCCGTACACCCCGCAATGCTGACGCTGGTGATTGGCGGGGCGGCCAGCGGAAAAAGCGAATACGCCGAGAGTCTGGTACTGCGCAGCACTCTGCCGCGCTATTATCTGGCCACCATGCAGGTGTGGGACGCCGAATGTGCCGCCCGGGTGGAAAAGCACCGCAGAATGCGGGCGGCAAAACAGTTTGAAACGGTGGAGTGCCCCCTGCATCTGGACGCCGTGCATCTGCCCGCCCGTGGTACCGCGTTGCTGGAAGATCTGGGCAACCTGACTGCCAACGAGCTCTATGATCCCGCCGGGGCCGGGCCGCAGACCGCGCAGGCCATTCTTTCCGGGCTGGACGCCGTGTATGCCCAGTGTGAAACCCTGATCGTCGTCTCCAACGAGGTGTTCAGCGGCGGGGCCGACTACGCAGGCGACACCGACCGCTATCTGCTGGCGCTGGCGCAGGTGAACAACGCGCTGGCCGCCCGGGCCGACGCCGTGGTGCGGGTGGTGTGCGGCATCCCTGTTTATTATAAAGGAGTGGAAAAATGATCGTTTTGCAGACCGTTGCCGTGGCGTTCGCCATGTTTTCGGCTGTGCCGGTGCCGCAGTTCAATTGGACCGAAAAGAACATGCGGTATGCGATGTGCGCCTTCCCGCTCATCGGGGTGGTCATCGGGCTGCTGTGGTTCCTGTGCGGCGTGCTGCCCCTGCCGGGTGCGGCGCGGGCGGCGGGCTTCTGCCTGATCCCGGTCTGGGTCACCGGCGGCATCCATCTGGACGGCTACGCCGACACCTGCGACGCACTTTCGAGCTACGGCGACCGGGAAAAGAAGCTGGAGATCTTAAAGGACCCTCACTGCGGGGCCTTTGCCGTGATCCGTCTGTGCAGCTACTTTGCGGCCTATCTGGCCCTGTGCGCCTGTGTACAGTTCACCCCGCAGGCAGGGCTGCTCTGGATGATGGCACTGGTGCTGGAACGGGCGCTCTCCGGCTATGCGGTGGCGGCGTTCCCCATGGCAAAGAACACCGGCCTTGCCCACACCTTTGCCTCGGCAGCCGACAGAGCCACTGTACGCCGGGTGCTGACCCTTTTGGCCGCTGTACTGTGCTGCGCCATGCTGGCACTGGGTGGTTGGGCGCTGGTGCTGGCCGCACTGGCTGTGCTGTGGCGGTACCACGCCGTTGCCTGCAAGCAGTTCGGCGGCATCACCGGTGATCTGGCCGGGTGGTTTTTGCAGAAAACCGAGATCTGGATGCTGGCGGCACTGGGTGCCTGCCAGTGGGGAGGGCTGTTATGATCTTTATCACTGGGCCGCTTTACAGCGGCAAGCGCACCTTTGCCAAGACCCTGCCCGGACGGTGCATCTGCGATGTACAGGAGCTGGCCGCCGGGGCCGAAAATCCGGAAAAACTTGCGGACGAGCTGTCCGCTTACGATATCGTGCTTGCCACCGAGGTGGGCGGCGGCGTGGTACCCATGGACCCCGCCGAACGTGCCGGACGCGAAGCCGCCGGGCGGCTGGCCTGTCTGCTGGCCGCACGGGCAGACTGCGTTGTGCAGATGTTCTGCGGCATCCCCACCGTTCTGAAAGGAGAACTGCCAACATGCTGATCTATTTCCTGCGCCACGGCCTGACCGAATACAACGCCGAGAAGCGCTATCAGGGCCAGCGGGACATCCCGCTTTCTGCCGCTGGCCGCGCGATGCTGCGCAAGGCAGACATCGAGCCTCAAACCGTGTACATCACCCCGCTGTGCCGCACCCGGCAGACCGCTGAGGTGCTGTTCCCCACTGCAAAGCTGGTGGTGGTGGACGGCCTGAAGGAGATGTGCTTTGGCAGCTTTGAGGGCCGCAATTACATCGAGATGGAGCACGACCCGGACTATCTGGCCTGGGTAGCCGCCAACTGTGAGAGCCCCTGCCCGGACGGCGAGACCAAGGCCTCTTTTTCTGAGCGCATCTGCCGCGCCTTTTCGGCACTGGTAGACAAGGCACTGGCCGACGGCGAAGAATTGCTGGTCATCCTGGCCCACGGCGGCACCCAGATGGCCGCGTTGGAGCGCTACGCCCTGCCCCATAAAGACTACTACGAATGGTGCGGCCCCAACGCAGGCGGCTTTGTGCTGGACGCCGCCGACTGGACCGACAAGCGGGTGCTGCACCTTATAAAGACCGTGCAGTACACCAGGGAGACCGACGTATGACCGGGCTGGCCGTTCTGGGCGGCTTTGTGCTGGACACCCTCTTCGGCGACCCCGCGTGGCTGCCCCACCCGGTGGTGCTCATGGGCAAGGCCATCTCCGCGCTGGAAAAGCGCCTGCGCGCCCGCCTGCCCAAAACGCCCCAGGGCGAACTGCTGGGCGGCGGCATCGTGGCTTTTTGCCTGCCGGTGGGCACCTTTGTGTGCACCGGCCTTGTCTGCCTGGGCGCAGCAAGGCTCAGCCCGTGGCTGGGGCTGGCCGTACAGATGTTCTGGTGCGGGCAGGCACTGGCCGCAAAGGGCCTTGCGCAGGAGAGCATGAACGTGCACAAAGAGCTTGTAAAAGGCGACCTGCCCGCAGCCCGCAAGGCTGTGAGCCGTATCGTGGGCCGCGACACCCAGAATCTGACCGCTGAGGGTGTGACCAAAGCCGCCGTGGAGACCGTGGCCGAAAACGCCAGCGACGGCGTGATCGCGCCGCTGCTGTATATGCTCATCGGCGGGGCACCGCTGGCGCTGACCTACAAGGCCATCAACACCATGGACAGCATGCTGGGCTACAAAAACGAAAAGTACCTCTACTTCGGCCGCATCCCCGCCAAGCTGGACGACGCGGCAAACTATCTGCCAAGCCGTCTGGCGGGTCTGCTGTGGTGCGCGGCGGCGGCCCTGACCGGCAACAGCGCCAAAGGGGCGTGGCGTATCTGGTGGCGGGACCGGCGCAACCATGCCAGCCCCAACAGTGCCCAGACCGAGAGCGCGTGTGCCGGAGCACTGGGCGTGCAGCTGGCCGGGCCTGCCTACTATTTTGGGGAATATTACCCCAAGCCTACCATTGGCGACGCCCTGCATCCCATTGAGCCAGAGGACATCCGCCGCGCCAATAAAATGATGTATGCCGAAAGCCTGCTGGCCCTGCTGCTGGGGCTGGCGATTCGAGGGGTGATCTTATGACACAGCTGACACACGGCGGCGACTGGGCCGGATATCGGGCACAGTACGGGCACGACGCGCTGGATTTTTCGGCCAACGTGAGCCCGCTGGGCCTGCCACAGGGCGTGGCGAACGCCATTGCTGCCGCCCTGCCTCACGCCGACCGCTACCCCGACCCCCTGTGCCGGGCACTGCGGGCAAAGCTGGCCCCGCACGAGGGGATCCCGGCAGAATCTATCCTCTGCGGCAACGGCGCGGCAGACCTGATCTTCCGGCTGGCGTGGGCGGCAAAGCCCCGCACCGCGCTGGTGACCGCCCCCACTTTTGCCGAGTACGCCGCCGCGCTGGAAGGTGCGGGCTGTGTGGTGCGGCGACATTTTCTGCAGGCAGAGGTCGATTTTGCCGTGACGGATTCCATCCTCTCCTCCATCACGCCGGAGGTGGACATGGTATTTCTCTGCCAGCCCAACAACCCCACCGGGCAGCTCACGCCGCTGCCCCTTGTGGAGCGCATCCTGCGCCGGTGCGAAGCCTGCGGGGCACTGCTGGTGGTGGACGAATGTTTTCTGGATTTTTTGCCCGACTGCAACGCCCTGACCGCCAAAGCCCTGCTGGACAGCAAAAATCTGCTGATCCTCAAGGCCTTTACCAAGCTGTACGGCATGGCCGGGGTGCGGCTGGGGTACTGCCTGTGTGCCAACACGGCCCTGCTGGAAGCCATGCAGGCCGCCGGGCAGCCGTGGGCGGTGTCCAGTCTGGCGCAGGCCGCCGGGCTTGCCGCACTGGACGAAACGGCCTATGTGGCACAGGTGCGGGCACTCATTGCGCAGCAGCGGCCCCGGCTCACGGCCGGGCTGCGGGCACTGGGCCTGCGGGTGCTGGACGGCCGAGCAAACTACCTGCTGTTCCAGGGGCCGGAAACGCTGGGCGATGCCCTGCGGCAGCGGGGCGTGGTGCTGCGCAGCTGCAGCAACTACCCCGGGCTGGACGGCAGCTGGTACCGCACCGCCGTGCGTACCGGATCGGAAAACGATGAACTGTTAAAGACCCTTGCGGAGGTACTGGCATGAACAAAGCAAACTGCATTATGGTGCAGGGCACCATGAGCGGTGCAGGCAAAAGCCTGCTGTGCGCCGCACTGTGCCGTATTTTTGCACAGGACGGCTACCGGGTGGCTCCTTTCAAGAGCCAGAACATGGCCCTGAACAGCTTTGTGACCCGGGACGGGCTGGAAATGGGCCGGGCGCAGGTGGTGCAGGCGCAGGCCGCCGGGATGGAACCGGACGTGCGCATGAACCCCATCCTGCTCAAGCCCAGCAGCGACACCGGCAGTCAAGTGATCGTGAACGGCGAGGTGCGGGGGCAGATGCCCGCCGCCGCCTACTTTAAAATGAAGCGGTCGCTGATCCCGGACATCCTTGCCGCCTACAACAGTCTGGCCGAAGAGGTGGACATCATCGTCATTGAGGGAGCTGGCAGCCCGGCCGAGATCAACCTGAAAGCCGACGACATTGTGAACATGGGCCTTGCCAAGCTGGTGGACGCCCCTGTGCTGCTGGCCGGAGACATCGACCGGGGCGGCGTCTTTGCACAGCTGTACGGCACGGTGGCCCTGCTGGAGCCGGACGAGCGGACCCGCATCAAGGGGCTGCTCATCAACAAGTTCCGGGGCGACGTGGAGATCCTGCGTCCCGGCCTTGCCATGCTGGAAGAAAAAACGCAGCTGCCGGTGCTGGGGGTCATCCCCTACCTGAAGGTGGACATTGAGGATGAGGATTCCCTTTCCACCCGGCTGGAGGCAGGGCGGGCCGTCAAACCACTGGATGCGGCCATTCTGCGCCTGCCGCACATCTCCAACTTCACCGACTTCATGCCGCTGGAACAGCACCCGCTGCTGGGGGTGCGCTATGTGCAGAGCCCCCGCCAGCTGGGCACGCCGGATGTGGTGATCCTGCCCGGCACCAAAAACACCATAGACGACCTGCTGTGGCTGCGTCAGTGCGGGCTGGAAGCGGCGGTGCTCAAGCTGGCCGCGCAGGGCACCCCTGTGCTGGGCGTGTGCGGCGGCTACCAGATGCTGGGGCACACCCTTGCCGATCCGAACGGCGAAGAAAGCGGCACCCCCTGCACCCTGCGCGGGCTGGCGCTTCTGCCCACGGACACCGTGTTCAACGCCGAAAAGCAGCTGCGCCAGACCCATGCCACCGCCGAGGCCATCCCCTTTGCCGGGGCAAAGCTGACCGGCTACGAGATCCACGCCGGGCGCACGACAGTGCAGGGCAGCCCGTTCTGCATTCTGGCCGACGGCACGCCGGAAGGGTGTGTGCAGGCCAATGTGTTCGGCACCTACCTGCATGGGCTGTTTGACACCGGCGAGCTGACCGAAAAGCTCACCGCATTTTTGTGCAAAAAGAAGAGCATCTCCCCCGCCGACGCACCGTTGCTCTCGATGGAGCAGTACCGGCAGCAGCAGTTCGACCTGCTGGCCGACGGCGTGCGGGCCGCGCTGGACATGGATGCCGTATACGCCGCCATGGGCATGGACCGCAAAGGAGGGAACCGCGTATGACCCCGCAGCATCATCTGCCCGCCGACATCGAGCGGACAAGCCTTTCCATCATCACAGCCGAGCTGGCGGAACTGGGCCTGACGCCTCCGCCGGAAACCGCCGCCGTGGTCAAGCGGGTGATCCACACCACCGCCGACTTTGACTATGCCCGGAATCTGCGCTTCACTCCCGGTGCCGTGGCGGCCGGGGTGAAGGCCCTGCGGGCGGGCACTCCCATCATCACCGACACGAACATGGCGCTGGCCGGCATCACCAAGCCCGGCCTTGCCCGCCTGGGCGGCACGGCCCTGTGCTACATGGCTGACCCGGAGGTGGCCGCCCTTGCCAAAGCAGGCGGCACCACCCGGGCGGTGGCTTCCATGCAGCGGGCCGCGCAGGAGCACCCCGGTGCCGTGCTGGCCGTGGGCAACGCCCCCACCGCCCTGCTGACCATCGCCGACCAGATCGAAGCCGGGCTGCGTCCTGCACTGGTCATTGGCGTACCGGTGGGGTTCGTGAATGTGGTGGAGAGCAAGGAGCGGCTGTTTGCCACCTGCGAAGCCTTTGGCGTACCCGCCATCGTGGCCATGGGCCGCAAGGGCGGCAGCAACGTGGCCGCCGCCATCTGCAATGCCCTGCTCTACTCTGCCGCCGAAATGCTGGACCCCGCGGCCCGGGGCTGGCGGTGACCTGTTTTTGACCGGAATACGCAAAAAGGACAGAACTGCTGTCATGCAGTTCTGTCCTTTTTCTTGTATTCGTTCAGGGGCTCACCGGGTAAATCTCGGTTGACGGTCTCTCATTTTTTTGGGGGGGATAACAAGGTACTTCCGGACAGCACGCTCCAGCACCGCAATGTCCACCGGCTCGGACAGATGCTCGTCCATACCGGCTTCCTTACTCTTTTCCATGTCCTCGGTGAAGGCGTTTGCGGTCATGGCAAGGATGGGGATCGTCTTGCCCAGCGGGTTTTTGCCGCTGCGGATGGCACGGGTGGCTTCCAGACCGTCCATCACCGGCATCTGCACGTCCATCCGGATCATGTCGTAATCGCCGGGCTGTATAGGTGATGCTGTAGACATCGGCCTGACAGTCCGCTTCCAGCTGGTCCTGCATGTAGATCGTGCCGTTGGGGCCGGAATAGGCATCCACGTTGAACACGATCTCCGGGTAGTATTTGTGCACAACATCAATCAAGTCCTTGACGCTGCGGCTGGGTGCACAGATACTGATCAGCTCATGGACCCCGTTGGATACCGAGGCACCTGCACTGCCCGCCAACCATGCTGCCCCCGCGCAAAGGACCAGTTTTCCAGAGGCCGCCTGCTTCAAGCGGACGTTCAGAACAAGCTGCCTGTGCCCCGCTTGACCGTACCCGGGCAGTCTTCAAAGGCATCCTCTGCGATCTCGGTATCGTCCGACAAAACGGCAATGTTCTGCAGAGAGTAACATTCCCAAAACGCATGCTCTCCGACTTTTTCCACTCCCGCCGGGATCACGATCCGTTTGAGCGCCCAGCAATGCGCAAATGCGTCCTCCCCGATCTCGTTCAACTCCTCCGGCAGTTGAACTTCCTGCAGAGACTGACAGTAGTAAAACGCTGCTCGTTCGATTTGTCTCACCTGCGCAGGAATCGTGACCTTCTGCAGAGAACGGCAATATTCAAATGCGTCATCCTGCAGTTCTTCCAGCCCGTCCGGCAGCTGCGCTTCCAGCAAGGATGTGCAGTTCTCAAAAGCCCCCCGACAAAGCCGTTTCAGGCTGGCCGGCAGAACGATTCTAGTCAGGGTGTCGCAGTCCTCAAACGCAAACATTCCGATTTGTTCCAGTCCTTCCGGCAGATGGACTTCCTGCAGAGCCCTGCAGGACCGAAAAACTGCCGTTTCGATGCATTTTACGCCGACAGGAACGGTGATCTGCCTGAGCGACCGGCATCCACTGAATGCGTCACTTCCAATTTCTTTCAGTCCATCCGGCAGCCGGATCTCCTGCAGAGCTTCGCATTCACTGAATGCGCTCCTCCCGATCAATTCTAGTCCATCCGGCAGCCGGATCTCCTGCAGGGCGGTGCATTCACAGAACGTTTTCTCCCGGATGGACCTTACTCCCTCAGGGATCACGATCCGTTTGAGAGAACTGCACCCCTCAAATGCGCTTTTCCCGATTTCTTCCAGTCCTTCCGGCAGTTCGATCTCCTGCAGCGACATGCAATTCACAAAGCACTCCTTTGCAATGGCTGTCACTCCGGCAGGCACGATCACGCAGGCGTCGGTCCCGTGGTATTTCTTCAGGACCGTACCGCCCTCGGCAAGGTCCATCGGGCCGGATCGTTTCATTCCCTCAACAGGGTCCTCCGGACGTTTCACGACGCCCGGACAGTTCCGAAAGGTATCCGTCTCAAAGGTGGTGTCCTTAGACAACAGCGTGATCTCCTGCAGGGCGATGCAGTCCCGGAATGCGCTCGCCTCGATTTGCTTCACACTGGCCGGGATCGTGATTTTTTTCAGAGCACTGCAGTTTTTGAATGCGGATTCTCCAATTTTCTCCAGTCCCTCTGACAGTTCGATCTCCTGCAGGGCGGTGCAATCCTGAAATGCTTCCAACTCGATCTGCTTCACACTGGCGGGGATCACGATTTTTTCCAGAGCATTGCAGCCTTTGAATACATAACCGCCAATTATCTCCAGTCCTTCTGATAGCTCGATTACCCGCAGGGCTGTGCAGTCCCGAAATGTTTCCGTGTCGATCTGCTTCACAGAGGCCGGGATCTCGATTTTCCTTAAAGCACTACAGCCATAAAATGCAGCGCGGCCAAGTCTCTTCAGTTTGTCTGGCAGCCGAATCTCCTGCAATGCTGTGCACTCCTGAAATGCACATTTCAGGATCATCGTCAAGTCCTCTGGCAGTTCGATTTCCTGTAGCGCCGTGTCATTATAAAAGCTGTATTCTTCGAGCTCCTTCACGCCTGCAGGCACCACGACCTTTGCTTCCCTGCCAGAGCAGCTCAGCAGCGTGTCCCCCATGATCGCAAGTTCAACCGGATGGTCGGAGTCCTGTTCATCGGCAGAGTCATCGCCGACCCAGGCCCCGCAATTCGGACAGATCCGGCTCGCAAAGATCCAGCTTCCACAATTCGGACAACTCCACATAGTGTTTTCTCCTCTCCTGTGCATTCCCGCCGCTTTTGTTTCTTCCAGTCCACAGCCATTCGCCCGGATAGTCTATCCCCGACCGACTGCCGGATGTTTTTTTTTTAGTATACTCCCCCGGGCAGCATGCGGTCAATCTTTTTTGCGATAATCCCGGAAATTCATCCCCATGCCATGCTCAGCTGACCCACATCGGCGGCTTATCTTTTTGCATTTCAGTCAAACACTTCAATTTTGTGCATATTTTGTTGTATATAGAAAAGATTTGCAACAATTGGTACTGGTATAAGGCTTCGTTCTAACACTCTCCAAAAAGAACTGGTCGTAGGAACAACTTTTTATCGAGCCTATCTGGTTCAGCATAGAAGAGTATAACGAAAAAACGGTGACGTTCCGCATTGTGGAAAGTCACCGTTTTCTCTTATGCTGTGCAGTGGTCGTTCACTGCACAGATTGATAAGAAGGAGAACTTAAATTTCATACCATCTGATTTCATTGGCATCCAGATGCAGGTCAAAGCTGTTGCCATCAGTCGTATAAACTGTGGTATCCTGCGGCTCGTAAGTGTTATTCACAACGCAATACTTGCCATTTTTGACATAAGCATGGACTTCCACATTGTAGTTGGAACTGAACCAAGTGTGCAGTTCATCCTCGCTGTGGGCACTCCACAAGATGGCTCGGTAAAGGGTGCGGCTGTTGGCAAAACTATACGGTACACCGCTGATGTATACGGCACGTCCCTTGCCGAAATCATGCGCCGCCATCTGCACTTCCTTATTCCGCTGCACCAGCACTTCCGTGCCTTCCAGGGCATAAATGTTCTTCTTTCCCTCACCGAAGTCGATGGGCTGGTCAGCATCCTGCAAGATGAAATGATTCGGATGCTCTTCCCAGTTGTACTTGTCGTAGTTCAGGGTAAAGCCATTTTCTTCCTCCACGCCCAGAACACTGGCCATCTGGAGGATATGACCCTGATATGGATGACCGGACGGTTCTCCAACGCCGATGAAGCCGCCGCCGTTCCAGACGAACCGGCGAATGGCGGAGGAGATTTCCGGGTCTTCCCACCAGATACCGCCAGTGTGGGCGGTGTCGGCATCGCCTACATTGATGATGACATCCACCGTTTCCAGCAGCTTCGGATCGTTCTTGATATCCTCAAAGCTGATAAATTTCACATCAAACGGTGCGCCGGACAGCATTTCGATCACGCCCGAATAGCTGTAGTTCTGCTTGTAGTAGAGGGCATGATGCACCATGTGACAGCCCCATGCCCGCATTTTACCCCAGCAGTTCAACACCGCCACCCGTTTGACGCAGTAAGGCGTAGTGCCCTTGATATTCTCATACAGTTCGCGGAACTCCTTGCAGACGCTCTCCACATAGTCCACAAACTCCGGGAACTGCAATGCCAGCTTCAAATAGCCGCCATAGCCAATGCGGTCAATGGGCTTGCGCAGGATGGCGCGGCGGGCTGTGACCCAGTTTTCCTTGGCTTCTTTCACCGGGTCGCCGCCCTCATGGAACGTGTCCGGGAAGAAGTAAGGCAGAAAGCGTCCTTCCGTGTACTTCACGCCCTCAATGTCGGAGATCAGGCGCAGCGTGGAGCCATTGCCCACGCTGCCCACCACGGCATCCAGCCCGATGGTCTTGAACTCCGGCATGAAAGGCTCGGTGCCGATCCAGTGATCGCCCAGGAACATCATCGCCTCGCAGCCGCACTCGTGCGTGATGTCCACCATTTCTTTGGCCAGCTTTGCTACTTCGCGCCGCTGGAACGCCTGAAAATCACGGTATTCCTTGCTGGGCACACGATACTGGTTGTTGTAGTAGCCCTGGTCGATGATATACTCCGGGCGGAACTTGTAACCCACTTCCTGCTCAAACTGGTTGAGGATATAGGGGCTGACGGAAGCAGAATAGCCATACCAGTCCACGAATTTTTCCCGCTTGAGTTCATCGAAGATCAGGGTGAACTGATGGAAGAACGTGGTATAGCGGATGACGTTCACATACGGATGCTCTGCAATGAATTTCCGCAGACGCTCCATGGAATATTTGTGGGTTTTCGGCTGGCGCACATCAAATGTGATCTGATGCTCGAAATTCGTCCAGCCGTTGGTGGTGGCATTGTACATATGCACCGGGTCCCAGATGAGGTAGGCAAGGAAGCTCACAGTATACTCATGGAACGGCACCGCCTGCACGGTCACGCTGCCATCCGCATAGCTCCATTGTTCTGGCGGCACAGGCTGACCCGTGGAGCGATCCATGACCTCCCACCAGCGGGTGATGTCATCGTGATCGTTTACTTTCATCAGCTCCGGGCTGATGCCTTTCATCAGAGGGATGGTCACGGTCTCGCCGGGGGCGGTGTAGAAGCCCGTCATAATGTAGCACTGCTGCACCTCGTCCGGGTTTGCTTTGGCCCATGCGTTATCCTTGCGCGTGGTATAATAGGTGGAATAGATCTTTGCATCGGCGTTTTTCAGTTCCTGCGGAAAATCCGTACCATCGCAGTCACGGATGGCATCCGCACCCCACTTTTTCAGAATCTCCAACGTTTCGGGCACCACATCCAGGTCGGTCGGAATGGTAACGCGCCCGGTCTTGCACTTATCTTCCATAGTTTTCCTCTCTTATCCTTAATCCTGATAGGTTGCGTTGTAGATGGCCAATACTGCCAGCAGCAGTGCCACGCCCACAAGCATAATGCCGAGCCCTGCCAGCTGTCCGGTCATTTTCCAGCCTGCCACCACCAATGCAATGGACAGCACAAACAGTACGATCATCAGCATGATGCGCAGGGCAGGATGCGTTTTCCAGAATGTTTTCATGTTTTGTCACCTTATCCTTTCAAGCCACCCACCGTCATGCCCTGTGTCAGCTGCTTCTGCACACAGATGTACAAAATCAGAGTGGGCAGCATCACCAGCACAAGACCTGCGTACATGGTGCCGTACTGCGCAGCACTCTGCTGAGCCTGCATCAGATTCAGCAGACCCACCGGCAGAGTACGGGGTGCGTTGGTGGAACTCATCAGGGTCATGGAGATGATGTACTCATTCCAGAAAGACAGGAAGTTGAACAGAATAATGGTGATGATAGACGGCTTCGCCATTGGGAAAATGATACGGGTCATTGCAGAGAAATAGCTGGCACCGTCGATGTAGGCCGCTTCTTCAAAGTCGTGGGGCAAAGTGGCAAAATAGCCCGACAGCAGATAGATGGTAAAGGGCAGTGCCGTAGCTGCATACACGACCGCCAGAACGAACAGGTTGTTCAGCAAAAAGCCGCTGCCAATATGGTTTTTCAGCCACACATCACCGTCACGCAGCATCAGGAAGATGGGAACTACGATATAGTTGACATTGATGAACAGACCTGCCATAAACAGCGTGTTCAGCAGCTTGCGCCCCTTGAACCGGAAACGGGACAGGCAGTAAGCCGCCGGCAGCGCAATCACCAGCAGCAGCACCAGAGCCAGTGCTGTGACCAGAACGGAGTTGAGCATATATTCGCCCATCTTGGCTCCATTCCACGCATTGACGAAGTTCTGCCAGTAGAATCCGGCAGGCAGTGCCCACGGATTGCCGTAGAACTCCGAGTTCTGCTTGATGGATGCCATAAACACCCATGCCACCGGCACAATGATCGTCACAGCCAGCAGGATCAGCACAAAATAGATAAAAAATTTGTACAGGCCCTCCGCCGAACGGGAGGATTTTTCTTCCGTTTTCTTCATGTTTTTCCTCCTTAAAACTCCAGCGGTTCACGGCTGGTGGCACGGTTGACGCAGGCGGACAAGGCGAACGAGAACAGGAAGATCACCACACCGATTGCCATGCTGTAACCGTACAGACCTGCATCTTTCTGGCTGTACATATAGTTCAGAGCCACATCCGAGGCACCGTTCGGCCCGCCGCTGGTCATCGCCTTGACGAACAGGAACGCCATATTGATGGTGGAAATGATAAAGAAGGTCAGGGTGGTACGGATGTTCGTCCAGACCAGCGGAATCGTGATCTGGAAGAACTGGGTCAGACGGCCCGCTCCGTCCAGATTGGCACTCTCGTATAAGCTGGCAGGCACCGAGGACATGGAAGCCATATACATCACCATGTAGTAGCCCACAGCCTGCCAGACCATTGCAATGATGATGGACGGAATGACCAGCTTTTCGCCTTTCCAGAGGAGAGGGTCAGTCATATCCCGGAACAGCCCGATGATGCTGTTCAGCATACCATTCTCCGGCTTATAGATGGCAGAGAAGATACCGGAGATGACGACCACAGACAGGATGTTCGGGATGTAGAAAATGATGCGGAAGAAATTCTGCCCCTTGATTTTTTCGCGGGTCAGGATGGCTGCAAACACCAGCGCAAACGCAAAGGTGATGATGGTAACGACCACCACCAGCAGGATCATGTTCTGCATGGAGCGGATGAACTGGGTGTCCTTCAGCAGATGCTGAAAATTTTTCAGCCCGACAAAGGTTTCGTTTGGCGAGTAGGCTCCACGCTCATACAGGCTCATGCGGAACACATTGAGGGTTGGCAAAATCATAAAAATAAAAAACAGGATGGTGGCCGGTGCCACACAGAGGAACACGAACCGTTTGCGGCTTTTGTCAGATTTCATAGACAAACCGTTCCTTTCTACTGGAATCCAGAAACCCCAAAAAAAGCGGAGGCGGTCAAAACCGCCTCCGCTGGGCAGGGCCTTGGAAGCTGTTTTCGGATGCAGCTTCGTTTTTACTCGATGATGTTGGCGCGCATCTGGTCGCTGGCGGACTTGATGCCATCGATCCACTGCTGTTCCGTCGTGCTGCCGGAAACCAGAGAGTTGACGGGGTCAAAGAACACCGTGCGGACTTCCACACCGGGGATAGCGGTGAAGGAAGCAAAGTTGCCCATAGCTGCCTTTGCGCCGTTGTCGTAGATGGAGTAGAACATCTTGTTGTCGCCATCCAGATCATCGGCAATCCCCAGCACAGGCTGGATCGCGCCGCTTTCGGCAAACAGCTTGCAGGCTTCGTCGCTGTACAGGTAGGCTACAAACTGCTTGGCAGCATCCAGATGCTCCGCACCTGCCGGAATCCATGCCTGCTCAAACCATGTATAGCTGTACTGATCGCCGCCAGCCTTGACTGCGGGCAGAGCAGTCATGCCCCACTCAAAGCCATCCGCACGGGGAGCTTCGGCCATCTCGCCCACGATCCAGGTGCCGTTGGGCATGAACAGAGCCTTGTTATCCAGCACCAGCTGCTGGTTCTGGGTAAAGTCCTGATCGTTCGCCTGTGCCGGAGTGATGGGGTTGGTGTAGGAGGCCAGTTTGGTCACGATGTCAAAGCAGGTCTGTGCTTCGGCAGTGTCCCAGATGCCTTCTTCATAATGGGTCGCCTTGTTGAAGAAGTCGGGGCCGCCTGCTGCATACATCAGCGCATAGAAGAACGCATCAAAGTAGCCGGTGGTGGGGTAAGTGAACAGGTAGGTGCCCTCCGCAGCCGCCTTGTCACCCAGTTCCCACATTTCATCCCATGTGGTGGGCACATCCCAGCCCTTTTCCTTCAGGAAGCCAGCGTTGTAGAACAGGCCGCAGGGGCTGTAGAACATGGGGGCCAGGTAGGTCTTGCCATCGCCGTAGGGGTTGGTGAGAGAAGTGTCGGTAAAGCCGCCGGCGATCTTCTCGCTGACCTTCTTGCTCTCGCCGGGCACGGTCATGCTCAGCACATCGGTGATGTCGGCGATCAGGTTGCCCTTGATGAACTGCTCGGTCAGGGCAGCCTCACGGCCGGTAGCCAGGTGGATCACGTCGGGGTAATCGCCGCCCTGCATGGAAGGTCCGATGACATCTTCCAGGTTCTTGTCGGTGGTCAGTTCTACCTTGATGCCCGTCTGGGCGGTAAAGGCTTCGGTGACTTTCTGCCACATCTCGGAGCCGTAAGCGGTCTCAATGGCAGCGACTTTGATGGTCACATCCTCCGCAGGTGTGGCAGAGGCAGCAGCCGAAGAAGTCGTGCTGGAACCGGTAGAGCTGGAAGAACTGCCGCAGGCGGCCAGCCCCAGTGCAGCGGCACCCACGCCAGCCGCTTTCAGGAAATTGCGACGAGAAATGCGTTTCATAGTGTATCCTCCATCATTTGATCTCGTTCAAACACAGCCGGGGCAAACAGGTTCTGCCCGGGAGGGCTGTGTGTTTTTCTGTCTCCAATATAAGTTTTTTCGCCTTCTCGAACAAGGGGTTTGTTGTTTCTTTTTTTAGAAATCTTGCTCTCTGGAATTTTCTTTCAGCAAAGTCGCTAAATTCAAGAGGTTGCTTTGGGCAAATTGCCTTTGTCTGTAACTTTTTTGACATATTCCAAAGTTTTTCCGGAATAAAAAATAGAGGCCCCACTAAAAAACAGGGCTTGCTTTTTTCTCGCTTTCCCTCTATAATGGAAAAAAGCCCAGAGGCATCGTATCATTTTAGCGTTTCTTTTTAATTATCTTGTCTTTATTTTTATGTTTTTTGCATTACTTAAAGGAGCCGTTGTGTTATGAGCACCCAACGCTTTGACATCCAGCACGCCCCTGCCCCCCGGGAGTCCTTCCGGCTGCTGTACATCAGCAAAAGCCGGTTTGGCGGCGACTGGAACAGCACCGCCCACACCCACTCCTGCACTGAACTGTTCTACTGCCTCAGCGGCGAGGGTCAGTTCTACCTTGCCGGGCAGCTGTTTCCGGTAAAGCCCGACGACATGGTCATCGTGAACCCCCAGGTGGAGCACACGGAATTGAGTCTGAACGCTTCACCGCTTGAATATATCGTTCTGGGTGTGGCTGGCATTGAGATCTTATTCGGCAAGACTGATTCTTCTTATGCTATCTTCAACTGCCGTGAAAACCGGGAACGAATGGTCACTCTGCTGCATATGCTGCTTGCCGAAGCCGACCGCAGTCTGGATGGCTGCGAAACCGTCTGTCAGGACTTGCTGGAGGTGCTGCTGATCTGGCTGGTGCGCTGCACCACCCTTTCTCTGCAGCTGGAGGAAGCCCCCCGGGCAGAGAACCGAGAGTGTGCCGAGATCAAGCGATATCTGGACACCAACTACCGGGAGGACATCTCCCTGGACCGCCTGGCAGAGATCGCCCACCTGAACAAATACTATCTGGCCCATACCTTTCAAAAGGAATACGGCGTCTCCCCTATCACCTACCTGAACCGCCGCCGCATTGAAGAAAGCAAGTATATGCTGGGCAACACCGGCTACAGCCTGGCCCAGATCAGCGAGCTGATGGGCTTTTCATCCCCCAGCTACTTTTCCCAGTGCTTCCGCAAGTCGGAAGGGCTGACCCCCAACGAATACCGCCGTCAGGCACGGCAGGGAAAACGCCCTGCTCCGGCAAAACGGCATGAAGGATAAGGAAACGAGGATCACATCATGAAACCTGTAACAGAACCCATTCTCCTGGCAGCAGCAAACGCCTTTGATTTTGGCGGACCGGTGGTCTGCGACGGCCGCCACTACGGCGAGGGCCATATCAACGACACCTATCTGGTCTGGCGTGCCGACCACTCCAAGCGGTTCATCCTGCAGCGCATCAACACCGACACCTTCACGGACCCGGTGGGCCTGATGGAGAACATCTGCGGCGTCACCCGGCACCTGAGCCGCAAGATCCTGGCGGAGGGCGGCGACCCCATGCGTGAGACCCTGAACGTGGTCCCCACCCTGTCCGGCAGCACCTGCTACCTGGACGCTGAGGGCGGTGCTTGGCGTGCCTACGACTTTGTGGAGGGCACTGTCTGCCTGCAGCAGGTGGGCAGTGAGGGAGACTTCCGCACCGTTGCCGAGACCCTGGGCAAGTTCCAGAACCAGCTGGCAGACTACCCTGCCTCCACCCTCCACGAGACCATTGCCCGGTTCCACGACACCGCCAACCGCTACGCCAATTTTGAAAAGGCCCTGGCTGCCGACAGCATGGGCCGGGCCGCCAAGATCGCTGAGGAGATCGCCTTTGTCCGTGCCCGGGAGGCTGACTGCCATGTGCTGCTGGACCAGCTGGCTGCCGGAGAGATTCCCCTGCGTGTCACCCACAACGACACCAAGATCAACAACGTCCTCATTGACGAGGCCACCGGCAAGGGTCTGTGCGTCATCGACCTGGATACCGTGATGCCGGGCCTGTCGGCCTACGACTTTGGCGACTCCATCCGCACCGGTGCCAACGACTGTGCCGAGGACGAGCCGGACCAGAGCAAGGTCCATTTTGATCTGCACCTGTATGAGGTGTTCGCCCAGGGCTATCTGTCCACCGCCGGGGCCTCTATGAGCCTGGCCGAGAAAAAGAGCCTGGCCTGGGGTTCACGGCTCATGACCCTGGAGTGCGGCACCCGTTTCCTGACCGACTATCTGGAGGGCGACCATTATTTCCATATTGCCCGCCCGGACCACAACCTCGACCGTGCCCGCACCCAGTTCACGCTGGTACGACAGATGGAAGACGTATTCGATCAGATGACTGCGATCGTCTGCCCGGAAACCGACCTCTGATCCAAATGTGATTTCACAAAACAAAGCAGTTCAGTCGATTATTTTATCCGACTGAACTGCTTTGTTGTCTCTCTGCTAAATTTTCTGCCTCTATTGATTTCGTTGTAAAATTTGATTCTAATATAATCAGAATATTACTATCATCTATCGGAATCCGGGAGGTGCTATTATGCCAGCTATGAATATTCATCCGTCCGCAGCCATCCGCCAGAATTACAACGAGATCGCCGATTTGTGCCGAAAGACCGCTGAACCGGTTTTTCTTACCAAAAACGGCGAAGGCGACCTTGTTGTCATGGACATTGACACCTACAACCGCCGGGAAAAAATGCTGAAGCTCCGTGAGGAACTGCTTGCCGTGGAAGAAGATCGTCTGCACGGGAGTGAGGGCTACTCCATTGACGAGGTCACTTCTATGATGCGCAGTGCGATCAAGGAGGCCTCCGGACATGGAACAGCAAAATAAATACCGCGTGATCGTGTCAGCACGGGCCGCAGACAGCACCCACATTCCCATGGGCATCCCTGCATACTTCATTGTCTGCCTCCGAATCCGATCCTCACGATCTGCATTTTCATCCCGCCATCCCCGATCCTTGCGAGGAAGCGGAAAAAGCCGCTGACGGAAGGGTCTTTCAGGTCGCTGTAACCCAACATATAGCCCCGGCTGGATACCTGCAGGCGGCTGTCCCAGGGGGAAAGCTCACTTTTTGCATCCGAAACCGCGAAATATGCCCCCACATCCTTGATTTTTGCCGTTCTGAGCCATGTTTTTGCGATCATCTTCACCGCCGTTCGGTTGGCAGCATCGAACACCAGCACCCCGCCGGGGAAAGCGTCCGCCATCCCCTGCACCAGTCCCCGAACCTGCTGGGTCAGGAAGTAATAGAACACCCCGGAGGCAAAGAATACCGCCCCGCCGGTGGCATCGATCTTGTCAAACCATGCGGGGTCTTTCAGGTCGCAGGGGATGTTTTGCTCCCGCTCCCCGGCGGGCAGCAGCTGCTGCCGCAAGGCGATAACATCCGGGAAGTCCAGATTGTAGATTTTACAGCTGCCGTTGTCGCAGGCTCTGCCGGTGTTGTCCAGCCCACAGCCCAGATTGACCACCGCTGCGCCGGGGTGCGTTTTCAGGTATTCCTGCACCTCAAAGGCGAGGTCATTCTGCCGCATGGCCACCTCCAGCGCACCGAACCGCTGCATCAGACTGCGGGAGCTTTTCTCCGCCTCTGAAAAATCGTAGTCGATCTGGTCGAGCAGACGCACCGCTGTTTCATCCCTGTAAAGGTTCGGGTACAGCTCCGTACACAGCTTCCGGGAATACAGCGGGAGAATCAGCGTCTCCTGCACGGTGTTTTTCTCGATTTTATATTTCATAGGTTCCTTCCTCAGTAAAGAAAAATAGTCATAATTGCCGCCAGCACCGCCGCTATGACTGCCATGCCTACCGTACGATAGGCACTGCGGATCGCTTCTTTTCGTCCCATGCTTCGTCCTCCTTACACTGTTTCACCGCTTTTGCGCCGTAATGCACAGCCAGCCCTTTTTATTTTTGTGGCTCTGAATCTTACAGAATCCTGCCTGCTCCAGATATGCTTTCAGGGCAGTGTCCGTATAGATGGCCATGCCACCGATGATCTGCGTCCATTTGTCGTCTTTTGTCGTTTCGCCGTTTGCTTCATTGCAGATGAAAAAGATCCCGCCGGGTTTCAGCACCCGATAGACCTCTCTGAAATTCTGCACAAGTTCCGGCCAGAAATAGACCGTTTCAAAGGCGGTCACTACCTCAAACTGCTCCGGTCCAAACGGCAGTTCTGCCACGCTTGCCTGCTGCACGGTGCACCGTCCCGCCGCAATGGCGCCCGCATTGACCTTACGCGCTTTTTCCACGCTGACAGCCGAATAGTCGATGCCCTGCACCTTGCCTTTGGGGCACAGCTTCAACAGCGTTTTGATGTTCGCCCCGCCGCCGCAGCCGCAGTCCAGCACCATGGCATCCGGGGCAGGCTGCAAAAAACGCAGCCCCCACGCTGCCATTGCGCTGTGGCCAACGTTCATCATGGCAACCATGATTTTCCCGCCAAGGCCTACGGGCTTGCGGGTGTTTTCAAAAAAGGACATAACGCCACCCTCTTTCTATTTACAGTTCAAAATGCAATGCTTTTCACAAGGTGCGCCCATCGCTCCGGGTGACAGGCCAGCAATTCCTCGCGTCGTAAGTTAGGTAAAGCTAACTTTCTGTTCTATAAAAAGCCGCTTCTCTGCGGTCCTTCTGCCAAAATAATACGCCCTGCGGTCGCCTTTGTCAAGAAGTTCAGGCATTTTCGGAGATTCCGAAAGAGATTCCGCTTTCGTCCCCCAACCGTCACCCCAGTGCCACATCCAGCACCATCATCAC
>UMHS01026542.1_pt1 | contig 43442 bp, 29 predicted proteins | sample 1965611 | NCBI WGS metagenome assembly UMHS01 (sample SAMEA4836106, study PRJEB28245) | human gut metagenome | biome: gut microbiome; material: fecal sample | place: Denmark | collected 2008
CCCCGCGCCCCCAGGCGCAGGCCCCTGTGCAGCAGGCGGCCCCCGTCGGCGGCATCCGGCTGGAGGAGGCTGCCGCGCAGCCCCGCCGCACAAAGCATGCGGATGCCCCGCAGCCCGCAGCCCATAAGCCCCGCACCGCCGCAGGCGGCAATGGCGGCAGCCGCAAGCCCCCGCGCGATGACGACGACGCCCCGCGCAAGGCAAAGGGCAGAAAGTCCGGCAAAAAGGGCGGCAGCGGCAAGGGCGGAAACGGGAAAAAGAAGAAAAAGATCCGCTGGTGGCAGATCCTGCTCATCACGCTTTTGGTCATCGCGCTGATTTTCGGCGGTGCGTTCGCGCTCATCATGGGGGCCATCACCCCGGCGGGCGGCAACATCAAGCTGAACCAGCTCATCAACACGCCCAAGGAATTCCAGGGCAAGGAGTTCAACATCCTTGTTACCGGCGTTGACCGTTCGTCCACCGGCGATCTGTCCGCAGGTGCGGCCAATGACTCCAACGTCAACGACGGCATGACCGATATGATTTTGTACGTCCATTTCAACAATGAGACGGGCGAGATGAAGATGCTGCAGATCCCGCGTGATACGATGGTCACGACGGACACGAGCGTCTCCGGCAACTTCCGCATCAACGGTGTGGCCAAGACCCAGGGCAGCGACAGCAACAACAATATGGCCGCCCTGTGTGAGCTGGTCGCAGACCAGTACAAGCTGCCCATCGACGGCTTTATCACGATCCGCCTGGAAATGCTGACCGAGCTGGTAGACCTGTTCGGCGGCGTGGAGATCAACGTCCCCATGGATGTAGACTACGCCGCGCTGGGGCTGGGAGACAGCGTCATTCACGCCGGCTACCAGACGTTGAACGGTGCGTCGATGGAGTTCCTGCTGCGTGCGCGTAAAATTTACCCCGACGGCGACATTGGCCGCCTGAACATGCAGCGCCAGTTCTACGCGGCGCTGTTCCGCAAGCTCAAGAGCATCGGCAACATCTGGGACGTCGCCAAGCTGACCCCCGCCGTGCTGAACTATATGGAGACGAACCTCAGCGCGTCCGAACTCATCAGCTTTGCCATCAGTATGCTGAAAATTGATTCCAGCAAGATCATGATCTGCCAGATGCCGGTCATCAGCGGCCCGCAGTACAACGGCCAGTCGCTTTTGTACCCCGCGCGGCAGGCGGATGCGGACCTGCTGAACCAGTACTTCCGCGAGAACACCGGTCCCGTCGATGCCAGCCAGCTGAACCTGTGCGACAATGTCATTGACCTGTCCGGCTACACGGCCACCGACCCGAAGATCCAGCAGATGGGCGGCCTGATGGCCGAGGCGGACGACGCGCAGAAGAACGATAACCTCGACGGCTCCAACCAGGTCACCGACATCATGGCGTCCGAGTCCACGGCGGAGAGCGAGAGCACCGACACGGATTCCACCGATACCGAAAGCCAGCCGGCAGCGTAAAACGTAAATAGAAAATGCTTCGGGCAACCGCAAGGTTCTCTCCCTCCGGCCCTGCGGGGCCACCTCCCTCGCAGAGGGAGGCAAGGCCCTTGGCCCCCTCTGCGAGGGGGCTCCCGCCGCAGCGGGTGGGGGAGAGAACCTCCCGCAGCCCGAAACCTACCCCGTTATAAACCACCTAGGAGAACATCTATGGAAAGCAAAGAACTTGCCATTCGTCTGGCGCGTGCGCTGGACGCAAAGAAGGCCGCCAACGTCCACATTCTGGCCGTGGAGGACCTGACCACCGTCACCGAATATTTCGTCATTGCCACGGGTATGTCCACCACCCATGTCGGCGCACTGGCCGATGAGGCCGAGTTCCAGTTAGACCGCGAGGGCGTCAAGGTGCTGCGCACCGAGGGCCACGACGGTAAACGCTGGGTGCTGCTGGACTACGGCAGCGTCATCGTCCATGTCTTTACGCAGGAGGCTCACGACTACTACGACCTCGAGCACCTCTGGGCCGATGCCACGGTTGTGCCCTCCAGCGAGTGGATGCCGGAGCAGCCCGAGGACGAGCAGTAAAAATGCGGAATGGCTTCCCCCTCGGGGGAAGCTGTCAGCGGCCCCGACCGCTGACTGATGAGGGCAGACTTTCCCGCGGCAGCCTATAAACGGGCAACTGCGGCAAACCCGCCCCTCATCCGGCCCTGCGGGGCCCCCTTCAGTCTACGCGCTAAGAGCCGCCTTCGGCGGTTGCGCTCCGACACGCGCCTGCGGGCGCAGCCCCTCGGGGGAAGGCTTTAAGAAGGTTACGACCCATCAAAAATTTATCTGTGGGGAGAAATTTATGAAGTACGACTTTAAAACAGTTGAGGCCAAATGGCAGAAGGTCTGGGAGGACGAGGATACCTTCCATGCCGAGATCGACCATTCCAAGCCGAAATTCTACGCGCTGGTCGAGTTCCCGTACCCGTCCGCCGCGGGCCTGCACGTCGGCCATCCGCGCAGCTACACCGCGCTGGACATCGTCGCGCGCAAAAAGCGTCAGTGCGGCTATAACGTCCTGTACCCCATGGGCTGGGACGCCTTCGGCCTGCCTACCGAGAACTACGCCCTGAAAAACCATATCAACCCCGAGATCGTCACCGCCCAGAATGTGGCCCGCTTCAAGAGCCAGCTCAAGGCGCTGGGCCTCTCCTTCGACTGGGACCGTGAGATCAACACCACCGACCCCGAGTACTATAAGTGGACGCAGTGGATCTTCATCCAGCTGTTCAAGAAGGGCCTTGCCTACAAGAAGGAGACCACCGTCAACTACTGCACCGGCTGCAAGGTCGTTCTGGCCAACGAGGAGGTCGTCAACGGCGTCTGTGAGCGCTGCGGCAGCCCCGTTGTCCAGAAGAACAAGAGCCAGTGGATGCTGAAGATCACGGCCTACGCAGACCGCCTGATCAACGACCTGGACGACGTCGATTACATCGACCGCGTCAAGACCCAGCAGCGCAACTGGATCGGCCGCAGCCATGGCGCCGAGATCAACTTCGACACCACCGCGGGCGACACCCTGACGGTCTACACCACCCGCGCGGACACGCTGTTCGGCGCGACCTACATGGTCATCAGCCCCGAGCACGCCTTCATCAAAAAGTGGGTCGACGCGGGCCTTATCCGGAACGTCGACGCCGTCGCCGCCTATCAGGAGGAGGCCGCCCGCAAGTCTGACTTCGAGCGCACCGAGCTGAACAAGGAAAAGACCGGCGTCGTCATCGAGGGCGTCAAGGGCATCAACCCCGTCAACGGCAAGGAGATCCCCATCTTTATCTCCGACTACGTCCTGGCAACCTACGGCACCGGCGCCATCATGGCCGTGCCCGCCCACGACACCCGCGACTGGGAGTTTGCCAAAAAGTTCGGCCTGCCCATCATCGAGGTCGTCAAGGGTACTGTGCCCAGCGACCTCGACAAGGAGGCCTTCACCGACGTGGCCACCGGCACGCTCGTCAACTCCGACTTCCTGAACGGCCTGTCCGTTGAGGATGCCAAGAACAAGATGTACGCCTGGCTCGAGGAGAACGGCAAGGGCCACAAGCAGGTCAACTTCAAGCTGCGCGACTGGGTGTTCAGCCGCCAGCGTTACTGGGGCGAGCCTATCCCCATGGTCTATTGCGACAAGTGCGGCTGGGTGCCTCTGCCCGAGAGCGAGCTGCCCCTGCGCCTGCCCGAGATCAAGGACTTTGAGCCGGGCGAGAACGGCGAAAGCCCGCTGGCGCGCCATACCGAGTGGGTCAGCACGACCTGCCCCTGCTGCGGTGCCCCCGCCAAGCGCGAGACCGACACCATGCCCCAGTGGGCCGGTTCGAGCTGGTACTTCCTGCGCTACTGCGACCCGAAGAACCACGACGCCATCGCCAGCAAGGAGGCGCTCGAGTATTGGAGCCCCGTGGACTGGTACAACGGCGGCATGGAGCACACCACCCTGCACCTGCTGTACAGCCGTTTCTGGCACAAGTTCCTGTATGACATCGGCGTTGTGCCCACCAAGGAGCCGTACCAGAAGCGTACCTCCCACGGCATGATCCTGGGCTTGAACCCCCATGCTTTTGAGAACCAGCCCGATGCCGAGCGCAAGCGCCTGCTGGCCGAGTACGGCGACGAGAAGGGCGCGCGCAAGGCCCTTGTCGAGAAGTACGGCGAGATGGCCGAGCACCCCATCGTCAAGATGTCCAAGTCCCTCGGCAACGTCGTCAACCCCGACGATGTGGTCAACGAGTACGGCGCCGACACGCTGCGCCTGTATGAGATGTTCATCGGCGACTTTGAGAAGGCCGCCCCGTGGAACACCTCCTCCATCAAGGGCTGCAAGCGCTTCCTCGATAAGATCTGGTCGATGAGCGAGAAGCTCGTTCCCGGCGAGGGCGTCCGCCCCGAGCTGGAGGCCGTTGCCAACCGCACCATCAAGAAGGTCGGCGAGGACATTGACGCGCTGAAGGCCAATACCGCCATTGCCCAGCTGATGATCTACGTCAACGCACTGAGCGATCAGGGGGGTGCGACCAAGGCCGAGTACGAGCTGCTGCTGCAGCTGCTGAACCCGTTTGCGCCCCACATGACCGAGGAGCTGTGGCAGCAGCTGGGCCACACCGAGCAGCTGGCCTACCACGCCTGGCCGACCTACGACGAGACCAAGTGCGTTGAGCAGACGATTGAGATCGCCGTGCAGGTCAACGGCAAGGTCAAGGCCCGCATCAAGGTGCCCGCCGCCATCGAGAACGCGGACGCCATCGCCGCCGCCAAGGCCGAGCCCGCCGTAGCCGAAGCCATCGCAGGCAAGACCATTGCCAAGGAGATCTACGTCAAGGGCAAGCTGGTCAATATCGCGGTCAAGGGCTAAAATTTTATAAGCACTCTAAGGCAGAGCGAAGGCTCTGCCTTTTTTGTGTTGCAGAAGCCATTCAGTCAGAGCGGCTTCCCCCTTGGGGGAAGCTGTCAGCGGCCCCGCCCGCTGACTGATGAGGGGGAACTTACCCACAGCAGTCCGTAAACGGGCGGCAATGGCACACCTGCCCCTCATCCGGCCCTGCGGGGCCACCTTCCCCCAAAGGGGAAGGCTTAGGGCTCCCCCTACATCCATTGTTTACAAACCGCCCAAACTACGCTATAATAAAACCAACAAAAACTTTGACGAAAGCAGGTCCTACCATGCTCATCAGTCTGATCGTACCCTGTTACAATGAAGAAGAAGCGATGCCGCTTTTTTATAAAGAAGCCTCCCGCGTGGCGGCGGAGATGAAAGCCAGCCACGGCGCGGAGTTTGAGTTTATCTTTGTGGACGACGGCTCCCGCGACGGCACGCTGTGCGTCGCGCGTGAGCTGCACGCGCAGGACCCCCGCGTGCGGTATGTCTCGTTCAGCCGCAACTTCGGCAAGGAGGCCGGTATCTACGCGGGTTTACAGGCCGCCAGGGGCGATTACGTCGCCACGATGGACGCCGATCTGCAGGACCCGCCCGCGCTGCTGCCCCAGATGCTGGACACGCTGCTGACCGGCGAGTACGACTGCGCCGCCACCCGCCGCACGACCCGCAAGGGCGAGCCGCCGCTGCGCAGCTGGTTCGCCCGCAAGTTCTACCAGATCATCAACAAGATGTCTGACACGGAAATTGTCGATGGTGCGCGTGATTTCCGCCTTATGACCCGCAAAATGACCGACGCTGTGCTCAGCATGGCCGAGTACAACCGCTTCAGCAAGGGCATTTTCAGCTGGGTCGGCTTCAAGACCAAGTGGTTCGACTACGAAAACATCGAGCGCGTCGCCGGTACGACCAAGTGGAACTTCTGGGGCCTGTTCAAGTACTCCATCGAGGGCATCGTCGGCTTCTCCACCACGCCGCTGCTGATCGCGGCGGGGGCGGGCGTGCTGTTCTGCATCCTCGCGTTCATCGGCATTCTCTTTGTCGTCGTCCGCGCGCTGATGTTCGGCGACCCGACCTCCGGCTGGCCCAGCATGGTCTGCATCATTCTGCTGTGCAGCGGCGTCCAGCTGTTCTGCACCGGCATTGTGGGCGAGTACCTCGCCAAGACCTACCTGGAGGTCAAGCGCCGCCCCATCTACATCGTCGCCGAGACCGAAGAGGACAAAAAATAAACGATGGACTGGCAGAAAAAAGTGAGCCTGTGGTGGGCGAAAAACTTCCGCCCGCTGGTCGTGGCGCTGCTGGTCGGTTGCGGCGTACATTACACGATTTATGCTAACCAACTCGGCAATTTTGATGCCGTGCACATCGGTGCACTGTACACTGCCGATGGCTGGCCCGAGCATCTGTATTGGGAGACACAGCAGGGGCGTTGGGCGCTGCGCCTGGTGGATATGCTGCGCGGCGGCATCAATCAGCCTGCGCTTTCGGCATTGCTGATGCTGTTCCTCTACGCATTGGCGGGAGTGCTGTTAACGGATTTGTTTGCTGTGCGCAGCCGTGTGGCAAAATATCTTATCCCGCTTACACTGGTCTGTGCGCCCTATGTAGCGGAAGTTGAAACCTACCACTATTGCAGTGTGTCCTATGCGCTGTCTTTCCTGCTAGCGGTGCTGGCCGTGCGATCCGCCGTCTGCGGCGTGCGGTTTGTCTGGCTGATGGGTACGGTCTGCCTGGCGTTCGCGCTGGGAATGTATCAGGCCAATCTGGGCACAGCGGCGGGCTTGTGCGTCATGCTGCTGCTTCTGGCCGTTCTGCGCCGCCCCGGCGAATGGCAGGCCACCGGCCTGACTGCCCTGCGCATGGTGTTGATGGGCGGCAGCGGTGCGGCGCTGTATATGCTGATTTTAAAATTGTTCCTGCGGCTGTACGATGTGGGCCTATCCGGCATCAACGGTATCAACACCGTGGGAATGGGGACACTGCGCAATCTGCCGTTAGGCCTGAAAAACGCCTACTTTGATTTTTACGCCTACTTCTTCACCCACGGCATTGCCCAAAACCACTATGGGCAGATCGCGGGCTACCTGCTGCTGTTTGTGCTGGCGGCACTGGCCGGGCTGCGGTGGCTCGTCGTGCTGCACGACCGCAAGGCCGCCGCAGCGGCGGTGGTACTGGTGGCCCTGCTGCCCGCCGCAGCCAATGTGACCGACGTTATCAACACCGGGGCCACTGTGGCGCTGCGGATGGCGGGCTCACTGGCCATCGTGGTGCCGTTTGCCATCGCTGTGATCGACGCGGCTCCCGCACTGACGGAACGGGCATTCTCCTGGGGGATGGCGCTCTGCACGGCGTTCTGTGCGGTGCTGCTGCGCGGGTTTGCCGTGCAGGTCAACAACGACGCGGCGGTCATGCTGAAACAAAAGACCACAGTTGTGAACCTCGCCAACCGCCTGTGTACCCGGCTGGAAGAAAACGCCGACTACCAGAACGGTGCCGAGGTCGTGATCCTGGGTGAGCCGAAGCGCGGCGCGTACCCGGAGGAATCCCCGCTCAAGCCTATGGCCGGGGAACTGGCGCAGTTCGGCCCGCTCTCCTTCGACCCGACGTTCAACGCCCACGGCTGGTATGTGCTGGTGTGGGACGAGCTGGGCGTCCAGCTCAACGAATGCGCGGACGAGACTGTCCGTGCCATCAGCAATTCTGACGCGTTCAAGGCCATGCCCAACTACCCGGCAGATGGCTGTATCCAGACCATCGACGGCGTTGTCACGCTGAAGGTGGCAGATTTTCCGTTTTGAGAGCTGATAATCATGCGAGATATGACCAAGGGTGCCCCGCTGGGGCACCTCTTTCTGTATGCGGTGCCGCTGCTGCTGGGAAACTGGCTGCAGCTGGCGTACAATGCGGTGGACTCCATCATCGCGGGGCGGTTCATCGGGCAGGACGCGCTGGCCGCCGAGGGCGTGGCAGGGCCGGTCATGAATCTGGTGATTTTGGCCATCAGCGGTCTGTGCATCGGCGCGGGCGTACTGATGAGTGAGGCGTTCGGCGCAAAGCGGACCGCCCGCTTAAAAGAGACGTTGGCAACGACGCTGCTGTTCGGCGCGGCGCTCTGCTGTGCCGCCGCGGCGCTGGGCTGTGTGCTGACGCCGTGGGTCCTGCGCGCGCTGGCCGTGCCGGACTCGATTTTTGGCATCACCGGCATCTACCTGCGCATCACGTTCCTTGGTGCGCCGTTCACGTTTTTCTATAACGCGCTGGCGGCGGGCCTGAAAAGTGTCGGCGACAGCAAAACGCCGCTGAAATTCCTGGCGTTCTCCGCCGTGCTCAACGCGGTGCTGGATCTCATTTTAATTGGCGGGCTGGGTTTCGGCATTGTGTGCAGCGCCGTGACCACTGTCGTGGCCGAGGCCGCCAGCGCGCTGCTGGCCGCCGTCTACATGGCACGCCGCGTGCCGGAGCTTTGCCCCGGGCACGGGCAGTGGCGCATCCGCCGCGACCTGCTGGGGCCGATTTTGCGCTACGGCGCGGTGACGGCGGTGCAGCAGGCCGTGCAGCCGATCTGCAAGGTGCTCATTCAGGGGCAGGTCAACGCGCTGGGGGTCGGGGCTATCGCGGCGTTCAACGCGGTCACGCGGGTGGACGATTTTGCCTTCACGCCGGAGCAGAGCATTGCCACGGCCATTACGACCTACATTGCCCAGAACCGCGGTGCCGGGCAGACCGCCCGCATCCGCCGCGGCTTTGCGGTGGGCCTGCGGCTGGAGCTGGGCTATTGGCTGCTGATGGGCAGCCTGACGCTGCTGCTGCGCCGGGGCATCCTGTCCCTGTTTGTGGCAGGGGAGGGGGCCGCCGACGTCATTGCACTGGGCAGCACGTACCTGGGCTGGATGGCGGTGTTCTACGCCCTGCCCGCGCTGACGAACGGTTTCCAGGGCTTTTACCGCGGCATGGGCAAGATGACGACGACGCTGATCGGCACCTGCATACAAGCGGGGCTGCGCGCTGCCGCTGCTGCGGTGCTGGCCCCGCGGGTGGGCCTGCCCGGCATCGCCTTTGCCTGTGCCTTCGGCTGGTGCGTCATGCTGGCGTTTGAGGTGCCGTATTATTTTTGGACGTGCAGGGAGTTATAAGGCTTCCCCCGAGGGGGAAGGCAAAGAACGGCGGTCAGGGAGCTGGCCGCCGCTTTTTTATTCTGTAAAATTTCCCCAATATCTCGCGTTTCCGATTGTAATTTCTTCGACAAAATGCTACACTAATACTATCTATCCACAGCATAAAATCTGCCCAAGAGAGGTAACGCACCGTGCCAGAAGAACGCAAAGTCTACCGCCGCCCTGCCCGGACGGCTGCGCCCGCCCCGCAGGCCGGGCAAACGGCCCCGCGCCCCGACGCGCCCCCGCCGCCGAAGAAAAAGAAACGTCCCGGCGCCAAACGCCGCCGCAGCCGCCTTGTGCTGGGGCTGTGTTTGCTCTGCCTGCTGGTCGTGGTCGTCGTGTCGGTGGTGCTGGTGCGCTGCTCGGCAGAGGAGGGAGGCCCCGCCGAGGCAGACTTCGGCACGCCCGCCGCGGCCTGGCAGAAGAACGATCTGGGCTACTACTTCAACACAAGCGGCCGGGCCATGCCCGCCGCGGTGCTCAAAGGCATGGACGTATCCAAGTTTCAGGGCGAGATCGACTGGGAAAAGGCCAAGGCTGCCGGCATCGACTTTGCCATCATCCGCTGCGGCTTCGGCGGCGAGTGGGACGGCCAGGAGGAAAACTGGGCGCAGGATGACCCCCAGTGGCGGCGCAACGCCGACGAATGCACCCGGCTGGGCATCCCGTTCGGCGCGTACCTTTATTCCTACGCTACGACGGTGGAGGAGGCCCGCAGCGAGGCCGACCACGTCGCGCGGCTGCTGGGCCTGACCGCCCCGCCGCAGGAGGGGCTGGACGACTACACCGCCGCGCCCTACCAGCTGAGCTACCCGGTCTACTACGACCTCGAGGATAAGTACATCAGCGGCGTTTTCCCCTCCGAGATGGCCGAGATCACGCAGGCGTTCTTTGACCGCCTGACCGAGTACGGCTACACCGGTGCGCAGGGGCTGTATGCCTCCCGCAACTGGGTGCGCGCCCGCATGACGGATCCCGCCTTTGACAAATGGCGCGACAACCTCTGGATCGCGCGGTTCTCCGACGATTTGAACTACGCGGGCACCTACGATATGTGGCAGTGCACCTTCAGCGCCCCGGGCGCGGACTACGGTGTCCAGAGTGAGACGGTGGATCTGGATTTTGTCATGAGACCGTTCAAATTTACCGGTGTGTCCGCCTGCAACGGAAAGACCGCCGCGCCGGTGCTCCTGAACGATACCTACACCGACGAGCTGCACATGGACGGCAAGGACGCCTACGCCACGCTGGCGACGAACGAGCCGGGAGAGAAGGACGGTGGACGCAGGGTCTACTGGACGACGAGCGACAAGACCGTGGCCACCGTGGACAAAAACGGCACGGTCCGCGCCCGCACCGACAGCGGGGAATGCACGATCACGGCCACGCTGGCCGACGGCACCGAGAGCCTGACCTGCCGCGTGCGGGTCGGGGACATCACGGTCCCGATCTTTGCCACGGCGGGCCTGCGCGGGGACCGCGCCACGCTGGCGGACGCCGCCGCGCTCAAGGGCGCGACCCCGGATTCCATCCTGCTGGACGCGGGCGACAGCCTGCACGGCACCGAGAGCGCCAGCCTGACCGGCGGCATGGATATGCTGTCGGCGTTCTCGGCGGCGGGGTACGACCTGCACGCCATGGCGCTGACCGACTTTGCCTACGGCACGACCCGCCTGGTCAGCGACGCCAACATGGGCAGCGGCCCGTCGCTGGCGTCCAACCTGCTGAACAACGAGGGCACCGCTGTGTTCTACCGCTCCACAAGCTGGAGCCGCAACCGCGTGACCAATGGCCGGTACACTGTCGTGGAGCGCGCGGGGTATAAAATCGGCTTCTTTGTGCTGAACGACCCGGCGCAGGCTGGGGTCATCTCGGCGTCCAACGGGGAGTTCATTACGGCCCGCGACTGGAACGACACCGCCGCCGAGCAGATCACCGCCCTGCAGAACGCCGGGTGCGATGCCATCCTTGCGATTGTCTCCACCGCCCCGGCGGGCGACTGGCAGAAGGCCCTGCTGAGCCAGGGCGTGACGGCTATTATTGACGGCACAACGGCGGAAAGCGGCACGAACGTGCTGGGCGCGGACCTGGGTCTGACCGGCGTGGCGCAGCTGGACCTGGTCTTTACCCAGGGCGGCGGCTGCCGCGTCGAGGTCCGGCAGCCTGTGGCGGCTGCCGAGATGGAGAGCCGCCGCGCCACCTGGCTGGCGATGAGCACCGCCGACGCCGCGCAGGCCGACACCGCTGCCGATGCCGCCGACCCCGGCAAGGACACCGAGGCCGTGGGCGGCAGTGACACCACCGCCCCCACCGAGACGGCAGACGAGGCCCAGCAGGCCGGTGCGGACGCCTATGCCAGCGCCGCGGCGGAGATCGCCACGCTGGACGCCGACGACCAGAGCATCCTTTACACGCCGCTGTTCACCTACGCGGCGAACCCCGACGCCAACAAAACCATCAGCTTCGGCAACTATCTGGCGGCGCTCTACGCCGAGATCGTCACAAATGACCCGGCCACGGGGCTGCCGGAGGGAGCGTCCGTCGAGGCGTTCGCGGGCGGTGTGACCGAGCCGGAATACGGCGAGATCACCCGCGGGGATTTGATGGCCGCCCTGCCCGCGACAGCGCGCATTCAGCTGGTCAGCACCACCGCGGAAGCCGCCCGGGCGCTGGCCGACGGCGGCACGGTCAGCCGCGTCTACCAGAACAGTCTGACCGAGTACGCCCCCGAGGGGGATGTAGTCTACATCGTCACCGACACGGCGACGCTGGCCGGTCTGGGTGCGGAGTACACGGTCCTGCGCGATTACGGCGATGTCTTTTGGAGCGTTCGGATGAACATCAACGACCTGACCGCCAACTTTACCACAGAGTTTGTGCTGCCGGAGGCCCCGCAGTACGGGGTCGGACGCAGAGGCTGAACCGGGGACGGCAGTCTCCCGGGAGGTTGTTCTTTCTTTTGGCAGCAAAAGAAAGAACCAAAGAAAACTGCCGCTGTTTCGACGCAGCGGACCCGCGACTTAGGGGCTGCACGCCCCTAAGAACCCCAAAGAGGAGGTCGGAAGTCTCGGCGGCTAAACGGACGCAGTATTACTGTCCGTTCTTAACGCCGCCGAGCCTTCCTCCGTTTTGAAATTCGGGTGTTCCCCCGAACCCCCGATGCTTTTAACGGCTGCTGTTCCCGCGATGGCCTCTGCTTTAAATCACTGCTCTGTAGGGGCGGCATATATGCCGCCCGCAACTGACCGTGGCCTCTCATTCCCGGTCCACCCGCAACATCCCCAAATAAAGGAGGTTCTCCCACATGAAGCTCACATTCTTAGGCGCTGACCGGGAAGTGACCGGCAGCTGCACACAGCTGGAGGCGGCGGGTCACCGCTTTCTGATCGACTGCGGCATGGAGCAGGGCCGCGACGTGTATGAGAACGCCGACCTGCCCTGCGCACCCGGCACCTATGAGGCACTGCTGCTGACCCATGCGCACATCGACCACTCGGGCCGCATCCCGTACCTGTACAAAAACGGCTACCGCGGCCCCATCTATACCACCGATGCGACCCGCGACCTCTGCGCCATCATGCTGGAGGACTCCGCCCACATTCAGGAGCAGGAGGCCGAGTGGAAAAACCGCAAGGCCATGCGCAGCGGTGCCGAGATGATCGAGCCGGACTACACCGTCGAGGACGCGCAGAACGTCATGAAGCAGTTTGTGCCCTGCCCCTATGAGACGTGGCAGACGCTGTTCGACGGGCCAACCGGCAAAATCGAGATGCGCTTTACCGATGTGGGGCACCTGCTGGGCAGCGCGTCCGTCTCGCTGCGCATTGCGGAGCCGGGCCGCACGCCGGAGATCATCGTTTTCTCGGGCGACATCGGCAACACCCATCAGCCGCTCATCAAGGATCCGTCCAACCCGGGCCACGCGGATTACCTTGTCATGGAATCCACCTACGGGGACCGCAGCCACGGCCCGAAACCGGATTATATCGGCGATTTGAGCGCCGTGCTGCAATCGACGTTCGACAAGGGCGGCAATGTCGTCATCCCCAGCTTTGCCGTGGGCCGCACGCAGGAGCTTTTGTATTTTGTCCGCCAGATCAAGGCCGAGGGCCGTATCAAGGGCCATGAAAACTTCCCGGTCTTTGTGGACAGCCCGCTGGCAAGCAAATCCACCACGATCTTCCGGGAAAACTTTGCCGAGTGCTACGACGACGAAGCCCTCGCCCTGGTGCAGAGCGGCCGGAACCCCCTGCAGTTCCCGGGTCTGCACGTCAGCGAGACGAAAGAGGAATCCATGGCCATCAACGGCGACCCGACGCCCAAGGTCATCATCTCCGCCGCCGGCATGTGCGACGCGGGCCGCATCCGCCACCACTTAAAATATAACCTCTGGAGGCCCGAGTGTACGGTGCTGTTCGTCGGCTACCAAAGCCCCGGCACCTTAGGCAACGCGCTGGTCAACGGTGCGCAGGAGGTCAAGCTCTTTGGCGAGCCGGTGCAGGTCAGGGCCCGCATTGCGCAGCTGGGCGGGCTTTCGGGTCACGCCGACAAGGACGGGCTGGAAGTCTGGCTCCGAGCCTTTGACGAAAAGCCGAAGTTCGTCTTTGTCAACCACGGCGAGGATGCCGTCGCCGAGCACTGGGCCAACCATCTGAAGGAGGAGGGCTACGAGGCAGACGCCCCCTACAACGGCTCGATCTGGATCGCCGCCGAGGGCCGCGTCGCCTGTGCCGAGGTCGGCAACACCCGGAAGATCATCAAGACGAAATCCGCCGAGACCGTGCGCACCAGCGCGGCCTATGACCGTCTGGCCAACATGGGCCAGCGCCTGCTGGAGGTTATCCGCCACAACCAGGGCGGGGCCAACAAGGACCTTGCAAAATTCGCCAGCCAGATCGCTGCGCTGTGCGACAAATGGGATCGATAACATTGACAAAAGCAAAAGGAATATGGCAGACGCTGCCCGCACCCCTGCGCGGCGCGGCGACCCTGCTGGCAGTGCTGGCGCTGGCCGCGCTGCTGACCACGGTGCGGCACAATGCCAGCGCCTACCTGACCGGCGTGTGGGATACAGGCTCCCAGACGCTCGTCTATGGCCGCATCCACCAGATGGAGCAGGGGCAGCACGCCCCCGGCGGTTTTCTGGGCGTCTACACCGACGATTGGAGCGACGACACGAACCGCGCACTGTTCCGGGACGACACCCCCACCGACGCGGCGGCGTTCCACCCCTACACCCACCAGTCGGGCTTGCAGGGCTGGCTGTTCGGCGGGGTCAACCGTCTGCTGCGGCACCGGCTGCCCGACGGTCTGGCGCGGGAGACCGCCCTCTACTGGCTGAACAGCACGCTGTTCTACGCGGCGGAGCTGCTTGCGGCGCTGGCCGTGTGGGAAGAATTCGGCCCGCTGGCTGCAGCGTTCGGGTTTGCGTCGGTGCTGCTGGCCCCCTGGCTGCAGCGCGGCATGAAGGACCTGTACTGGTGCCTGTGGACCTGGCTGCTGCCGCTGCTGGCGGCGCTTTGGCTCTGCCGTTGCACCCGCGTGCGCGGCAAAACGCCCCGCGGGTGCTGGCCGCTGGTGGCCGCCGCCTGCATGGTGCGCTGCATGTGCGGGTTTGAATTTATCACAACATTTTTGATCCTGTGTGAGATCCCGCTCTGCTACGCTGCCGCCAAGGCGTATTTTGTGCGGCGCGACCCGCACGGCGCGCTGGTTTGGCTGGGCCGCACCGTCGGGGCGGGTGTCTCGGCGCTGGGCGGTGTGACTGCGGCGCTGGCGCTCTGGTTCGCACAGGAATGGCTCTGCTTCGGCAGCGCGGCGGACGCCTGGCAGAACATGACCCGGGCCGTCACGGACCGCGTCAGCCTGACGGACGGCGCGGTGCGGGACGTGAACGTGCCGCAGGTGCTCGCGCAGTATTTCCGTGAGAGTACGGAGCCGCTTTTGCAGCTCGGGCCCGTCAGCGTCACGGCATGGCAGCTGCTGCTGTTTGCGCTGCTGGTCGGCGCGGTGAGCGTTGTTGCCTGCCTGCGCCGCGGCACGGCGGCGCAGCTGGTGCCGCCGTGCATTGTCTGGGGGCTGGGGCTGGCGGCCCCGGCGTCCTGGATGGTGCTGTCCAAGGCGCACGCCGCGATCCATACCCACCTTGTACCGATGCTGTGGCACTTTGCGTTTGTGCCGATCAGCTGTATGCTGCTGCCGGTGCTGGCAAAACTCATGATCCCGGGGAGGAAAAAAGACCTTGTGGCATCCCATTAAACACTACAAAACGATCCGCCATCACAAAATGCTGGTGATGAAAAACTGCTTCCGCTGCGGGCTGTACTGGCAGGGCCTGACCCACGATTTAAGCAAGCTGGCCCCCGTGGAGTTCTGGGCCGGGGCCAAATACTGGCAGGGGACGTGCAGCCCCAACAACGCCCAGCGCCAGGCCGAGGGCTACAGCGCCGCCTGGCTGCACCATAAGGGCCGCAACAAGCACCATCTGGAATACTGGATCGACTATGCGCCGGACGGCGACCATGCCATGGCCGGTATGCGGATGCCCGCCCGCTACGTGGCCGAGATGGTCTGTGACCGCATTGCCGCCAGCAAGAACTATAAGGGCGACAAGTACACCGACGCCGCGGCGTGGGAGTACTATGACCGCAGCAGGGACCACTACATCCTGCACCCCGAGACCCGCAAGGAGCTGGAGACCTGCCTGCTGATCCTGCGCGACGAGGGCGAGGACGCCTGCTTCCGGTATATCCGCACCGAGCTGCTCGGCAAAAAAGCATAAGAAAAAGACCCCCGCAGCGTCAGGTGCTGCGGGGGTCGATGTTTTATGTAGGTTGAGTTCCGTCATTCCCGGCGGGAACATCTGCATCGGAGGTGTTCTCCGGGGGCGTGGGTGTCGGCTCCGCAGTCGGCTCGGGCGTGGGGGCGGCGGTCGGTTCAGGCGTGGGTGCCGGTGTCGGCTCTGTAGTCGGCTCAGGGGGTGTCGGCGTCGGCTCAGTTGACTCCGGGGGAGTTGGTGTCACCTCGGGCGTCGGGGACGGGGTGGCCGTGACCTCGGGGGTCGGCGTCGGCGTGGTCTCCACATAGCTGTCACTCGTGCTCTCGCTGTCGGCGGGCTCCTCCGTCGGCTCGGGCGTGGCCGTCGCCGTGGCGGTGCTGGAGGAGCTGACCACCGGCACCGTGTAGACCACGGCGTCCTTGTCGCCGGTGTGCTTCGGGATCGTCGTCAGCGCGGGGCGGTCATCTTCGGTAATGTAGCTGTGGGTGCGGATGTAGTTGAACAGCGCGTCCATCGCCGTGCGGGTCAGATGGATGCCGTCGCTCGTCTCTACATAGCCGCTCTTGGCGTAGCCGGTGACGGAATCCTTCAGCACCTCGGCGCTGTTCAGAAACTTCCAGCCCTTCTCCTGGCACATTTCGACGAGCGCTTTGTTGTACTCGTCCACCTGGGTCTGGGTCAGGCTCTGGTTGGAGTGCTGCTGCCCGATGGGCGGGATGGCGTTGACGATGATGTCCACGCTGGGGTAGGCGGTGACGATGGCCTCGATGCCGGTCCGGTAGTTTTTGACGAAGTCCGCGGCCTTATAGCCGGGGTTAAGGTCGTTCGTGCCGAAGGTCAGGATGACCCGGCGCGGCTGCAATTTCGCCACGGCCTGGGGCATTGTGATGTAGCCGGACGAAGTGCTTACCTGCACGCAGGCAAAGGTCGCCAGGCTCTTGGCGGTCATGCCCACCGAGCCGATGGCGTTGTCGTAGCTGCAATAGTCGAACATGCGGTACATGCGGGCTGTGTTGCTGTCGCCCAGAAACAGCGTCTCGTCCACATAGCTGTCGCCCGCGTCGGCGGCCTGCTCAAGGATCGTCGAGGTGTAGGCCTGGGTATCGATGGTGTTTTCCTCTTTATTATAGCCGCTCTCGACGACCATGGACGCGCTGTCCACAGCGGACACGCTCTGGGCATCCGCGCCGCCGAGGTCGATGCCGCCGATGAGTACCAGCGAGATGCCGACGCTGACCAGCAGCATAACGCTGCACAGAGCCAGCACCAGATACATCTTGCTGCGCATATCCAGCGCTTTTTTCTTTTGTGATTTGGTTTTGCCTGCCATGAAAGGCTCCTTTCGCGTGGGAGCATGGAGTGTTTACACAATATGTAAGTCCATTTTACACCATTTCCCACCGGAACGCCAGTCTTTTTGCAATTTTTACATAATTTGCCGCAAAACAAAAACCCCGCCGAAGCGGGGGTAAACAGAAATGAGGATGGCTGTGTTAAAAGGCTTCCTCCTCATCCGGCCCTGCGGGGCCACCTTCCCCCCAGGGGGAAGGCTTTGGGAGAATCATTCCTTCGGCAGCAGATGTGCCTTCTCCAGGGCGGGGCGCAGGGCGATGTACAGGACAACAGCGCAGACGGTGGAGAGCAGGGAGTTGACCAGCGTCACACCGCTGGCGATCTTGGTCACGACGGAGACGAACTCCGCGGGCTGGCCAAAGATGTACAGGTTGCGGAAGTAGCCGATGAACGGGTCGGTGAACACGTTGACCAGCAGGCCGCTGAAGGCCGACGCCGTGACGGCGGCCACGTACTTGAGCTTGCTGCCGGTGGGGAAGGTCCTGAGGTGGATGACCTTGTGGGACACCGCGCCGCAGACCAGACCGATGATGAATTTCAGAATAAAGGTCGTGATGGCGTAGCCCGGGTCACCGGCGACAACGTCGGCCAGCGCCAGGCCGATGGCACCGGCCAGACCGCCGGACACACCGTCCAGCAGCATGGCGGTCAGCGCCGTGAAGGTGTTGCCCAGATGGAAGCTGGACCCCGTGCCAAAGACGTTCGGGATGCGGAAGAACTCATACGCGACAAAGCTCATCGCGGCCATGATGCCGATGATGCTGATTTTCTGCACGGTGAATTTCGTTTTGGTCAGCGCTGCGATCAGCAGTGCCAGGGCTGCTACGACGAACAGCAGCAGCCACATCGTTGCGGTAGACATAGTTTTGTACACCTCTATTGACATTTTCCTTCCGGGAAGGTATGTTTTTATTATACTGATTTCTGGCTCTGAATAAATGCTCAGTTTTTAAATTTTTTATGGGGCCAGTGTGGAGGACTGTTATGATAGAGTTGGATGCCGACCAAAAAACGCCGCTGTATGAGCAGCTGTACGCCGCCCTGGCGGATGAGATCCGCACCGGCCAGCGCGCACCCGGAACGCCGCTGCCGGGCCGCCGCACGATGGCTGCGCAGCAGGGCGTCAGCGTCAACACGGTGGACGCCGCCTACCAGATGCTGGCCGCCGAGGGTCTGGCCGAGCCGCGCCCCCGCAGCGGCTTTTATGTGCAAAAGACCTACGGCATGCTGCACAGCCGCGCCCGCCGCGCACCCGCCGCCCCTGCACCGCAGCCGCCCGCCGCGCCGCAGCCGGTCTACGACCTGTCCACCGGCAGCGTGGACACGGCGCTGTTCCCGGCGCGCAGCTGGGGACGCATCCAGAAGGAGCTGCTCTACCAGCGGCCCGAGCTTTTACAGCGCGGCGAGATGCAGGGCGACGCCCCGCTGCGCACACAGATCGCGGAATATTTGTCGGTGTACCGCGGTGTGGAATGCACGCCGGAGCAGATCGTCGTCGGCGCGGGCATTGAGTATCTGCTCGGGTGCCTGGCGCATCTGTTCAGCGACGGCATGGCGGCCATCGAGAACCCCGGCTACTTCCGCACGCGGACGGTCCTGCAGAACAGCGGCATTCCCTGCACGCTGGTGGACATTGACCGCGAGGGCCTGCCCGCCGACGCGCTGGAAAAAAGCGGCGCAAACCTCTGCTATCTGACGCCCAGTCATCACTTTCCGACGGGTGTTACGATGCCTGCGACCCGCCGTGCCCAGCTGCTGGCCTGGGCAGCGGCCCAGCCCGGGCGATACATTTTGGAGGACGACTACGACTCGGAGTTCCGCTTTGATACGCGCCCTCTGCCCAGTTTGCAGGGCATGGCGGGCCCGGACGGCCCGGTGGTCTACCTGACGACGTTTTCAAAAAGTCTGGCCCCGGGCATCCGCATTGCCTGCATGGTGCTGCCGCAAAGCCTGTTGGCGCGCTATCGCCGGGATTTTGCGACCTACGCCAACACGGTCAGTCGCTTTGAGCAGCAGACGCTTTGCGATTTCATGGCGGGCGGGTATTTCACGCGGCATCTTGCCCGGATGCGCCTTGCCTACAAGCGCCGCATGGAGGCGTTTGCGGCAGCGCTGCGCGCGGCGCTGCCGGGCGTGGAGCTGGACGGCGTACACAGCGGGCTGCATTTTCTGCTGACGCTGCCGGGGGCCGGCGGCGAGCGTGCCATGGTTGTCGCCGCGGCACAGCAGGGCGTGCGGCTGCGCGGCCTGAGTGAGTATTATCTCGCCCGGCCCGAGCTCTGCCGGGCGGATACCGTGGTAGCGGGGTACTCGGCCCTGAAGGAGGACGATGTGGAGAAGGTGGCGCAGGCACTGGCGAGGGCGTGGCTATCGTGAATGCCCCTGTAGGGGCCGGGCATGCCCGGCCCGCAGCCTAACGGTTGAATCCCCCTTAACGGTTTGCTTTGTAGGGAGGGGTCTTGACCCCTCCGCCACCTCCCGGGAAACTGCCGTCAACGGTATATCCGTAGGGGAGGGATTCATCCCTCCCGTGTACCTCCCGTCGCCGCTCACATCCGCGGGGCGTCGGGGACGCCGCCCCCTACAGCGGCGATCCGTAAACCTTCCGCCGCCGCACACGCCTGCGGGCGGATATGGAATCCGCCCCTACGCACAAACAAAGCCACCCTGTAGGGGCCGGGCATGCCCGGCCCGCAGCCTTGCCATTGCCGCCCGTTTATCTTTCGCATCGCAGGGAGCGGTCTTGACCGCTCCGCGGGCGGATAGGAAATCCGCCCCTGCGCACAAACAAAAGCCGCTGCCCATGTGCATTCCACAGGCAGCGGCTTTCTATTTTTCAATCAAGTTTTCAATCTAGTTTTCAATCAAGGCTTATTCATACAGCGGGAACTTCTTCGTCAGCTCCTCGACCTTCCTGGCGACCTCGTCCTTCTTGTTCGCAAAGTCAAACACGCAGTCTGCAATGCAGTCGGCGATCACCTTCATCTCGTCGGGACCCATGCCGCGGGTCGTGACGGCGGGGGTGCCGATGCGCACGCCGCTCGTCACAAACGGGCTGCGCTTCTCGCCGGGGACGGTGTTCTTGTTCGCGGTGATGTGCATCTCGTCCAGATTGTGCTCCAGCTCCTTGCCGGTGCAGTCCTCGTCGGTCAGGTCGATCAGCAGCAGGTGGTTGTCCGTGCCGCCGGAGACCAACTTCACGCCGCGGGCGGTCAGCTCGGCTTCAAGCGCCTTCGCGTTCTCAACTATTTTGCGGGCATACTCCTTGAACTCCGGCTTCAGCGCCTCGCCAAAGCAGACGGCCTTCGCGGCGATGACGTGCTCCAGCGGGCCGCCCTGCGTGCCGGGGAAGATGGCGGAGTTGATGCGCTTGATGATATACTCGTTGTTCGTCAAAATCAGGCCGCCGCGGGGGCCGCGCAGCGTCTTGTGGGTCGTGGTGGTGACCACGTCGGCGTAAGGCACGGGGCTCTGGTGCTGGCCGCCTGCGACAAGACCTGCGATGTGCGCCATATCGACCATCAGCATCGCGCCGTAGCCGTGGGCGATCTCGGTCAGCTTCTCAAAGTCGATGGCGCGGGGATAGGCCGATGCACCGGCGACCAGCAGCTTGGGGCGGACCTTCGCGACCTGCTTGGCCAGTGCGGCGTAGTCGATGCGGCCATCCTCGGCGGAGACGCCGTAGGAGACAAAGTTGTAGTTCTTGCCGCTCATGTTCACGGGGGAGCCGTGGGTCAGGTGGCCGCCCTGGGACAGGTCCATGCCCATGACGGTGTCGCCGACGTTCAGCAGCGCAAAGTAGACGGCCAGGTTGGCCTGTGCGCCGGAGTGCGGCTGGACGTTGGCATACTTCGCGCCGAACAGCTTGCAGGCGCGGTCAATGGCGATCTGCTCGACCTGATCGACGTACTGGCAGCCGCCGTAATAACGGTGGCCGGGATACCCTTCCGCGTACTTGTTCGTCAGCACACTGCCCATGGCCGCCATGACGGCGGGGGAAACGATGTTCTCGCTGGCGATCAGCTCAATGTTCTGCCGCTGGCGGCCCAGCTCACGCTGCATAGCCGCGCCCAGCTCGGGGTCGTAGTTCTCCACAAAGCCGATGGTGTCGATGATGTCCTTGTACATACTGCTTTCCCTCCTAATGTATATGCTGTCCACGGCGGGAAACGGCCGCGGGCGCATTCTATAGGCGCCCGTCGTTCCCGCCGCCGAGCATCTCCCTTACAGCGTCCCCTTGGTGGACAAAACGCCGTCGATCCGCGCATCTCTGCGCGTCGCGGCGTCCAGCGCCTTGGCAAACGCCTTGAACATGGCCTCCAGCTTATGGTGGTCATTCTCCCCGTAGAGCACCTTCAGATGCAGATTCATCATGGCGCTGTACGATACGGCGTAGAAAAACTCCCGCGCCATCTGGGTGTCCATGCCGCCGCAGCTCTGGCCTGCAAAGCTGGCGTCGTACACAAAGTAGGGCCGCCCGCCCAGATCGACGGCGCAGAGTGCCAGCGTCTCATCCATCGGCAGCATACAGCTGCCGTACCGCACCAGCCCGGCCTTGTCGCCCAGCGCTTCTTTTATGGCCGTGCCCAGCGCAATGCCGATGTCCTCAATTGTGTGGTGGCAGTCTACGTCAAGGTCGCCGCGGCAGGTGACGCTTACATCAAACAGGCCGTGGCGGGCGAAGCCGTCCAGCATGTGGTCAAAAAAGCCGATGCCCGTGTGCAGGTCGGCCCTGCCGGTGCCGTCCAGGTCAATCGTCAGCGTGATCTGTGTCTCCCGCGTATTGCGGGTGACCGTTGCGGTGCGTGCCATAGGAATCCCCCTCTTTAGTGCTTTAAACTAACTATAGCACGTTGGGGTGTGTGCGTCAACATTTTCTTAGCCTTCCCCCTGGTGGGAAGGTGGCTCCGCAGGTTTATAAAATTCGCCCCAATTTATTTACGAAATCGCAACACTTTTCCCGGCGGCAGGCGCTACAATAGAATTATGATTCAAAAGTGTCTTTTTTGAAAGGACAAGCACCACCATGGCAAAAATAATCGGAATTGACCTGGGGACTACCAACAGCTGTGTGGCGGTGGTCGAGGGCGGCAAGCCCGTCGTCATCCCCAACGCCGAGGGGCAGCGCACGACGCCCTCTGTCGTCGCGTTCACCAAGGTGGGAGAACGGCTGGTGGGCGAGCCCGCCAAGCGCCAGGCCGTGACGAACGCCCCCCGCACCGTGTCCAGCGTCAAGCGGCTGATGGGCAGCGAGACCCGCGTGCCCATCGACGGAAAATGCTACACGCCGCAGGAGCTGAGCGCCCTCATCCTGCAAAAACTGAAGGCCGATGCCGAGGCGTATCTCGGTGAGCCTGTCACCGAGGCGGTCATCACCGTGCCCGCCTACTTTAACGATGCCCAGCGCCAGGCCACGAAGGATGCCGGGCGCATTGCCGGGCTGGACGTGCGCCGCATCATCAACGAGCCGACAGCCGCGGCGCTGGCCTACGGGCTGGACAATGGCCGCACCCAGACCGTCATGGTCTACGACCTCGGCGGCGGCACATTTGACGTGTCGCTCATCCGCATCGGCGACGGCATTGTGCAGGTGCTCTCGACCTGCGGCGATAACTTTCTGGGCGGCGACGACTTTGACGAGCGCATCGTCAACTGGCTGGCAGACCGGTGCAGGGCCGAACACGGCGTGGACCTGACGAATGACCGCGTGGCGATGCAGCGCCTGCGCGAGGAGGCCGAAAAGGCGAAAAAAGAGCTTTCCAGCGCGAAGCAGACTGACATCAATCTGCCGTTTCTCACGATGGCGGCAGACGGTGCGCTGCACCTGCAAACTACGCTGACACGCGCTAAATTTGAGGAACTCTGCGCCGATTTGATCGAGCGCACCGCCCTGCCCGTGCGCAACGCCCTGAGCGACGCACGCCTTTCGGCCAGCGACCTGGATCAGGTTTTGCTGGTCGGCGGCTCGACCCGCATCCCGGCGGTGCAGGCCAAAGTCGTGCGGATGACCGGTCTGGAGCCGTCCAAATCGCTGAACCCCGACGAGTGCGTTGCACTGGGCGCAGCGGTGCAGGCCGGACGTCTGGGCGGCGAGATGCTCTCCGGCCCCGGCGAGGATCTGCTGCTGATGGACGTGACCCCGCTGACCCTTTCCATCGAGACAGTCGGCGGCGTGGCAACGCATTTGATCGAGCGCAACTCCACGATCCCGACGCGGTTCAGCAAGGTATTCACCACCGCCGCGCCGTTCCAGAAAACGGTGCAAATTAAAGTGCTGCAGGGCGAGCGCGAGTTTGCCAGGGACAATAAGCTGCTGGGCACTTTCACGCTGCGCGGCATCAAGCGCGCCTGGGCGGGCGTGCCGAAGATCGAGGTCACGTTTGACATCGACGCCAACGGCATTGTCAAGGTCAAGGCGCGCGACATGGACACCGGCAAGCAGCAGAGCATCACGATCTCGGGCACATCGAACCTGACCGAGGACGAGATCAAACGCGCCAAGGAGAACGCCGCCGCCTTTGCCGGGCAGGACAAGGAGCGCAAGGCCGCGCTGGAGGCGCTGAACGCCGGCGAGGCCGCGCTTTACCGCGTGAACACCGCGCTGGGCAGCAAGGCCGGCAAGGCGCTGGACCGCGAGACCCGTACTAAAATCAAAGAAGCAGAAAGAACGCTGGAGCGCGTTCTGAAGCACAAAAAGGCCGACAAGCTGACCCCCGTGGACGTGAATGCCATCAACAACGCACGGGAGGCGCTTTCCGCTGTGGCCGCCCCGCTGGTGGCCCGGTGGGAGAGCGAGAAGGCGTAAAACGAGGCGGCAGCCGCAGGGCCCCCGGGGCGGTGCAAGCATCCGTCCGTGCCCGTTTGCGGTACTATTGAACAATGCCTTTTCCCCGCTTGCGCGGGGAATTTTTTTGTGCTATACTACCCAACATAGCACTTTAATGGATTAAAGAGGAAAAGAAAAGTGAAAACGATTCGTTACGTCTTTGTGCGGTCCCTGCCCATCATGGCGGGGTATATCGTGCTGGGGCTGGGCTTTGGTGTGCTCTTGCAAAGCAAGGGCTACGGCGCGGGGTGGGCGCTGGTCATGAGCGGGCTGATCTACGCGGGCAGCATGCAGTATGTCGCAATTGACCTGCTGGCGGGCGGCGCGTCGCTGATCTCGGCGGCAATCATGACACTGATGGTCAACGCGCGGCATCTGTTTTACGGAATTTCGATGCTGGAACGCTATAAAGACACCGGCGCGGCCAAGCCGTACCTGATTTTTGCGCTGACCGATGAGACCTATTCCGTCGTGTGCAGCGGCGGCGTGCCCGAGGGCGTGGACTGGAAAAAATACTATTTTTGGGTGTCACTGCTGAACCAGCTTTACTGGATCGCGGGCGGCGTGGCGGGCGCACTGCTGGGCAGTGTGCTGCCGTTTGACACGACGGGCATCGACTTTTCGATGACCGCGCTGTTCCTCGTCGTTATGACCGAGCAGTGGAAGGCCAGCCGCGACCATACCCCCGCGCTGGTGGGGCTGGGTGTGTCGCTGGTCTGTCTGCTGATTTTCGGCAGCAGCGATTTCCTGATCCCGTCCATGGTGGGCATCACGGCAGCTTTGACGGTGCTGCGCGGTTTTATGCAGAAAAAGGAGGCCGACCATGCCGTTTGATGTACACGGTGCGTTGCTTGTGGCCGTTGTGGCGGGCGTGACAGCGCTGATCCGGTTCCTGCCGTTTGTGGTGTTCGGCGGCGGGCGGCCCACGCCGAAATTTGTGGTGTATCTGGCCGGGGTGCTGCCCTGCGCCATCATGGCGATGCTCGTCGTCTACTGCCTGCGCGGCGTGGACCTGCTCGGCCCCGCCCACGGCCTGCCGGAGCTGCTTGCCGGGGCCGCCGTGGTGGGGCTGCACCTGTGGAAGAAGAACACGCTGCTCAGCATTGCCGTGGGCACCGCCCTGTATATGGTGCTGGTGCAGGCGGTGTTTGTGTAACCAGAAAAAATGCGCGTCCCCAAAACCTCTTGGCCCCCTCTGCGAGGGGGCTCCGCCCGCAGGCGGTGGGGGAGAGAACCTAGCGGCAATCCGAAACATTTCGGGCTGTGGCAAGGTTCTCTCCCTCCGGCCCTACGGGCCACCGCTCCCCCTCTGGCGCAAGCGCCACCTCCCCCGTATCGGGGGAGTCTGTCTCGCAGAGGGAGGCAAGAAAAAAAGCCGGAGCTTACGCTCCGGCCTTTTGGGTATGCCTGTTTTTGACCTCATGTGCCCACGCGATGAATTTTGTGCGGTTGAAGAACAGAATCCCCACAAAGCTGAACAGCACAATGCCGGTCAGCACGGTGAACAGCCAGTTGCCCTCCAGCATAAAGCTGCCTGCCGCGCAGGTCAGCAGGGTGGGGAAGGGCAGACTGATGAAGATGGCCGCTAAAAACTGCTTCGGGCGCATCCCCGCGTTGGCGGCGGCATAGGGAATGATGCCGTTGGGCAGCCCCGGCGTGATGAACGCCAGAATTGTGTAAAACCAGGGGTCCTTGCTGCTGCGCACGCTGTCCAGCAGCTTCGCAGCCTTGGGGGTGTCGGCGACAAGGCGGCGGATGACCGGCACGAGCCGCCGTGCAATGAGGTAGACGCTCATGTTGGCGACGGCGGAGGCCGAGAAGCTCGTCAGAAAGCCCATCCACGGGCCGTAGGCCAGCCCTGCCGCCAGCTGCACCGGCATGGCCGGAATGACGAGCGACAGCACCTGCACGACGGCCAGGAACCACAGCGTCAGAAAGCTGCGCAGCCGCCCCTGGCTGGCCAGGTATTCGCTCAGCGCCTGCTCATCCCCGGCAGAAAACGCGGACCAGAGCCCGGGCAGCAGCAGGCGGAACGTCTCCACGATGAGCAGCACCGTGAACAGCACCACCGCCGCCACGACCAGCATCGCCAGCCGCTTTTCTCTTTTATTGGCATGTTCGGACATGAAATAGTATCTCCTTGTGGTTAAAAAACAGAGAATACTATACCAAAAACAGCGGAGAAAAGCAAGAAAATTTTGGGGCCCCTTCGCTGGTCATGTGTAGGGGAGGGATTCATCCCTCCCGTGAACGCTGCGGCAGCCGTGAACGACCCGGGAGAGTCAAGACTCTCCCCTACAAACCGACACTCACGGCTGCTTTGTAGGGAGCGGTCTTGACCGCGCCGGGGCGATTACGGCGGACGGGTGTTTGTGGGCAGGCCCCGGGCCGGGCATGCCCGGCCCCTACTGTGCGCAAAAAAATCCCGGTGCACACTTGCACCGGGAAAATACCATCTTATCGCTTCTCCAGCGGAACGTACTCCTGCGGTTTGCCGAGGTACTTGTAGGCGGGGCGGATGATGCGGTTCGCGAACTCGACCTCCTCGACGCGGTGGGCACACCAGCCGGGCACACGGGCAATCGCAAACAGCGGGGTGTACAGGTCCTCGCTGATGCCGAGCATACGGTAAATCAGGCCGCTGAACAGGTCCACGTTGGCGCAGACCTTCTTCGGGCCGTGCTTTTCCTCGGCAAAGACCTGCGGGGCCAGGCGCTCAATGCTGCACAGCAGCTCGTACTCCTCGTCGTAGCCCTTCTTGTAGGCCAGGCTCTTGGCGTGGGTTTTCAAAATCTGCGCACGGGGGTCGCTCATCGTGTAGACGGCGTGGCCCATGCCGTAGATCAGGCCGCTGCCGTCGCCGCGCTCCTTGCGGAGGATCTTGCGCAGGAACTCGCGGACCTCGTCGTCGTTGGACGGGTCCTCGACATTTTCCAGAATGTAATCCAGCTGGTGCATGACCTTCAGGTTCGCGCCGCCGTGCTTGGGGCCTTTCAGCGCACCGATGGCCGAGCTGATGGCCGCATAGGTGTCCGTGCCGGAGCTGGACAGCACGCGGCAGGTGAAGGTCGAGCAGTTGCCGCCGCCGTGGTCCGCGTGGACGAGCAGGCAGAGGTCGAGCAGACGCGCTTCCTCGTGGGTGAACTTCTGGTCGGCGCGGTAGGTGCTCAAAATATGCTCCGCCGTGCTCTGGCCCTCGGTGGGCAGGTGGAAGTACATGCTGGACCGGTCATAGACGCGGCGCTTGATCTGGTAGGCGTTGACCATCATCGTGGGCAGCTCGGCGATCAGGTTGATGCTCTGGCGCAGGATGTTGGGCAGACTGTTGTCCTCGGCGTGCTCGTCGTAGCTGTACATGGCCAGCACGCTTCGTGCCATCTTGTTCATCAGGTTCGGCGACGGCGAATTTAAGATCATGTCGTCGGCAAAGCCCTGGGGCAGCTCGCGGTGATGCTCCAGCAGCTTGCGGAACTTGGCGTACTGCTCCTGCGTGGGCAGGGAGCCGAACAGCAACAGCCAGATGACCTCCTCAAACATGAAACGGTCATGGGCGTCGGCCTCGGCGGCCAGCGTGTCAATGTCGATGCCGCGGTAGACCAGGCGGCCCGGAATGGGCACGATGGTGCCGTCCTCCTTCTTGTCATAGCCGATAACGTTGGAAACGTTCGTGATGCCGGCCAGCACGCCGGTGCCGTCCAGATTGCGCAGGCCGCGCTTGACGCCCATCTGATCCGCCAGATGCGGGTCAAGGGTGGCGTTGTGTTCCAGATATTCGTGGCAGAGCAGCTCAAGCTCATCCGGCTCCAGGGCCGGGACGTCCGGGTAATACATCATGCGTACCCCTCTCTTTGACCAATTTTATATACTTTGCATACTTATACAGGCGCATATCACTGCTGGCTTCCCTTACCAATATGCCTGATAGATTGATTTTATAGCATTTCCGCAAATTCGTCAAGAAAAACTTAAAATTTTTCTAAATTTTTCGGGAAAATGCTTTAAAAAATTAAGCCGGCGGCCAAAAATGTGCCTATTGTGTAAAAATGCGGATTGACAACCGGCCCCAAACCGGGTAGTATGTTAGGTATACCGCAGAAAATGCAGAGTAAGACAGGGAAAGGGGAAAAGTATTATTTATGAAAGCAGTTCTGATTCCGGGCGACGGCATTGGCCGTGAAATTGCCGAGAGCGTCCGCGAGGTATCCGCCGCACTGAACACCGGCATTGAATGGCAGGAGTTTGCTGCCGGTGCCGAGTACGCCGCCGAGAGCGGCGAGCTGATCGCCCCCGGCACGCTGGATGCGATCGAAGCGTGCGGCTGGGCACTCAAGGGCCCCACCGCCACCCCCATCGGCAAGGGCTTCCGCAGCATCAATGTGCAGCTGCGCCAGCGCTTTTCCACCTATGCAAACCTGCGCCCGGTGCACACGCTGCCGGGCGTACCGACCCGCTTTGACAATGTGGACCTTGTCATCGTGCGCGAGAACACCGAGGATCTCTACAAGGGCATCGAGTATATGCTGAACGACGAGATCGCCAACGGCGTCAAGCTCATCACCCGCCCCGCGTGCGAGAAGATCTGCCGCTTTGCATTTGACTATGCCCGCAAAAACGGGCGCAAAAAGGTCACGGCAGTCCACAAGGCCAACATCATGAAGCTGACCGACGGCCTGTTCCTGCGCACCTTCCGCGAGGTCGCCGCGGAGTACCCCGAGATCGCCGCGGACGACTGCATCATCGACGCTTTGTGCATGAAGCTGGTGCAGAAGCCCGAGCAGTTCGACGTGCTCGTCGCACCGAACCTCTACGGCGATATTATCAGTGACCTGTGCGCCGGTCTCGTCGGCGGCCTGGGCTTTGCGCCCAGCGCCAACATCGGCGACAGTACCCGCATCTATGAGGCCGTCCACGGCTCTGCCCCCGACATTGCCGGGCAGGACAAGGCCAACCCCAGCGCCATCCTGATGGCCTTTGCCATGATGCTGAACGACCTTGGCGAGACCGACAAGGCCGCCAAGCTCAATGCCGCCATCCTGGCCCAGGTCGAGGGGGGCAAGGTCGTCACTGCCGACATCGGCGGCACCGCGGGAACGAAGGAGTTTACCCAGGCAATCATCAGCCGACTGGCAGAGTGAGCGGTGCTCAAATAATAAAGAATAAATAAAAAATAATAAATGCGGTGGATCGCGTCGCTGGCGCTCCGCTCAAAAAAATGTGCATCGTAGGGGCGCATTCTATATGCGCCCGCAAGGCGGCTGCCTGCGTCCGGGCGGATATGGAATCCGCCCCTACGTTTTTGTTTTCGACCAACGGGAGAAAACTCCACAATCTTTATTATTTATTATTTTTTATTTCTTATTTGCAAAAACGGAGGTTTTCCCATGAAGCTGCACGACACCGGCGTATACCTTGTAAACGGCGTGCCTCAGACTTCCGCCCCGGCGGGCGTCACCGAGGCAGACGCCAAAAAAGGCACCATCGCCTACGGCATTTTGAAGGCCCATAATACCGGTGACTCTATGCAGGACCTGCGCATGAAGTTCGACTCGATGACCAGCCACGACATCACCTATGTCGGCATCATCCAGACGGCCCGCGCGTCCGGCATGACGGAGTTCCCGCTGCCCTACGTCATGACGAACTGCCACAACAGCCTCTGCGCTGTCGGCGGCACCATCAACGAGGACGACCACCAGTTTGCCCTGTCCGCTGCCCACAAATACGGCGGCATCTATGTTCCGCCGAACATGGCCGTCATCCACAGCTACAACCGCGAGATGATGTCCGGCTGCGGGCGGATGATCCTGGGCTCTGACTCCCACACCCGCTACGGCGTCCTCGGCACGATGGCCGTCGGCGAGGGCGGCGGCGAGCTGGCCAAGCAGCTCGTGGGCCGCACCTACGATATGAGTTATCCCGGGGTCGTTGCCATCTACCTGACCGGCAAGCCCGCTCCGGGCGTCGGCCCGCACGACGTCGCGCTGGCGCTGGTTGCCGCGACCTACGCCAACGGCTATGTGAAGAACAAGGTCATGGAGTTCGTCGGCCCCGGCGTGGCAAACCTGAGTGCCGACTACCGCAACGGCATCGACGTCATGACCACCGAGACGACCTGCTGGTCCTCCATCTGGCAGACCGACGATACCACGAAGGAATATTTTGTGCAGCATGGCCGCCCCGAGGCTTATAAGGAATTGAAGCCCGCCGACGTGGCCTACTACGACGGCTGCATTGAGCTGGACCTCTCCACCGTCGAGTGCATGATCGCGCTGCCGATGCACCCCAGCTACGCCTACCCGATCCGCGAGCTGAAGGCCAACGCCAAAGAGATCCTGCAGGCGGCGCAGGACCAGGCCAACAGGCAGCTGGGCGGCAAGGTCGAGATGGACCTCGTCGGCAAGATCTGCGACGATGGCCGCATCTACGTTGATCAGGGCGTTGTGGCCGGCTGCTCCGGCGGCACGTATGAAAATATCTGCGCCGTGGCGGACATCATCAAAGGCAAGAGCTGCGGCAACGGCGAGTTCAAGTTCAGCGTCTACCCCGACAGCATGCCGACCTATCTGGAGCTGGTCAAAAACGGCGCTGTGGCGGACATTGTCTCCGCCGGCGGCATCTTCCGCGAGTGCTTCTGCGGCCCCTGCTTCGGCGCGGGCGACACCCCGGCCAACGGCGAGTTCTCCATCCGCCACACGACCCGCAACTTCCCGAACCGTGAGGGCTCCAAGCCCGGCGAGGGCCAGATCAGCGCCGTCGCCCTGATGGACGCCCGCTCCATTGCGGCCACCGCGGCCAACGGCGGCTACCTGACCGCCGCCAGCGAGCTGACCGACGTGGAGTACACCGTGCCCGACTACCACTTTGAACAGGGTGTCTACGACAAGCGCGTCTACAACGGCTGGGGTCATCCGGAGCCGGACTACGCGCTGAAATTCGGCCCGAACATCAAGGACTGGCCCGAGCAGCCCGCTCTGACCGACGACCTGCTGGTCAAAATTGTCAGCTACATCACCGACCCCGTCACGACGACGGACGAGCTGATCCCGTCGGGCGAAACGTCGTCCTTCCGCTCCAACCCGCTGCGGCTGGCAGAGTTCACCCTCTCCCGCAAGGATCCGGCCTACGTGCCGAACGCCAAGGCCGTGAAGGCGCTGGACGAACAGCGCAAGGCAGGTGAGCTGCCCGCCGAGGTTGCGCGTGTCTACGACGATTTGAAGAAGCTGGGCTACGCGCCCGACGCGGCCAACACCAACATTGGCTCGGCCATTTTTGCCAACAAGCCCGGCGACGGCTCCGCCCGTGAGCAGGCCGCCAGCTGCCAGCGCGTGCTGGGCGGCGCAGCCAACTTTGCCTGCGAGTACGCCACAAAGCGCTACCGCTCCAACTGCATCAACTGGGGCATGCTGCCGTTCCTGGTGGAGAACCCCGGCGCGCTGGACAACGGTGATTACGTCTACCTGCCCGGCGTCCGCAAGGCTCTGCTGGAGGCCGCGGACGAGCTGGACGCCGTGGCCGTAAAGCCGGACGGCGGCGTAGTTCGCTTTACGGTCAGCCTCGGCGCTATGACCGATGCCGAGCGGCAGATCCTGGCGGACGGCTGCCTGATCAATTATTACAAGAATAACTAAAGAAAAGCTGCTCTGTAGGGGCCGCACATGTGCGGCCCGCGGCTTTCCGCAAGCACTCGTCTGCCTTATACGGCAGGGCCGGGCATGCCCGGCCCCTACAGACTCGATAAATTAAAAAGCTGTCCGCGGGGAAAGGTTCTCCTGCGGGCAGCTTTGCTTGCATACCGTCGAAATTTCTGCTATAATACAAAAGCCGCCTGTTTCACAACAGACGGCAAGGCGCTGCACACAACGGCAGGCGGTTGGCCACACTTCCGTAAAGGAGGTGAGACCATGCGTTTTACATTGACTTTTTATGTTGGCCGCAAGACCATCACAATCAGCATTGTTGTAAAAAGCAAGAACCGCCACTCGGCAAAGTGACGGCTCTTAGGGTAAAAACCTAAAACCTCATTTTTGATCGGGCCAACCGCTTGTCGCAGCGCCTTTTCTATAGTTATTATACCCCACTGCCGCGGCCATGTCAAGCGTGCCTTGCACCCAGCGGCATTTCGTGCTACAATAGACGTACCATTAAAAAACAAAGGACGAAAAACAATGAGTGCGATTTTAGCAGTATGCGGTGATACCTTCTGCGCCATGGTCAGCGATGGCCGCTATGTCGAGGAACCCATCACCGGCGAAAAGCCCCATATCCTCAAAAACGACCTGCCCAAGGTCCGCAAGATCAACCGCAACGTCGTGGTCGGTTTTGCGGGCGACACGCTGGCCGCCGTGCAGATCATCAACGCGGTGGACGAGTACCAGACCCAGTACCTGACGCTGGAGAAAGTCGTCAAGATCCTGCGCGAGAAGGCCGCCACGGTCTCGGTGCAGCCGGTGGGCGTGCGGCTCATCGTGGGTGGGCGCAACCGCAAGGGTGTGTTCACCATGACGATGATGGGCAGCGTTGACGGCTACGAGCCGCAGACCCAGGCCGCCCGCAAGGGTGCCTACCTCATCGAGGGTGCCTGCTCCCACACCGACGTGGCCCCCTGGCTCGAGGAGGAGGTCAAGCCGCAGGCCGCCAACTGGCACAGCCTGGACGATGTGGCCCATACGCTGGACGGCTGCATTGCCAAGATGGCCAAGCTCGACAAGAGCATCAACACCACGTATTTCCGTCAGCTTGTAATGTGAATTTGACGATAAAAGGAGAAAAACTATTATGAAAATCGCTCTGATCAATGAGAACAGCCAGGCCGCCAAGAACGCCCTGATCGAGGCTACCCTGCGCAAGGTCGTCGAGCCGATGGGCCACGAGGTCGTCAACTACGGCATGTATGCCGCCGACGATGCCGCCCAGCTGACCTACGTTCAGAACGGCATCCTGGCCGCTGTGCTGCTGAACTCCGGCGCTGCGGACTACGTCATCACCGGCTGCGGCACCGGTGAGGGCGCTATGCTGGCCCTGAACAGCTTCCCCGGCGTCATCTGCGGCCACGTCGAGGACCCCGTTGACGCTTACACCTTTGCCCACGTCAACGACGGCAACGCTGTGGCCCTGCCCTTCGCCAAGGGCTTCGGCTGGGGCGGTGAGCTGAACCTCGAGTACATCTTCGAGAAGCTGTTCGGCTTCGGCCACGGCCAGGGCTACCCCAAGGAGCGCGTTGTCCCCGAGCAGCGCAACAAGAAGATCCTGGACGGCGTGCGCGCCATTGCTTTCCGCGACCTGTCCGACATCCTGAAGGATCTGGACCGCGACCTCGTCAAGGGCGCCTTCGCCGGTGAGCACTTCGCCGAGAACTTCTTCCCCGCCTGCAAGGACGAGAAGCTGGCCGCCACCGTCAAGGAACTGATGGCGTAAACCTTGCTGTAAAATAAAAGAACTGCCGACTCTCGACAAGCTGTAGGGGTCGATGCTTGCATCGACCCGCCAGTTGCCGGGAGTCGGCTTTTTATTTGTGTTACTGCATATTCGTAGGGGGCGGCGTCCTCGACGCCCCGCGTGGCCGCTTGGGAATGACCGGGTCGTCCGTCAGACCTAACAAATAATCCGTGGTTGTATTGTACAACTTGGCAAGTTGAATCAAAATGTCGGTGGGAATGTCCCGCAGGCCCTGTTCGTAGCGGAAATACTGCGGTTGAGGCATGCCAAGATATTCTGCAAGTTTCTGCTGGGTCAGGTCGTGGTCCTCGCGCATGTCCCGCAGACGGGGATAGTAAGCCATAGCATTGCTCCTCGATAACTAATTGGTTATATTGACAATACTATGGATTTGTGCTATCTTGTCTATGTAATATCCGTTTGGTTATAAAAGAATAAAAGAAAACTGCGCCCCCATGGAGGACGCAGTCACGGCGTGTCACGCAGACCTAAGAAATAATCGCTGGAAACGTGATACAGTTCGCACAGTTTAATAAGATGGTGGATCGGCAGTTCATTTGCGCCGCGCTCATAGCGGGCGTACATTGTTTGTGATGTACCAAGTTTTGCGGCGACTTGTGCCTGAGTCAGGTCGGCGTCCTCCCGCAAGTCGCGCATACGGCGGATGTAGTCCATAGAAATTTTCCCTTTGCAAAACGCAATTTTCTATTAGAATATGGTAACACAGAGGGATTATTCTACTTGACTTTAGTAAAGATGTTTACTATAATGGCAATACAGTCAAAAACTATGTGCGACGGTTGATAAGTACCTGCGGGGTGCAGGCCGCCACCGCGCGGACGGTAAAGAACAGGGGTTGTTGCATGTGAAACGATGGATCAAGAAATTTGCGGCGGCCATAGCGGCACTATGCGTTTTATTCTGCACTATGCCGCTGGGCGGTGTAACTGCGTATGCGGCTAGCTCCTATGATGGCGCTGCTGCGGCGCAGTACGCACTGGCGAACTACACCAACAGCAAGTGGGCGGGGGACAAACTGTGTGCATCCTTTGGCTCGGATTGTCTTGTCAACGGCGGAAAGTTGACAGCAATCGGCAGCGGCAGTGCCAGCACGACTACCCTGCGAAAACTGCTACTGAACACCGGACTGTTTACTGAGTATAAGGTGACAACAGACGGTAACTACGTGTATGAAAGCGACAACAGCGGCCATTTTGCGCCCGGGGATATTATGGTCGTCCAAGATGCAAAAAACGCCAGTAATTATGTGCATACATTTGTAATTACCAGCATCCGCAAAGGAACATACTCCAAGGGCAGGAATGTTGTGTGGGCAGTTTGGGCATCTCCAAGACCAACCGACAAAAGCGGCAATTTTGTTGAGGGAGAATACCTGGGCAGCTATGCAGGACAGGGGCAGAATATTGCAAACGGCGTCGGCACATTATATGTGCTCCACTATAACGGCGGTACGATTATTAATCCGACCCCGACGCCCAGCGTGGATGCAATCACGTTTAACGATGTCTATGCAGATTCCATTACCGAAACTACCGCCCATGTACAGGCGGATGTGACAAAAAACAGCGCTCTGTCGCAGGTGGGTGTGAAATGGGGCACGACTACGGCCATGACGGAGACGCCGCTCACGGATTCCGTGGCCAATGTATTGACGAAAATCTACTATGATTTTGGTAGCAATGGTTATCCTTCTTTGCAGAAGGGCACAACCTACTACTACCAATTCTTTGCAGTAGACACATCCGGAAAATACTATTACAGCGACCAAAAATCGTTTACAACGTCAGGCGCGGAGACGTATACGATTAAGTTTAAGAATCCATACAGTCTTGAGGTGGTAGATACACGGGAATATGTGCTGGGCAAGCCCTACGGTTCGCTCCCGCAGATGCCGGAAATAAAGGGCAAACGGTTTTTGGGATGGTATAAACCAGGAAATGGAGAGCAGGAAAAAGTAACAGAGGATAGTATTGTTGAAAAACTGCAATATGATACGCTTTATTACTTTTATCAGGATATCGACTATTGTGTGACCCTAGATGCAAACGGCGGTACAGTCAGTACGGACAAAGTTTATGTCCAATACGGCAGTAATTACCGGAGCTTGCCCACGCCGGAGCGCAAAGGCTATGTATTTGCAGGCTGGCGCCTAAAAACGGCGGACGTTGATACGATTATAGCCGATGGTGATGAAGTGACCGTTGCGGAAGACCACACCCTTACCGCAGAGTGGACAGCGAAACAATACGGCATAAAGTTGAATCCTTGGGGCGGAAATGTCTCAACGAATTATATTACTGCAACGTATGGATCCTCTGAATATTTCGACATGGCCTGGGATTTGCCGACACAAACAGGGTACACTTTCAATGGTTGGTACACAAGTGCGAACAGTGTCGGCATCAAGGTTTACGACGGTGATGGTTACGCCGTAAACGACGGCACCTATTGGGAAGACGGCATCTTTGTATATGACGGTGAAGATGTTGATAATGCTGTTGGCAATACTTTGTATCTGTACGCCGGTTGGATTCCCAACAAGTACGATGTGACTTTTGACCCTGTAGGCGGCACCGTTCAGGTGCGAAAAAAGACAGTTTCTTTTGGTCAGCTTTACGGCTCCTTGCCAACTCCCATAAGAGAGGGATATAAGTTCGAAAGCTGGTACAGCCGGGCAGACTACGTGAGTGATTCAAAATGTACGAATGAAACGCGTGTAGGCATTGACTCCAACCATACTTTATATGCCAAATGGACACCCCTCACTGTCCGCGTCACCTTCGATGTCAACGGCGGCCATGGTTATGATGGCTATGAGACGGGCCGCTATGTGGACTACAACACCGCCTACGGTGTTGCTGGCGAATTGCCTGAACCCGTGTACGAGGGCCACGCCTTCGAGGGCTGGTACACCGAGCCGGAAGGCGGCACGAAGGTGGAAGGCACAACGGTTGTGACCGCGACCACCGACCATACGATCTATGCCCACTGGTCCAAGGCGCGGGACGACCTGCCCCAGATCGTAGCATCGGCCCCGCAGACGGCCCGCATCGGCGGCGAACTGGTCGTGACCGTCAATGTCAAGAACAACCCCGGCATGAGCCTGATGCAGATTAAGCCCACTTTTGACGAGAAAGTTTTGCAGTTGACCGGCGTGACGAACGGCGATGTCTTCCCCGAGGGCACGATCTACACGCCGAACCTTGTCAGCGGCGGTATCCTGGACTGGGAGTACAATGCCAACGTGACCGGCGACGGCACACTGGTGACGCTGACCTTCAAGGTGCTGGATGATGCTGCCGAGGGCGACACTGTCATTCAGGTCAACGCCGTGCCGGAATCTTCCTTCAGCGACGAGATGGAGGAAGTCGACTGGCAGAGCAGCGCACCTGTGACCGTGCAGGTCAACAACATTATCGTAGGCGATGTGAATAATGACGGCAAAGTCAACGGCGCAGACCGCATTGCCCTGCGCAAGTACCTGACGAGCAAGGATTCCATCGCCATCAGCCTGGCCGCTGCCGATGTGAACCAGGACGGCAAGGTCAACGGTGCAGACCGTATTGCCCTGCGCCACATGCTGACCGATATAAAGTGAAAAAGGAGTAACCACCCATGAAGAAATTATTTTCTCTGCTGACAGCGCTGGCCCTGAGCCTGGCGCTGGCGCTGTCAGTCGCGGCGGCGGGCACGCCGACCATTGTGGCAAAGGCCGACAACGACGCGCTCAAGCGCGGCGATACATTCTATGTCACAGTAAGCCTTGACAATAACCCTGGCATCTGCCTGATGCAGGTCGCCGTAGTATTTGACGAAAAAGTGTTTGAGTTTGTGGACGTAGAGAACGGCACCCTTATTACCTCGTCCCTTTATGCGCCCGACCGCGTGAGCGGTGCAAAGCTGGACTGGGAGCCCGGCAAGGATATATTTGGCGATGGCAAGCTGGCCCGCCTGGAGTTCAAAGTGCGTGACGATGCCAAGTTCGGCGAGAGCACAATCAACATCAACTCCGTGCCGGAGTCTTCCTACAACGATTCTATGGTCGAAATCGACTGGAAGAGCAGTGAACCGATTGTCCTGACCGTGAGCCACGAGCATGTCTGGGATGAGGGCACTGTAACAAAGCCCGCTACCTGCGGCGAGAAGGGAGAAAAGACCTACACCTGCACCGTGGAAGGCTGCGACGAGAAAAAAGTCGTCGAAATCCCTGCCACTGGTGAGCACACCCGCGACGACGGTACCATTGTCACTGCACCCACCTGCGGCGAGCCGGGCGTGAAGAAGTTCACCTGCAAAGTCTGCGGCGCTGATCTGGGCACCGAGCCGATCAACCCCACCGGCGAACATACCTGGGGCAACTGGGAGGAAACCCTGGCCCCGACCTGCTCTGCCAAGGGCAGAAAGACCCGCACCTGCACCGTCTGCAGTGCAACCGAGACCGAAGATGTGCCGATGGTCGACCACGCCTGGGACGATGGTAAAGTCACGACCCAGGCAGACAAGGATCAACCCGGCGTGAAGACCTTCACCTGCACTGAATGCGGCGCGACCAAGACCGAGAGCATCCCTGCCCTGGGTGACCACGTCTGGGACGAAGGCACTGTGACCCGTGAACCTACCTGTGCCGAGGAAGGCGTGCGCACCTATACCTGCACGATCTGCGGAGAAACGAAGGAAGAAAGTATCGAGAAGACGACGAACCATGTGTGGAACGACGGCGAGATCACGAAGGCACCCGACTGCATCCATGAGGGGGAGAAGACCTATACCTGCACCCTCTGCAGCGCGACCCGTATCGAGACTGTGGCCGCCACCGGCGAGCACACCTGGGACGAGGGTAAAGTGACGAAGGCCGCCACCTGCGCCGAGGAGGGCGAAAAGACATACACCTGCAAAATCTGCGGCGCGACCAAGGCTGAGAAGATCTCCGCCACCGGCGAGCATATCCGCGACGACGGCACTGTCACCAAGGCGGCTACCTGTCTGGAAGACGGCGTACGGCACTACGTCTGCAAGGTCTGTGACACGGATATGGGGGATGAGGTCATCCCCGCCACCGGCCACACATGGGACGACGGCACTGTGACGACCAAACCCGGCTGTGAGACCGAGGGCGTGAAGACCTACATCTGCAAGACCTGCGGTGCGACGAAAGAGGAGAAACTCTCCGCCCTGGGCCATGACTTTGCCGTGACCGAGACGAAAGCGGCCACCTGCACCGAGGACGGCTACAAGACCCTGACCTGCACCCGCTGCAGCGCCGTGGCAGTCGAGAGCCTGCCCGCTCTGGGCCACAGCTACGATGAAGGCAAAGTTACCACCGCCCCCGCCGTCGGCCAGGAGGGCGTGAAGACCTACACCTGCACGGTCTGCGGCGCGACCCGCACCGAGAGCATTCCTGCGCTGGTTGCCCCGGTTCAAACGAGCACCGCTTCCAGCGAGAGCAACACGTCAGCCCCTGCCACCACGGCAACTCCGCAGGTGCAGTCTGGGCACGCGGCGGTTTACTTTACCTGCACGGCCTGCGGCTACCATAACTGGACGGCCACTGAGGGCGGCTACGCCTGTGACCACTGCGGCGCAGTGACGACCCAGGACCTGAGTGCCTATGCAAACGTGAAGGGCACGCCCACCGCTGCCGTTGACAGCACGGGCGCAGCCGGTGCGGCAGGTGCTGTGCAGTCCGCCAAGGCGCTGAGCGCCATCCCCCAGACCGGCGACGAGATGCCCGTTGCCGCACTGGCTGTTGTCTCACTGGCCGCCCTGCTGGGCCTGGGCGTGACGGCAGTAAAGAAGCGCAAATAATACACAGAGAGACTCCCGGTACACTGTAGAGGTCGATGCCTGCATCGACCCGCCAGCCTGCCGGGAGTTTTTTGCGTGTTTGAATTTTTTCTCAAATTGCCGAAATTTACCGTTGACTAATCCGTTCCCAGATGGTAAAGTAACTATAGGTGCGAATAGCGCCGTGTAGTAAAAATTCAAACAAAGGTGAGGTGGTTGTCACAATGGATACCCCCAGTCCCAGTCCTGTGTACCGATGTATCTTGAATAACGGCAGCCACCACTTTTTTGTCAGGCAAACCAAAGCAAACTGTACGCGAAAATAAGCGCACGGTGTTGCTCTGCTTTGCATTGCCTAAAATTAAATGTGCCTGGCTGCCGCCTGAAAAGGAGGCAGCTTTTTTATGTCTGATACCGCGATCCTGACCCTCCGCACGATGCTGGCCAACCTGGACGATGCCAAAAAGTACCAGAGCCTGCGCGATGTTATGTCCACCTTGCCCGCGCCCGACCTGGCCGCCGTGTTCGAGGACCTCCCGCCCGAGAAGCTCCCCGTGCTGTTCCGCCTGTGTCCCAAGGACCTGGCGGCGGAGATTTTCGCCGAGCTTACCCCCGAGACCCAGCAGGACCTTATCGACGGCCTGACCGATAAGGAGCTGAAGGCCGTTGTGGATGACCTGTTCGTCGATGATGCGACGGATCTGGTCGAGGAAATGCCCGCCAACGTCGTCAAGCGTATTCTGGCGCAGGCAGACCCCGCGACCCGCCGCATGATCAACGAACTGCTCAAATACCCCGAGGACTCCGCCGGCGGCGTGATGACCACCGAGCTGATGGAGCTGCGCCCCGACTGGACGGTGTCGCAGGCCATGGCGGCCATCCGCAAGAACGGTTTTGACAAGGAGACCATCAACAACTGCTACGTCACGGACCGTGACCGCACCCTCATCGGCGTCGTCTCGCTGCGTGCGCTGGTCCTGTCCAAGGACCCCGACAACGAGCTGATCCGCGACATGATGGACGACAATGTCGTCAGCGTCAGCACGACCACCGACCAGGAGGATGTCTCCCAGATGTTCGAGAAGTACGGCTACCTGGCCATTCCCGTTGTGGACAACGAGAAGCGCCTGGTCGGTATCGTCACGATTGACGACGCTATCTCGATCATGCAGGACGAGGCCAGCGAAGATATTGCCAAGATGAACGCTATGGGCCCGTCGGACAAGCCTTATTTTAAACAGTCTATGTGGGAACTGTACAAAAACCGCGCGCCGTGGCTGCTGTTCCTGATGATTTCCTCCACCTTCTCCAGCATGGTCATCCGCGGGTATGAGGATGCCCTCGCCGCCGTGACCGTGCTGACCGCCTACATCCCGATGCTGACCGACGCGGGCGGCAACGCGGGCAGCCAGAGTACCTCCACCATCATCCGCGGCATGGCCGTCGGTGATATTGAGCCGCACGACCTGCCGAAGATTTTGTGGCGTGAATTCCGCATTGCCATCCTCTGCGGCGGCACGCTGGCGCTGTGCAACTTTGCCAAGCTGATCTTCCTGGACGGCATCGCGCCCCCTGTAGCGGCAGTCGTTTGCCTGACGCTGATCTGCACGGTCATCCTGTCCCAGCTCATCGGCGGCCTGCTGCCCGTCGTTGCGGAAAAACTCAACTTTGACCCCGCCGTCATGGCGTCGCCGCTTATCACGACCATTGTCGATACCACGACACTGCTCGTCTACTTCAACATCGCGCGGGTGTTGCTGAGAATTTAAATTTTAGACACCGTGTTCAATATTGTAAATTGTACCGCACCCGGTTGGTGTGGTACAATTTTTTTAGAGAAAAAGCCTTCCCCTGAGGGGGAAGGTGGCCCCGCAGGGCCGGATGAGGGGCAAAGTTACCGCAGTGACCCTCTGGCGGGTAATAACGGAAGGTTCGCCCTCATCAGTCAGCGGTCGGGGCCGCTGACAGCTTCCCCCCCCCAAGGGGGAAGCCGCGTACCCGCGTGCTCTGCGCCCCGCGGGTCGATGCGAGCATCGACCCCTACAGGAGAGCGGCATTTTACATCCTTACAATCGGGAGTTTTCATCATGAACATGCAGGATTTTTATACCGGGCACGCTTTTGATGCGTATGAGTTTTTTGGTGCGCATACCTATTTCGGCGGCACGCATTTTGCGGTGTGGGCACCGTCCGCACAGCATATCGCCGTTGAGACCGAGATCGGTACCTTTGATCTGCACCGCACCCAGTCCGCCGTGTGGGAGTGCGACGCCCCCGGCGTGCAAGCGGGGATGGTGTACCAGTATTGGGTGCGCGGCGCGAACGGCCAGAGCGTGGCCCACTGCGACCCCTACGGCACGGCCATGACGCTGCGCCCCGACGGACGCAGCATCGTCAGCGATGCCCCCAAGGGCTTTGCCGATGACAAATGGATGCAGGAACGCACAAAATGCTTTGATAAGCCGCTGAATATCTACGAGGTCCACGCCGGCAGCTGGCGGCAGAAGGAGGACGGCAGCTGGTACACCTACGCCGAGCTGGCCGACCTGCTGCCCGCCTACTGCAAGGAGAACGGCTTCACCCATATCGAGCTTATGCCCCTGGCCGAGCACCCGTTTGACGGCAGCTGGGGCTACCAGACCACCGGCTTTTTTGCGCCCACCAGCCGCTACGGCACGCCGGACGAGCTTGTGGAGTTTGTCAACGCCTGCCACAAGCAGGGGATCGGCGTTATCCTGGACTTTGTGCCGGTCCACTTTGCCGTGGATGCCTACGGTTTAAAAGAATTTGACGGTACACCGCTGTATGAGTACCCCGCCGCCGCGGTGGGCCAGAGCGAGTGGGGCAGCTGCAACTTTATGCACTCCCGCGGTGAGATCCGCTGCTTTATCCAGTCCTGCGCCGACTACTGGCTGCGAGTGTTCCACGCCGACGGCCTGCGCATGGATGCCGTGTCCCGCCTGATCTACTGGCAGGGCGACCCGAACCGCGGCGTCAACGGCTCGACGCTGGAATTTCTGAAGGGCATGAACGCCGGTTTGCAGCAGCGCCACCCTACGGCCATTCTGATCGCCGAGGACTCTACGAGCTTCCCGAAGGTCACGGCTCCCGTCGAGTACGGCGGCCTGGGCTTTGACTACAAGTGGGACCTGGGCTGGATGAACGACACCCTCGACTACTTTAAAAAGACGAGCGACGAGCGGCGCGAGAATCTGGGCAAACTGACCTTCTCGATGATGTACGCCTGGAACGAGCACTACATCCTGCCGTTCAGCCACGACGAGAACGTCCACGGCAAGGCGACCATCGTGCAAAAAATGTACGGCGAGTACGAGGGCAAGTTCCCGCAGGCGCGGGCGCTCTACCTGTACATGGCCATCCATCCGGGCAAGATGCTTGATTTTATGGGCAACGAATTTGCGCAGCTGCGCGAATTTGACGAGAGCCGCGAGCAGGACTGGATGCTGCTCAAGTACCCGAACCACGACGACTTCCACCGCTATCGCAGGGCGCTGAATGAGGCGTATCTTGCCAACGAGGCGTTCTGGAGCCGCGAGTACGACCCCGAGGCGTTCCGGTGGCTGGACTGCGCCCACCCCGAGCTGGACGCCTGTGCTATCTGGCGCGACGGCCATGACGGCGCGGTGCTGGCGGCATTCAACTTTGGCGACACGGAGCTGGCCGACTACACGCTGACCCTGCCCCGCGCGGGCAAGCTGACGAAGCTGCTGGACACCGACTGGCAGTGCTTCGGCGGCCGGACCGAGAAGCCGAAGCGGCTGGTCGGCAAGGCCTGCGGGGGTGAATTGAAGCTGACCCTGGCCCCGTTCAGCGGGCAGCTGTTTAAGCTGGTGTAATTGCATACAAACAGGCCGCGCCTTTCCCGATACAGGATGGGCGCGGCCTTTTGCTGTACTGTAGGGGCCGGGCATGCCCGAACCGCAGCTTTGCCGCTGCAACCCCTTTCGTGGCAGATTTGTAGGGAGGGGTCTTGCCCCCCTCCGCGGCGGCCAGAGGGCTGGCCGCCCTACAAGCTCCCGCAAACGGGGAGTGTAGGGGAGGGATTCATCCCTCCCGCGGGGCGTCGGGGACGCCGCCCCCTACAGGCGGAACCCGCAGGCGCTTCTGATGCCGAAAGTGCGCATTGACGTTAAACCCTCCGGGTAGAATGGCTTCCCCCGCGGGGCTGCGCCCGCAGGCGCGTGTCGGAGCGCAACCGCCGTAG